>Ga0182737_1003883_pt1 | contig 10564 bp, 7 predicted proteins | sample eDN5th30CBELigOP_FD_128878 | JGI IMG/M metagenome (GOLD analysis project Ga0182737, IMG submission 128878) | Enriched Organic Plus compost microbial communities from Emeryville, California, USA - eDNA 5th pass 30_C BE-Lig OP (version 2) (version 2) ... | reverse complement strand
CATCGACCGCATCTGGGTGTCGGACGGCCTGCAACCGGGTGCGCTCGACTTCGCCCCGCCCGAGGACGAGGGCGGGCCGATGGGCATCATGTTCGAAAATCGCGAAACCCGGCTCGCGCTGCGCGACGCCTCGCTCGCCGCCGAGCATCTGACTCTGTTCCAGCCGGACAGGGCCGCGCGGGTGGAGCGCACGCTCGATGGCGTATCGGTGGTGCTGGAAAGCGGCACGGAACTGCGCGGCTCGCTGCTGGTCGGCGCGGAAGGACGCGCCAGCCCGACGCGCGAGGCGGCGGGCATCACCGTCGCGAAGTGGAATTACAACCATGTCGCGATGGTCGGTGCGATCACCCATGAGGTGCCGCACGCCAACACCGCCTACGAGATTTTCTATCCCGGCGGCCCCTTCGCACTGCTGCCGATGCAGCCCGGCAACCGCAGCGCGGTCGTCTGGACGGTGCCGAAGGATCAGGCTGCGGGGCTGCTGGCGCTGGGCGAGCGCGGCTGGGCACATGAAGCACAGAAGCGGATCGGCGGTTTCTTGGGCGAGATAGAGGTCGCCGCCGCGCGGTCCTCCTACCCGCTGGGCTATCATCGCGCGGCACGCATCACCGACACCCGCCTCGCGCTGGTCGGCGATGCGGCCCACGCGATCCATCCCATCGCCGGGCAAGGCGTCAATCTCGGTTTCCGCGATGTCGCGGCGCTGATCGAAGTGATCGTCGACGGCATGCGGCTGGGGCTGGAGCCGGGCGACGCGCAGCTTCTCACCCGCTATCAGCGCTGGCGCAGTCTCGACACCCTTTCCGTCACCATCGCGATGGACGGCCTCGTCCGCCTCTTCGACGTGCCGGGCAAGGCGGCCTCCGCCGTGCGCCGGTTCGGGCTGGCGGCTGTGCAGAAAATGGGGCCGCTCAAGGATCGTTTCATGGCCGAGGCGCGCGGAGAGGCGGGCGCCCTGCCGCGCCTGCTGACCGGTGAACCTGTGTAGGAAAGCATCCGCCGTGCCGGGAAAGAGCGGGGTAACAGGCCGGATTGTGCAGCCGATGCCCTTCTCCTATGGTCGCCAGCCGGTTCCGGCCATTCGGGGAGGAAGATGAAAAACGGATATTGCTGTGTTCCCCGGCCGATGGCTTGCCGGGGTCGTCGCCTTGGTGCGGGCTATCATGTGTTCGGCATCGGACTGCTGGCGCTCTGCGGAGGGTTTTCGGGCGATCTGAAAGCGGCGGAAGCTCCCGTCGCCCTGCTGCCTGGCGTGGAGGACTATAGCCTCTCCGAATCCCGGGACACGGCCTCCCCCCTGCCTCTCTCCGTCCTGAGGGAGGATCATGGCGGCGAGCCGGAAGAGCCCGCACCCGCCCTTCCCTCAGGGCAGGCGTGCGCGCTGACATCCTCCTGTTTCTCGCCGCTTTCCTTCGCGCAAGGAACCGGACACCCCGCCCTGCCCCCCGGCCATTCGGGACCGCCGGATGCGGCACCCAGCCCCGCTCCCGTCGAAAGCCGCTATCGGTCATTCGGCGGGCAGGCCGGTGCCGTCAAATGGGAAATGGCGGCCATCCTCGCTTATTATACCGCGATCAACGGGTCGAAGCTGTTCAAGGACCCGGAGTGGCCGCATTTCCATTCCGAGGGCTGGTTTGGCAAATCGACCGCCAATATGGGCGTCGACAAGCTGGCGCACAGCTACAGCACCTATGTGGTTTCGGAAATTCTCTACGCCCGGCTGAAGCGCAAGACGAACAATGCCCCCGGCATCCAGTTCACCGCCGCCGCGCTGGCTTCGGCGACGATGCTCTACACCGAGATATGGGACAGCATCGAGCCGACCGCCGGATGGTCGTGGGAGGACGTCGCGTTCAACTCTATGGGCGCGGGTTTTTCGATATTGCGCAACTCGGTGCCCAAGCTCGACGAAAAGCTCGATTTCCGGCTGATGATCATGCCCCATTCCGGTATCATCTCGGCCGAAGGCAAGCGCCATTTCGAGCAGCAGCGCTATTATTTCGCGCTCAAATTTTCCGGTTTCGAGGGACTGAACAAGGGTCCACTCCGCTTCCTGGAACTGCATGCGGGCTATTATGCGAAGGATTTCACGAATCGCGACCGGGAGCTGGGTATAGCTCCCAAGCGCCGTATCTTCGTGGGCGTCGGCATCAACCTGCGCGAACTGTTCTTCCGCGACAGCCGCAGCCGGGTCGGCCGCGCGATCGGCGAAGGGCTGGATTATCTGCAACCGCCCTATACGGCCATCCGTCGCCACATCACCAACTAAGGGGCAATAGCCGACCCCTTGAAACAGAAAAAACCATGCATACATCGATCCTGTCCGGTCCCGATGGGACGGACGAAAGACCGGGCGCCATAAAGGGTCCGGGATATTCACGTCGCTCACCATGAGGATTTGAAAATGCGTGGCTTTGATCTTACTCCCTATCGCCGTTCCACTGTCGGGTTCGACCGCCTGTTCGACCTGATCGAGAACAACACTCGCCTTGCACAGGCCGACAACTATCCCCCGTTCAACATAGAGCGCCTTTCCGAGGACCGGTACCGCGTGACACTGGCTGTCGCCGGTTTCCGCGAGGAGGAACTGGATATCGTCGCCCAGCAGAATCTGCTTCAGGTCACGGGCCGCAAGGCGGAAATCGGCAATGACGACCGCGCGCGCTTCCTGCATGTCGGCATCGCCAATCGCAGCTTCGAACGCCGTTTCGAACTCGCGGATTTCGTCCGCGTGGAAAACGCCAATCTCGCCGACGGCCTGCTGGTGATTGAACTGGTCCGCGAGATTCCCGAAGCGATGAAGCCGAAGAAGATCGCGATCAATGGCGGCAACCTTGTCGACATCAGCGCAAGGGAAGACCGCGACGCCGCCTGAACGCGGCCGCGAACCCTTGACGGCCTTGACCGGTTGAGCCGGACAGAATGAGAAAAGCGCGCCACTCCGCCCGGTGTGGCGCGCTTTCCGTTCCGGGTTCTCGGCGATGGGCCATTTTCGCGCGGACTGGATGAGGGTGCGACATCATCGCAACCGTGCCGGCCATGTTCGGCTGGACCGGAAAAAGGCCCTTCGCAACCCGAAGCAGCATGAGGAGCGCGCTTCCGAATTGAGGCGGACCCGAATTGAGACCGGCCCGAATTGAGACGGGGGTGCGATCCATGGCTGGATCGCCCCCCGTTCTCCTCTCCTACCCCGTCACCTGGCCGGACGCACCGTCTTCGCGCCCTTCATGGCGCTGATCGGTTCGTCGCCCAAGCTTACCCGCCGGACGAAGGCAAATGCCCGCGACTGCCGGATACAGACCTGAAATGGAAATGGATAACCGCACAACAGCATGTAGCCAGACGCGAATACCGCGCAAGCCCGGCGGCTCCCCATCCACCGGCTGACCATGAGCTACTGCGTATGCTGCACCATTCCGCAGGCCATCAAACCTTGGCTGTCAGCGCGTATAGCCCGTTTACCGGCACGACGCAATCCGTTCATGCAGCATTAACCCTACCGGGACGGCTCGGCCTTTGCAGGGCGCAAAATCCTCAGATCCCCGATGAGGAAACTGGCTCCGCGGCAGTCCGGTGACGAAAAAAGCGCCGCCGGAATGCCCGCCTTTTCAGACGAGGCGACTCTGGCGCACGGCGGCCTGGATGAAACTGGCGAACAGCGGGTGCGGATCGAACGGCTTGGATTTCAGTTCCGGGTGGAACTGCACGCCGATGAACCACGGATGATCGGGCCGCTCGACGATTTCCGGCAGGCGCCCATCGGGCGACAGGCCGGAAAAGAGCAGGCCGCCCGCCTCGAGAGCTTCGCGATACCCGATGTTCACCTCATAGCGGTGCCGATGGCGTTCGCTGATATCCTGCGCGCCGTAAATGCCCGCCACCTTGCTGCCCGCAACCAGATGGGCGGGATAGGCCCCGAGGCGCATCGTGCCGCCCAGATCGCCGTCGGCGCTGCGCTGCTGCAAACCTTCCTTCGTCATCCATTCGGTGATGAGGCCGACGACCGGCTCGCTGGTTTCGCCAAATTCGGTGGTGGACGCGCGATCGATGCCCGCCGTGTTGCGCGCGCCTTCGATGCACGCCATCTGCATGCCGAGACAGATGCCGAAAAAGGGCACGTTGCGCTCGCGCGCGAAGCGTACCGCCGCGATCTTGCCTTCCGACCCGCGCACGCCGAAACCGCCGGGCACGAGAATGCCGTGCATCGGTTCCAGCCGGGCGGTGATGTCGCTGTCGTCCTGCTCGAACAGTTCGGCGTCGATCCAGCGGATATGGACTTTCACCCGATTCGCGAGGCCGCCATGGACCAGCGCCTCGTGCAGCGACTTATAGGCGTCGGGCAGGCCGACATATTTGCCGACGACGCCGATCGTCACCTCCCCTTCGGGATTGGCGTGGCGATCCATGATATCGACCCAGCGGTCGAGCTTCGGACGCGGCGCGTCGGTGATGCCGAACGCATGTAGCACCTCGTCGTCCAGTCCCTCGGCATGATATTGTTCCGGCACCGCATAGATGGTGGGCGCGTCGAGCGCGGGGATCACGGCTTCGGGCCTTACATTGCAGAACAGCGCGATCTTCGCCCGCTCGCTGTCGGGCAGGCGCTGCTCGCAACGGCAGAGCAATATGTCGGGCTGGATGCCGAGCGAGGTCAGTTCCCGCACGCTGTGCTGGGTCGGCTTGGTCTTCAGTTCGCCCGCCGCCGCTATATAGGGCACCAGGGTCACATGGACGAAGATCGACTGCCCCCGTCCCAGGTCGTTGTGGAGCTGGCGGATCGCCTCCATGAAAGGCAGGCTCTCTATATCGCCGACCGTGCCGCCGATCTCGCACAGCACGAAATCGAGGTCCTCGGTATCGGCGGTGGCGAACGCCTTGATCTCGTCGGTGACGTGCGGGATCACCTGCACCGTCGCGCCGAGATAGTCGCCGCGCCGTTCCTTGGTGATGATCGTCTGGTAGATGCGCCCCTGCGTCACATTGTCCGACTGGCGCGCCGATACGCCGGTGAAGCGCTCATAATGCCCGAGGTCTAGATCCGTTTCGGCCCCGTCGTCGGTCACATAGACCTCGCCATGCTGATAGGGCGACATCGTGCCGGGATCGACGTTCAGATAGGGATCGAATTTACGGATGCGTACACGATATCCCCGCGCCTGCAACAGAGCCGCGAGCGAAGCGGCCATCAGGCCCTTGCCAAGCGAGGAAACCACGCCGCCGGTGATGAAAATATACCGCGCCATGGGAGAGGAGGCTTACCCTTATTTCATGAGGAAGGGCAAGCGCGCGTTGCGGCGCGCCTGCAAAAAACTGCCGATGGGGTGCGCGTGCCCTTATTGGGCGAGCGGCACCGCCCCGTTGGACGCGCCCTCGGGGCCGCCGACCTTCTGCGCCGCGCCGGAAAGCGGGTCGCCCGATGCGGGCGCCTGCGGGGCGGACGACGTTGCCGGGGCCTGCTTCACCAGCGAGGTGTCGATATCGGTGGGCGCATGCTTCACCGACGCGATGATCGCCAGCACGATGCTGAGGCCCACGAACAGCGAGGCCAGCACCGTGGTCGAGCGGGTGAGGAAATCCGCCGCGCCGCGCGCCGACATGAAGCCCGACGGGCTGCCGCCGACGCCCAGCCCACCCCCTTCGGACCGCTGCATCAGAATGACGGTAACAAGGCAGGCGGCGATGATCGCCTGCACGACAAGAAGAAAGGTGAACATGGTTATGCTGTCCGCAAACTCGAAAATCCGTTGCCAAGGCCCTTAGCCGGGAAGGCGGCGCTGTTCAACCTTGGGCCGGGAATTTCGCATCCGCCGCCGCGACGATGGGAACGAAGCTCTCGGCTTTCAGGCTCGCGCCGCCGACAAGACCGCCATCGACATCGGGCAGGGCGAAGATTTCCGCCGCGTTGCCGGCATTGACCGACCCGCCGTAAAGGATGCGCATCGCCCCCGCCGCTCCCTCGCCCAGCGCCTTGCGCAGCGCGCCGCGAATCGCGCCGTGCATCTCCTCTATCTGCTCCATCGTCGGGATGCGCCCGGTGCCGATCGCCCAGATCGGCTCATAGGCGATGGAGAGCCAGCCCGCGTCCGCCCCTTCGGGCAGCGACTGCGCAAGCTGGTCCAGCACGAAGTCCAGCGCCTTGCCGCCGTCGCGCGTATCGAGGCTCTCGCCAAGGCAGAGGATCACCTTCAGCCCCGCCTCGCGCGCCGCCGCCGCCTTGGCCGCGACATCCGCGCTGCTCTCCTGCTGGTCGGCGCGCCGCTCGCTGTGGCCGACGATCACCCAGTCGGCGCCCGCTTCCTTCACCATGTCGCCGGAAAGGCAACCGGTATGCGCGCCGTTGCGCGCGGCATGGCAATCCTGCGCGCCGATGAAGGCCGCCCCCGCCACCGCGCGGGCACGCTCTATCAGCGTCGCGGGCACGCACAGCCCGACCTCGACCGCCGGATGCCCGCCCGCCGCGCGGCCAATGGCCTCCACCTCGCCAAGCTGGGCGCGCAGCCCGTTCATCTTCCAATTGCCTACAACCAGCCTGCGTCGGCCCATTTGCCTCACTCCTGCACCGAAAATCGATCCGTTGCCGCCGGGCGATAGCGCCCCGGTCCGCAAAGTCCAGCCCCCGCCGCCAGTCCCCGCTTGAAGGCGAGGCCGACTGCCCCTAAAGCAGCACATGTTTTTCCAGCCGCCTTCCGGGATGTTCAGGACGCTTCCATGATCAGTATCTTTCGCCGCCTCATCGGATCAAAAGTAGGCGCCGGCATCGGCATCCTCTTTCTGGCGCTGGTCGCCTTCGCCTTCGCGGCGAGCGACATCACGTCCAGCGGAAATTTCTCCTTCGGCGGCCTTGGCGGCGGAAACGCGACGAAGATCGGCGGCCGCAAGCTGCTCGATTCGGAGGTGCAGGCCCGCGTTCAGCGCGTGTTCGAACAGCAGCGCCGGGACAATCCGGGCATGCAGATCGCCCAGTTCATAGAGCTTGGCGCGGTGCCGCAGATCTACGACCAGCTCGTCGCGGGCATCACCCTCAGTGAATTCGCCCACCGGCAGGGGGTCCATGTCTCCAAGCGCATGGTCGATGCGCAGATCGCGCAGATTCCCGCCTTCCACGACGCGACGGGCAAGTTCGACCAGAATGTCTTCCGCCAGCTCCTGACCTCCCAGCGGCTGAGCGAGAAGGAATTGCGCGCCGATATCGAGCAGGAGATGACCGGCCGCCTGATCGTCACCCCCGCGACCCTGGGCGCGCGGCTGACCGACAGCCTCGTGCTGCCCTATGCCTCGCTGCTGCTGGAAGCGCGTGAGGGGCGCATTGCCGCCATTCCCGCCGCCGCCTTCCCCGGCGCGGACAAGCCGACCGACGCGCAACTGGCGGATTTCTACAAGAAGAACGCGGACCGCTACACCGTGCCCGAACAGCGGCGTCTGCGCTATGCGGTCGTCGATGCGGAGCGCTTCGCCGCGGCGGCCGCTCCGACCGACAGCGAGATCAGCAAATATTACGCCGCCAACAAGGACAAATATGGCGCGCGCGAAACCCGCACCGTCGACCAGCTTATCCTGCCGAGCGAGAGCGCGGCGAAGGAGGCGCTGAACGCCGGATCGCTGGCGGCGGCGGCGAAGAAGGACGGGCTTTCCGTCTCCACCGCCACGCAGGTGAGCAAGGCGGACTTCGCCAGCCAGTCCTCCCCGCAGGCCGCCGACGCCGCTTTCGCCGCCCCGCAGGGCAAGATCGCCGGGCCGGTCAAGGTCGCGCTCGGCTGGTCGGTGTTTCAGGTCACCGCCGTCCAGAAGATCGCCGAACGGCCGCTCGACGCGGTGAAGGGCGAGATCACCGCCACGCTCAAGGCCGACAAGAGCAAGGCGCTGCTGTCCGATTTCACCTCGAAGGTGGAGGATGAGATCGCCAATGGCGCGACCTTCGACGAGGCGGTCAAGGATAATGGCCTCAAGATCGAAACCACGCCGCTGCTGCTCGCCACCGGGCAGAGCGTCGAAAAGGCCGATTATAAGGCCCCCGACGATGTGAAACCGCTGCTCCAGCCCGCCTTCGGCATGGATGCCGACGACGACGCGCAGTTCGTGCCCATCGTCCAGCAGCAGCGTTATGCGCTGGTCGACGTGACCGACATCGTCGCGGCAGCCCCGCCCCCGCTGGAGAAGGTGAAGCCGGTGATCGTCCAGCACTATCTCCTGCACCAGGGCGCGTTGAAGGCGAAGGCGCTGGCCGACAAGCTCAAGGCGCAGATCGACAAGGGCACGCCGTTCGACAAGGCGCTGGCCGGCGCGGGCGTCGCCCTGCCGCCCGCGCAGAAGGTCGCCGGACGCCGGGCCGAACTGCTGCGCGGAGATCGCCGCCCCCCGGCGGAAATCTCGATCCTGTTCGCGATGGCCAGCGGCACCGCGAAGATCCTGCCCATCCCCGAGGATCGCGGTTATTTCCTCGTCATGCTCGACAAGATCCAGCAGGGCGACGCCGCCAAGGTGCCGGGGCTGGTCGATCAGGTGCGCGGCGACCTCACCAATGTGGTGGCCAACGAATATGGCGACCAGTTCGAGCGCGCCATCGAGCGGTCTCTGGGCGTCAAGCGCAACCAGGCCACCATCTCCCGCGTCACGCAGGAACTGCGCAAGATCAACGGGGCGGCCCAGTAAGCGATCATGACCAAGGCCAGAGCATCGGATATCGCCGCCATCAGGGCAACGCTTGAAGCAGGGCGATCCGCCCTGCTGTGGCGCAAGCAGATCGCGGACACCGAAACGCCGATTTCCGCCGCTCTCAAGCTGATGCAGCCGGAGCGGGGCGATTTCCTGCTCGAATCGGTCGAAGGTGGCTCGGTGCGCGGGCGGTTCAGCCTGCTCGGCATCGCGCCCGACCTCGTGTTTCGCGCCGAGGGCGACAAGGCGCAGGTCAACCGGCACTGGCAGACCGACCGTGCGGCCTTCGTGGACGCGCCGGGCGGCACCCTGACGGCGCTGCGGGCGTTGGTGGAGGAATGCAAGGCCGATACCGACGCCGCGCTGCCGCCCGCGCTCGCCTGCCTCGTCGGCCATTTCGGATACGAGACGATCGGTCTCGTCGAAAAGCTGCCCCGGCCCGCGCCCAACCCGCTGGCCATGCCGGACATGCTGTTCGTGCGCCCGACCGTCATCCTCGTCTTCGACCGGCTGGAGGACGCCCTTTATCTCGTCGCGCCGCTATGGAAGGAAAAGAGCGCGGACATCGACCGCGCGCTGGACGAGGCACGCGACAGGCTGGATGCCGCCGCCGCCCGCCTCGCCGGGCCGCTGCCTGAGCAGCCCGCGCCCGATACGCTTGAGGAAGCACGGTTCACCCCCGTCCTGCCCGCGGGCCGCTATGCGGAGATGGTCGATCGCGCGAAGGACTATATCTTCGCGGGCGACATCTTCCAGGTGGTGCTGGCGCAGCGCTTCACCGCGCCTTTCCCGCTGCCGCCGCTGGCGCTTTACCGCGCGCTCCGGCGGATCAACCCCTCGCCCTTCCTCTACTGCCTCGACATGCCGGGCTTCTCGCTGATCGGCTCCAGCCCGGAAATCCTCGTGCGCGTGCGCGACGGCGAGGTGACGATCCGCCCGATCGCGGGCACCCGCCCGCGCGGGAAAACCGCCGCCGAAGACGCGGCCAACCGCGATTCGCTGCTCGCCGATCCCAAGGAACGGGCCGAGCACCTGATGCTGCTCGACCTCGGCCGCAACGATGTGGGCCGGGTGGCGAGCGCGGGAACCGTCACCGTCACCGACAGCTACACGATCGAATATTACAGCCATGTGATGCACATCGTCTCCAACGTGGTCGGGCGGCTCGATGAGAAGAAGGACGCGCTCGACGCCTTGTTCGCGGGCTTTCCGGCGGGCACCGTCTCCGGCGCGCCCAAGGTCCGCGCCTGCGAGATCATCGCGGAACTGGAGCCGGAAACGCGCGGCGCCTATGCGGGCGGCGTCGGCTATTTCTCGCCCGACGGAAACATGGACAGCTGCATCGTGCTGCGCACCGCCGTGCTGAAGGACGGGGTGATGCACGCGCAGGCCGGGGCGGGCATCGTCGCGGACAGCGACCCGGCCTATGAACAGCGCGAGTGCGAGGCGAAATCCGGGGCGCTGATGGCGGCGGCCAAGGAAGCGGTGGAACTCGCCCGCGAAGGGCGCTACGGGCAGTGACATGATCCTCGTCATCGACAATTATGACAGCTTCACCTGGAACCTAGTCCATTATCTGATGGAGCTGGGCGCCCAGGTGGAGGTCGTGCGCAACGACGCGCTCACCGCCGCGCAGGCGATCGAAACCGGCGCGGAGGCGTTCCTGCTCTCCCCCGGCCCCTGCACACCCAATGAGGCGGGCATCAGCCTCGACCTGGTGGGGGCCTGCGCCGATGCGCGCAAACCATTGCTGGGCGTATGCCTCGGCCATCAGTCCATCGGGCAGTATTTCGGCGGCAAGGTGGTGCGCGGCGGGTTGATGCACGGCAAGACCTCGCCGGTCAGCCATGACGGCACCGGACTGTTCGAGGGCCTGCCCTCCCCTTTCACCGCGACCCGCTATCACTCGCTG
>Ga0182737_1003879_pt1 | contig 10574 bp, 7 predicted proteins | sample eDN5th30CBELigOP_FD_128878 | JGI IMG/M metagenome (GOLD analysis project Ga0182737, IMG submission 128878) | Enriched Organic Plus compost microbial communities from Emeryville, California, USA - eDNA 5th pass 30_C BE-Lig OP (version 2) (version 2) ... | reverse complement strand
GCCGCCGCTGGTAATGGTGCCCGAGGAAGACGCAGCCGCCTCCAGTGCGCCGGAACCGGTGCGCTCGCCGGCCGACGAGCTACCAACACTGGAGCTGCCGCCGGAGACGCTGGAACCGCCGCGGCCGGTGGTCGATCCTGCAGCAGATCCTGTGGTCAGCAAGGAGCCGCAAAGGAGCGAGCCGCCGGAGCAATACCGGAAAGAGCCGTCCGCATCGGAGAGTTTCTGGGCCGATCCGGTTGCGCCGCCGGTGCAACGGGCAGCGCCGCCTGTTCAAGCCGCCCCGCCTGTTCAAGCCGCCCCGCCGGTTCAAGCCGCGCCGGTGAAGCCTGCAGCCGTTCCCTCGGTCAGCACGCTTACGGGGCGAGCGGCAGGCGTGGTCGCCCGGCAAAAAGCCGTGAAACTGGTGCCTGGGGGATGGCTGCTGGTGCCACGGCGAACGCTTTTCTTACAGGCTGTTTTGATCGTCATCGTGGGCCTGCTCAGTTTTGTCGCCGGTTGGTTGGCAGCCGGCGGAAGTTCTGGCAACGCCACCGGCGAACAGCCAGCCGAAGCGGCCGCCGCCGAAACCGTCCTGGTGCAAGGTACGATCACGTACCGCACATCCGAGGGCCGCATCGAAGGCGATGAAGGCGCCGTGGTGCTGGTCTGGCCCAGGGACGCTGTGGCAGAACCACGCGTCGATCCCAAGGAGTTGCACCCCAGTCAACCGGCCCCCAACGAAGGCAGCCGGGCGATGCTTGGCCTGGAAGAAATGGGGGCCAAGCACGTGCGAGCGCTAAGCGATGGCACGTTCAACCTGGTGGTGCCGCGGCAGGGCGAATATTACGTGCTGGTGGTTTCGCGGCACACCGTGCGATCGGCTGGTGAGTCGATCGACGAGCAGGCGATGAACGTGCTGCGGCGAGTCTTCGTGCCGGCGGCCACCGGCATCGACCGCCAGAAATACCGCCTGACGATTGAAACCTTCGACTCAGGCCTGGAGATGTATTCGCACGACTTCGATCGCAGCGGCGCGTAACGGGTGTTCTGTTCGCCCGGCCGCTTTAACCCAACTCAGCCCCGAATTCTTTCTGGCAAGCAGCAAAGATCGCGGCGTGAGCCTCGCGGGCCTGGTCCTGCGTCAGCGTGCCGGTCGGCGAGCGGAACGCCACCTGGAGCAGCACCTTCTTCTTGCCGGCCTCGGCCAGCTTGGGCGTGCGATAGGTTTCCTGGTAGTTCACCTGCTCCAGCAGTGGACCGCCGTGGCGAATGACCACATCGCGCACCTGGTCCCAGCGAACGTCCTCGTTAAGCACCAGGTTGATGTCCTGCACAATGCCGGGGTAATCCGAGGTCTTGACGTACTGCGGCACCAACTGGGCAGCCGCTTCCAGCACCGAGAACTTCAGCTCGGCACACGTGGCCGCCGACCGCAGGCCGAAGGTTTCCAAGCCCTGCGGCGACACTTCGCCGATGACGCCCAGTTGCTCGCCGCCCAGCCAAAGCTCGGCCGCGCGTTCGCTGAACAGCGGCTGTTTCAGCTCGCGATACTCCAGTTGCTGCGTGCAGTGCAGGTCTTCCAGCAAGCCCAGGATGGCACCTTGCACGGCGTAGTAATCGCCGCCGCTGGTCAGGCCGATCATGCGGATTTCTTCGGGCAGTTCGGCCGGCCGCGGCAGATAGGCGTTGGCGATCTCGAACAGTTCCACGTCGGTATTGCCCATGCCCTGGTTGATCCGCCGCACGTCCAGCAGGCTGGGGATCAGGCTTCGCCGCAGATGATCGGCACCCTTGATGATGGGCGTTGGCGTTTGCAGGGCTGGCTGGTCGGTCCAAGGGCTGAAGGCGTTGGACCATGCTTCCGGCACGGCGCTTAGCGTCAGGGCTTCGTCGTAGCCGGCCGCGTTGAGCCCCTTGCGAACGCGCTCCAGCACCTGCTCGCGCCGCGAACGGCGGCTGCTGGCCATGGGCACTTGCACGTCCTCGGGGATCTTGTCGTAGCCGTGGATGCGGGCCACTTCTTCCACGAGGTCGATCTCGCGGCTGAGGTCGCGCCGCCAGCTTGGAGCCGTGACGGTCACGCGCTCGGGCGTAGGCTCGCCTTGCACGGTATTACCCAGCGCGGCCAGAATCCGCAACACCTCGTCGCGATCGATCTCGATGCCCAGGATGCGTTTCAGTTGCGAGAACCGCAGCGTGATTTCGCGACGGGGCGTTTCACGGCGGCCGACGTCGATCACGCCCTCGGCCAACTCGCCGCCAGCCAGTTCGAGGATCAGTTCACAGCACCGGCGGCTGGCCCAATCCACGCCTTCGGGATCAAGCCCACGCGAGAACCGGAACGACGACGGGCTGAACAGCTTGAGCGTGCGAGCCGTATTGCGGATCGAAAGCGGGTTGAACTCGGCGGCCTCGATCAGCAGATCGACCGTGGTCTCGCTGACTTCGGTATCGGCACCGCCCATCACGCCGCCCAGGCCGACGGGTTTTTCGGCGTCGGCGATGACGCACATGCCCGGCTCTAGCTCGTAGACCTTGTGGTCGATCGCTTCGAGCTTTTCGCCCTTGCGGGCTTCGCGCACCACGATCCGCTTGCCGGCCAGGCGGTTGTAGTCAAAGGCGTGCAGCGGCTGGCCGCACTCCATCATCACGTAGTTGGTGATGTCGACGATATTATTGACGGGCTTCCAGGCCGAGGCCTTGCCCTTGGATACATCGGCATACTTGAACAAGGCCGCCAACCGATCGACCAGCCACTGCGGACTGGGGCCTACCTTGACGCCGCGAATGACGCGAGCCGTGTAGCGAGGGCACAGGTCCGGGCACTGGATCTCCACCGAGGTCAATTCGGTGACGGGCGTCTTGCCGGTGCGCGGCTGGGCAGCCGGCAACTTGAACTCGCGATTGAACAGCACGGCCGCTTCGCGCGCAATGCCGAGATGGCCCAGGCAGTCCGGGCGGTTGCTCGTCACTTCCAGGTCGATGGCGATCTGACCATCGATGCGGAGCGTGGATTCATGGTTCAGGCCGGCCATCATCAGCCGGTTCTCGAACTCTTCCACCGGCATGTCCAGCCGGACGTATTCGTTGAGCCAGTCCCAGGTAACGATCATTGGCGTAGACGGCGGTTACGTGGCAAGCGGTGTCGGGGGCCAGCCGGCTGAGCAGCAAGTCACGGCGGCCACACCTGAAACCGCTCATCATAAGTTCCCGCCCCATTGAAGCAAAGACGGCCAGGCTGTTAAGTTGAACCGCCCATGCCGGCCGGCGGGGGGCTGCAACCGTAGGCCGTGGCATGGGTTGCACGTAACCGAACCGCCGAGGCGAGGTTTTTCTCCGCCGCTGGCAGCGTTTCTCGCGATTCTTCAAACCCCAGGGGGCCGCACGATGGGTTCTGAACCGAAGAAGATCGTTCTCACGGGGGCCGGGCGAGGATTGGGGTTGGCCATGGCCGAGGGCTTCATCGAACGCGGCCATACCATCTGGGGCTGCTCGCGCAGCGAATCGTCGGTGGAGCGGCTTCGCAGTCGCTGGGGCAGCCCTCATGATTTTCAAGCGGTCGACGTGGCCGACGACGCCCAGGTGGCCGCCTGGGCTCGCCGTTTGCTCGATACCTACGGCCCGCCCGACTTCGTGATCAACAACGCCGCCGCCATCAACCGCAACGCGCCGCTGTGGGAAGTGCCGGCCGACGAGTTCGACCAGGTGATCGACATCAACGTCAATGGCACCGCCAACGTGCTGCGGCATTTTCTGCCGGCCATGGTCCAGCGCGGGACGGGCGTGGTGGTGAACTTCAGCTCCGGCTGGGGACGTTCAACTTCGCCGGAAGTGGCTCCCTACTGCGCGTCGAAGTACGCCGTGGAAGGCCTCACCAAGGCCCTGGCCGATGAACTGCCATCGGGGATGATCGCCGTCCCGCTGAACCCGGGCATTATCAATACCGAGATGCTGCAAAGCTGTTTCGGGGAAGCCGCCGGCGATTATCCCACGCCCCAGCAGTGGGCCACGAAGGCTGTGCCGTATATCCTGGGGCTGAGTCGCCGCGAGCATGGTCAGTCGGTGACGGTGCCGGCCTATTGATGCCGAGCTAGTTGTTCCCGGAACGGCACGGGGCATGCCACGAGTTTGGGGCGCGGTCCGCAGAACAACTTTCCTTGGCCGCAGTTTCATCAACCGGGGGCAGGTCGTCGGCCGCCGTTGAAGGTTTCAATCCGCGAGAAGGAGTCGAGCATGAGCGAAGCATCGCCCACTGGTTCTGCCGCACCGCCCGCCTGGGGACCGCTGCCGGCGATTCAACGCCGGGTAGCCGCAGTGCTGGTCGAGAAAGCCAAGACCACGCCCAACGCCTACCCGATGACGCTCAACGCCATCCGCACGGCTTGCAACCAGACCACCAACCGCGACCCGGTGATGCAGCTGGAAGAGGAGCAGGTGCAGGATGCTTTGGACGAGCTGCGCGAAAAAGGCGTGGTGCTGGAGATCCAGGGTGGCGGCCGCGTGCCCAAGTATCGCCACATGATGTACGAGTGGCTGGGCGTCAATAAGGTCGAAATGGCCGTGATGATCGAACTGCTGCTCCGAGGCGCGCAGACCGAAGGCGAATTGCGGGGCCGAGCCTCGCGGATGGAGCAGATCAACGATCTGACCACCCTGCGGACCATACTGGAAGACCTCAAGCGGCGCAACCTGGTGATCCCGCTCACCCCGCAGGGACGCGGCCACGTGGTCACGCATGGGCTGTACCTGCCGAAGGAGCTGGAGCAGCTTCGGGGCCATTTTTCCAGCGCTGCCTATGCCAGTGATACGTCTGCTACTGGCGGCGGTTATGACTCGCACGCTCGCGGATCGGACATGCCGGCTCCCGTCGCGCCGCCATCGGCCGGCACCGTGACGGCCGCACCGCCGCAACAAACAGCGCCTCCGGCGGCTGCCGCGATTGAAGCTTCGCTGCGGCAAACGATTGAGGAGCTACAAGCCTCGCAGCAGGACTTGCAAGCGCAGCTTCGCCAACTTCGTGAGGAGTTGGAAGAACTCAGGTCCGACTACGAAGGCCGCCTGGCATCACTGGAACGATTTCGCGACGATCTGGCAGGCTAGGCTCGCCGGCGTAACTGACAGGGAGGAGGTTTGGCCATGACCTGTCGGATGTTCTGCGGGACGGTGCTGTTGCCCGACGGCGAATTGGCCGACGGTGCCGTGTTGGTGGAGGAAAACCGGATCGCGGCGGTGGCTCCGCGTGAAATCTTGCTGCCGCAAGCCGAGGCGCGTGAAGCAGAGTTGATCGAGGCTCCGCCCGGCGGTTACATCGCGCCTGGCTATGTTGATCTGCATGTGCATGGTGGGGCCGGTGCCGATTTCATGGACGGCACGGCCGAAGCGTTCCGCACGGTGCTTGCCGCGCATACACGGCACGGCACGACCAGTTGTACGCCTACTACCACGGTGGCACGCCACGATCAGATAGTGGCCGTGCTGGCGTTGTGCCGGCAGTTCAAAGCGGCCGGAATCAAAGCGGCGGTGGAGGGCTGCCACGGCGAGCCGCCCTGCGCGCGAGTGTTAGGGGCGCATTTCTACGGGCCATACTTTCATCCCGATGCGCGCGGCTGTCACCCGGCAGAGCCGCTGCGGCCGCCCGTTGCGGAAGAGTTCGAAGCGTACCTGGAGTATGCCGATGCGATCGTCACCGCCACGGTAGCCCCGGAGTTGCCTGGTGCGGAGGCGTTCGCCAAGGCGTGTCGGCAGCGCGGCATCCGGCTCAACGCGGGACATTCGCAGGCGACCTTCGCCCAGGTGGAAGCGGCCATTGGTTGGGGCGTCGCGCACGTGGATCACTTGTTCTGCGCGATGAGCGACAAGAGTAAGCTGCGCGCGAAACAAGCCTGGCCCATGCAAGGCGGCTTGCTCGAAGCGACGTTGTACTTCGATGAGCTGACTACCGAAGTCATCGCCGATGGTCGCCACTTGGCACCCGATCTCTTGCGCTTGGCGTTGAAGATCAAAGGCCACCAGCGGCTCGCGCTGTGTACCGATTGCAGCCGCGCGCTCGACATGCCTGAGGGCGAATACCTGTTTGGACCAACGGACGGCGGCGTGCCGTTTCGTCATGCACAAGGCGTCGGCCTGATGCCCGACGGCAGCGCCTTGGCATCCAGTGCCCAAGGCATGGACCACATGGTGCGCACGATGAAGGCGGCAACCAATTGCCCGGCCTGGATGGCCGTGGCCATGGCCTCGATCACGCCTGCCCGAATCGTCGGCATCGAACAGCAGCTTGGAAGTTTGGAAGCAGGTAAGCTGGCTGATCTGCTGGTTCTAGATAAAGATCTTTATGTGCAGGCCGTCTACATGGCTGGTCAGGCTTGCGAAGTGGAATTGGCCTGATGATCCTATAGAAGCTTGCGGCCATTCCCCACGTCGAACTGACGGCTGCGAGGTTCGTGTCCCACCAAAGCCGCTTCATGATGCGTAACCTTTCGCGGTCCGCGGCCAAGAAACCCGGCAAAGCGTGATGAAAAATGGCGACACGGCGTGCGTTTCTGAACCTGGAAAACTAGGGCGAAACCGTGGGGGTAGCAGTCCCCGCCGCCATGTGGTCACAAAGATCAGCATCATCCGTTGCATTTTGTGTGAGCTGCATTACAGTCAAACAAGTCTGGGATCAGGCATAACTGGCCCCCGGAAACCTGAGCTTGCTGCACGTTGCTGACAGCTCATTGGATCGGCGTGTGACGAATGCTCCGTAATCGATTCGTCTCAATCACTAGTGAGGATCTCCTATGAAACGTTTGACGAGCCTTTGTGCGGCCGTGGCCCTGATGCTCACCGCGGCTTCGGTCTCTGCCGAGGAAGTGAAGAGCGGCTTGAAGGCCGGTGAGCGGATCGGCGCCTTCGACGTCGTGAAGTGCGCTGGTGCCGAGGACGACGGCGTGGCGGTCGGCAAGACCCTGTGCTATCGCTGCAAGTACGGCACCCGCCCCATGGTGATGGTCTTCACCCGCAATCCTGAAGAAGCCGCTACCCTGGTCAAGAAGCTGGACGGCGTGGTCGCCCAGAACAGCGACAAGGGCCTGAAGGCGTTCGTCAACGTGCTGGCCAACGATCGCGATGCCGCTGAGAAGCAGGCCAAGAAGATCGGCCAGGGCAGCAAGAACGTCCCGGTCGTGGTACCGGTTGAGTTCGAGAACGGCCCCGCCAACTACGGCATCAATCCCAAGGTCACCACCACGGTGATCATCGCCGAAGGCGGCAAGGTGACCGCCAGCCTGGCTCTCGACAGCGTCGACGAGCAGGCCGCTTCGAAGGTCCTGAGCGAAGTTCAGAACCTGGTGAAGTAAGCTCCCCCCGCGGCAGCAACCTAAGGATCGCTGCTGTAAACGTGTAGCGGCCACGTGTCCGCGCCGATACCAACCATGCCGTGCTTCCCCATCCCGCGGGAAGCACGGCTTTTTTGTTGGATACGCATTCCGTGTTGGCTGAGAGGATCGATTGACGCTGCTTACTGTAGCAGGATCAGCGAAAGCTTTGGGCGATGTCGGTAAGCGGTAGTTCCAGGGGCTTAGTTACCCAGCGCCCCGCGCAGGCCACCGATCATCCAGTGCACTTCCGAGGACGCGGTGACCACCAGCGCATGGAACGGGGCGTAATAGCCAATCGAGCCAGGGCCGCCATTGATGTCCCAGTGGTCGGGGCGGATCGTGGTGCGGATCAGGTCGATCAGTTCCGCGGCCTGACGCTGGGCGGCACCGCCCAGCCAAGGATAAGGTTCGGCCGCGGTGGCCGCGCTACCGGCCGCGAGGTTCGCCATCGAGTAGGCTTCCATCAGCTTGGGACCGTTCTCGCCAGCCTGGCGTGCGGCCCGTTCTTGCTTGCCCATCTCCAGCCGCGTGAGCGCCACAATCTGGTCGCCCAGGTCGTGCAGCCGGCTGCGAATCCGCTGGCGGAATTGTTCCTGGTCCGCTCGGCTGAGGGCGTCGCTGGTTTCCACGGCCGCGTTTAATGACCGTAGCCTGGTGATTGTCTGCCGCAGGCGGCCGAGGTTGCGCTTGGCTGCATCGGTTCGCACCAGCAGTGCCGCTTCCCGCAGTTCGCGCCGCATGTCATCGCGTGCAATGTGCGATCGGGTGGGAATCGCCGGGGGCACGTCAAACGCAGGTGGAGTAACCGCAGCCGCGGTCGCGTGATTGCCGGGGGCCAACGCACTGCCCACGGCCTCCGACAACTGACGAGCCGCCTTGTCGCTGGCGGCGGGTTGGCCTGCCTGGCTCACTCCGCCGGTGACCAGCACCAGCGCAGCAACGAACCAACGGCGACGTGCAGACATGGTGTACCTCCCCTCGCATGGGGTTGGTGAAGTGTGCCTCACCTCCAACGGTGAAGCTATCACTTGCGCCAGGTACTGGCAACAAAACCTGGCCGCCGCCGGCCCGGTTGACGCTTCGGCGGTACCGGGCGTAAGTTGCTCAGTAGGTGTCGCCGCCCGCGGCTGTGGGCTTCAGCCGAGGGGCGTGGCGGCGTGTTGACGGTTACTCGTTTGCTCTCAACTGATCTTCTGGCATGCTCAATCTCAAGTCGGCCACTTTGGCTGAGTGGTTACCCAGTGTGCGCAACCACGTTGACGAATTGCTGATCGACCACGCGCACTGTGAAAAGAAAGCGGCCGGCGTGGCGATGAACTTGATCTTCGCTTATGTCGATCGCGTGGAACTGGTCCGCGAGCTGAAGAAGATTGTGGACGAGGAACTCGAACACTTCACGATGGTGCTCGACGTGCTGGACCGGCGCGGCATCCCGTTCCGTCGATTGAACCCCAGCGATTATGGCCGGCGGCTGAACGAACTGGTGCGCAAGCAGGAACCGCACAAGGCGGTGGATCGGCTGCTGGTGGCGGCGTTGATCGAAGCCCGCAGTTGCGAGCGGTTCGCCATCTTGCGCGACGGCATCTACGACGCCGAGCTGGCCGACTTCTACGGCAGCCTGTTCGAATCGGAAGCGCGGCACCACGCCACCTACGTGCGGTTTGCCCGCGAGTTCGCCGACGAGCAAACGGTGCGCAGTCGCTTGGAGGAGCTGGCCGCAGCCGAGGCAGAGATCGTCTCCACCGTGGCACCGGAGCCCCGCATGCACAGCTAATCGCGCGCGGTCAACGCACGCGTCCATTGGTTATCGCTTGGGCTGCGTCACCAGCGAAACCAGGACCAGCACGATAAAGCCTAGCGGGATGGTCACAATGCCCGGCTGGCTGAACGGCACCAGGGCATTCTCGGCCGGCAGGCCATAGATCTTGGAGAACGATTCGCCGCTGAGCAGGATCCACGCCAGCGACGAAGCCATGCCGACCAGGATGGCGGCCGTGATGCCTTGCCAGGTGGTGCGCTTCCAGAACAGCAGCATCACCAGCGCCGGCAAGTTGGCGGAAGCGGCCACGCTGAACGCCCAGCCCACCAGGAAGCTCACGTTGAAGTTCTGGAACAGGATGCCCAGGATGATCGCCACCACGCCTACACAGGCGGCGGCGATCTTGCCCAGGCGTACCTTCTCGTGATCAGTGAACGGCTTGACGCTAACGGCTGAAATCAAGTCGTGCACCACGGCACCGCTGGAGGCCACGATCAGCCCGGCCACCGTCCCCAGCACCGTGGTAAACGCGATGGCCGAAATGACGGCGAACAGCGCCTCGCCAAAGGTTCGGGCCAACAGCGGCGCGGCCATGTTAGTGTCGGAGACGTCGATCGCGCCGCTGGTCATCGCGCCCAGGCCCATGTACAGCGTGAGCACGTAGAAGAACCCGATGGTGGCGATGCCCACCACGGTGCTCTTTCGGGCGGCCGTTTCATCCTTCACGGTGTAGTAACGGATCAGAATGTGGGGCAGCGACGCCGTGCCGCAAAACAGGGCCAGCATCAGCGACAGGAAGTCGATCTTGGGATAGATCGCGTCGCCGCGAAGTCCGCGGAACGTAGGCGATTTGCCCGGCCGCAGCACTTCTTCGCCGGGCGTCACTTCCGGCTGATAAGTGATGGTCTTGGTGCCCTGCTCGTCGGTCTTGGTGCTGCTGCTCCACAGCACGATTTCGCTTTGGTTGATCACGCTGAAGAACTCCAGCGGACCAACGGGGCCGGTTTCTTTCACGTCGCCTGGCAACTTCACCACATCGCCCACCGGCCGTAACTGGCCCGTGGCCGAACCGTTCACGAGATGCTCACCGCTGGCGGTTTGCACCACGGTTTGCGGCTCCAGGGCGGCCGGATCATCGTTCACACGGAAGCCGCGGTTGAGAATCAAGATCGTGAGGATCGTGCTGAAAATCAGCAGCAGCGATCCCTTGAGGAACTGTACCCAGGTAGTGCTGGCCATGCCGGCGGTCACCACGATGATCACCACCACGGCGCCCACGATCACCACGCCGGCCCAGTGCGGCAGCCCCAGCAGCGGCTGAATCAGCACGCCGGCGCCAACCATTTGCGGGATCAGGTAGAAGATGCTCACGGCCAACGTACTGATGGCCGCGGCCAGCTTGATGCCGCGCGACTGGAAGCGGGCGTCCAGCGCATCGGCAAAGGTATACTTGCCCAATCGCCGTAGCGGCTCCG
>Ga0182737_1003878_pt1 | contig 10576 bp, 10 predicted proteins | sample eDN5th30CBELigOP_FD_128878 | JGI IMG/M metagenome (GOLD analysis project Ga0182737, IMG submission 128878) | Enriched Organic Plus compost microbial communities from Emeryville, California, USA - eDNA 5th pass 30_C BE-Lig OP (version 2) (version 2) ... | reverse complement strand
CGGCGCGGTGGCGGGCCTGTGCCCCACCACCGAGGCCAACCTGGGGGACGGCCTGTTCGACATGGCGCACTGGCGCGAGGGCGGCGGGCGCTGGGGCATCGGCTCGGACAGCCACTCCACCGTCAACGCGGCCGAAGAGCTGCAGTTCCTGGAATACGGCCTGCGCCTGGCCTCGCGCCAGCGCAATGTGCTGGCCACGCCGGACCAGCCGCACGTGGCCACCGCCATGACGCTGGCCGCTGTGGCCGGCGGCGCGCAGGCCAGCGGGCGCCCCGTGGCGGGCCTGGCCGTGGGCCAGCAGGCCGACTTCGTGGAGCTGGACCCGGGCCACGTGGCCCTGTCCGGGCTGCCGGCTCGCGATATGCTGTCGGCTCATGTGTTCGGCAGCCACCGCACGTCGGCGATCCGCACGGTATGGTCCGGCGGGCAGGCCCGCGTGCAGGACGGGCGCCACCCGCTGCACGAGGCCGCCGCCGCGGACTTCGTGGCGGTGCGCCGCGCACTGGTGGCCCAGGCCTGACGCCCGCCGCCGACCGATTCATCTGCAGGAGCAATATCCGATGTCCCAACCCCTGACCGACCGTCCCGCCTTCACCTTCCGGCGCGGCACCGTGCCGCTGCTGGTGTCGATGCCGCACGTGGGCACCTATGCGCCGCCGGCCATCGCCGCGCGCTGGACCGACGAGGCGCGCCACGTGCCCGATACCGACTGGCACCTGGAGCGCCTGTACGACTTCGTGGTGGGCATGGGGGCCTCGGTGCTGGTCGCTACCCATTCGCGCTACGTGGTGGACCTGAACCGCCCGCCCGATGGCAGCAGCCTGTATCCCGGGCAGAGCGTGACGGGCCTGTGCCCGGTCGACACCTTCGACGATACGCCCGTCTACCGCGATCCCGCCGACGTGCCGGGCGAGGCCGAGGTGGCCGCGCGCCGCGATGCCATCTGGCGGCCTTACCACGAGCAGCTCGACAGCGAACTGTCGCGCCTGCGCGCCGAGCACGGCGTGGCGCTGCTGTGGGACGCGCACTCCATCCGCTCGGTGCTGCCGCGCTTCTTCGAGGGCAAGCTGCCGGACCTGAACCTCGGCTCGGGCAAGGGTTCCAGCTGTGCACCGAGCCTGGCCGAGGCCGTGTACGCCGTCGCGCGCGAGGGCGAGCCGCAGGGCTACACCAGCGTGCTGAACGGCCGCTTCACGGGCGGCTACATCACCCGCCACTATGGCCGGCCCGAGCAGGGCTTGCATGCCATCCAGCTCGAGATGACCCAGTCGAGCTACATGCAGGAAGCGTTGCCGTTCGACTACCTGCCGGAGCGCGCCACGCGCATCCAGCCGTTGCTGCAGCGCATGGTGCAGGCGGCGCTGGACGAGGCGCTGCGGCTGCGCGACGCGGGCTGACGCCAGGCGCCGGGCGGGCGCTGCGGCTTCGGTTGCCGCCGATGCGGGGCGACCGTGTGCCCGTGCCGGTGTCCGGCCCTGCGGCAACGGCGGCGCCCTGCGTGCGCCGTCATTGCAATTCCTGCCCACCGCGCGCGTCGCTGCCCGGGGGCATCCACGGGGCATGAAACTTGCGGCATCTCGGCACCTTTTCGTGCCGGGATGCCTGCCATGACCCGTTTACAAGATGCCACCGTCGTCATCACCGGCGCGTCCAGCGGTATCGGCCGCGCCACGGCCGAGCGTTTCGCCGCCGCCGGCGCCCGGGTGGTGCTGGCGGCGCGCGGCGTGGAGAAGCTGGAAAGCGCTGCCGACATGTGCCGCCGCTTTGGCAATCCGGTACAGGCGGCGCCCGCCGATGTGACCGATCCCGCGGCCATGGCGGCGCTGGCCGCCCGCGCGGCCGAGCTGGGCGGCGGCCGCATCGACGTGTGGGTCAACAACGCCGGGATCGGCGCCGTGGGGCCGTTCGACGAGACGCCGGTCGAGGCCCATCGCCAGGTGCTGCAGGTGAATCTGGCAGGGTATCTGTACGGTGCACACGCCGTGCTGCCGTACTTCAAGCGGCAGCGCACCGGGACGCTGGTGAACGTGCTGTCCCTGGGGGCATGGGCGCCCACGCCCTATGCGGTGTCGTACACCGCCAGCAAATACGGGCTGCGAGGCTATTCCGAGGCCTTGCGAGCCGAGTTGCGCAGTTGGCCGGGCATCCACGTGTGCGACATCTTCCCATCCGTAGTCGACACGCCGGGCTTCGCGCACGGCGGCAATTACACGGGCAGGACGCTGCGCCCGCCGCATCCACGCTACGACGCCCGACGCGTGGCGCAGGCGATCCACGATGCCGTCGTCGAGGGGCGCAGCAACAGTACGGCGGTGGGCGCCGTGGCGCGCCTGGCGCAGGCCGGCAACCTGCTGGCGCCGGCGCTGCTGCGCTACGCCCTGGCGGTGAGCTTCGAGACCTACTTCCGCCGCGCCGAGCCCGCCCCGCGCACCGACGGCGCTCTGTTCGCGCCGCTTCCGGGCGAGCCAGGCAGCATCGATGGCGGCTGGCGCAAGCCCGGCAGCGCGCGCGATCTGGGCCTGCTGGCCGGCGCCGGCTTCATCGGCCTGATGCTGCTGAAGAAATTGCGCGGCTGAGCGGTCGGCACGGGCATGCAGCTTGCGGCGCATGCGGTCGTATCGGCTAGGAGGATCTATCGATGAAGACGACCTGGGTGGTAGTGGCCGACGAGGCCATCGCGCGCATTCTGCAATGGCCCGAGGTGGGCGACGAACTGGAGCCGGTGGAGGAATTGACCGACCCCGACGCGCACGCGGCCAACGCCGAGTTTCGCAATGATGCCTATGGCCGGCGCTCGGGCGGCGCCGATCGCGGGCAGTCCCCGCAGCAGCCAGGGAGGCTGCGTCCCACGGCCAGCGTGACGGCGTCGGCGGGCGAAGTGGGCCGGCATCGCGAGGCCGAGGATTTCGCGCAGGAGGTGGCCAAGCATCTGGCCGGGGCCTTGCAGGACAAGCGTTACGACGAGTTGCGCGTGGTGGCCGCGCCGCGCTTCCTGGGCCTGTTGCGCAAGGCGTATACGCCGCAGGTGGCCCAGACCGTGGTGCAGGAATTGGACAAAGATCTGGTGCATGCCGACAACGCGGAGATCACGCGGCGGCTGTTTCCGATGACAGGCGGGCTGGCGGCGCCCGGCGTGCCCCGCCATTCCGGCAATTGAAGGCGGGTTCGGGGCCTGGCAGCGGAAAAGGCCCCGCTTGCCGCCTCAGCGACCCGTGTCCGGGTAATTCGGGCCGGCGTCGTGGAACCCGCCGTTGCTGTAGGGATTGGCGGCGCCGGGATGCGGCGGGCCGCCGTGGTCCATGTCGGCGCAGCCCGCGAGCAGCAGGGCAGCGAGCAGCAGGCTCGATAGCGTTCGGTGATTCATGACAGTCTCCTGGTTACGCGCATTGTGGCGCGTTTACGGCCAACGCGCCAAACGGCGGGGCGGCCGTCAGGCGCTGGCCTTGTCCAGCAGCGCGATCTGTTCCTGCGATAGGGCCAGCGCGGCGGCCCGGCCGAAGCTGGCAACCTGCGCGCGGCTGGTGGCGCTGGCGATGGGAGCGGTGACGCCTTCGCGCACCATCAGCCAGGCCAGCGCCACTTCGGCGGGTTGGGCGCCATGCGCCGCCGCGACGCTGTCCAGCGCACCCAGGATGGCCATGCCTCGTGCATCCAGGTACTGCTCCACGCGCGAGCCGCGCGGGCTCTTGGACAGGTCGGCCTTGCCGCGGTATTTGCCCGAGAGGAAACCCGATGCGAGGCTGTAGTACGTGACGACGCCCAGGCCTTCGCGGATGCATAGTTCGCGCAGCGGGCCGTCGTAGGCGGTGCGCTTGTACAGGTTGTATTCGGGCTGCAGCGCCATGTAGGCGGGCAGCCCTTGCGCGCGCGACACCGCCAGCGACTCGGCCAGTTGCGCCGCATCCAGGTTGGAGGCGCCGATGGCGCGAATCTTGCCCGCGCGCAGCAGCTTGTCGTAGGCGCCCAGCGTTTCTTCGTAAGGCACCTGCAGGTCGGGCCAGTGCGAGAAATAAAGGTCGATGTGGTCGGTTCCCAGGCGGCGCAGCGAGTCTTCCACCGCGCGCAGGATCCATGCCTCGGACAGGCCCTTGCGGCCGGACCCGCCCATGTCTGCCCCCACCTTGGTAAACAGCGCGACACGCTCGCGCATGCCCGGGCGTGCCTTCAGCCAGCGGCCGAGCAGGATCTCGGATTCGCCGCCGCGGTTGCCAGGGGCCCAGGCCGAGTACACGTCAGCCGTATCGATGGCGTTGAAGCCGTGGTCGACGAATGCGTCCAGCACGTCGAAACTGGTGGCTTCGTCGATGGTCCAGCCCAGCACATTGCCGCCGAATACCAGCGGGGCGATGTCCAGGCCGGTTTGTCCGAGGGGGCGTCGTTGCATGCGGGCAGCTCTCCGTGCTGGATTTCGGTCGATGGCGGCGCAGCGCCGTCCCGCCTGGGATGGCCGCGTTGCACCGCGTGCCTCCAGCATAGCGGCGTGTCGCTGAACCGCAATTGAATGCCGCGCACGCCCGCACAGTGCGCCGCTAGGCTGAGCGGTAGCGTGGCGCCGGCTGATCGGTGCGGGCCGCCTCGAACACGGTTCCCCCGGCTGCCTCATACGTGTCCCACCGCGCAGCATCGTGCAGCGAGGGCAGGGTCACAGCCTCGCCCTGGTCCAGGCCCGCCAGCGCGGCCCGCACCATGTCGCCTGCCTGCATTACGGTGCCCGCCGGCAGCGTATGGGCCGGCAGGCCGGCCCGGTCCCAGATCTCGGTGTCCGTGGCGGATGGCAGCACCACCTGCAGCGAGACGCCGCTGCCCGCCAGCTCCTGCTGCAGTCCGCGGCTGAACAGCAAGACATAGGCCTTGGTGCCGCTGTACACCGCGCTGGTGGGCAGCGCATGCAGCGCCAGCACGGAGGAAATGTTGACGATGCGGCCCCGGCCGCGCGCCCGCATGCCGGGCAGCGCGGCCAGGGTCAGCCGGGTGAGGGCGGTGACGTTGAGCGCGACCATGGCCTCGGCCTCGTCCGCCGTCGTCTGGGCCGCGGCCGCCAGCTTGGCGCTGCCCGCGTTGTTCACCAACAGCTCCAGCGCCTGCGCGGTGGCAAGGTGTTCTTCGACACGGCGCAGGTCCGCCGGCTGGCTCAGGTCGGCGACCTGCGTCTGGACGTGTACGCCGTGCGCCTGGCCCAGTCGGCTGGCCAGGGCGTCGAGCCGGTCGCCGCGGCGGGCGATGAGCAGCAGGTCGTGCCCGCGCGCGGCAAGCTGTTCGGCGTAGACCGCGCCGATGCCGGAGGAGGCGCCCGTAATGGCGGCCAGGGGACGGGAAAGGGAAGAGGTCATGGGGAAGGTTCCTTTTGAGAGGGAGGGCGGCGTGGATATATGGGAACGATCAGTGTAGAAATGGTCAAAAAAATCAGTCGAGCAGGGCCAGCGCTGCGTCGATCAGCTTGCGCAGTTGCACCCGATCCACGCCGGCGCGCGCCTGCACACGCAGGCCCAGCCAGGCATTGTGCAGTTGCATCGCCAGGATGACCGGATCGGCGTGCGCGCGGATTTCACCGGCCTGTTGGCCGCGCCGAACCACTTCCTCCAGCACCTGCTGCGAGACCGCGAAGCTGCGGCGCACGCGGCTGGCGGCCTCGGGATCGTGGGCAGCCAGTTCCGTGGCGCAATTGACGACCAGGCAACCCGGTGGCCGCGTGGCGGGATCGGGCAGGACAATTTCCAGCAGCGCGCGCAGCGCGGCGCGCGGGCTGTCGCTGCGGGCCACCACATCGCGCTGCCAGGCGTCGGCGGCACCCGCATAGCGCTCCAGCGCGGCTATGAACAGCGCGTGCTTGTCGCCGAAGGTGTCATACATGCTGCGCTTGTGCACGCCCATGCGCTCGACCAGATCCTGCATGGAGGTCTTCTCATAGCCCTGCTCCCAGAAGACCAGCATGGCCTTGGACAGGGCTTCTTCGGGGTCGAATTCCTTGCGTCGGGGCATGGATGGGCGCACGTGTGAGGATGAATGCGTGCCAGTCTAACAAATGAGAACGATCGGTGCAATATTGATGAGGTGTTGGTGGTGAAGTCGGCCAGCGTGTGGTCCCTGCCGGCCAGGCACTGCACCGTGCCCGCGATGGCATGGTTCCGGCCATCGCCGAGGCTGATCCGGGCATGCCGTTTGCTGACAGCCGCTGCCGCAGCATGGCGGCTCAACGGGAGATCTCCATGAAACTGAAAAATCTGGCATTGAGCGTGTTGATGGGCGGTTCGTTGGCCTGCTCGGGGCTGGTCCTGGCCCAGTCGCAACCCATGACGCCCGCACCGCAGGGCGGGGCAGCGGCGCAGCAGCAGCAGAAGGACCAACTGGACGGTGACGACCAGGACTTCCTGGAGAACGCCGCCCAGGCGGGCCATACCGAGATCGAGGGCAGCAAGATGGCTCAGGCCAAGTCGAAGTCGCCCGACGTGAAGCAGTTCGCCGAACAGATGATCGCGGATCACACCAAGGTGGCCGAGGAGCTGGCGACGCTGGCCAAGGGCAAGGGCTACACGCCGCCCACGGAGCCCTCGCTGGTGCAGAAGGCCAAGCTGAAGACGCTGGACATGTCCGACGAGAGTTTCGACAAGCGCTACGCCGACCAGATCGGCGTGTCGGCGCACGAGGATGCCGTCAAGCTGTTCGAGGAGGCAGCCAAGGACGCGAAGGATCCGGAGATCAAGGCCTTCGCCGCCAAGACCTTGCCGGCGCTGCAAAAGCACCTGGAGATGGGCAAGGCGCTGCAGCAGAAGGTGGGCGACGGCGACGAGGCGAAGAAGAAGTAGCGGCTGGCAGTGTGCGGGCCCGTCATACCGGCCCGGTGGGCTGGACGGCAAGGTCCTCGCCGTCAGGTTCGCCGGGGGCGGCGGGCGGCTGGGCGCCATCGTCCAGCAGTAGGCCCCGCGCCAGTTCCAGCGCCTGGCGCTCGAACAGGCGGCGGTACAGTCCGGCCCGCAGGCGAATCAGTTCATCGTGGCTGCCTTCCTCGATGATGCGGCCACGTTCCATCACCAGCAGGCGATCCAGCGCGCGCACCGTCGACAGGCGGTGCGCCACCACCAGCGTCGTGCGGCCCACCATCAGCCGTTCCATTGCCTGCTGGATCAGCACTTCGCTCTCGCTGTCCAGGCTGGACGTGGCCTCATCCAGGATGAGGATGGGCGCGTCGGCCAGGAACGCGCGTGCGATGGCCACGCGCTGGCGCTCGCCGCCCGAAAGCTTGATGCCGCGTTCGCCCACCAGCGTGTCGTAGCCCTTGGGCAGCGCGGCGATGAAGTCGTGCGCGCTGGCCAGCCGGGCGGCGGCCTCGATCTCGGCGCGCGTGGCGCCCGGACGCGCATAGGCGATGTTGTCTGCCAGGGTCCGATGAAATAGCACGGGCTCCTGCTGCACGATGGCGATCTGGCTGCGCAGCGAGGCCTGGGTTACCGCGGCGATATCCTGGCCGTCGATGGTGATGCGCCCGCCATTGATGTCGTACAGGCGCTGGATCAGCTTGATGAAGGTCGTCTTGCCCGAGCCCGAGTGCCCGACCAGGCCCACGCGTTCGCCGGGCGCGATGCGTACCGAGAAGTCCTGGTATAGCGGCACGGGATGGTTGCCGTAGCGAAAGGTCACGTGCTCGAAGCGGATCTCACCCCGCTCGATGGCGATGGCCGGTGCGCCGGGGCGGTCCTCGATACCCAGCGGCTGGCTTTGCAGGGCCACGAGTTCTTCCATGTCGTTGACGGAGCGCTGCAGGTTGCGGATGTGCATGCCCACGTCGCGCAGGTAGCCCTCCAGGATGAAGAACATGGCCAGGGCGAACGTGATGTCGCCGACGCTGGCGCGGCCGGTGGCCCACAGCAGCAGCGAGACGCCCAGGATGGCCGCCTGCATGGCCGTCAGCATCAGGCCCTGCACGCCGCCATTGAAGGTGCCACGTACCCAGGTGCGCCGCGTGCGCAGCCGCCATTTGCCGATGACCCGCGACAGGCGGGCTTCCTCGCGCGCCTCGGCGCCGAAGGCCTTGACCACGGGATTGCAGCTGACGGCGTCGGCCAGCGCGCCGCCCATGCGCGTGTCCCAGGCATTGGCCAGGCGCGCGGCGGGGGCCACGTAGCCCAGCGACAGGGCCGTGGTGACGGCGATGTACAGCAGCGAGCCCAGGCCCACGACCAGCCCCATCACGGGCCAATGCAGCCCCAGCAGCACCGTGGCGCCCGCCAGCATGGCTACCGAGGGCAGCAGCGCCAGCAGCAGCGTGTCGTTGAGCAGGTCCAGCGCCCACATGCCGCGCGTGATCTTGCGTACCGTGGAGCCGGCGAAGCTGTTGGCGTGCCAGTCGGTGGAGAAGCGCTGCACGCGATGGAACGCGCTGGCGGCGATGTCGCTCATCATCTTCAGCGTCAGTTGGATGATGTTCAGGTAGACGAACTGGCGCAGCACGGTGCCGCCCAAAGACAGGGCGGCCAGCACCCCGAACGCCGTCAGCGCGGCACGCCAGGCGATCGCGTCGGCGGCCGCGCCTGAGGCCACGGCATCGACCAGCCGGCCGGCGTACAGCGGGGTCAGCACGTCGGTCAGCGCCGACAGCAGCATCAGCGAGGCGGTCGCGCCGGCGCGCAGCGGCTGCACGCGCCAATGGCGGAAGGTGAAGCCCAGGACCTGCCGGAAGGCATGTCCACGGAGATCGAGTCGGGTGCGCGTCATGGGGGCACCCCGCAAAAGCGGGGCCGGGGTGGGGCTCGTCGACGAGAGCGGCAGGAAGGCCGGAATGAGCGGGGCCGGGCAAGAGCCAGAGCGGCTTGAGGGCCGCGGCTTCCAGGCGCCGGCCGAGCCGGGGTGGCACGGCCTGCTGCCGGCCAAAGAAGAAGTTTATCAACGGGGCCGATACGGAGGCAATTTTGGATTCGGATGCGAGGGGAGGGCGTGAGCGACTGCCCAGATTGGCGATACAAGATATTAGGTAAGTCACTTCACTTGGAATTTACTATTCCATCGGGCCGGGAGGGCCATGCCGGGGCGGCAGGCGGGTGCGCGCGCGGCAGCAGGGGATTCGACATTCTTCCTACAATAAGGTAAGTTACTTAGATTGATATTTGCGATAGTCGCCTTCCTAGCGTAAGGGGGCGAACCCCAGGAAGCCAATCGGACAAGGATCTCGACGGATGTTCCTGCGGCGCGACATAGATTCCCTTTTATAAGTTAAGTGACTTATCACAAATATCTGTCAGATGGCTCCGCCAGCTCGACGGTCCGCAGGGCTCCGAGCCATTGCCCTGTTCCAACGATTCCTGCCATAATGTAAGCCAAGTAACTCAACTTTATAATACCGTCATGGAAGCCCAGACCTATCACCAGCGCATCAAGCAGGAAAAGCGGACGGCCGCCATCGCCGCTGCCACCCGCCTGTTCCTGGAGCAAGGCTACGACCGCACGTCGCTGGTGCAGGTGGCGGATGCGGCCGGGGTGTCCACGGCCACCCTGTTCAAACGTTTCCCCACCAAGGCCAGCCTGCTGTTGGCCATCGTTCAGGCCTTCTGGGAATCGGATGCGCCCGGCACGGAGTTTCCCCCGGCGGGCAATCCGCGCACCGGCCTGCGGCGGATCGGCCGCGAATACGTGCGCCGCATGCGGCGCCCCGAGATGGCCGGCATCTATCGCCTGGTGATCGCCGAGGCGCCCCGTTTCCCCGAGCTGGGCAGTATGCTGGTCGAGCAGGGGACCGGAACCTACCTTGCCGGCCTGACGGCGTATCTGGAGGCCGAGGCAGGGGCCGGCACTCTGGCGGTGGCCGACGCCGGCCGGGCGGCCCGGCAGTTCCTGGCCGCCATCGCGGGCCAGGTGTTCTGGCCCGAGCTGCTGGTGCCGGGCTGCGCCGGCACCGAGGCCGACGCCGACGCGGCGGTGGATCAGGCCGTGTCGCTGATGCTGGCCCGCTACGTGCGCAAGCCGGGCGCGACGCCTCCGCCGCGGGCGCCCGCCACGGCCGGCTGACCGGGCCGCGCACGCAGCCCCGACGCCCCTGCGGCGCGGCAGGCCTCGGCCATATAACCGGCCGATGCGCCGGCAGGGCCGCATATCGACATACCGACGATGTATTTTTCGCGCATGCCGGCGGACGCCAGAATAGGTCCCGATCCGTCGCCGGTGGATCGCCTACGAGGGGCCGCATGCCCGCTGCACCGGCCTGGCCTCTATTCGCTGTCGATCCCATGCGCGTACTCACTCTGGCGGGCAGCCCATCGCTCCGTTCCCGTTCATCGGCGCTGCTGCGCCACATCGCCGGACTGCTGGCGCAACGCGGCACGAGGGTGCGCGAAGCGGGCCTGCGCGACATTCCCGCCGCCGCACTGGTGGAAGGAGACTACGCCAGCCCTGCCGCGGCGGCGTTGCGCCGGCGGGTCGCCGATGCCGATGCGGTATTGATCGCCACGCCCGTGTACAAGGCCTCGCTGGCCGGCGGCCTGAAGGCGGTGCTCGACCTGCTGGACGAGAAGGCGCTGGCCGACAAGGTGGTGCTGCCCATCGCAACCGGCGGCAGCCCGGCGCACCTGCTGGCGTTGGAGTACGGCCT
>Ga0182737_1003876_pt1 | contig 10584 bp, 3 predicted proteins | sample eDN5th30CBELigOP_FD_128878 | JGI IMG/M metagenome (GOLD analysis project Ga0182737, IMG submission 128878) | Enriched Organic Plus compost microbial communities from Emeryville, California, USA - eDNA 5th pass 30_C BE-Lig OP (version 2) (version 2) ... | reverse complement strand
GCAGCTTCCCCGGCCGTGAGTACGCGCGCATCACGCTGACACTCAAGAACGGCTCCTCCGAGCCGATCGACCTCGGCACCGTCGTCCCGACGCTCCTCGACGCCGCCGGCGGCGCACTGCCGAAGGTGTACGCCGCCGAGGCCGATGTCGTGGACTTCTCCGGAGTGCTCGCGCCCGGCAAGACCGCGACGGCCGTCTACGCCTTCGCGGTCCCGGCCGCCGCTCGGGACTCCGTCGTCCTCGTCGTCGACTTCGACGACGTCCACACCTCCGCCGTCTTCCGCGGGGAGCTGAGCTGAAGATGACCGCGCAGCGCCCGCCCATCACCTTCTCCACACCGACCAGAGGAACGTCCATGACACGCAAGGCCCGAAGCGCGTCCCGATTCCGTCGCATGCTCGCCGTGCTGACCACCACAGCGACCGCCGTCGCCACTCTGGCGCTCGTCGCCTTCCCGGTGCAGGCGGCATCCGCGGCGGATGAGCCGGTCGCGGCGCCCGAGACGGTCACCGTCGACGTGCTGCCCACGTGGCAGATCAACGGCGTCGTGTGGAGCCAGACAGTCGTCGGCAACACGGTCTACGTCACGGGCAGCTTCTCCAAGGCACGGCCGCCGGGGGTGGCCGCGGGCGGACCGGGCGAGATCAGCGCGAACAACGTGTTCGCCTTCGACATCCGCACGGGCAACCCGATCCCGAACTTCAACCACTCGTTCGACGCGCAGGGCATGGTCGTGCGCGCCACGCCTGACGGCAAGACCGTGTTCTTCGGCGGCGACTTCACGACCGTCGACGGGCAGGCGCGTGGACACGTCGTCGCCTTCGACGTCGCGACCGGAAACATGCTCGACTGGGCTCCTCGCACCGACGGGCAGGTGCGTGGCTTCGCCTTCGTCGGCGACACCGTGTACATCGGCGGCAACTTCCGCTCCAGCGGCGGGCAGCCGCGTGAGGAGCTGGCCGCCTGGAACATGACGACCCGCACGCTGACCGACTGGGCACCGACTGCCTCCTCCGGCTTCGTGTGGGACATGCTGACGACTCCCGACTCCTCGCGGATCGTCATCTCGGGCTCGTTCACACAGGTCAACGGCGCCGCTGCCTACGGCATGGCGACGCTGGATGCCGAGACCGGCGAGGCCGGGCCGTGGGCGGCCACGAGTCGGATCCGCGCCGCAGGCGCGAACGGCGCGATCTCGAGCCTCAGCACCGACGGCAACCAGATCTACGGCACGGGCTACGCCTTCGGGTCGGGCGCCACGTTCGAGGGCGAGTTCGCCGTCGACCCATACACCGGCGAGATCAACTGGGTCAATGACTGCCTCGGCGACACGTACAGCTCCTTCCCGCAGGGCGACGTGCTCTACACCGTCTCGCACAAGCACGACTGCACCGTGATCGGGGGCTTCCCGGACACGAACCCGCGCACACGCTGGCAGAAGGCCACCGCCTCCACCACCTACCCGACCGGCATGACCACGAAGAAGGACGCTTACGGCTGGGACTACACCGGGCTCCCCTACGCGGGTCTGCTGAACTGGTACCCGGAGCTCGCCTACGGCAACTACACCAGCGCGCAGCAGGCGGCGTGGACCGTGACGGGCAACGAGGACTACGTCGTCCTGGGCGGCGAGTTCCCGCGCGTCAACAACATCGCGCAGCAGGGCCTGGTCCGCTTCGGCACGCGCGCCGTCTCGCCGCACGCGTCGGCGCCGGTCTACAACGCGGCCTTCACGCCGACGGTGTACTCGAACGAGTCCGGCACCGTCCGCGTGAACTTCAGCAGCGTGTGGGACCGTGACGGCTCTCAGATCACCTACGACGTCTACCGCAGCCCCTCTGTTCGGATCGCGACGTTCACGCGCGACGACAGCACGTTCTGGAGCCTGCCGAGCCTCAGCGTCACCGACTCGGGTCTCACCCCGGGCAGCGAGGTGCGCTACCAGGTTCGCGCCAAGGACTCCGACGGCAACGTCCAGTGGAGCGCGTGGTCACCGTACATCACGGTCTCCGACGCTCCGACCTCCGCCTACCGCGCCGTCGTGCGTGCGGACGAGCCGTCGCACTACTGGCGTCTCGATGAGACGAGCGGAACGCGTCTGTGGGATGACGTCGGAGACGCCCCCGGCAACGCGGTGAGCCTGTCGCTCAACGCGGCCGGTGCCATGCTCAACGACGGCAACCGCGCCGTCCAGTCCAACGGCGGCAGCACGCCGAAGATGACGACGACGGATGTCGAGACCTCCCCCGCGAGCGTCTCGGTCGAGGCTTGGGTGAAGACGACCAGCTCGCGCGGCGGCCGCATCATCGGCTTCGGCGACTCCGCGACGGGCACGTCGACGAGCGGCAACACCGACCGGGTCCTCTACCTGGACAACTCGGGTCGCGTGAACTTCACGATCAACGACGGGTCGTACCGCACGGTCTACAGCCAGGGCGCGATCCGCGACGGCCAGTGGCACCACGTCGTCGGCACGGTCGGAGCGAACGGCATGGAGCTGTTCGTCGACGGCAAGCGCGTGGGCCGCGACCAGAACTACACCACACCGAAGACCTACCAGGGCTACTGGCGGATCGGTGCGGACCAGACCGGCAGCTTCGCCAACCGCCCGTCCGACACCGGCCTGTCCGGCACGATCGACGACGTGGCGGTCTACCCGACCGCGCTGTCGCAGGCGGAGGTCCAGGCACACTACCTGGCGAGCGGCCGCGCCGCCGCCTGGACAGCCACGCCCACCGACGCCTACGGCGCGGCGGTGGTCGCGGACAAGCCCGACCTGTACTGGCGTCTCAGCGAGACCACCGGGACGACGATCAACGACTTCTCGGGCGGCGGCACCCCCGGCACGCAGGCCGGCACCGTGACGCGCAACCAGAGCGGTGCGGTCACCGGCAACGCGGCGATGCAGTTCAACGGCTCGTCCGCCATGGTCGTCGCCCAGCAGGCGTGGAACGCGCCGAAGGCGTACAGCGCCGAGGTGTGGTTCAAGACGACGTCCAAGAGCGGTGGTCTGCTGATCGGCTTCGGCAACACGACGAGCAGTCTGAGCAGCACGGGCAACAACTTCGACCGGCACATCGTGATGCGCTCCGACGGCAAGCTCAGCTTCGGCGTCCGCGCCGCGTCGCAGGTGTCCATCGTCTCGCCGCAGGCCTACAACGACGGCCAGTGGCACCACGCCGTGGCCACGCAGGGCCCCGACGGCATGAAGCTGTGGGTGGACACGCAGGTGGTCGCGAGCGGAGACACGCAGACGGCGCTGAACCTCCGCGGCTACTGGCGCATCGGCGCCGACCGCACGTTCGGCAGCACGTCCAGCAACTACATCTCCGGCACGCTCGACGAGGCGGCGGTGTACCCGACGGTCCTCACCGAGGATCAGATCCGCACGCACTACCAGGCAACGGGCCGGCTCCCCATCAGCCGCGCACCCTCGGCGGTCATCGACGCGACGACGTCGCACCTCACAGTGAACGTCGACGGGTCCGGTTCGACCGACCCCGACGGCGACATCACGTCGTACGAGTGGAACTTCGGCGACGGCACCACGGCGACGGGCGCGACAGCCGAGCACACCTACGCGGAGGCCGGCACCTACACGGTGACCCTCAAGGTGACGGATGCCACCTCGCTGGCGAGCACCGCCACCACGAGCGTCACGGTCGCGCCGAACCAGGCGCCCACGGCGGCCTTCACGCCCACCGTCGATCACCTCGTGCTCGACGTCGATGCGTCCGCCTCGGTGGACGCGGACGGCACGATCGTCTCGTACGCGTGGAGCTTCGGCGACGGCGAGACCGGCACCGGCAAGACCGCGCAGCACACGTACGAGGCTGCGGGCACCTACACGGTCACCCTCACCGTGACCGACGACACGGGCGCGACGGCGACCGCGACGCAGAGCGTGACCGCCACGCTGCCGCCGAACGGACTGCCCACCGCGGCGTTCACCGCGGCGATGGACAAGCGCACAGTCTCCGTCGACGCCTCCGGCTCGACGGACGAAGACGGCACGATCGTCTCGTACGCGTGGGAGTTCGGCGACGGCGAGACCGGCACCGGCAAGACCGCGCAGCACACGTACGAGGAGGACGGCACCTACACCGTGAAGCTCACGGTGACGGACGACCGTGGCGACACGGACTTCGTCTCGCACACGGTCACCGCCACCGGGAACAAGGCACCTACGGCCTCGTTCACCTCGTCGGTCGATGACCTGAAGGTGTCGGTCGACGCCTCGGCCTCCGCGGATGAGGACGGCACGATCAGCTCGTACAGCTGGAACTGGGGCGACGACACCCCGGCCGGCACGGGCAAGACCGCGCAGCACACCTACGCCGAGGACGGCACCTACACCGTCACCCTCACGGTCACCGACAACGACGGCGCGACGGCGCAGAAGACCGCGTCCGTCACCGTGGCGGCACCGGTCGGACCGGTCACGTACGCGGCGGATGCCTTCAACCGCACTGTCTCGTCTGGCCTCGGAAACGCCGACAAGGGCGGTGCGTGGACGCTGTCGAACACGGCCACCAACTACCTGGTGAACGGCACAGCGGCAGCGTTCCAGCAGCCGTCGGGCGGCGCCCAGCGCTACGCCTACCTGACCGACGTCTCCTCCACCGACACCGCGGTGCAGGTCGAGGTCACCTTGCCGCAGCGCCCGGTGGGCGGCAGCGCCTACTACACGGTCCATGCGCGTCGGGTGGGCACGGAAGACTACCGGTCCCGCGTGATCGTCTCGCCGTCCGGCGGCGTCACGGTGCAGCTGCAGCGCACGAGCACGGTGCTGACGAACATCGCTTCGGCGATCAATGTGGCGGCCGGCGACACGCTCATCGTCCGCACCGAGGCAACGGGTACGGCTCCGACGACGTTCCGCGTCAAGGTCTGGAAGGCCGGAACGCCGGAGCCGACGACGTGGACGAGCACGGTGACGGACACGACGCCGGAGCTGCAGCAGGCGGGCCACATCGGACTGGGCGTGTACCTGGGCGGTTCGGTCACGAACCTGCCGTTCCAGACACGCTTCGACAACCTGTGGGCAGGCTCCACCAACGGCGCCCCCGCGGCAGCCAACCAGGCACCGACGGCGGCTTTCACCGCGACGACCAATGACCTGGCCGTGACCGTGGACGCCTCGGCGTCGACGGATGCGGACGGCACGATCGCGTCGTACGCGTGGGAGTTCGGCGACGGCGCAACCGCCACCGGCAAGACGCCCGCCGCGCACACATACGCGTCAGCCGGCACCTACACGGTCAAGCTCACCGTCACCGACGACAAGGGCGCGACGGACAGCACCACCAAGTCCGTCACCGTCACCGCTCCCGCTGCCGCCGTGTTCGCCGTCGACGACTTCGCACGTACGGCGACGAACGGGTGGGGTGACGCGCAGACCGGCGGAACATGGACGGTGACCCCGAACTCGGCGACGGGTCGGGCGAAGTTCGCCGTCGCGGACGGTGCCGGAACGATGACCCTCTCGCCGGGCAACACCCTCACGGCGTCGCTGCCGGGCGCGACGAAGTCGACTGACACCGAGGAGCGCTTCACCGTGAGCGTCGACCAGGCTTCTACGGGAGGCGGCTACTACGTGTCCGCGGTCGGTCGGCAGATCGACGCGTCGAACGACTATCGCGCCAAGATCCGCGTCGCGTCGACCGGTGTGGTGACGCTGTGGCTCGTTCGAATCGTCGGCGGCGCGGAGACGATCCTGACGACCACGAACATCTCCGGCCTGTCGATCACCGGGCCGGACTCGCTCAGCGTCCGCTTCCAGGTGACCGGCACCGGCACCACGACCCTCAAGGCGAAGGTCTGGCGCACGGACGGGACGGAGCCGGCGAACTGGACGGCGACGACCACCGACTCGACTGGGGTGCTGCAGAGCCCCGGTTACGTCGGGATCGTCAGCTACCTTTCGGGCAGCGCGACCGCGGTTCCCGTGGTGTACAGCTACGACGACTTCTGGGCGGGTCCCGCGCAGTGACGTCGGACACATAGCGGAAGGGCGGGCGACCGATCGGTCGCCCGCCCTTCCGCTATGTCCGGCTCAGTCCGTCGCGGCGCTACCCGCTCACGGGATGCGGGCGCCGATGGTGGCCTTGGTCGACCCCAGAAGGGCTGCGACCGCCGCCGGGGGCGTGAGCGCCGCCGATCCGACCCGAGTGGTGAGATCCGCCTGGAGCTTGCCCGTTGCGGTGGTCACCGATCGTCCTTCGATCGTGAACGAGTTCTGCTCCTGACCGGTGGTGGACCGGTATGCGGCGAACGTCGTGAAGACGTAGGGGTTGGGGTTCGCCTTGCCGCGCGACCACACCGCGATCCAGGTCGGGTTGTTGGCAGAGTTGCGCTGGATGAGGTTGCCGTCGGAGCGGATGTTGAGGTCGCTCGCCGCATACTGCTTCGAATAGTCCTCGACACAGACGACGCAGTTGCCGGAACTCTCCGCGATGATGTTGTTCCCCACGGAGATGTCACGGATGAGCCACGGCATGGTCGGGTCCGGGAACGGACGGCGCGGGTCATGGCCCGGGACGGAGGCATCGTTTCCGGACCGCGTGTCCTGGACGATGTTCAGGGTGCGGTTGCCGCCGACGATCGTGTTGTTCCAGAGCACCACGCCACCGGTGTTGTTGATCTTCAGGGCATTGCCGGCGTTGCGCAGAACGAGGTTGTCCACGAAGTCGATCCGCTGCGACAGCTCGAGGAAAGCACCGTGCCCGGCGTTGTCGACGATGTCGGCACGCACCACGTCGAGGTCGTAGACGGACTGATCCGTCCAGATCCCCGGCCCGATGTTCCGCAGGAAGGCCGAGTCCGTGATCGACACGCCACGCGACTTCGTGATCTTCAGGCCGCCGGAGACGGGAGCCTGATTGAAGTGCTCGCTGTTGTTCTCGACTGCCAGCAGGCCGTCGACGACGAGGCCGTCCGCGTAATTGGCGCCGAGCCCCTGGAGCCCGTTGCGGGCCAACGTCACATCGCGAACCGTCGCATTCGCCGCGCCGACGAAGAGTCCTGTTGTCGCGGAGTCGTAGATCTCGACGTTCTCGATGGTCGTCTTCGGGGCTTCGACGGTGACCGAGCCCATCATCCACACCGACGTCGCATAGCCGCGGATGCCGACGCCACGAACGACGGTGCCCTCACCGCGGAGGGACATGGCCTTCGTCAGGGTGGCGGCCCGCACGTCCTTCCCCTTGGGGTCGGTTCCGAGGTAGAGGCGGTCGGCGGCGGTGTCCGCGTAGAAGGTCCCGGCAGTCACCTGTGACAGGCTGCCGACCTCACGCTGAGGAATGCCGTCGATCCACACCTGCTCGGGGTGTGCAGCCATCGGGTAGGCGGAGTTGATCCACTTCCACCCATCTGCAGTGCCGTCCGCCCCGCCCTTCGTGAACGAAGGACTCGAGTCGAAGTCGTAGGTCCAGCCGTCGACGTACCAACGGGAGGACGAGGACTTCCATCCGGTCATCGGCTCGGAGCCGTCGAACCACACGGCCTCGCCCGGGTAGGGCTGGATGGTCACGCGCTTGCCGGCGGGGACGGTGACGGTCTCGTGGTAGGTCCCACCGCGGAGCACGAGGACGGCGCCGCTCGGCGACCGGTCGATCGCGGTCTGGACGGAGCCGTAGGGCGCGGCGGCCGTTCCTGTCCCGCCAGAGGCGCCGGCCCTGACGTACACAGCACCACTGGGTACCGCATAGTTCGTCGAGCCCACCTTCGCCGCGCCCGTCGTGGCGCGGGCACCATCGGTCTTCCACGACGGCGAGCCTGAACCGGGCGTGGCCGGCGGGGTGGTCGAGGGAGGCGTGGTCGGGCCGGTCGTCGGCGAGGCCGTCGGAGCCGAAGCCGTCGGCGTGGGGGTCGGAGCCGGGTTGGTCGGAGCCGCGGTCGGGGTCGGACTGGTGGCCGGAGTGGTGGGAGACACCGTCGGCGACGGCGGGACGGATCCCGCGTCCGCGCGTGAGACCTTCAGGTTGTCGAACCGGACGGTCTGCCCCGCCGAGCTCGACGAGAGGTAGATGCGAACGCCGACCCCGCCCTCGCCCGCGATGCGCCGCTGGTCCGAGTCGCGGACCGACAGGTCCCATGCGGATACGTCGCGGCCGGAGGAGGTGACCTTGGCGTCGATGGACACGGAATCGGACCCCGAGATCTGCGCGGTCAGCGTGAACGGGACACCCGGCCGGACGGTCAGCCCGGGGACGAATGCGCGTCGGAGCGACTCCTGGGCGCCGTCACGCGTACGCAGGACCTCGAGCAGAACTTGTCCGCGGGGGTCCACGCGCGCCTGCACCTGATAGAGCCCGTCGGCGGTGCGACGCGCCTGGAGGATGAGGTAGACTCCGCTGCCGACGAGCGGCAGCTGCGGCAGGGTGAACTCGACAGAACCTGAGCCGTCCGCGAGGGCGACGCCCGAGTGCGTCGCTGAGACGGAAGAGCCAGGGGTGCGGACCACCGCTCGAGCCGTGCCGTCGGCCACGGAGAACGCCGAGGCGTCCGAGACCTTATAGGTGCCCCCGATCGGGGCGGCGCCGAGGCCGCGGTCAACCGTGCGGTCCATCTCGTCCGAGACGATGACAGCCGCCTCGCTGGCGGAGGCGGCTGCGGCGGCGGGGGGTGCCGTCAGAGCCGTGGCGGCGACTGCGGCGATCACGAGGGTCGGGAGGGCGGTGGGGAGGGCGAACTTCATATGGCGCTCCTGGTCACGCCGACGCTACGGGTTGGCGCCGACTGGGAGATTCGGGTAGGGGCACCCAGGTTGCGGTTGCAAGAAAGATAGCAATCCCCGCCGGGAAGTCGAGGCGATATGAAAGGTTTCTCACTGCGCCCTCAGAATGTGCGGCTGATCAGCCGAGAGCCTTCATCTTGCGGAACCACACGACGAGCGCGGCCGCCAGATAGAGGAGAGCGGCGAGCGCCAGGAGCGAGTAGACGACCATGAAGCCCGCTGTCCACCCCCACAGGACGAAAGAGAAGCACAGCGTCCCGTAATCCGTCGGAAGACCCATGATCGAGCGCAGGGGCGTCGATCCCCCTGCGTCCGCCGCCTGCGCGACGCCGCGCTTGCCCCGGAGCAGATCATTGAGGATCATCCCGAAGAAGGTGACGGTTCCGATGACCGCGAAGGCGAGGGGCACGAGCAGCCACAGCGCGTTCGACAGATCGAAGAATCGGTAGGCGCCGATGGTGACCGCCACAGGCAGCGCCACGATCTTCGCGGAGTCGATCACGTGGTCGAGCCACTCGCCGGCGAGGGATCCGCCGCCGCGCAGACGTGCCACCTGACCGTCCGCGCTGTCCCACGCGTAGCCGAGGGCGAGCAGGAGCCAGACACCGATGCCGAGGAGGATCGACGGCGGCACAGTGGCCAGCAGGATGATGCCGGTGAAAGTGAACACCGCGCTGACGGCGGTGACCTGGTTCGGCGTCATGCCGAGCGAATGTGCCAGGGCGGCGAAGATCCGTCCGACCGGGCGGTTCACGTAGAGGGAGTATGCCGGAGCCCCGCGCGCGCGCCCCTTCTGGGCGGCCGCGAGGCTCCGATAGGCGTCTGTGAATCTCAGGGAGTCACTCCTTTGGCCTGGTAGTCATCGAAGTAGATGTTGAACGGAAGACCGCTGAAGCCCGAACCCGCGTAGGTGCTGATGCCGGTGTAACCCGCCACCTGCAGAGCTGCTGTCGAGTCCGTCGTGCTGAGCTGCCAGTTCGTCGGTTCCGTGGTGCCGCTGGCCCAGATCTTACTGCGAAGGGTCGTCGTACCTGTGCCGAACACCTGGACGCGCACGTTGTAGGTCGTGCCTGCCGTCACGGTGATCCCCGTGAGGTTCTGCGCCACGATCGCCGTGTCACCTCGCGAGAGCTGCGCCTGCACGGCCCCCGTGTCCGAGATGAGCCAGCGCGCCCGGTAGTCGGTCGTGCCGATCGAACGCGCGATCGCGGACACATAGAAGCGCGCTCCCGATACGGCGGACTGCGTCGTGAAGGTGAACGTGAGGTCTGTGCTCGTCGACGTGGCGCCCTGCAGTGTCGCGGTCCGTGTCTGTCCCGCCGACTGCGTCGTGAACCGCGCTCGGCCATTGTCGATTCCAACGTTGGCCGTGCCGCTGGTCTGCGTCCAGTTGCCACCCGTCTGGGCCGTGCCGAGCGTCCCCGCCGCCCGACCGAAGTCGTCGGCGGCGAAGGCGGCGCCGGCGGGCGCCGTGACCGTGACGGACCTGGTCGTGCTGTCGGTCGCGCCCTGATTGTCGGTCACGGTGAGCTTGACCGTGTACGTGCCGGCCGACGCGTACGTGTGCGCGGGCGGCGTGGCGCCGGTAGCGGTCGCCCCGTCGCCGAACTCCCACGCGTACGACGCGATCGTGCCGTCCGGGTCCGTCGAACCCGACCCGTTCACCGTCACGGCCAGGCCGCTGGTCGCCGTCGTGAACGACGCCGTCGGTGCCTGGTTGGCGGGACCGGTGGTCACCGTCACAGACTTGGTCGCGCTGTTCGTGGCGCCCTTGTCGTCCGTGACGGTGAGCTTGACCGTGTACGTGCCGGCCGACGCGTACGTGTGCGCGGCGGGCGTCTTTCCGG
>Ga0182737_1003874_pt1 | contig 10590 bp, 8 predicted proteins | sample eDN5th30CBELigOP_FD_128878 | JGI IMG/M metagenome (GOLD analysis project Ga0182737, IMG submission 128878) | Enriched Organic Plus compost microbial communities from Emeryville, California, USA - eDNA 5th pass 30_C BE-Lig OP (version 2) (version 2) ... | reverse complement strand
GCCGTCTGGGGCGAGGGCGAGCGCGTCCGTGCCGGCGTCGACGCCCACCTCGACGCGGGCGCCGACCACGTCGTCGTGCAGCTCGTGGGGTCGGATGCCGAGCCGTCGTCCCAGTTGGCGCGGCTCGCCGCGGCGCTCGAGTTGGGCTGACGGTCGAGACTTCGGCGTCCGCCCGCCTCGGCGGGAGTCAGCCGTCCCGCGCTCGACCCTCTGAGCGCTCAGCGCGCAGAATCTCTGACGACGAGCCGCGGGGGCAACAGGATCTGTCGGCGCTCGACCTGCGGATCGTGCATCTCGTCCAGCAGCAGCGCGAGCGCGGTCTGTCCGATCTCAGCGCTCGGTTGCTGGATCGAGGCGAGCGGCAGCAGCGAGTGCCGGGCGAGCGCGATGTCGTCGTATCCGACGACCGCCACGCGGCCCGGCACGTCGATGCCGCCCTCCATGTGCAGCGCCTTGACGAGCCCGAGCGCGACGAGGTCGTTCGCTGCGAAGATGCCGTCGGGGATCTCACGCCCCGCCACGAGCTCGCGTCCGATGCGCTCTCCCTCGTCGAACGAGAGCTCCGTGGTGAGGAGCTGCCGCACCTCGACGCCGTGCCTCTTCGCGGCCGCGCGAGCGCCCGCGAAGCGATCGCCGACCTGCGGGATCGACATGGGGCCCCCGACGAGATCCACGCGGCGACGCCCGAGGGATGCGAGGTGACCGAGCGCCAGCCGCCCGCCCGCGCGGTCATCGAGCGCGACCGACGAGAACGCGTGCGACCCCGGCTGGCGGTCGAGCAGCACGGTCGGCGTGCCCCGGCTCGCGACGCGATCGACCCGTCCGTCGACCGAGCCGACCGGGGCGATGATGAGACCTTCGACGCGTTGCTGCTCGAACACGTCGAGATACGAGAGCTCCCGATCGGGCGAGCGATTGCTGTCGCCCAGTAGCACCGACAGGCCGACCTCGTCGGCGCTCGCCTCGATGGCGCGGGCGATGTCGATGAAGAAGGGGTTCGCGAAGTCCTCGATGACGAGCCCGATGGAATTGCTGCGCCCCCGCTTGAGTCGCCGAGCGGCATCGTTGCGCACGAATCCGAGCTCGTCCATCGCCCGCTGCACGCGGTCGATCGTGGCGGGCCGCACCTTGAGGGGGCGGTTGAGCACGTTGGAGACCGTCGCGATCGAGACGCCGGCATGCTCGGCCACCTCGCGCATTCCGACGGCGTCCATCTCCCTACCTTCCTGCCCGGGCGGCTGGTGCGGCCCATCCTATTGACACGTCCCCCGGCGTACGTAATACTCGCCGAAGAATTTAAACGTTTGAATTAAACGTTTGATTCCCGATCCCGAACCCTCGAAGAGGAGGACCCTTGTTCAATCACAGCGGACGGCGCACAGCGCTCATGGGACTCGTCGCCGCGGGAGCTCTCGCGCTCACCGGCTGCGCGGCACCCGCCGACGACGGCACCGTCACCATCACCTACGAGTCCTGGACCCCCTCACAGGAGGTCATGGACAACATCATCGAGGCGTTCGAGGCCGCCAACCCCGACATCAAGGTCGAGGCGAAGCTGCTCCCCTACGCCGACTACGTCACCGCCATCAAGACCGAGCTGGCCTCGGGCACCGGGCCGGATGTCTTCGACCTGCAGGCCGGCGGCATGCTCGCCGAGTTCCAGAGCCTGCTCGAGCCTCTCGATGAGCTCGCAAGCGCCGAGCTCGGCGACGACTGGGCGGCCTCCTACAACGAGGACGCCCTCGCGCAGGCGAGCATCGACGGCACGGCCTACGGCCTGCCGCACGGCTTCCAGACCGCGGGCGGACTCTGGGTCAACGTGTCGCTGCTCGAGGCGAACGGCCTCGAGGTTCCCACCGCCTGGGACGAGCTCGTCGCCGCGAGCAGCGCCCTGCGCGCCGCGGGCGTCGTTCCCCTCGCGATCGGCGCCAAGGACGACTGGATGCTCATCGACGTGTTCAGCGCGATGAGCAACGCGGTCGCCCCGGGCGAGCAGTACGACGCCATGGAGGGCCGTGGCGACTGGACGTCCGACGGGCTCGTCGCGTCGTTCGAGGCCTTCTCGGCGATCTTCAGCGACGGTGTTGCCCAGGACGGCGCCGCCGGCGCCACGACGTACACCGACACCTTCGACCTCTACGCCGACGGCAAGGCCGCCTTCTTCGCGAACGGCAGCTGGAACCAGGACATGTTCGTCAACGCCGCCGACCGCATCGGTGCATTCGAGGCCGCCGTCGTGCAGATGCCGACGCCCGCGGGCCCCGCGCCCGTCATCGGAGGCATCGGTGGGCTCCTCGCCGTCAACAAGGACGGCGACCAGAAGGCTGCGGCGTTCAAGCTCGCCCAGTTCATGAGCTCGGGCGAGGGCCAGCAGATCCTCATCGACGGCAGCCTCGACTTCGCCGTCACCGTCGAGCCGGTCGAGCCGGGCATCGAGATCAGCGACAACGCACGCGAGGTGCGCGCGCAGCTCACGGCTCTCCTCACCGACCACCTCGCGGGCTACCGCGAGGTTCCGGATGCGGGAGTCAAGAGCGCGCTCGGCCAGGCGCTGCTGAAGCTGGCCGCCGGCACCATCTCGCCCGCGGACGCCGCGGCCGAGGTGCAGGCTGCCGCCGCAGACTGATCGCCTCCCCGGTCCGGCTCCTCGCGGGGCCGGGCCGGGGCCACCTCCCACCCGAGCCGAAAGAGCACCATGTCCATCGCCACCGCGCGCCGTCGTCCCGACTGGCGGCGCTCCCCCGCAGCGATCCTCTTCATCCTCCCGTGCGTCGCGGTCTTCGGCGTGTTCCTCGCCTACCCGCTCATCCGCAACGCCTATGTGGGGCTCTTCGAGTGGAACGGGCTCACCTCCGACACCGTCTGGGTCGGTCTCGAGAACTTCATCTGGGTGTTCACGAGCCCGGCCGTCTTCGGCACGGCCGTCAACACCCTCGTCTTCGGCGTCATCACGATCGCCCTCCAGATGGGCGGCGGCTTCCTGCTCGCGGTCGCGCTCTCGGGTCCCGGTCGCCTGCGCCAGGTGCTCCGCACCCTCTACTTCATCCCGGTCGTCATGACGCCCGTCGTCGTGGGCTTCCTCTTCGGCAAGATCCTCGAGCCGAACGACGGCGACCTGCGCAACCTCCTGGACGCGATCGGGCTCGGTGCGCTCAACCATGCCTGGCTCGCCGACCCGAGCACGGCGCTCGTCGCGGTGGCGCTCGTCAACGTCTGGCTCTGGGTGGGCTTCGCCATGTCGGTGTACCAGTCCGCGCTCACGACGGTGCCGAAGGAGCTCATCGAGGCGGCGCGCATCGACGGCGCGCGCTCGCATCAGCTCGTGACCCAGGTGCTCCTGCCGTTCCTGCGGCCGACGCACTGGGCCCTGCTCACGCTCAGCGTGATCGGTACGCTCAAGACCTTCGACATCGTCTACGTGCTCACGCGCGGTGGCCCGAGCGGCTCCACCGAGCTGCCCACGACGCTGCTGTTCCGCACCGGCTTCGAGGAGTACCAGCAGGGCCGCGCGGCCGCGCTCGGCACCGTCATCTTCCTCGTGGCGCTCGCGCTCACGATCATCCAGCTCCGTGTCGCACGGAAGGGGGACGAGCGATGAAGATCCTCGGACGCCCCTCGCTGCTCATCGCGCTCACGCTCGCGATCGTCTGGGCACTGCCCCTCCTCAGCCTCCTCAACAACTCCCTCAAGCGCGACGGCCTCGGCAACTATGCCGCCGTCGTGCAGCAGGGAGGCGTCGTCACGAGCCTCGTCAACAGCGCGATCATCACCGTGACGACCGTGGTCGCGGTGGTCTTCATCACCTCCCTCGCCGGGTTCGCGTTCTCGCGCCTGCGGTTCCCGCTGCGCTCCGTCAGCTACGGCGTGCTCCTCACCGGGCTCATGCTGCCCGCGGGTGCGATCCTCGTGCCGTTCGCCCAGCTCAACCGCTCCTTCGGGTGGGGCAACACCTACCTCGCGGTGATCTTCCCCTACATCGCCCTGTTCTTCCCGCTCGGGCTGCTGCTGCTCAAGAACGCGTTCGACAACCTTCCCGACGAGCTCTTCGAGGCCGCGGCGCTCGACGGCGCCGGGGTGTGGCGCATGTTCCGCTCCGTCGCCCTGCCGCTCGTCGTGCCTGCCGCGAGCCTCGTGGCACTGTGGACCTTCCTCTCCACCTGGAACGAGTTCCTGCTCGCGCTCCTCTTCCTGAACGACCCCGCGGTGCAGCCGGTCTCGGTGATCCCCTTGCGGTTCCAGCAGCAGTACTTCGTCGACGTGCCCAAGATCTTCGCCGCGCTGCTGCTCTCACAGCTGCCCGTCGTGATCCTCTACATCGTCACGCAGCGCCGGTTCAACCTGGGCCTTCTCGCGGGGGCAGGCAAGTGATGGCCAAGTCGTGCTTCCTGCTGCGCATCGATCCCGCGCGCATCCCCGAGTACCTCGAGTGGCACCGCGAGGTGTGGCCCGAGATGCTCGACGCCCTCCACGAGAGCGGCTACCGCAACTACGCGATCTTCCTCGACGAGAGCGGCCTGCTGGTCGGCTACTACGAGGCGGAGGATCCGGATGCCGCAGCGGCCGCCATGCGCGCGACCGAGGTCAACGCCCGCTGGAGCTCGCACCTCGACGAGCTGTTCGTGCCGGTCGACGACGCGCACCCCGTCGGCACGACGGCTCCCCTGCGCCTCGCCTTCGACCTCGACGCGCAGCGCTCCGGGGTGGACGCGTGAGCGCCCGCGTGCGCATCGCCGTGCTCGGCACGCCGTCGCGCCCCGACGCGCCCTGGGATGCGGCGACTCTCGCGGGTCTTGTGGCCGACGGCTTCACCGGCATCCAGCTCAACATCGCGTGGTCGTACCGTCCGGCAGATGAGCCACTCAACCTCGAGGACGTGTGGGAGGTGACCGGGGCGCCCACGCCGCTCTCCGATCCGGATCGCGCCGCCGAGCGACGCGCGGAGCTCGCGGCGCGGGCATCGCTCGCGAAGGCGAGCGGTCTCAGCACGATCCTCCACGTCGGCATGCCGTTCCAGGGTCGGGCCGGCTTCGACGGGGCTCCTCTTCCCCAGTGCATCTCGGACCCCGCCACGACGGCGCGCTACGCGAGCGCCGTCGCCGGATTCGCGAACGCCTTCCCGGAGGTCGACGACCTCCTGCTGTACACCTACGACCAGGACGCCTGGCTGTGCAGCGAGTTCGGCGGATGCGAGGCGTGCGCCGGGGTGCCGCTGCACCGCCGCCTGCCCGGATTCCTGCGCGCGATCGCGCGCTCGTGGTCGTCCGCGCGGCCGGGCGGCCGCGTGTGGTGGGAGCCGTGGGAGCTCTCGGCCGGTCAGACGCTCGCGTGCATCCCCCAGCTCGCGGGCGAGCCGATGGGTCTCATGCTGCACAGCAGCATCGCCGAGGTCATCTCGACGATCGCGGGCGACCGCTTCGTGACGAACGCGGCGGCTGCCGCACGGCAGGCGGGTCTGCCCGTCGTGGCCGAGGTCTTCCTCTCCTCGTCGAATGAGGAGGTCGAGCCGTGGCGCCACCTCCCCGTCCCGCTCGTCACGCTGCGGCAGCTGCGTGACGTCGAGCGCATCGACGGCGTCGTCGGGGTGAAGGAGTACTTCGGCCTCCAGCCGCACGCCGACGACGTGAACCTCGACGCCGCACGCGCGTACTTCCGCGATCCCGGCGTCGACGACCGCGCGGTGCTCGCCGAACTGGCCGCGGGCGAGAGCTGGCTCATCGAGTTCTGGACGCTCACCTCCCACGCCTACGAGCTCTACCCCTGGGATGCCACCTGGTTCGCCCGGCAGCTGGGTCGCAGCGTGCCCTTGCACGACCTCACAGCGGCGACCGTGCGCGGGGCGCAGTCCGGCGCGAGCGCCTGGGACACCCCCGCGTGGCGCTCCAGTCGGGCGACGGTGTTCATGCGCACCGACAACGAGGAGCCGCATCCGTGGCTGCTCGAAGATGTCGGCCTGCGCTTCGCGGAGGCGGCCGCGGCGATGGAACGCGCGCTCGTGGTGTTCGACGCGGGCATGCGCTCCGACCACCCGCGCGCCGGAGCGCTGCTCGCGCAGCGCGACGAGGCGGAGGGGTTCGTCACCCGCACGCGCGCGTACCACCTGCACATCCGCGAGACGGCGCTCGCGCGTCAGCTTCGCGATGGGTCGCCGCGCGCGTCGACGCTCCGCTCCGAGCTGCGGGAGGTCATGCTCGTCGACCTCGCCAACCAGCGCCGTGAGCTCGCCCGTGTCGCGGGCACGCGCGCCACTGCGGAGGCCACCCCCCTGCAGCTCGCCGAGCGGTGGGTCGTGCAGGACGAGGCCGACGCTCAGCGCATCGAGCGTGCGATCGAGCTGCTCGACGGCGACCCGCAGGCGTTCCTTGAGACCTACTTCCTTCCCTCCCCCCATCGCGCCCGCTGGGGGCAGTTCAGCTTGACCTCACGCTGACCCCCCGAACCCCGATCAATGGAGATCACATGAAAGCCCTGCTCCTCACCGTCGTCGGCGTCGTCGTCGCGGTCGCCGTGACCGTCGGCGCCGTACTGCTCTTCTCGCCCGGCGACCGCGATCCGGTGCCGGCGCCGACGCCTCGTCCGAGCGATTCCGATGCGGCAGCGGCACCCCCCGTGAGCGGCGCGGACGACGAGGAGTCAGCTGAGCCCGAGGAACCCGCCGCCCCTGGCGAGCCTGGCCAGCCGGATGGCGCGGATCGGCCCGCGCCCGGGCGGCCGGCCCAGCCGGCGCGTCCGGGCGGCACCGGGCACTCGGAGCAGGGCGGACCGGGCGAGACCGCCCCGCTTGCGGCGGGGATCGCCTGGGATGCGCAGGCGAAGTGGTTCACCGTCACGACCGACCGGCTCGGCCTGCGCGTCGACTTCGGCTCCGGCGTGCAGGTCGCGAGTCTCGCGATCGATGACGAGCAGCTCGTCGACGCCGCGGCGGCGCCGACGCGCGTGACGCTCGACGACGGCAGTGTCGTGACGTCCGCCGACGCGGTCGACGTCGAGGTCGCGCCGACCGCGACCGGCATCGGCGTGAGCATGCGCATCCCGATCGCGGATGGCGACATCCGCGAGTCGTGGCACCTCGCGGTCGACGGCGACGACGTCGTGTGGCAGATCGAGCGCGACTTCGAGCTCGACGCGGCGGCCGAGCTCGGCATCGAGACCGCCGCCCTCGCGTTCGCCGACGACGCGTGGCAGAACGTGCGGCGTCCGCGTGACGGCGGCAGCATCCCCGTCGGCGGAGACCAGCTCGTCGCGGCTGCCGCCGAGTTCAGCGCCATCGATGCGCTCGGCCGCAACGGCATCCTGCTCGAATCGGCCCCCAACCATGCGGTCTTCGACACCGACGAGCTCGTGTTCCTCAGCCACGAGCGCGCGACGGGCCTCGCGGTCGAGGTGCAGTCGCCCGACACCGTCACGAGCCTCATCGCCCGCGAGGGCGTCGTGGGGTCCCCCGCGGCGCTGCGCTCGGGCTGGCGCCTCACCGACGGTCCCGTCGCCTATGCGAACGGCAACCCGGCCGGCTACGACTCGCGCTTCTCGGAGCGAGCCGACGAGCAGCTTCTCGAGTCGCCCACGTACGGGCACGGCGACGTCGAGTCGGGGACGGTGCGCCTGAGCGCCGTGAGCCGCGACGCCTACTACGCGGGCACCGAGCTCGAAGGCTTCGACAACGCCGCGCTCGCGGCCCTCGTCAACGACTTCGGCCGCACGATCGTGCAGGGCACCGACATCGGGGCGAGCTCCGAGCGCTCCTTCCGCGCCGGTGAGGCTCCCGCCTTCACCTCCCCCTGGAACGTCTGGGCACTCGAGCTCATCCAGGACCCGGGCGCCTTCGCCTCGATGCGGTCGCAGATCGACGACATCGTGGCGCTGCCCAAGCGCAACCCGAACGACATCAACGCGCCCGTCGACGGCAAGCTCGGCGGCCTGCAGGACAGCGACGGGCGCATCCACTGCTGCATCCCCTTCGGCACCCTCAACACGGCGCAGCCCACCTACGCCACGACCGACAGCGTCTTCAACCTCGTGTTCGCGACGGCGACGCTCTACAACCTCGACCCCGACGAGGCGTGGCTCGAGGGCATCGCCGACGACATCCGTCTCGCCCTCGACTACGCGGAGGACGAGCTGCTCGTCCGGAGCGGGCCCACGGCGGGCCTTTTCGCGAACGCGCAGTGCGCGGATCCGCAATCGGTCACCGGATGCTTCACCGACTGGTCGGAGTGGAACGACCAATACGACATCGGTCAGGTGAGCGCGTACCACAACGTCTTCGCCTATGCGGCGCTCACGGAATGGGCCGAGCTCGAACGCGAGGTGCTCGGCGAGGGCGCCTACGCGACGCACGTGGAGGGCCTCGCCGACGGCATCAAGCAGGCCTACAACCGCTCGGCCGCCGCGGGCGGCTTCTGGTCACCCGCCACCGAGTCGTTCGCGTACACCCGCACCGCCGACGGGGTGATCGCCAAGGACTGCAGCCACCTCTTCGCGAACGGCTACCCGCTGATGTTCGGCCTCGTCGACTCCCCGGCACGCGAGCTCACCCTCGGGTTCTCGATGCGCGAGCAGTACGACCGCCTCGCCGAGGTCGGTCACGTCTACGATCACGGGGCGCAGGGCGGCACCGACTACCGCTGGCGCATCCACGGCTCCAACCCCGTGAGCTGCGGCACGGGCGAGACCGTCGAGGGAGGTTACCCGCGGATGTACTTCCCGTTCTTCGAGGACGGCGGCGGCCACCTGCTCAACGAGCAGCCCGCGGCCCAGATCTCCCTGCAAACCGGCGACCGCGCCACGAACGTCGACCATGCCCGCACGGTCGTGGAGCGGTACGAGCTCGACCACTTCATGGGGTGGAGCAACATCCAGCCCGACACCCTGCTGCCGCGCCGCGACATCTGGCAGGAGCCGTTCATGGTCAACAACGTGCTCGGCGTATGGTCGCTCTACCACGACGTGCTCGGTCTGCAGCCCCGCCATGACGAACTGCGCGTCGTGCCCGCGATCGACGCGAGCCTCGTCGGCAGCTCGATCGACTACCGGCTGCGCGGCGACGAGCCCGTGCGCGTCGAGTACCTCGGCACCGAGTCGTACGCGATCACGGCCGACACGACCGTGCCGGTGCGCGTCGGATGGCAGCGGCTGCCGGGCGAGCAGCTCACGCTCACGGTCGACGGCGCCGCCACGACGGTCACCGCCGACGCCTCCGGCGAGGTATGGACGGATGCCATCGCGAGCGGACGCCACGTGTACGAGCTCTCCGGGTCGCAGGGCATCGTGTACGACGACGACGCTGTCGAGTTCAGCCCCGAGTGGTGGCAGGCCCCCGGCGACACCTTCGCGGGCGGATCGCTGCGCGGCACCTCGACGACGGGCGCGACGGCGACGCTGCGGTTCACGGGAACCGGGGCGGCCGTGCTGGCCTCCGTCGGAGGCGACAAGGGACTCGCGACCGTGACGGTCGACGGTCAGCAGGTGGCCGTGGGCGACTGGTACGCCGACTCCGCCGGACATCTCGTGCGCACCGTCGCCGTCGACGGCCTCGCGCCCGGCGAGCACGAGCTCGTGCTCACGGTGCGCGGGGAGCACGCCCCGGCGTCCGTCGGCACACAGGTGACGCTGGATGCGGTCGTCGTCTACGGGGGCGGCCTCACGCCTCCCGACCCCGATGCACCCACCGAGACCGCGGTGCATCCCGTGAACTTCAGCTACACGGGCGGCTGGTGGGGCGTCGCCGACCCGGCGTTCCTGCTGGGCGAGCTGCGGGGCACGTCCGAGGCGGGCGCGACGGTCTCGTACACCTTCACCGGCACGGGCGTCACCGTCTCCGGGTCGACGGGAGGCGACAAGGGGCGCGCGCGCGTCGAGATCGACGGCGTGGAGGGCGGCATCGCCGACTGGTACTCCACCTCGCCCGCCCACCGGGTGCGGATCTTCTCGATCGACGACCTCGACCCTGGGCAGCACACGATCACGCTCACCGTGCTCGACACCCCGTCCCCGGGATCGGTCGGCACCCAGGTGAACCTCGACGCCGTGCTCGTGCGAACGGGGATCTGGTAGGCCCTACCGCGCCTCGGGCGGCACCGATCCGACACCGAACTCGTTGCCGTCCGGGTCGAGGAACACGGCCTTGCGGGTGCCGCCTCCGTAGTCCTCGATCTCGTGGGGCGTGATGCCGCTGCCCTCGGCTCGCACCAGGAAGGCGTCGAGGTCGTCGACGAGGATCGCGGCGAGCGCGCCGCCCGTGCTGACGTTCCCGGTCAAGATTGAAGCCGCGAGACGCCGAAAGGCCCCGCCGGAGCGGGGCCTTCACACGGGTGGCGAGTGAGGGATTCGAACCCCCGAAGGCTATGCCGGCTGATTTACAGTCAGATCCCTTTGGCCGCTTGGGTAACTCGCCAAGTGCGCGCTCGGCCCGTGTATTCACCAACCGCTCGCGCCCATCAAGGATACAAGGTCGCGAGCGCTCCCGAGACCACGGGAACGACCGCCGATAGGATGCGAGCAGTCACCACCCAGCGCAGGAGGTCGCGTGCCCGGCATCCACGAGGTCGCCCAGCTCGCAGGCGTCTCCGCGGCGACGGTGTCGCGCGCGCTCTC
>Ga0182737_1003873_pt1 | contig 10598 bp, 6 predicted proteins | sample eDN5th30CBELigOP_FD_128878 | JGI IMG/M metagenome (GOLD analysis project Ga0182737, IMG submission 128878) | Enriched Organic Plus compost microbial communities from Emeryville, California, USA - eDNA 5th pass 30_C BE-Lig OP (version 2) (version 2) ... | reverse complement strand
GAGCTCGCCTGGAGTGCCGACGAGGCCACGATGTTCCCGGAGCTGGGCGGCGACACGTCGCACTGCCGGGCGCGGCCGCTGCACAGCAACCCGCTCTGGCTGCGCGCGTCCACGCCCGATCCCGAGCACGTGTACCTGGTGCAACTGGATCCGAAGACCGGCAAGGTCGTGGGGCGGGCCGATGCGCAAGGCGGCACGGGCAGTGCGCGGTCGGAGGACGACACGTTCAACGTGGTCGCCGCAGCCAACTACGGCGATGACGGCGTGGGTCTTCCCGATGGTGACGTGGTGCTCCCGCAGGTCGACGGCGCGGCCCGCCATTCGCTCGTCGAGCCCGACTCCGGCTGGTGGAAGCGCATCGAGCTGCTGTTGTACGACGATGCCAATCCGTTCGGCCAGGAGACGGTCTGGTCAGCCGTCACCGATGACGGCAGCTATGTCGTCGGAACGGTCAGCGACGAGACCGATACCGAGATCGTGGCGTTGAAGACATCCGATGGATCCATCGCGGGCCGCTGGCCGCTGCCCGACGAGTACAAGAACGGTTTCCAGGTGCAGCCGCGCCTGACGTTGTTCGACGGGGGAGTCGTGCTGAGCCGCAACTTCGAACGCTGGGACTACACGTTCGGCGTGGGTGCCGAGGAACAGCCGGCCGGTGACCTCTACGACATCGGGGTCTTCAGATTCCCTGAGCGGGGAGAGGACGACTGATGCGCCGGCTCGTCGCGGCGGTGCTCGCCGGTGCCATGGTGCTGTCGGCCTGCTCAGGCGGCGACGACGACACGAAGTCGTCACTCCCGCTGCCGGACCAGGCGCCCTCCGCGCGGGGACCCGCCAGCGGTCCTGCGCTCGAGGCGAAGGTGCTGTTGGCAGCTGCCGATGATCTCGAATCGGGGCTGGGCGATCTCAGCAACGCGCACGTGGAGCGACGCACCGGCGCTTTCATCAGCGGGAAGACGGCGGTCGGGTACTCCGTCGACGACATCTCCGGATATGACCTGTCCTCGGGTGAGAAGCGGTGGACCGCGAAGCTGGATCTGGGCGGCGGTACCGTCTGTTTCGTGTCGCAGCCGACCGGCGCGGTCAAGCAGTTCACCGTCGTCCACGGCGAGGGCGGGTTCTGCTCGGACACGGCGACGATCCGCGTCGCCGACGGCAAGGTCGTGGCACGCACCGCGATGACGGACGCGACCGCGACGCTCGACGGCAAGGACGTCGTCGGCTCGTCGGTCTCGCAGCTGTTCACGGTCAAGAAGCGCGACTACCTGGTCGACAGCCACGGTGTCGTGTGGACGCCGGCGAAGAAGGCGGGCGGGTTCGAGGCCGTCCGGCGGCTCGAAGACTCCAGCTACTTCTATCTGCTGCCGACACCGGACGGCAAGCGACTGATCGGATCGCGCCTCGGCAGCAGTCCCAGCTGCTATGTCGACGCCTACGCGCTGCCGTCGTTCGAACACCTGTGGACCAAGGACAACGCCGAGCTGTTCCCCGCCACCGATGCGGACTGCACCATCTCGATGGCTCAGGGCAGTCCGACGTGGCTGTCCCAGCAGGACGGAACGCGCCAGTACATCGTCCAGATCGACCCGAAGACCGGTGACGTGCTCGGTCGGGCGGAGGGTGACAGGACGTCGGACCAGCGTGCGCCGGACGACCGGTTCGACCCGGTGTCGGCGGCGCTGTACTTCGATACGACACTCGGTTTGTCCGACGGCGACATCATCGTCGCCCAGCCGGCCGGCATCAGCCGGTACTCGCTGGCCGACGACAAGATGGCCTGGCGGCTCGATCTCTCGCAGCTCGAACTCGACTCCGATCAGGACTATCCGACGACCACGGTGCTCCCGCAGGGGTTGACGAAGGACGGCTATCTGGTCGCGACGGTCAGCAACGACACCGCGGTCGACCTCGTGGCGGTCCAGGTCAACACGGGCAAACTGGTCGGTCGCTGGCCCGTGCCGGCCGAATACCGGAACGGCTTCCAGGTGCAGCCGCGCCTCACACTGTTCGACGACGGGGTGGTGCTGTCCCGCAACTTCCAGGCGTGGAACTACGCGTTCGAGGGCTCATCGGACACGCAGGCGCCCGACGGCGACCGGTTCGACCTCGGTGTCTTCACGTTCCCCGATCCCAACGTCAAGCGCTCGGGCGTCCCGACGGCGGGCCCGGTCGACACCGAGGCCTCCTGGCGAGGCGGACTTGCGTCGTCTGACACCGACGCAGGAGAGTCCCTCGACGGCACCCGGGTCGGCAACCAGCTGATCGTCTCGCGCGGCACGACATTCCTCGGGCTCGACACCCGGTCGGGCAAGAAGCGCTGGACGGCCCAGCTGCCCGACGGCGCGCAGACCTGCTCACGCTCCGAACTCGACGGCAAGTCGACGGTCCTGACGGTGGTGTACAAGACCGGCGGCGACGCCGCGAAGTGCCGCTCACTGGTCCGGATCGGCTTGAAGCGGGGCACGATGGGCGAGGTCGTCGAGGCCCCCGACGGATCCGCGCCGTTCGTCCGGGTCACGACGTATCGCGGCCGCGACTATGTCGTCAGCGACGACGGCCGCGTCGACCGTGTCGGTCCGGACGGTCTGCAGCGGGTGGGCCACGTCGAGGGCTCCTACGAGCGCTGGGCGCGCACCCCGGAGGATCCGGCCGTGGTGATCGGCGCGGCCGAGCTGAAGGACGGCCGGGACTGGCGGATCGACGCCTACCGGTTGCCCGGATTCGAGAAGATCTGGTCGACCACGGCGTCGAAGGTCATCAGCGGTGCCGATGCCCGCAACCCGTTGGACCTGTGGAGCGTCAATGGCTTGTGGTTGTCGACGAGCTTCGGCGACACCACGGATCCGGACGCCGAGGTGGACGAAGTCATGGTCCACCTCGATACGGACACCGGTGCGGTCAGGTCGACCACCGGCCGGGTCCGGCGCGACTACCTGGTCGACGATGTCGACACGCTGTCGATCACGTTCGCGACCACGTCGGCCTGGTTCGGCGCCGGTCTGAGCGACGGCAGTGTCATCGTGTCCCAGCCGAAGACGATCATGCGGTACGGGCCCGACGACGACACCATCGTGTGGTCCACCGACGTCTCGTCGATCCGCAACTCGATGGAGCGCGAGCGTGCCGACCAGAACGTCCTGGAGGAGTACGAACTCATCGACGGCGGCAAGACGGTGCTGGTGACGTTCAGCAACGGCACGAGCGTGGAGTTCCTGACGCTCAGCGCTGCCAAGGGCACCATCACCGGCCGCTGGAAGGTGCCGGTCAAGCACCGCAACGGTCTTCAGGCGTCGCCCGGGTCGGTCGCGCTCAAGGGCGGCGTCGCGCTGCTGCACTCGAACTACGGGTGGGAGTCCGAGTTCGGTGCCGACACCGGTCGCGAACCGCCGTCGACCCAGCGCTACGACGTCGGTCTGTTCACGCTCGAGCCGGTGAAGGGCAAGGACTGACGAGCGCGCCTGCGCGAGGGTGTCGGCCCTCTCGCGTAGGCTGAGGTCCTTCCCCGCGACCGGCCCAGAAGGGCACCGAAGTCTGCTGCCAGAGGAGCGCGCACCCCCGATGTCGAGCGACTCGAGCTTCGTGCATCTGCACGTCCACACCGAGTACTCGATGCTCGACGGCGCCTCGTTGCTCGACGGTCTGTTCGAGCGCACCGCGAGTCTGGGCATGTCGGCGATCGCGATGACCGACCACGGCAACCTGCACGGCGCGTACGACTTCTACAACAAGGCCCGCAAGCACGGCATCCGGCCCATCATCGGCATGGAGGGTTACCTCACGCCGGGCACCCAGCGCGGCGAGCGCAAGCGGGTGCGCTGGGGCCAGGGCGATATCGCCGAGGAGGGCGGCAACGACGTCGCCGGCGGCGGGGCGTACACGCACATGACGATGCTGGCCTCCAGCACCGAAGGCATGCACAACCTGTTCCGGCTGGCGTCGATGTCGAGCCTCGAGGGCTACTACTACAAGCCGCGCGCCGACGACGAGCTGCTCGAGCGCTACGCCAAGGGCATGATCGTCACCACGGGCTGCCCCTCGGGCGCGGTCCAGACCCGTCTACGCCTCGGGCAGTACGACGAGGCTCGCGCCACCGCAGCGCGGCTGCAGGACATCTACGGTCGCGACAACGTGTTCCTCGAACTGATGGACCACGGCATCGACATCGAGAAGCGAGTCCGCGACGACCTGCTGCGTCTCGGCAAGGACCTCGGCATCCCGCCGGTCGCCACCAACGACTCGCACTACAACAACCCCGAGGACGCCGACGCACACGACGCCCTGATCTGCGTGGCTTCCGGTAAGCGCATCAACGATCCCAACCGGCTCAAGTTCGACGGCGGCGGCTACTACATCAAGTCGGCCGCCGAGATGCGCGATCTGTGGGAGCACAAGTTCGGCATGAAGGAGGCGTGCGACAACACGCTGCTCATCGCCGAACGCTGCGAGGTCGAGTTCGTCGAGTCCACCGGCGGGTACATGGCCCGCGCCGACATCCCCGCGGGCGAGACCGAGGAGAGCTGGTTCGTCCAAGAGGTCTGGCGCGGTATCGAGTCGCGTTATCCCGGCGAGGCCCTGACCCAGGAGGTGCGCGATCGCGTCGAGATGGAGCTCGACGTCATCCGCACCAAGGGCTACTGCGGCTACTACCTCGTGGTCGCCGATTTCATCAACTGGGCCAAGGACAACGGCATCCGGGTCGGCCCGGGTCGTGGCTCGGGCGCCGGCTCGATCGCCGCGTACGCCCTGCGCATCACCGATCTGTGCCCGCTCACCAACGGCCTGATCTTCGAGCGGTTCCTCAACCCCGAGCGTCCGTCGATGCCCGACTTCGACATCGACTTCGACGATCGCCGGCGCGCCGAGGTCATCCGCTACGTCTCGCAGAAGTACGGCGAGGACCGCGTCGCGATGATCGCGACGTTCGGCCGGCTCAAATCCAAGGCCGCCATCAAGGACGCCACGCGCGTACTCGACTACCCGTTCGCCGTCGGCGAGAAGATGACCAAGGCGCTGCCGCCCGATGTCATGGGCAAGGGTGTCGGCCTGACCGAACTGTTCGACGAGAAGAGCGAGCGCTACGGCGAGGGCCGCGACTTCCGCGAACTGCACGAGTCCGACCCCGATGTGCGCAAGGTTTACGAGACCGCGCTCGGTCTCGAGGGCCAGATCCGGCAGTGGGGCGTCCATGCGGCCGGCGTCATCATGAGCAGCGAGCCGCTCATCGACATCGTGCCGATCATGAAGCGCGAGCAGGACGGCGCCATCATCACCCAGTTCGACTACCCGATGTGCGAGTCGCTCGGGCTGGTCAAGATGGACTTCCTGGGCCTGCGCAACCTGACGGTCCTCGACGACGCCATCGTCAACATCAAGGCCAACCGCGGCATCGACCTGGTGCTGGAGGATCTGACGTTCGACGACCCCGAGGCCTACGCCCTGCTCGGCCGGGGCGACACGCTGGGTGTGTTCCAGCTCGACGGCGGCCCCATGCGGCAGCTCCTGCGTCAGATGCAACCTGACAACTTCGAGGACATCTCGGCCGTCATCGCGTTGTACCGGCCCGGTCCCATGGGCGCGAACAGCCATACGAACTACGCGCTGCGCAAGACCGGCAAGCAGCAGATCGACTACATCCATCCGGAACTGACCGAGGCGCTCAAGCCGATCCTCGGTACGACCTACGGCCTGATCGTGTACCAGGAGCAGGTCATGTCGATCGCCCAGGAGCTGGCCGGGTACACGCTCGGGCAGGCCGACAATCTGCGTCGCGCCATGGGCAAGAAGAAGCGGTCGGTGCTGGAGCAGGAGTTCGTCGGCTTCGAGACCGGCATGACCGAGCGCGGCTTCTCCAAGGGCGCCATCAAGACGCTGTGGGACATCCTGGTGCCGTTCGCCGACTACGCCTTCAACAAGGCGCACTCGGCCGCCTACGGTGTCATCTCGTACTGGACCGCCTACCTCAAGGCGCATTACCCGGCCGAGTACATGGCGGCCTTGCTCACCAGCACCCGCGGCGACAAGGACAAGTCGGCCGTGTATCTCAACGAGTGCCGCCGGATGGGCATCAAGGTCCTACCGCCCGATGTCAACGAGTCGGTCAACAACTTCGCCTCGGTCGGCACCGACATCCGCTTCGGGCTCGGCGCGGTGCGCAATGTCGGCGACAACGTCGTGGCCGGCATCGTGCAGGCGCGCCAGGACGACGGCCTCTTCACCGATTTCACCGACTTCATGTCCAAGGTGCCGGTGCACGTGTGCAACAAGCGGGTCGTCGACTCGCTCATCAAGGCCGGTGCCTTCGACTCGATGGGCCACAAGCGCCGCTCGCTCACGACCGTGGCCGAGGACGCCGTCGACCAGTTCATCGATCTCAAGCGCAATGCGGCCATCGGCCAGGATTCGTTGTTCGGCGGTATCGACGACGGGTTCACCGGCGTCACGATCCAGATCCCCGAGCTGCCCGAGTGGGACAAGACCCAACTGCTGGCGCTCGAGCGCGACATGCTCGGCCTGTACGTGTCCGATCACCCCCTCCTGGGCTTGGAGCACGTGCTGCGGGCCAGCAGCGACACCACGATCGGAGATCTGGTGTCGGGCGAACAGCCCGACGACGGCTCCGTCGTCAAGGTCTGCGGCCTGATCACCGGCGTGCAGCGCCGCACCACGCGCAAGGGCGACCCTTGGGCGTCCATCACGCTCGAGGACCTCGAGGGCAGTGTCCAGATCATGGTCTTCCCGCAGGCGTACAACCTCGCCGCCACCACGCTGGTCCAGGATTCTGTGGTCGTGGTCAAGGCCCGCCTCAAGGTCAACGACGAAGGCATCGACCTGCACGCGCAGGAGATCACGGTGCCCGCGATCGACAGCTCACGCGCCGATGCTCCGCTCGTGGTCAGCATCCCGGTCGCGCGGTGCACCACCGACATCGTCTCCTCGTTCAAGCAGATCCTGGCGACTCACCCGGGCACAGCCGAGGTGCATCTGAAGCTGGTCAGCGGCACGGGTACCAAGACGCTGCGGCTCGATCAGAACCTGCGAGTCAGCCACAGCGCCGCACTCGTCGCCGATCTCAAAGAGCTCCTGGGGCCCCATTGTCTGGTGTAAGACGAGTGTCTGGTGTAAGACGAGTGTCTGGTGTGGGCGTGGTGCGCCGCAGCGCCGTGATCGTCGTGTCCGTCATCGTGACAGGTGTCGTCGGCGCCGTGGCGTGGACCCAGCTCGCCGAGCCGGCCCACTGGCAGGTCAGCGACGGCCACCTGATCATGACCGAGGAGGCCGCAGCCGCCGAGTTCGGCGTGTTGGTGTGGTTCGTGGTGATCGGTGCGACGCTTTCCTTCGTGCTCGGTTTCCTGGGTCAACTGGCCCTGCGCTCCGAATGGAGCGGGGTCGTGGCGATGGCCTTGGCCGCGGTCGCGGGAGGGTTGCTCGCCTGGCGTCTGGGTATCGCGTTCGGGCCGCCAGATCCGCGCTCCGTCGTCGACGCGCGTCAGGGTGATCTGGTGCCTGATCAGCTCGGGCTCGGCTCTCCCGTGCCGTTCTTCGCGTGGCCGCTGGGTGCGCTGCTGGGCGTGTTGATCGCGACCTGGTTCGAGCGCGATCCCGATGCTCAGGACCGAGCCACCGACGCGACCACAGCCTGGACCGACGAGATCAGGTCCTGAGGGGCCAGTTCGATCTCGAGCCCCCGGCGGCCGGCGGAGACGTTGACGGTGTCCCAGAGCTCGACGGTCTCGTCGATCACGGTGCGGTGGATGTTCTTCTGCCCGAGCGGCGAGATGCCGCCGAGTACGTAGCCGGTGGCGCGTTGCGCGGCCTGGGGGTCGGCCATGGCCGCCTTCTTGCCGCCGAGGGCCGCGGCGACCGCCTTCAGGTCCAGTGAGCAGGTGACCGGCACGATCGCGACGACCAGTTCGGTGGCGTCGGCGTGGGTAAGGTCGACCATCAGGGTCTTGAACACGCGATCGGGTTCGATGCCCAGGGCCTCGGCGGCCTCCAAGCCGTAGGACTCGGCACGTGGGTCGTGCTCGTAGGTGTGGACGACGTGCTCGATCCCGGCGCGCGCGGCCGCCGCGAGCGCGGGCGTTGCCTCACTCGGCCGCTTCGCCATGGCGCCCATTCTCCAGGGTCAGGTGGATCGCGATGCCGAGCACGAGCGCCCAGAAGGCGGCACCTATACCCAGCATCTGGGCGCTCGAGGCCGCAACGAGGAAGGTGACCACGGCGCTGATCCGGAATCGCTCGTCGGCGAGAGCCGCGACGACGGCCGTGGCGAACGTCGTGAGCAAGGCGAGTCCCGCAACGGCTTCGATGATGCCGGCGGGTGCCGCCTCGGTGACGGCGACGAGTACGCCGGACGTGAGGGCGAGCACCACATAGGTGACACCTGCGGTGGTAGCGGCGATCCATCGGCGATCGCGCGGCCCCGCCTCATCGCCTGCGGACAGGGCTGCCGAGATGGCCGCGAGATTGATCGCATGGGTGCCCAGTGGTGCTGTCACGGCGGTCGCGACACCGGTCGTCACCATCGCGGACCGCCACGGGGCCGTGAAGCCGAACGAGCGCATGACGGCGGCGCCGGGAATGTTCTGCGAGGCCATCGTGACGATCGTCAGGGGGAGCGCGATGCCGACGATCGCCGCCGCGGTGAACGATGGGGCGATGCCTTCGATGTGGGGCGCGAGCCCGCCGAGCCGGGCGTCGTCGGACCGCGTCAGATTGACCCCGATCGAGACCAGCGCGGCGACAAGGGCGAGGGGCACGGCCCAGCGTGGTAGCCACCGCATCGCGACGAGCCAGACGACCACGACGGGCGCGATCGACGCGGGGGAGTCGGCCAGGGCGCTGAACGGTGCGATGCACAGCTGGAGCAGGATCCCGGCCAGCATGGCCTGCGCGAGGGGTGCGGGGATGCTCACGGCGAGGCGTCCGAGCCATGGCACCAGGCCGGTGAGCGCCAGGAGGATGCCGGTGATGACGAAGGCGCCGACCGCCGCGGCCCAGCCGCCTTCGACCGCGCCGGTGCTGGCGAGCAGCGCTGCACCGGGCGTGGACCAGGCCAGGGTCACCGGAAGCCGGCTCCACAGTGAGAGGGCGATGATGCCGACACCGGTCGCGACCGTCATCACGAGCAGTCCGCTGGCGGCCTGTCCGGCGTCGGCGCCGACTGCGCGCAGGCCGGCCAGGACGACGGCGAACGACGAAGTGAACCCGACCAGGGCCGTGACCATACCCGCCACGAGGGGCTGCTGGAGCGATCGCGACGGCACGCGCGTCATGGTAGGCGATCGACAGCCTGGTCAGGTGACGGTCTGGATGATGCGTCTGACGTGTTCGGGTGTGAGTCGTCTGGGTTTGGTTCGTGTGAGGCGGAGTCCGTGTTGGTTGCGGAATTCGTGGGTGACGGGGTCGATGGTCAGGGTTCCGGCGTGGACGGCGCGGTGACATCGGGGGCAGAGTCCGATGAGGTTGTCTCGGTCGGTGCCGCCGCCGCGGGACCACCAGCGCACATGATGGATGTGGATGATGGGGTTGGTGCAGCCGGGTGCGGCGCATCGATGGTGTTGGGCGGTTTCGACGGCGATTCTTTGGGTGCCGGTGGCCAGTCGCATGGCGCGGCCGACGTTCTGTCGTCCGAATCGTGATCGTGCGGTGCGGGTGGTGATGACGGGCCGGATGGTTGCGCCACAGAGAATTTCTTTGACCTGGCGGATGCCGATGGTGCCGTAGCCGACCAGGTCTGCGGTGCCTTCGTTGTGGGACAGGGTGTCGGCGTCGACGGTGACCGTGACATGGGGCCGGACGCCCTTGTCGCCGGGCAGGCCGTGGTCGAGCACGGAGTCGAGTAGTTTCTCCAGTGCGTCGACGCGGCGTTGGGCACCTGTGCGGGGGTCGCCTGCGCCTTCGGGAGCGGTCAGCGACTGCAGGACAGTCTTCAACTTGGCGCCGGTGGTCGTGTTCAAGAATCCGGTGACATGCCATCCGTCGGGCACGGGGTTGATCTGGAGGTCTTCTTTGGCCATGCCTTCGGTCCAGGCTTTGTCCAGGTCGTCGGGGTAGACCGCTTCACGTAGTTTCCTGGTGATCATCCGCAGGCTGGCGGGTTCTGCTTTGACCGCGACGTCGAGCAGTTCGGGCAGGAACTCGCGGGTGACCGGTTCGCTGATGTGGGTCAGGGCGTAGGTGAAGTGTTTGACGTGATCCAGCGACACCGCACCCCGCGTGGCGGCCTCATCCAACTCGGGCAACACCTTCAGGGTGGGTCCGGCAGCGATGAGCTCGTTGGCCTTGTTGGTGTCTAGGCCCAGTTCTGCGCGCAGGAATGCTTTCGGTGTGGCGTAGCCGGCGGTCTCGTGGGCGAGGGTCTCGGCCATCTCGGCCACCAGGTGGGTTTTGGCTGCGGCGAGCATGTTCTCGACGCCTTGGATCAGGCGGAGCGCGTCGGTGGTGTCGGGGTGTGCCTCGAGCAGGGCTGCGGTGTGCTGCAGCTGTTGTGTGAGGTCCCCGAGTTCCATACCCAGATTCTAGTCGAACGGGTGTTCGATGACAAGAGGTTTTTGCCTGTGAATTCAACTGATTCTGAACATCGTCTGTGTCGGTGG
>Ga0182737_1003871_pt1 | contig 10606 bp, 10 predicted proteins | sample eDN5th30CBELigOP_FD_128878 | JGI IMG/M metagenome (GOLD analysis project Ga0182737, IMG submission 128878) | Enriched Organic Plus compost microbial communities from Emeryville, California, USA - eDNA 5th pass 30_C BE-Lig OP (version 2) (version 2) ... | reverse complement strand
CGTAGACCTCGGCCTGGATTTGGGTGAACATCGCGGGCCGGGCGCGGGAGTGCGCGGGGGCGATGTCGTCGAGCACGAGTGGCTCCCCCGGAGTAGCGGCCTTGCGGATCGAGGCGAGCGATCGCTGTGGGAGCTCGAGCAGGTCGCTGTGCCCGGTGAGCTCGCTGATCGCTCGGGCGAGGGTCGTCTTACCGGCGCCTGGGCGGCCGGTGATGAACACCGGCACCGGGAAGGCGGCTCGGTGCGCGAAAGCGATCGCGCGGAGGATGTCGCCGGCGTGGTCCGGGAACGCCTCGAGCAGGGGCGCGACGCCGGTCTCCCACGCCGCGCGTGCCTGCGCAGTAGAGACCGGCTCGACGTCGACGGCGGGCGGGAGCATCGGCGGAGCCTTCGGTCAGTTCCCGGGCTGTGCGTCGAGGTCGGCATCGCGCGCACCAGCCGCAGTATGCCTTGGCCGGATAATCGCGGCGATCTCCTCGTCCCGGGTGGTCATGGTCTCATTCTCGCAGCACCCGCGCGAGGGGTGAGGATTCCCGTTCTAATGTCAGCGCCGGTTCGCATACTCTTGATCGGTCACATATTCGATAGAAGGTCGGGGAGGCCACCATGCTCGCGCTGTCACCTCGTCCCGTCGACGAGCCGACCATGCTGATGCTGCAGGCCTCACCCGTCGCCGTGGCCTGCGGGTTCCCCTCGCCCGCGCAGGACTACTACGACGGCCCGATCGACCTGACGGAGATGCTCGTCGACGACCGCCGACCGGGTGCTACTCAATTGATCCCTCCCCACGGCTAAAGCCGGGGATTCCTGGCTCAGGCTGCAGCCTGGCTACCTGTGGGGTGCCCGGGCTGTCTTACGCCATCAGCGCCAGCAAGGTTGAATCCAGCCTTGAGTGCGATGTTCCGTGCGGCGTTGAGATCACGGTCGAGCCGGGCGCCGCAGGAATGGCAGTCGTACGTCCTCTCGGACAGGCTCAGCCGGGTCTTGGCTCTCGCACCGCATGCTGAGCAGTCCATCGTGGTGTACGCGGGATCGATCATCACCACCGTTCGGCCATCCCGCTGGGCATACTCGATGAGGATGCGCTTGGCCAGGCTGACAGCAGCATCGGCGGCTGCGCGGCTCAGCTTCTTGTTGCGCATCATGAAGGTCGGTCGGAAGTCTTCGATCGCGATGTAGCCGTGATCGAGCACGACGCGCCTGGCCCACTTGCGGGCTTCTTCCCTGCGTGCGTTGCGCACGTGCTCGTGGATCACCGCGGCCTGTCGCTTCGCGCGCTTGTAGCCCTTGCTCGCGGGCTGGAACCGCGCCGGCTTGCGGCGCGCCATTCTGCGCTGGGCGGCCGCGAGCTGGGCTGCGTGCTTGCGCCCGAGCTTGGGGTGCGGCAGATCGTAGGCGGGGTCTGTCGTGGTTGCGATCTGGGATACACCCCAGTCGATGCCAATGGCGTCGTTCGACGGCGGCAGCGGAGCGTGCTCTCGCTCGACGACGAAGCTCGCCCACCAGTGCCCGACCGCGTCGCGGTACACGCGCACCGAGGATGGGGCACTGGGAAGCTCCCTCGACCACACGACGGGAAGCACGATCCCGCCGGCGACGACGAGCCTGATCCTCCCCTCAACGTCGGGCTTGAGCGCGAAGCCGTTGCGCGTGTAGTTCAGTGAGACCTTCTGATCCCTCCGCGAGCGGAACTTTCGGCTGTGCTTGCCGGTGGCTTTCTTGCTGTAGAAGTCCCGTAGCGCCTGCTTCTGAGCGACTGAGCTACCTGCGCGCAGCCATTCGTGCTCACGCCGAGCAGCTGTCAGCGACTTGTCGTCGAACTTCGCGGTGCGGTTCTTGCGTGCGGCTGCTGCTTGGTTCCAGACCCAGCGGCAGCGGCCGGCTTCCTGCCAGAGGGCACGTTCAGCGGCTGCGCCGGGGCGCAGTCTGAACGTGTACCTGAGCTTCACACATACAGTATATGTCAGGGTATCTATATACTGTTGTAATGAATGACGTGAAGACCAACAACAACGTCACCTATCGGTGTCACTACCACGTGGTGTGGTGCCCGAAGTATCGCCGCCGCGTCATCACGAGCAGCGACCCCGCTGTGGACAACCCGCCGCTTGACGGCGACCCCGGCCCAGTCGACGAACGCCTCGCAGAGATCATCCGCGACGTCTGCCACGAGAGCGGCGCGGAAGTACTCGCGCTGGAGACGATGCCCGACCACGTCCACCTGCTCGTGGACTGCGATCCGCAGTTCGGTATCAACAAGCTCGTGCGCCTGGTCAAGGGCCGCAGCAGCCGACTCTTGCGCAACGAGTTCCCCAGCCTGAAGCGCCGTATCCCGACGCTCTGGACGAACTCCTACTTCGTGGCAACGACCGGAGGAGCTCCGCTGGAGCAGATCAAGCGATACGTGGAGAACCAGAGACGCGTATAGCACTGGCAGGCTCGTTACCCCACGGCTAAAGCCGGGGGCTTGCCGAGCTGCTCCCGGTCAGGAGCCCGCGGGGCGTCTCCGGGTGTGTGGAGGGACCACCGTGCCGTCTGAGCGCTCGTAGCCGGCGACGTAGATCTCCCCGGCGCCCGGGGCACTATCCCCGCCAGCGCCGGGAGTGCCGGGAACGCCGGCTGCGGCCGGACGAGGCTGCGGCCTGGGGATGTCGCGCAGCTTCTCGTAAGCGAAGCCGTCGACGTCTTTGCGGTAGGTGCGCCACGGGCCGCCGGCGGCGTTGACGTCGTCGACGTAGTAGACGTCGGCGCGGACGGTGATCCCCTCAGGCGCTCCCTTGGTGGCCATGGCCACGGCCCGGGTGCACGCGGAGAATCGGTCGTCGTCGACGTACAGCGAGTCGGTGATGTGCTCCGGGACGTACCGGGCCTGGTATGCGGCATCGTCCGTGCCGTCCTGGAAGGCGGCGTAGCCCTTCTCCCAGCGGTTGATCACTCGCGCCCGGGTGACTTCTCGCGGCCCGTCGACGGCGATGACCTCGATCGACGTGTATCCCTGCTCGGAGAGTTGCTGGAATCGCTTGAGCAGCTTCATCTTGCTGCCGTGGACGCCGTCGATCACGACCCGCTCGCCTCGCTCGAGGGAGATCATCGTCGCTTCTCGGGCGAGGTCGGATGATTCCTCGTGCACGAGGGAGGCGAGCTCGCCCGGAGCGAATTGCTCGCCGGCGTCGATCCGGGACTTCACCGCCGGCGGCACAATCTCGTCGTACTCCCCCGACTCTCGCATCTTGCGCAGCAGCCTCGTCTTGAAATCGTCGGGGTCGATGAACCGCCAGTGCTTCTCCTCGGCCTCGGGGATGCGCTCACGGCGCGCTGAGCTCTTGCCGGCGCCGGGAGGGCCGGCCATTACCAGCACCTGGCGATCGCGGATCACCGCGTCGTTCTCGGCGAAGAACTCCCGGATGATCTGCTTGTGCAGCCTGGCCCGCGACGCGGTGAGGCGCCCGTTGCGGTAGTTCTGCTCGCGCTGATGCGTGGCGGTGGGAGCCTCGGCGTCGATCGGGCCGTTGACGGCCGTGAGGGCTCGAAGAGCAGCCAGGTGCTCCGAGCGGTCGGAGTCCGTCAAGCGGCTGCTCTTTCGATCTCCTCGTACTCCTCGTCAGAGAGCAGGTCGAGACCCACATAGGCGTGGAGGACGGCGTCGAAGCTGTTGTCCACGACCTCCCAGTCGTCGGCTTCGCCCTGGGTCTTGTACTGCGGGTCGTAGTTCCAGTGCTTGAGGGCCTCGACGAACTCCTCGTGCGAGATCTCGCCGCGCTGGGCCTGGCGCACGAGCTCCATGGCCGTTGCGGCCGCCGGCTTCGCGGCCGCGGTGCCCTTGCTCTTTTCCAGCGCCTTGAGGATGCGCGACATCTGCGATTCGCTCTTGCCCAGTGCCGCACCGAGCTCCTGCAGCTGGACACCCTTGTTGAAACGGAGGGTCAGCAGGCGCTCGTTGATGGTCTTCTCGAGGAGATCGTGCCGGCGCTGCAGGTTCGCGAGCTCGCGAAGCTCCGCGGCGGTGTCGGTGGTGGTTGTCATGTCGATCGCCTCCTCTCACCCCCAGTCTACTAGCTCTTGCACATATGCAAGTGGGATTTTTCGAGGCAGCTGTCCGCGCCCTCAATCGTCACCGTCTGGGTGCTCATCGCTGGTTCTCCTTCGCGATAGCCGGGTTCTCGTGTGCGGCGAGCCATTCGTAGATCTCCGCCCACCGAGCCTCGTAATCCACGGGGTCGGGGTCGTCCTGGTCGAGAGCGTGCAGGCGGGCGGCCGCGTCCTCGAAGAGATCCTTGTCGCCAACCAGTTGGGCAGGTCCACCGTCGCGGGAGGCTCGTGCTTCGATGCGCACACCGCGTGCGGCCGCGAGGGTGGGATGGGCCTTGAGCCAGGTGGTGAGCAGCACCACCGCGGCGGCCGCGGCGACAGGAATGAGCCGCGCCCACGGGGTCAGCGTGTTGAGCAGGAGCAGCGCGAACAGGGTGAGTGGCATCAGCGCGACCAGTCCCCACTGCCGGTAGACGAGCGTGGACCATGCCCCCGCCCATCGGCGTTCGCTGGCTGTGGTGCCGGGGCGGAACACGATCAGCCGGATCACTGCGCGACCCGTGATGTGTCCGGTGAGCGCGGGGTAGTCGAGGCGCCCCCACTTTCGGGAGATCCCGAGCGGGGACTGCGGAGGTCGGGGCTGCGGCGGACGGCTGTCGGAGTAGCGGACCATTGGTGTCTCCCCGTGTGGCGGTCAGGTACTCATATAGGCCGTCGTCTTCGGCCTTCGCGGACAGAGCTGTGGATCGTCAACCGGCGAGCTTGGCGGCGATCGTGACCAGCAGCGCCGCGGCGACCAGGTACGGGCCGAACGGCAGGCGCGTGTCCGTGCCGGGTGCCCGACGTCGACGAGCGAGCAGGATGCCCGCGTGCGGGATGGCGAGGACGTAGCCGGCGACGAGCGCGTACAGCGGCAGCAGCCAGCTGAACCATCCGGTGAGCAGCCCGATCGCGAGGAACAGCTTGATGTCGCCGGCGGCGAGAGTGCCGACCAGCGCGATCGCCGCGGCGGCCGCGAAGATCGCCGCGGCGGTGACGGTCGCCTGCGCCAGCAGCTGCCACTGCCCGCTCGTGGTGGCGAGTCCCGCCCAGTACCCCAGTAGCGCGGCAGCCATCGGGAGGGTGCCCGCGTTGGGCAGGCGGCGGGTTCTCCCGTCGACGACGGCCAGGGGCACGCCCACGGCCGCGAACGCGGCGATGGCACCCCACTCCCCTACCCCGAGGCGCGATTCGGGCGCGAGAGGCGCTGTGAGCGCCGCTGAGAGCCCGAAACCGGTCACGAGGGCACCGAGACACCACCACAGCAGTCGAGGAGCCGCAGAACGGCGCTGAGGCTCCTCGGTGCGTGTGGGGTGGTCGGTCACCATGGCGACGGGATCAGCTGGCGACCGCGTGGCGCCGGCGCAGCTGCGCGATGAGCTCTTCGGTCTCGGGCTCCGGCTCGGCGTAGTCCGGGTCGATCTGCGTCAGCGCGTGCTCGAGTTGCGTGACCAGGCGCTCGACACCGGCGCTGTCACCGGCCATGTGCTCAGCGCGAAGCGCGTCCCGCCAGAAGACCTCGTTGATCGGGTCGACCATGCGACCGATCGCGGCGGCCATGCGGGCGTTGCGGGTGTTGCCCTCGCGCAGCGCCCGGGTGGCGAGCTCGTGGGCGGCGTCACCGATCGAGGCGATCATCTCCTGGCGCAGCGTCTCGGCCCACACGTAGTACTTCTCCTTGACGCCCGAGATCGGCTGGCCCTTGACCAGGCCCAGGGCGCGCACGAGGTTCTCGGTCGTCGCGGTGGTCGGGTCGGTGCCGATCAGGGCGAGCCACTCGTCCCAGTCGCTGGTGAACGTGTCGGTGAGGGCGTAGACACCCTTGGTTGCCGGGACGAGGTAGCTGCGCCCGGAGCGGTCCTTGCCGAGCCAGCGGCGCGCCGCCGTGGTGAGCCGGTTACGCGACGATGTGCCGCGGGCCGGGTCGTTACCAGGCCAGAGCGCGTCGTGCACCTGCTCGGTGCTGGCCCCCGGATGGGTGGCCACGAACGCGATGAGCTCGATCGCGCGTAGACGCTGCGAGTTCCACTGCTGCGCGTTGCTCGGCGCCTCCCCCTGCGGGTTGAGCACGGTGACCGGGCCGAGCAGCTGCAGCCGGGGCGAGTGGAGATCGACGATCGGCGCGAGGGTGCTCAGGTCGAGATCGGTGTCGTCTGCGGTCGGAGCGTCGGCCGGGATCTCGATGTCGATGATCGCCTGCTCGTCGATGGCGCCGGCGGGCTCGAGCACCTGGTCGACGGGAGCGGCGTCGACCAGGTGCTCGGCGGGAAGCTCCTCGGCGTCGACGGCGGTGCCGTTCGGGTCGAGCTCGGCTGTCTCAGCCTCCGGGTAGGTAGGAGCTTCGTCTGTGGCGCCCTGGTAGATCTCATCGAGCTCGACTTCGGCCGATGCCGAGGAGTGCTCGGTGGCGGGTTGGTCGTTGGCGACGGTGAACAGCGCGAGGATGCGGGCGTACTCCTCCGCGGTGACGACCTGCGGGGTAAGCGGCAGGGTCGCGCCGTCCGTGTCGGGGATCTCGAGCTCGGCGGCCGTCCGGTCCTGCAGGCGGAAGTTCCATCCGCCGGCCAGGTGGCCAGCGGAGATCGCCGCGATCCCCACGCGCGGTACGCGGCTGACGAGCTCGGCGAGCTCGAGCCGGGTGCGCTCGTCGGGCAGCTGGCCGAGCACGATGATCTCCGGGGTCCAGGACTCCGCCAGGGGTCCGGCCGTGCGCGCTTGCTCGAGGCTGGTGATCCCGGCGTCATGGAGCGCCGCACTGACCTCTTCGGCCTGGCCGCGCAGATCCCGGATCAGTGCGTCGATGTCGTCGACGTGGCGGACCCTGCCGGACCCGATCGCGTCGGGCAGCCCTGCTGCGATACCGACGAGGGTGACCTGCAGGTTCTCGGCCCAGGTGCTGGTCGCGAGCTCGAGGGCCAGAGCGGTCAGCGCCGCCTCCTCGAGTTCGGGGGTGCCGTCGATGTTGAGCGAGCCGAGCTTCTCGAGGTCCACGAGCAGGTGGGCGTCGTTCTCGTCGTGGCCGAGGGTGACCAGCGCCGGGTACGGCGCAGACGGGGTGCGCTCGAGCGGGGCGAGGTCATCGAAGCCGATCGACCATGCCATCTCGTCGGGGGTGTCCTGGCGGAACGGTGCGGGCAGCTGCGCCGGCTCGTCGAGGAAGACGGAGATCTCCTCGGCCGACAGTCGCAGCGCATACAGTGCCGGCAGGGTGGTGCCGGTGTCCTGCGCCCACACCGCGAGCATCCGCAGCGCGTGGTCGACGGCATCCATCCCCTGCGGGTTCTCCACGGCGCGAAGCTCGAGCTCGACGGTGGAGATCTCCTCGGCGGGCATCGCGATGCGCTGGCCGGGCTTGCGGTTGCGGCGCTGCTGGACGCGGCGCAGACCGAGAAAGCCGAGCAGTCCGGCGGCGAGCACTCCTCCGATGCCGAGGGTGCGCCAGTCGGTGACGACGTCGGCCCATTCGGGAGCGTCGCTGGCTTCCGCAGCCTCAGGCTCGTTGGCCTCCACCGGGGCAGGCGCTACCTCGGCCGGTGCCGGCGCCGTCTCCGTTGCGTCGCCACCCGTCACGAACCCGAGACCGGAGTCGGTTCCAGCTGCGTCTTCGGTCGGGTCGGTGGCGGTTTCGTCGACGCCCGCTTGGTCGGCGGTGTCCTCGGTCGATGTCGATCCTTCGCCGCCGACACCCTGATCGGTGTCGACCGACGCCGAACCTGCGTCGTCGGCTGCACCCTGCGATCCGTCCACGACAGCCGGATCATCCGTGGCGCCCTGCACGTCGTCGACGTCAGCGGACGGCGCGGGAGTCTCGGCCGGTGCGGGGGCGGTCGACGCGGCCGCACCGGCGTCTGCCGCAGGGATCGTGATCGTCCACCCGGGCACGATGAGGTTGGGGTCGGAGATCTGTCGCCCGTCAGGCTGGGTGATGTCGCGGGAAGCCTCGTAGATCTCGACGTATCGCTCCCCAGATCCGAGCTCGTCAGCGGCGATGTCCCAGAGCGTGTCCCCGGAGACCACGGTGCGCTGCTCCTCGCCCGCCTGCGTCGTGGCGGCGGATGCAGCGGCCGCGGTCGGGAGCTCGAGCACCATGCCGGGGTCGATGCCGTCCCGCTGCGCCACGGTGTAGCCGCCGGGCTGGGGACGGTCACGGTTGAGCTCGATGATCTCCTGGTAGCGCTGACCGTCGCCAAGGTGCTGCTCGGCGATCGCCCACAGCGAGTCACCGGCCTTCACGGTGTAAGTCTGCGCGGCAGCAGGTGCCAGCTCTGCGGTCGCGGCCGCCGGCGCGCTTTCAGCTGCGGCGCCGGGTGCCTGGTCGGTGTAGCTGGTGACGCTGGCCGACACGCTCACGGGGGCGACGTCGGTGGCGGCCGGTGTGGCGGCCATGGCGGCGTTCGGCGCGAAGACGGCGATGATGGCGGCGATCAGGACGCCGGCAGCCTTCTGCTGCACACCCAGGCCCGGCAGCTTCATCAGCTTCACGCCGGGGCCAGACGTGGCGATCCGCAGCTGGTTCGGGATCTCGGCGAGGTACCCGATGGCGAAGGTCGCCCACGCGGCCCATGCGATGAGAGGGATGACGGTGCCTACCAGGAACTCCCCGCCGTAGTCGGGCATCGTCAGCGCCGCCAGCAGGCGATCCCACGAGGGGATCGGGTTGCCGGCCAGGAAGACCAGCGCGGCGGGCAGACCCACCAGCAGCGCGGCAGACAGGATGAGAGCTCCGAGCCCTGCGGTGATTCGCCTCACGGTCGTCTCCTCGATTTCAGCGTCAGCGCCCGCGTGGTGCGGGTCCTACGTCATATAGGCCCCACGGTCGGCGGTTCGCGGACATCTCGGTTCACCCGCCGACGTTGACGGTCTGCAACTCGTTGACCTCGAGCGGGACCGAGCTCGAGGTCGTCAGGTTGATCGTGCCGCTGGGACCGGCGACCGAGGTCCACTCCACAACCCACTGGCTCGTCGCGGTGACCGTGTACCGATCGCCGCTCTGAGACTCCGAGGTCGTGCGGTAGCGGTAGCCGCAGGTCGGCGAGTCGGTGACGCCGTAGCCGGTCGTGTATGGGGTGCCGGTGCCGCCGCAGACCTGCGATCCGCCGTCACCCATGTCCCATCGAACGGAGGTCACCCGCGCGGTGGCGGTGATGGTCTGCCCGCCGAGGGTGGCCGTCTCGGTGTACGGCCCCCACATCAGCGGCTGCGGGTTCTCAACCCAGAGCCACACCGGAACCCCAACGTAGGAGCGGCGGTAACCCCACGCGGGGTTGACCTCGGGTGCCATGCCGATGTCGATCCCGCGCAGCTGGAACGACGCGATCAGACGCTCTGCGGCGACGCCGGGAGGCAGAACCTGCAGCCCAGGCGGGACCGTCTCAGACCAGAAGTTGGTCTCCTGACCGACGCCGGGCGAACCACCCGGCGTCGGGTTGAACATGATGCAGCCGTAGTAGCCGGCCTTGTCGGAGTACCCCGGGGGGCGTGCCGGCCAGACCCCGTCCTTCATGAACACGTAGCACTGCCGGGTGTTCGACCAGTACGACGTCGGGCCACCGCAGTCGATGATCGCGTAGAACCGCTGATAGGTGCCGCCGTCGAACACGCGGATCTCGTCTTCGGTCCATCCCAGTTGCAGGAGCCCGGACTGCGAGTTCTCGTAGTAGCAAGTGGGCGCGCCAGGTGTCCACCCGTTGCTGTCTGGGTTCGGGGCCGGGTCGGAAGGCGCCGAGATCGTGATGAAGCAGACCGTCGTCTGCGGATCACACCAGACGCCACCTGCTGCGCTGGCAGGGGTGGTCGTTCCGAGGACTGACCCCGCGACCAGAACGGCCGCGGTGGCGATGGAGGCGAGGAGTCGTTTCAACATTCGATTCGATGAGCCACAGTCAGCAGCTCTCCCCCAAGCTGATCAGGTCGTAGACCAACCAGGTCTCGCGTTCGCTGTCGTAGACCACCTGGTAGTCGAAGGTGCTTCGCGGGTCAGGCCGCAGTGCTTCGGACCCGTCGCTCGCGAACACCTTGTACTCGCTCGCGTCCTGGCACGCGTTGATGGTCACGAGCCCGTTCTCGATCTCGTCCCAGGGCTGTCCGTATGCGGTGACGGTCTCGTATTTGATCGCCCCTTCCGTGGTTGCGGGGCCGTCAACGTTGACCTGGTCGACGTTGAGCACCGGCCCCTCCGCGACATAGGCGGCGTCGTTGACGGCGACGTCAAGAGCCTTACCGGTCGCGAGCGCTTCCAGCTGCGAGGGGTCAGTTCCTCCCGCGGCGTTGACTTCGCCTCGCGTGGCGAAGTACTCGGTCAGCACAGACTCGGCGGCAGTGATTGCTTCGTCCTCGTTCGCAGGGGGCGGGACCTTCGTGCCGGCGGTGGCAGTTGGCGTGGGGGTTTCGCTCGCGCTGCCGGTGGGGTTAGGAGTGCCGGTGCCCGTGCAGGCGGTCAGCGTCAGTGCGGCAGCGATGATGCCGGCGAGGGCGAGGCGCTTGGTGCTCATGGGGGGCTGCTCCTATTGGGTGATGATCTCGGCGGTGGCGGTTGCCT
>Ga0182737_1003870_pt1 | contig 10606 bp, 8 predicted proteins | sample eDN5th30CBELigOP_FD_128878 | JGI IMG/M metagenome (GOLD analysis project Ga0182737, IMG submission 128878) | Enriched Organic Plus compost microbial communities from Emeryville, California, USA - eDNA 5th pass 30_C BE-Lig OP (version 2) (version 2) ... | reverse complement strand
TCTCGGCTCCACAGGCACCTCCCTCTTCTACGATCCGTCGAGCGGTGCGCACCTCGCGATGAACTTCCACGCGCGGCGGGAGCTGCCCCGCCTCATCCGCACCGCGATCGCCATCCAGAGCGCGGTGGGCTGACGTGCGGCGCGGAGTCGGCTCCCGAGGGGTGTCGGAGCGGCCGGCGCGGGCGGGGTCGCCCCACAGGCCTTCTCACATCACGGCGGTCCCGCGGTCGACGCAGAGATTGACCGCCGATACGCCCTGATTGCGCAGCAGGAACTGCGTGGCATCCACGACATCCGCCATCGTCGCGAGGGCACCACCCGGGGTGTGGTCCTCGTACCCCTTGAGCACGCCCGAGGGCTTGCTCGCCCAGAACGGGCTGTCGCCGATGATCCCGGGGTGAATCGCGTTGACGCGGATGGGGGCCAGTTCCAGTGCCAGGGTGTTGATCAGACCGGTCACCCCTCCGTTGATCGAGGACACGGTCGTGGACCCGGGATACGGCAGATCCTTGGCACGACCGCCGAAGAGCACGATCCCGGTCGCCACGGACGGCTCAAGGCGGTCCAGAAGCGCATGGATCGTCTCGGTGTAGCCCACGAGCTTGAGGGTGACAAGGCGGATGGCCCGGTCGATGTCGTAGTCGCGGATGCTGTTCGCGTCACGCTCGATCGCGGCGAGGACGAGTCCGTGCACCTCACCGATCCCGGCGAGCTGCTCCCGGATCGTCGAGGGCTCGGAGATGTCCAGCGCGACACCCTGCGCCGCAGGGCCCAGGCCCGTCGCGATCTCGGTCGTGCGGGCTGCATCCCGCCCGGTGACGACGACGCGCTCGCCACGCTCGATGCAGTCGCGGGCGATCTCGAGCCCGATTCCGGATGTACCACCGACCACGACGACTGTGCGCTCACCCACGACGACTCCTTCTCACGTCTCCATAGCGGCGGTCTGCCGCCGTCCTGCGCGGCGCGCCTGTCCCGGGCGTGGCGAGTGAGACTGGACAACGCTGTTCAGCAGTGCTTTATTTGAGTCAAGCCGAATTTCGGCGCGAATGTCAAGCACGCCCGGGCTGATGGCGATCGCCCACCCGCAGGACCAGCCGGTCGCCCGCGCAGAATCATCAAGGAGGATGAGCGTCCATGCCGCACCCTGTTCCCCAGCCGAAGCAGGCGATCGTGTTCCGCAAGGGCATCGTCCTGACGATGGACGATGCGCACACCGTTCTCCCCGAAGGGGACGTGCTCGTCGTCGACGGGCGCATCGCCGCCGTCGGCGTCGACCTGGCCGTACCCGAGGGCACCTACGAGATCGATGCCAAGGGCGGCATCGTCATGCCAGGCATGGTCGACACCCACCGGCACATGTGGCAGACGGCGATGCGCGGCTACGGCGCGGACTGGACTCTCACCCAGTACTTCGTGTGGTACTACCTCGAGCACGGCATGAAGTTCCGACCCCAGGACGTCGCCGCCGGCAACCTCATCTCCGCCCTGGACGCCCTCGAGTCCGGCGTGACGACGACCGTCGACTGGTCGCACGGTCTTCGCACCCCCGAGCACGGCGAGGCCGCCTACGAGGCACTCGCGAGCTCGCCCGGGCGCTTCGTCCTGGGATACGGCAACCTGGCCGGGGCGCCGTGGGAGTGGACGCAGGACCCGGAGGTGCGCCGCCTCATCGAGAGCGCGCGCGATGACTCCCGTCTCTTCGGTGCGCAGCTCGCCTTCGACGTGCCCGGGGACGAGAGCTTCCCCGAGCGTCCGGCGTTCGAGTTCGCCCGCGAAATGGGCATCCCGGTGACCACCCACGCCGGAGTATGGGGCGCGACGAACGACAACGGCATCCGCCTCATGTACGAGAACGGCTTCATGGACCCCGGCACGATCTACGTGCATGCTGCATCCCTCGGCGAGGAGTCCTACCACCGCATCGCCGCGACGGGCGGAACCGTCTCGCTCTCCACGGAGAGCGAGCAGACCTGTGGCCAGGGCTACCCGCCCGCGCACGCCCTCCGTCGGCACGGCATCCAGGCCTCGCTCTCGGTCGACACGAGTGTGTGGTTCAGCGCCGACATGTTCTCCGCCATGCGGACCACCGTCGGCGCGGACCGGTCGCTCGAGCACTACATCGCCCACCAGGGCGGTGAGACGGTCACCCACGCGCTCATCCGTGTGGAGGATGTCGTGGACTGGGCGACGCGCGGCGGAGCCATCGCCCTCGGCAAGCTCGACCAGATCGGCAGCCTCGAGACCGGCAAGCTCGGTGACGTGGTGCTCATCAAGAACGACGACTCCCCCACGATGTCGCCGATCATCAACCCTTACGGCCACGTCGTGTACCAGGCCGGGCGTGGAGACGTCGACACGGTCCTCGTCGGCGGAGAGGTCGTGAAGTGGGGCGGAAAGCTCGTCGCCGGGGACCTCAGGGGCGTGCGGGCGAAGCTCGAGGACACGATCGACTACCTCCAGGGAGAACTCGGCGACGAGACCTGGAAAGCGGGGATGTACCCCGAGATCCCCGAGGTCGAGATCCTGCACAACCCGTACCAGTACCGCAAGGAAGACACCTCCCACACCCACTGAGGTCCTGCAGGAGAGGGGGCGCACCGAACCGGGCGCCCCCTCTCCTGCGCTTCCGCGCCTGCACGTCAGACGAGCATGCTCAGCGGGTTCTCGATGCGACGCACGAAGGCCGCGAGCCACCGCGCCGCAACCGCACCGTCGACGACGCGATGATCCGCCGACAGGGTGACGGTCATGACCGCGCCCACCCGGATCTCGCCCTCCGCGACGACCGGCACGGTGCGCGCGGCGCCGACGGCGAGGATGCCCGAGTGGGGAGGGTTGATGATCGCGGAGAACGCCTCCACACCGAACATCCCGAGGTTGGACACGCTGAACGCGCCCCCCTCGATCTCGTGCTGACGAAGGCGCCCCGCCCGGGCCCGATCCACCAGATCGGCGAGTGCCGCGCTCGTCTCGCCGAGCGAGAGACGTTCGACACCGCGCAGCACGGGGGTCACGAGCCCGCCCTCGACCGCCACCGCCACCGCGATGTCCGCACTGCGGAAACGCCGGATCGTCGTCTCCTGCCAGATCGCGTTCGCCTCCGGCACCTCGAGCAGGGCACCGGCGACGGCCCTGATGACGAAGTCGTTGAGCGAGACACGCAGATCGGATTGCTCGTTGATGCGGCGTCGGAGCTCGATGAGCTCGTCGACGCGGCAGTCCGCCTCCACGAAGAAGTGCGGAACGGTGTTCGTGCTCTCGGTCAACCGCCTCGCGATCGCACGTCGCATCGGAGTCACCGGGACGTCGTCGAAGCCCGCCTGCCCCTCGGCCGCCGGCGGAGCGGACACATCCGCGCCGGCTGTCGACCTTACGGGTGCCGCGCCTGAGGGGGACGGGAGACCATCGAGGTCGCGGCGGACGATCCGACCGCGGGGGCCGCTGCCGACGATCGCGCGCAGATCCAGTCCCCGCTCTCGCGCGAGACGGCGCACGAGCGGACTCGCCATGAGCCGAAGGGCGCGACCGGGCTGCTCGACGGATGGCTCAGGTGACACGGCAACGGCCGTTCCCCCCGCGGACGTCGCGTTCCCCCGGTGTGACTCCTCCGGTGCGTCGGATGGGCGCCGCACCTCCTCCTCAGGCACGGGCAGCTGTTCGCCCTCCGCGCCGATGACGAGGATCGCTTCGCCGATCGCCACCGGCGCGCCGGCGGCGACGAGCACCTCGAGGATCACGCCGTCGACCTCCGCGGCGTACTCGACGACCGCCTTGTCGGTCTCGATCTCCGCCAGCGGCGAGCCCACGACGACGCGCTGGCCGACCTCGACGAGCCAGGTCCCCACGGCCGCCTCGGTCACGCCCGCGAGCACTTCCGGCATGTGCACGATGGTGGCCATCAGCGTCCGCCCATCTCGTCGCGCATGCGGGCGATGCCCGCCGCGACATCGGCAGGACCGGCGATCGCCGCCTGCTCGAGCACCCGGGAGATGCTCGGGCTCGCCTCACCGCCGGTGACCCGCTGCACCGGTTGATCGAGCCAGTCGAAGAAGCGCCGGTGGATCTCGTCGGCGAGCCATGATCCGTACGACGTCCCCTGGGCCCCCTGCTCGACGATGAGCACGGCGTTCGTCTTCTTCACGGAGCGCTCGATGCACTCCCAGTCGACCGACGCGCGGTCGAGCCAGCGCAGGTCGATGACGTCGGCGTCGATTCCCGACTCGTCCACCGCGTCCAGGACGACTCCGACCATGGAAAGGTAGCTGATGATGGTCGCGTCTGCACCTTCGCGGCGCAGCGCCGCCTTCCCCAGCGGCAGCTGATAGTCGAGGTCCCCCTCGGGGATCTCGTCCCGCCGTCCGTACAGATCGATGTGCTCGATGACGAGCACGGGGTCCTGCAGCGCCAGTGCCGTGTTCATGAGCCCGATGTAGTCAGCGGCGCACGAGGGCGCGATGATACGCCACCCGGGACTCATCGCGAAGACGCCTGCAGGGTCCATGAGGTGCTGCGAGCCGTAGCCGGAGCCCATCGCGACCTTCGTGCGGAGCACGAGCGGCACAGGATTGATCCCGCCGAACATGTGCCGTGCCTTGCCGATCTGGTTGAACACCTGGTCAGCGGCGACCCAGACGAAGTCCGGATACATGAACTCGACGACGGGGCGGAACCGCCCGTCCAGTGCCATCCCTCCGGCAAGACCGACGAAGGCGTTCTCGCTGATGGGGGTGCCCAGCACCCGCTCGGGGAATGCGGCGGCGAGGCCTTTGGTCGCGCCGTTCGTCCCGCCGGCCAACCGGTGCACATCCTCGCCCATCACGACGATCCGCTCGTCCTGCTCCATGCGACGTCGCATGACGGCGGCGACCGCGTCGACGAACCTCACCTCCTCCGTCGGCCCGGCATCGGAGTCGTCGCGCGTGCGCGCTCCGATGAGCTCGGATGCATCTCCGCGGATGCCGACGTCGACGAACGCCGCGTCGGGCCACAGCTCGGGGCGGATCCGGCGTTTGCCTGATCGCTCCGGGTCGTCCTCGAGCAGCACGCCCGCGGCGTCAGACATGAGTTCCTGCGCCTGAGCGCGCACACCGGCGACCTCCGCATCGGTGAGCAGCCCGAGGGTGCGCATCTCTGACGCGACCCGCTCGAGCGGATCCCGCGCCCGCCACTCGTCCTCCTCCGCCTTGGACCGGTATCCGAAGGCGGAACCCGGGTATGGCCCGTTCTGGTGGAAGAAGCGGTAGACGTCCGCTTCGATGACCGCGGGGCCCTCGCCCGCGCGCATGCGCTCCTCGGCCTCGCGCATCGCCAGATGGACGGCTAGCGGATCCATGCCGTCGACCCGCCACGAGGGGATCGAGAAGCCCTGACCGCGCACCGAGAGCCTCGTGTCGGCCGAGATCTCCGACACGTGCGTGGATACGCCGTAGAGATTGTTCTCAATGAAGAAAGCGACCGGAAGCTTCCATGCCGCTGCCAGGTTCATACTCTCGAGAACGGAACCGATCTGGCTGGCTCCGTCGCCGAAGTAGTTGACCGTGATGTCGGTGGTGCCGGAGTGGCGCTGCGCCCAGGCGTTCCCGGTCGCCATCGGCGCTCCCCCTCCCACGATCGCGTTCGTGCCGAGCGCCCCGGCCTCGAACCATTGCAGATGCATGGATCCCCCGCGCCCACGGCAGAATCCCTGGGCGAGCCCCAGGATCTCGGCGAGCGTCTTCTGCAGCACCTCGCGCACGGCGGGTGTCGCGATCGCGCCCAGGTCATGACGGCCACCCTCCACATGGGTCAGCGCCTTCGCGAGGAACTGGTGATGACCGCGGTGCGAGCCGTTGATGCCGTCGGTGGAGCGCAGGCCGATGATCGATCCCACGGCACCGCCCTCCTGGCCGATGCTCGAGTGCGCGGGGCCGTGGACCAGACCTTCACCGGCGAGCTCGAGGACCGTCTCCTCGAAGGCGCGGATCAGGTGCAGCTGCACCAGCATGCCGGCCAGCAGTTCCGGATCGGCGGCTCTCCAGTCTGCCGGGGTCGTGCGAAGGCTCACCCAAGGGACGCCTGTCTCCACCGATGTCCGCTCGGCCATGCTCCGCTCCCTCTCCGTCGACGTGCTCCGCGCCGCGTTGCGCTCCCCCAGCGTATGCATCGATTGAATCCAATCTCAAGCAGAGTTCTCGATTCCCCCCCTGATTGCCGCTAACATCCTCACAAGTGGATTCAATCTAGGGGGCGCGGCATGGGCATTCCGGGGATGCGGGGCAGTGACCACATCGGCATCACGGTGCCGGACCTCGACGAGGCCGATGCCTTCCTCGTGGACGTGATCGGAGCCGAGCGGTTCTACGAGCTCGGACCATTCGCGGACGCGGAGGGCACGTGGATGCAGACCCATCTCGGAGTGCATCCGCGCACCGTGATGCGCCGCCTCCGGTTCTACCGACTCGGGCACGGCACCAACCTCGAGGTCTTCGAGTACGAGAGCGCGGACGGCCAGCGCACCGTCCCCCGGAACAGCGACCTCGGCGGCCATCACCTCGCGATCTACGTCGACGACCTGGATGCCGCAGTGCTCCATCTTCGCCGGCACGGCGTGCAGATCCTCGGCGAGCCGACCGCGAGTCGCGGGGCGAGCGAGGGACAGCGTTGGGTGTACTTCCTGAGCCCGTGGGGGATGCAGTTCGAGCTGGTCAGCTTTCCCGACGGCAAGGCCTACGAGAGGCATACCGACCGCAGACTCTGGCATAGCGCGCGACCGGCGGACTGATCGGCGCATCGCAAGCCATGATGGACGGATGAGCGAGATCCGAGCCCGCGCGGGAGACGCGGGCCCACGCGTGGCCGAAGGACTCCGCGATGCGATCCGACGCGGCGACTACGCCCCGGGTACACGGCTCCTCCAGGCCGAGGTCGCCGAGCGCTTCGGAGCCAGCCGGGTCCCCGTGCGCGAGGCTCTGCGGATCCTCGAGAACGAGGGGCTGGTGCGCCTCGTGGCGAACACGGGCGCCTGGGTCTCGTCGCTGACGCTCGCCGAATGCGAGGAGATCTACCGGATGCGCGAGCGCCTCGAGCCCCTGCTCCTCTCCTACGCGGCTCCCCTGCTCGACAGCCGTTCACTGGACGAGCTGGACGAGCTGGCTCGCGAGATGTCGCGCACCGACGACGTGGATGTCTTCCTCGCCCTCGACCGGTGCTTCCACCTCGGCTCATATCGCGCGGCGCGCACGCTCCAGCTCGGCGACCTCGTCGCGAAGCTGTGGGACAGCACCCAGCCCTACCGCCGCGCATACACCTTGTCGATCGGAAAGGACGCGCGGCGCATCGCGCACGAGGAGCACCACCTCCTCATCGCCGCGCTGCGCGACGGCGATGTCGAGGAGGCGGAACGCGTGCTGGCCGGACACATCCGGCGGACGAGGCGGCGGCTGGCACGGCATCCGGAGCTGTTCGAGAGCCTGAGCCGGGACGGCGGCTGAGCCCACCATGCGGATGCCCACAGCGGCAGCGCAGCACGAACACCCACGGACCGACCCATAAGAAGACAGCCATAGATCGCAGGGCGCTTCGTCTTTCCCTGGCCGTACAGGCCGCTCTTAGCCTGAGTGCTGCATCTCACTTCACGCCCGTTCGCGTCGTCGCGAACAGGCCCTCGACGGTGCCGCTGCCGCGAAAGGAGCACTCAGCGATGACCCACAAGAGCCTTGCCGCTTTCCTCGCCGACTACCAGAGCCCTGTACAGGCTCTGCGCGCGTTGCCCCGGTACTCCACCACGTACCCGGGCCTGGCCGCGCAGTACTCGAACTGGCGGTCCGAGCAGAAGGCGTGGCGTGAAGACGTCGCGCTGATGGACCAGTCGTTCCACATGGCGAACCTGTTCGTCGACGGACCCGATGCGGTCAAGGTGTTCGCCGATCTCGCGATCAACCGCTTCGACAACTTCCGTCCCGGCATGGCGAAGCAGTTCATCGCGACCAACCCCGACGGCCAGCTCCTGGGCGACGGAATCCTCGTCTATCTCGGCGAGAACAGCCTCAACCTCGTCGGTGAGCCGCGGTCGATCATCAGCTGGGTGATGTACAACCTCGAGAAGGGCGATTACGACGTCACCTACGAGTTCGAGACCTCCGCTCAGCGCCAGGATCAGCCGCCGCGCTATTACCGCTACCAGATCCAGGGCCCGAAGGCCACGGCGCTCATCGAGGAGGTGTCGGGCGCCCCCGTCCCCGAGACGAAGTTCTTCCACCTCGCCGACTTCACCATCGCCGGCAAGCACACACGCGGCATCCGACACGGCATGGCCGGACAGGCCGGCTTCGAGTTCTTCGGCCCGTGGGAGGACGGTCCCGCCGTGCGCGAGGCGTTCCTCGCGGCCGGCGAGAAGTACGGTCTCAAGCTCGTCGGCTCGACCGCGTACTTCACGAACAACGTGGAGTCCGGCTGGCTCGCCAGCCCGCTTCCCGCGCTCTACAGCGGTGAGTCGACGAGGGAGTTCCGCGAGTGGCTGCCCGCGAACGCCGCCGGATCGCTCGGCGGCAGCTTCGACGCCCCTGATATCGAGGACTACTACGTCACGCCTTTCGACGTGGGCTACGGTCGCTTCATCGCAACCGATCACGACTTCATCGGCCGGGAGGCGCTGGCCGAACTGGCGAAGACACCCTCCCGTCAGAAGGTCACGCTCATCTGGAACGAGGACGACGTCGCGCAGCTCGTGCACGATCTCATCGCTCCCGAGACCGGGTTGCCGCCGCAGTACCTCGAGTTCGCGAGCGCGAAGTACGTGAAGTATCTCTTCGACCGCATCTCGGTGGAGGACAAGACGGTCGGATTCCTCACGCACACGACCTATCTCGCACACGATCGGCGCCTGGCGTCGCTGGGTCTCGTGGACGCCGCGGACGCGGAGCCGGGGACGAGTGTCGTGATCACGTGGGGTGACAGCCTCACCCTCCCGCGCAGCGATGTCGAACCGCACCGCCAGGTGCAGGTGCGCGCCACCGTCGCACCTGTGCCGTTCAGCACCTACGCCCGCGAGAGCTATCGGAAGTAGGGGACGGGCGATCCGTCCCTACGATCGGCCCCCCTGCCCCTCGAGGCCGGGGGCCGATCGCGCGCGTCCCGCCGGGGACGTCCCGGGCGCTCAGCGCTGCCGCACCGGCGCGATGAGGCGGGACAGGAGTGTGACATCCGGTTCGAGCTCTCCCCGCTCGATCGCGCGGGCGAGCGCCAGGGTGGCCTCGTTCACCGGCGTCGGGATCGACCGGGCGCGACCGCGCTCGACGACCGCCCCGTTGAGGTCCGCCGCCTCGGACCGGCGACCCTTCCGCCAATCCTGCAGGACGGTCGTGGTGGCCCCGGGAACGACGAAGCCGGCGAACAGCTTGTCCGTCATCGTCGCCACCACGGTACGACGATCGGCGATCTCCTCCTGGGTGAGACCGAAGATCGGGAGCACTGCGTACCCCTCGGCCTCGCCCACCGCGAGCGCTTCCTCCCCCGCGGCGATCATGACGTCGCGGAACCCCGGTGTGCGGAAGGCGTCGAGCATCGGCAGACCCAGAACCGCCGACGTCACCAGCAGCGTCGCGTTGCTCACCAGCTTCATCCACTTCGCGGAGAGGATGTCGTCGAAGCGGTCGACCGTGCCGGAGTGCTCGAGCAGGCTCTCCACCTCGCCGATGCGTTCCGCCGGCCCTCCGGGCAGCGCGCCCAGAGCGAACCACGAACGTGACGGCGGCGTGTGCCGATGGACCACGCCCGGTTCCTCCATCGTCGCGGAGCACTCGATGACGCAGCCGATCGTGCGCTTCGGGCCGACCACTGAGGCGACGGTCCCGGCCGTCATCCCGTTCTGCACGCCGACCATGAGCCCCCGCGGAGCGAGCACCGGCTCCAGCAGGTGCGCGGCCCACCGGGTGTCGTACGCCTTCATCAGGACCAGGACGACGTCGAATTCGTGCCGCAGCTCCGCGACCTCGCACAGATGCAGCGCGCGCGGATGCACCTGGAGCTCGCCGTCCACAGAGAGGATCCGCAGGCCGTCAGCCCTCATCGCCTCGACATGCGCGGGCCACTGCTCGACGAAGGTGACGTCGTGACCCGCCGCGAGGAGATCCGCGCCGATCGAGGCGCCGTTCGCACCCGACCCCAGCACGGCGATCCGCGGCCCGTTCACCCCACACCTCCGACGCTGGCCCTTTGTACAGGGTCACACTACAGTAAAGAGGTGCGGAGCCGCTGTATCCGGGGTTTATCCCCCCGGAAACCGCCAGGCACGTACAACGTGACTACACAAACTCGACGAGGAGTACGCGCGCATGATCCTTCACACCGTCTCGTTCCGCTGGCGGCAGAGCGTCACCGAGAGCGACGTCGCATCGCTCACCGAGGCGCTCATGGAGATGGCGGCATCGATCCCCTCGCTGCGCTCGTACATCGCCGCCCCGAACCTCCATCTGCGGCCGGGTGGGGCCGACTACGGCGTGGCGGCGATCGTCGATGACGCGGCCGCTCTGGACGCCTACCTCGACCACCCCGCGCACATCGCGGTCTACAAGAGCCACCTCGAGCAGATGCTCGGCGAGCGCACGGCGACACAGCTGCCCATCGA
>Ga0182737_1003868_pt1 | contig 10609 bp, 8 predicted proteins | sample eDN5th30CBELigOP_FD_128878 | JGI IMG/M metagenome (GOLD analysis project Ga0182737, IMG submission 128878) | Enriched Organic Plus compost microbial communities from Emeryville, California, USA - eDNA 5th pass 30_C BE-Lig OP (version 2) (version 2) ... | reverse complement strand
GTCAGCCCGCTGGGCGGCAATGGCAGAAACCGGGTGATCGTCCGTCGTCAGTTCGGCCCGCAGGTAATAAGCGTCGCCGACGTGCAGTAACCACCGCTCTTCCTGTGGGATGGCCACGCCGCAATGGCCGAGCGTGTGACCGAACAGCGGGATCAGTAAGACTTCCGCCGAAAAGCCCACGTCGATGGGCCGAGCCTCCAAGCCAAACCAGCGCCGGGCTGCAGGGCCGTAGGTTTTCCAGCGCGGGCTGTGTGCGAACTGCGCCGGCACATACCGCCAATGCCCACTCGTGATGCTGGCCAGTTCTTCCTCCGCAACGTGGACCTGGGAGGTGGGAAAGTCGGCCAGGCCTCCAACATGATCGGGATCGCCATGTGTCAAGATAATGTGTCGCACATCGCTGGGGTTCAGTCCCAGCGACTCGATCCGGCGAACGGCGGTGTCGGGCTCGTTGAACTGAAAGCCGGCCATGTCGATGAGCGGCTGCCCCAGTCGCTCGACCGGGCTGCGAACGTCCGCGAGGCCGATGCCGGTATCGACGAGTGCCAGCTGCTCGCCTTCAGCCAGCAACAGGCAGTGGCACACCACCGTCGGATACGACGGAACTACGAGTGTCCCGCAATTGATGTGATGAATCGTGGTCACGCTTGCCCTCACTCGCGTTGAACTGCATCGCAGCGGCTCCCATTCAGCGGCCGATGCTAGACGAGCTTATCAGCGGGGCAGATTAGCCGTCCATGCGTTGGGACGACATCGATCAAGAAGTCGCCAGGCTCGGTCCCTCGGCGATCGCTAAAACAGAATGGACGCCGGAAGAAGATCGGAGAAATAGAGAAGAACGTGCGAAAAGCGCACAAAAAAAGCCGCTCGGAGAGCGGCTTTTAGTACCCCCTAGGGGAGTCGAACCCCTGTTTCTGGGCTGAGAACCCAGCGTCCTGGGCCACTAGACGAAGGGGGCCAAGTGAACTCGGGCAGCAAGTGCCGCCCGTCTGTTTGAAAGTTAATCGGGTGCCGCGAAGCTGTCAACTGCCCCGGCAGGTTTGCCAAGTTACCCCACGGGAATTCTTGGCGTTTTACCGGTCGGCGACGCCGCAAAGCCCAACCACTGGGCGGTGAGCTTTGCGGCCATCCACCTCCTAAAGTGTGGGTTAGGCAGGCGGAGGTTCGCGTGCAATCCGCGGCAGGCCAAGTGACCAGTTCGGTCGGCGGCCTCGCGAGCGGTTCGCCATTACCAATCGGCAGCTCAGGCAAGCGACCTTCACCGCGCGGGCGGTCGCCCGAATATCTTGCGCAGCCGGCGCTGCTTAACAGGCCGTCCCCTCGGCCGGCCGGCCTGCGGCGGCGGCCAGCGGCGTGCTAGCTTCTGGCCTTGGGGTGGGGCCGCCAGTATATTCATGTTCAGTAGCCCACAGAACGGGGCCGGCGGCGTGGCTTGTCGCTGTTAAGGCAGAAAACCGCCGCCGCGACGAACGCAAAGCGTCTAATTTACCCCGCGGTGCGACCACATTCGCGGCAACGCAACCGGCCACAATACTGCTTCAAACCATCACCACGTAGTACCGTCCACGGCCCCCCCTGGCAGCCCACCGCAGCCTTCGCCTCGTGCCTCCTGGATGACTTCAGCCGATGATCAAACGCATCGAACTGACCAACTTCATGTCGCACAAGCACACGGTGCTGGAGCTGGGGCCAGGGCTGACCGTGCTGGTAGGGCCGAACAACTGCGGCAAAAGTGCCGTGGCCTCGGCGCTGCACATCCTGTGCTACAACGACTTGTCCAACTACGTGTGCCGGCACGGTGAACGCGAGTGCTCGGTGAAGGTGGTCACCGACGATGACCACGAAGTCACCTGGCGGCGACGGGGCCAGTCGGTCAGCTATGTGATTGACGGTCAGACGTTCGATCGCGTCGGCCGCGGCGGCCCGCCCGACGAGCTGCACCAGGTGCTGCGGCTGCCCAAGGTCGATACGGGCGACAGCACCAACGACCCCAACTACGACATTCATTTTGCCTCGCAGAAGTCGCCGATCTTTCTGCTTTCCGACACGGCTTCGCCGCAGGCGGCCAAGTTCTTTGCGTCGTCGTCGGACGTGATCCGGCTGATCAAGATGCAGAACCGGCACAAGGAGAAACTGCGAGCCAACAAGGACGAGAAACGGCGCCTGGAGGCCAAGTCGCAAAAGCTCAATGCGGAGCTTCAGGCGCTGGAGCCGGTGGTCGAGCTGGAAAAGCTGTTGGCCGCGGCGACCGAAAGCTACCACGATCTGCAAAAGCGGCAAGAACACCTGGAAAAAGGGCAGGAGCACCTGCGGCGTTGGCAGCGACACGCGGAAGACGCGGCACGCTGCCAGCATCGGCTGGACGTGCTTCAAGAGCTTGCCGAGCCGCCTGAACTGGCCGATTGCCAGCCACTGGAAAAGCTGATCGCCAACCTGGCGAGCCAACAGACCAAGGTGGCCAAGGCAAGGCGAAACAGCGAAGCATTGGTCGCGCTCGTAGCCCCCCCGCAGTTGCAGCCGGCTGAAGCGCTGCAAACGCTGGTCGGTCGCATCGAGCGTTTGGAAGGCAACGTTGCCCGGGGTAAAGCCGCCCATCAGGTACTTGCGCCGCTGGCCGATCCTCCGCGTCTGGAAGATACCGCGGCGCTTGAGCGGCTGGTCAAACGGCTTGCCGAGTGTGAGCGCCGCCGCTCCGCGGCTGTGGCACGGCAGTCGGCCCTGCAAAGCCTGGCCGGCGCCCCGGAACTGGGCGATGCCGCGGAACTGGCCGACTTGATTGCATCGCTCGAACAAAGCGAGCGGCGTACTCAGCGGTTGCGCCGGCAGAACGCGCTACTGGAGCAAGTGCAACAGGCTCCTGACCTAACCGTGGTGGAACCGCTGGCCCGGCTGATCGAGCAGTTTACCGCGGCCGAGTCCAAGGTTGCCCAAGCTCAGCAAGCGCATGCCGAGGCAGTCGCCGCGTGTGAGGAGGTCGAACAGCAGTTGCGCGAGCAGGCGGCCGGGGCGACCTGCCCCACCTGTGGTTCGCCGGTCGATGCCCAACGGCTACTGGCTCATACCGTGCAGCATGGAGGCACCGCCCATGTCCACTAACAACTATGCCGGGCTGCTGTTGATTGGCGATCCGCACCTGGAAGGGCGACAGCCGGGTTTTCGCAAGGACGACTACCCGCACGTGGTTCTCGACAAGCTCCAGTGGTGCCTGGAGTATGCGGCGCAACATGCGCTATTGCCGGCGATCCTGGGCGACCTGTTCGACAAGCCTCGCGACAATCCCAACTGGATCATCGTCCGGTTGCTCGAGATTCTGCAAGGCGAGGTGCTGGCGATCTACGGCAACCACGATGTTCATCACACCGCGCAGCTTACGCCCGACGATTCGCTCAATGTGCTGGTCAAAGCCGGGCGGCTGCGGATGATCGACGCCGAACATCCCTGGCAAGGACAGGTAGGCGGCCGCACCGTGGTCGTCGGCGGTTCGTCGTACCGGCAAAAGGTGCCTAAGCAATACCCGCGGCCGCAGTGCGTCAGCGGTCAGCCGGCCCTGGTCATATGGCTGGCCCATCACGACATCCTGGTGCCCGGCTACGACGAAGGCCGGTTCAAACCATACGAGATCGACGGCATCGATCTGGTGATCAACGGCCACATCCATCGCCGCCTGGAAGACGTGATGGCGGGCGGCACACTGTGGATCACGCCGGGCAACATCAGTCGCCGCAAGCGGTCTGACGCCACGCGCGAACATATCCCCTCGGCACTGCGGGTGGATATCGACGGCGGCGGCTACCGCTTGGAATACCTGGCGATCCCGCACCAACCGTTCGACGAGGTGTTCTACGCCGAAGTCATCGAAGAGGCCGAGGTCCAGCAAGGATCGGCGTTCATTGCCGGCCTGGCGGAACTTCGTGCCCGCCGCACCGCCAGCGGGGCCGGCTTAATGCAATTTCTCGACAAGAACCTGGACCAGTTCGATCCGCCCGTGGCCCAGGAAATCCGTACACTTGCCCAAGAGGTGATGAACGATGGCGAAAACTAACACACCCGGTGCCGCGATGGACCAAGGCGCGTGGCAGAACATCGAAACGCTGCGGGACCGGTACAGCAAGCTCGACCGCAAGCGGATCGAAACCTCGGCCGACCTGCGGAATGCCGAGCAACAACTCGATGAGCTGAAGCAGGAAGCCAAGGACAAGTACGGCACCGCCGACCTGGCCGAGCTCAAGGCCAAGCTCGAGGAAATGAAAGCCGAGAACGAGAAGAAGTGCCGCGAGTACCAGCAGCAGCTCGATCAGATCGAAGGCGACCTGGCCAAGGTTGAGCAGGCATTCAACCAGGCCACTGACGGCCATCAGGAGTAGGCGGCATGACGCGACCGATCGGTCCCGAGCACGCGGCCCCGGCTGCCACGCCCGTCGCCACCGCGCCCATTGTCACCGCGCTGCGCCCGCCCGACGATGCTGCCAGGCTGCTAAACCGGCTGAAGCATTGCCGCGACGATCGCGTGGGCGAGTCGCAGAAGCTGGCCCAGCGTTTCGGCGAACTCAACCAATACCTGGAGATCGCCGACCAGGTTACCGCCGCCCTGGAAGCGCTGAGCGATAAGTTGTTCGATCAGATCCTGGGCATCGTGCGCGAGAAGCTGTCGATCGCCCTGCAAGAAATTCTCGACCAGCCGATTGAACTGAAGGCCGAAGCAGGCTTTGCCCGCAATAGCGCGACTGTGAGCTTCTCCATCGTGCGCGACGGCAACGAGGAGAACGTGCTGGGAGGGCAGGGGGGATCGGTGGCCAACATCTTGAGCGTGGGCCTGCGAATCTTCGCCTTGAATGAGCTGTCGCCCGAGCGGCACCGGCGTTTCTTGCTGCTGGACGAGCAGGATTGTTGGCTACGGCCGGACCTGGTTCCGCGGCTGGTGAAGATCATCGCCGAGGCAGGCCGAGAGCTTGGCTTTCAGGTGCTGATGATCAGCCACCACGACGTGGACAGCTTTGCCCAGTATGCCGACCGCATCTATGAGTTTGCGCCGCACCCGGAAGGCGTGCGGGTGCAGGAGCGGTGTTTGGCGGCGCCGGAGGCCGATTAACGGCGGGGCGATTGTGTTCGCGTGTGTGTCATTCGCACGGCTCACAGAGCCGTGGTACGCATAAAAGCGGGACGGAAGAACCCTCACTGACGTTTCGGGTTAAGAAGACGGGCGCTTCAGGCTTGCCGATTCTACGGCCATGAACCACGGATCGGCGGTTGTACCTGGTGTTCCTTCGCTTGCGCTTCAGGCTTTCAAGTCGTGGTCTACAGCACCTCGACCGACGACGACTCGTTGTCGAGAAACACCTTCCAAACGTAGTACTTGGGATTCCGCAGCTTGCTGCTCAAGAGGGGGCTGCGTTTGGGCCGCTCCGGCTGGCGCAGCAGGCCCATCTGGGCTTCGTGCGGCGTGCGGCCGCCCTTCTTCACGTTGCAGTGGACGCAACTGGTGACGATGTTCTCCCAGTCGGTCTTGCCGCCGCGGCTGCGCGGCACCACGTGATCCAGGCTCAACTGGTGCATGGGGAACCGCTTGCAACAGTACATGCAGCGGTAGCCATCGCGGGCAAAGATGTTTCGGCGGCTGAAGCGAAGCGTCTTGCGCGGCATCCGGTCGTAATCGAACAGCCGGATGATACGCGGCACCTGGAGCGAAAACCGGATGCTGCTGATCCAGTCGCTGTGCACGTCGGGCTCGGCCGCCAGGATTTCGCTCAGTTCGACCCACCGGGCGAAATCGTAGTTGTAGTACTGGCCGTTTTCGACGTGGATCACTTCCGCCAGATCGCGAACCAGCAGACAAACCGCCCGGCGGACCGTAATCACATGCACGGGGGCATAGTAGCGGTTCAAGACAAGAACGCTGGCGCTCAGGCCGCTTTCGGCCCGCGGGTTCGCACGTTTCGCGGAATCGACCATGGCGGATTCTCAGCGAAGCAAAGCCCGGCGTCTCGCCCCCGGTGCCAGACATTCCAGCACCAGGCCCTGGGGTGCACGCCACGGCGACATGCCCCCCTGGTTGGCGTAGGCATTCTAGGCAAGCCGTGAATGCGATTGCAACAATTTCGCCACTCGTGCGGGTGGTGACGGCCCATTTTCCCGCATGATTTGCAGGCTTGGCGGTCGCCGGGCGAGCACTGGTCACTTCCTTTGCTACGGCCGCGCCAGCCGCGAGGACCGGGCGCGTGAGCACCGCCAATTTTGGGGGTCGCCAACAGGTAGGGGGCAACCGTATGCCAAAGTTGTACGTATGGGACATTGCACGCCGGCACATTGCGCACCGGCCCAATGCCCCCAAGCCCAAGCAACCCGGCGTCCCGCATCCGTACGGTTTTCAAGGTAACCCCGTGGTCAACGAGCATTTGCCGGTTCAGGCCGATCCTTCGCCGCACGTTCAGGAGCCAGCGTCCGCTGCGGCAGCGCGCACGTATCAGCCGCCCAAGGAACCGGTCGAAGTATTTGGGCTGCCGATCCTGCCGGTGACGTTTGAAGAAACATTGGACGAAGTTGACCGGCTGATTGCCGCGCGGGAGCCGAACTACTTCATCACGGCGAACCTGCACTATGCGATGCTGAGCCATCGCGATCCGCGGATAGCAGCCGTCAACCGCGATGCCGCGTTCCTGGTGGCCGACGGTTTCCCACTGCTGCTGTCTGCCAAGCTGCGTGGCCAGCCACTACCGCAGCGCGTGACCGGATCTGACCTGATCTACGCGTTGTGCGAACGGGCAGCCGCCAAGGGGCATCGGGTGTTCTTCCTTGGTGGCGCGCCAGGCGTGGCCGATGCCGCGGCCAGCGAGCTGACGAGCCGCTACCCCGGCTTGATCGTCGCCGGCGTGGAAGTGCCGCCGTTCCGCACGCTCGACGCCGAAGAAAATGCCCGGCTGTGCAAACGCATCGCCGACGCCGGCACCGACCTGCTGCTGGTCGCGCTGGGGCAGCCCAAGGGCGAACTGTGGCTGTGGGAGAATCGCGAGGCGCTGCAGGTGCCCGCCGCCGTGCAATTGGGGGCGTCGTTTGATTTCGTGGCCGGGCGGGTCAAACGGGCGCCGCGGTGGATTCAGCGACTTAACCTGGAATGGGCATACCGCATGTTCGGCGAGCCCAAACGACTGGGCCCGCGGTATGTGCAAGACGCCCTGTTTCTGGCCCGGTCGGCCAGTGTGGGACTGTTCACCTGCTGTCGCCGCAAGAAACCGCAGCGGCCAGCCAACGAAGCGGCCACGCCCAGCGAAAACAATCAGCCATAAATAAATCGAGGGGATGCCGCGGGCGCGGATCCCCTCGATTTCAGTCCGATATGCTTAGGTGTCTGCGGCGGGCGAACCGTTTGATGTGGCGCAGCCGGCTTACGGCCTGGCGCAGTTGGATCGCGCGCTGGCAAACGGGGGGGAAATGTTCTCGTTACGGCAGGAGCGTTGTGACGCGGGGATTTCTGTATCCGCCGCAGTCACGCGTACCGCGCACCATGGCTTGAGGTCGCCAGCGAGCCGGCGTTACGACGCCTTGTTCAGCGGCGAAGCCAACCGGGGACGAGCCAGCGCCGGGCCAGTTGCGGTTCCGGCAGTGGCACCCATCGGGGCCGCGGTGGGCGGCGTCACGGTCGAAGACGCAGACGGATCCACCGTCGACTCCAACGCCTGGGCGGCTTCGTTGAACTTCTTGGCCATTTCGCTGTAGCGGGTTGCCTGCTTGCGCAACCAATACACCACCACCGACGGGGTCAGATCATCCGGTGCCATCGTGCGCTCCTTCGCAATGCTGCGGCTGTGTTCCTGCCAGTCAGGGGCGGGAGAGTACCTGCCGCCGCAGTGGCCGTCAATGGATGTTCGCCGCCGGTCGGAACGCACGGTTTCTGCCGTTTGCACCTGTCCAATCGGCCCCTCTTGGGGGGCTACGGAAACCGCTTCCCTGGCCCCGCCGCTAGCGACGGGGTGCGGCGACCGTTAGACTGCAATACAAGGCGGGCTATCGGCCGAATCTATTGGCGCCTGGAGTGGGTGCCGGATCGGCCCCACTTCGACGTTTCCCGCGGCTGCAACGATTGAGGACGACGCATGCAGGTTCAATGTCCCAACTGCCAAAGGTTGTTAAGCCTGGCAGGCGTGCTTGCAGCCCAGGTCCAGTGCCCCGGCTGTGGCACGGTCCTGGACTTGTCGCATCTGTCCCAGCCCGCGGCACCGGGCTACGCCGGGCATGTCGCCCAGCAGCCTGGGTATAGCCCCGCGGCAGCCCCTGGGGGCGTCCCGGGAGTTCGCGGGCCAGCGGCGGGCCGAACCGCTCGGGTGCGTCGCAAGAAAAACAACCTCGGCCTATGGATCGGGACGGGTGCCGTGGTGGTCGTGGCGATCGCCTTGAGCGTCTATGCCGCCAAGAGCGTCACCACCCAGCCGCCCGTGGCGAAGCAACCCAACGTCGATCCGGTGGTGCTGCAAGCCCGATCGCTGGTCGCCAAGCAGCTATCGCTGCCGAGCAATGCCCAATTTTTGCCGGAGTACGATCTTCGCCAGGGCCCCAGCGGCGCCTGGACGGTCCAATCGCAAGTGGTCATTCCCGGCCGTTCCAAGACGTTGCGTCACAAGTGGCGGGCCGACATCGCCCAGCGCGACGGTAAATGGCAGTTGCGTTCGCTCGTCCTCGACGGCCGCAATATGTACTCGGCCGAGGAAGAAGAAGTCCGGCTGGCCAGTTCGACGCCGGGCGGAGCTGTGCCGGCAGGCACCCCGGGGGCTGAACCGGCGGACATTGAGCCCGTGAACGACGGGCCGATCGAGGACCGTACGATCGGCGGCGCCGTTCGCAAGGTGACCGCTGTAGCCGCCGACGCGGCCAAGCGTCGCAAGACGCTGGTGGTGTGGCTGATCGACCACTCGGCCAGCGCCGAGAACTGGCGCGACGGCTTCACGCAGCACGCGCAGACCGTCCTCGACCTGCTCCGCAACCAGAACATGTGGATGTCGGTCATCGCTTACGGCGACCAGGTACAGTTCCTGGTCAAAGATCCTTCGCAGGATGCCAATGTCATCCGTGAAGCCCTGCAGAAGGCGCCCGAGAAAGACAATCGCCGCGAGGTCACCTTCCAGGCCATCAAGACTGCCGCGGAAACCTACCGGAACTTCCAGGCTGAAGGTGGCTACGTGTACCTGGTGGTGGTTTCTGACGAGGCGGGCGACGATCCCCAACTGGCCGACGAAGTCACCGCCGCGCTCCGCCGCGACAGCATCGCGGTTTACGCCATCGGCCGGGAAGCGCCCTTCGGCCGCAAGTCGTGGGAAGGCGAAGATGTCTCAGGCCCGCAAGCCATCGACCCCGTCACCGAAGGCCCCGAGTCGCAATCCATCGAGCGGATCGCGCTCTCGTTTTGGAGCGGCGGCTTGGGCGATTCGGGCATGCTTGGCTCGGGTTTTGGCCCCTATGCCCTGAACCGGCTCTGCCTGCAAACCGGCGGCGAGTTCATGGCCTGTAGCGGGGTTGGCTCGGTGTTTCGTGCCTCGCCGTCCGCGGGCGTGATCACGTTCCGCAGCGGTTCGTCGGGCGGTGGCGGCATGTCGATGGCTTCGATGGGCTACGAATTCCCCGCCGCCCTGCGGCGCCGCTACGCTCCCGACTACGTGACCGACGCCCAGTACAAGGCGCTGCTGGAAGGCAATGCCGCTTATCGGGCCTTGGTCGAGGCCGGCAAGCAGCCGCCGATCGACGCAGCCGCCCAATTGCGGACCAATTTCCCCGTAATGAACGAAGCGGCCCTCAAGCGGCTGCTGGATGAAGCGCAGCGCGAGGCGGCCCGCCTGGAACCGCGGCTCTCCGCCTTGTACGAAGTACTCTCCCGCGGCGAACGCGACCGGGCCAAGGTGCAAAGCCCACGCTGGCAAGCGGCGTACGACCTGGCCATGGGGCGCGTACTGGCGGCCCGAGCCCGGATCGAAGGCTACAACGCCATGCTGGCTCAGCTCAAGTTGGGCCGCAACTTCGAGAACGAATCCAGCACCCGCTGGGAGTTGACGCCCGCCGATAGCATCAGCGCCGGTAGTAACTACGCCAAGCTGATCGACCAGGCGAAGATGTACCTGGAACGGGTCATCAAAGAACACCCCAACACGCCCTGGGCCCACCTGGCCAGCCGCGAGCTGCAAGAGAAGATGGGCTGGGAGTGGCAGGAGCGATAAGCAAAACGGCCGCCTGGGAGTTTCCCCAGGCGGCCGTGTATTTTGATTCCGCGGGGTGATTCCTAGCGGTTCACGTCCACGTTGGCGTTGGGCGTGCGCACGTGCACGCCGCGTCCGCCGCCTGCGTCCACGTCCACGTTGGGCGCAATCACCGTGGCGCCCTTGCCGCCCCCGGCATCGACCTTCACGGGGCCGGCATCTACCTGCGTTTCGCCGCTGTTGGGATCGATCTGTACGCTGCCACCGGGCCAGCGGATATTGATACCGGCATCACCGGCCGGCGGAGGAACGTTGTTGGGCGGGGCCGTGCGATCTTCGCAGCCAGCTTGCGTAACCAGCACAGCGCCAACGATCAGGCCCAGCGTGACAATTCGCATTGCGATACCCCTTTTCTGGTTCTGGCGGCCCTGTGG
>Ga0182737_1003865_pt1 | contig 10615 bp, 10 predicted proteins | sample eDN5th30CBELigOP_FD_128878 | JGI IMG/M metagenome (GOLD analysis project Ga0182737, IMG submission 128878) | Enriched Organic Plus compost microbial communities from Emeryville, California, USA - eDNA 5th pass 30_C BE-Lig OP (version 2) (version 2) ... | reverse complement strand
GGTGGCCGAGGTGCAGAAGGGCCTGACCGACGAGGAACGGGCCCAGCTGCTCGAAGCCATGGGCTATCCCGAGGACAGCGTCGGCGCCATCATGGACTTTGAGATGGTCCGGGTGCGCGAGGACGTCACGCTCGAGGTGGTACTGCGCTACCTGCGCCGCCTGCACGAACTGCCCGACCACACCGATCAGATCTTCGTGGTCGACCGCCAGGACAAGCTGCAGGGCGTGCTGCCCATCTCGGTGCTGCTGGTCAGCGAGCCCGACGCCGAGGTGCACACGGTGATGGACACCGACTTCCTGGCGCTGAACCCGCTGGACTCCGACGCGGACGCTGCCGGTGCATTCGAACGCTACGACCTGGTGTCCGCCCCCGTCATCGACGACCAGAGCCGCCTGATCGGCCGCGTCACCATCGCCGACGTGGTGGACGTGATGCGGGAAGACTCGCAGGAGCAGGCGCTGTCGCGCGCCGGCCTGCAGGAAGAGGACATCTTCGCCCCCGTGGTGAAGGCGCTGCGCAATCGCGCGCCCTGGCTGCTGTTCAACCTGTGCACGGCCGCCACCGCCTCGCTGGTGGCGTCGCGTTTCGAAGACACCGTCAGCCACATCGTCATCCTGGCCTTCCTGATGTCCATCGTCGCCGGCATCGGCGGCAACTCGGGCAACCAGACGATGACCATGATCATCCGCGCCCTGGCAATGGGCCGCATCACCGGCCGCAACCTGTGGCAACTGGTCAAGCGCGAGATGGTGGTGACGCTGCTGGTGGGCCTGTGCGGCAGCGTGGTGGCCGCTGCCTTTGCCTGGGCCATCTCCGATTCGCTGTCGGTGGCCGTGGTGATGATGGCCGCGATGGTGTGCAACATGCTGGTGGGCGCAAGCGTGGGCGTGCTGGTGCCCATGCTGCGTGCGCGCTTCGGCAAGGACCCGGCCATCGGCTCGTCGGTGCTGCTTACTTTCGCCACCGACTCGCTCGGCTTCTTCATCTTCCTGGGCCTGGCCACCGTCTTCCTGCTGTAGCGGCCGGACACCCCGTGGCGCCTACAGCCGCTGGCCCCCGCTGGCCTCGATGCATTGCCCCGTCACCCAGCCGGCGTCGTCCGACGCCAGCCAGCCCACCACGCGCGCGATGTCGGCCGGCTGCCCCAGGCGGCGTAGCGCAATGGTGGCAATGGCTTGTTCACCCGCCGGCGTGCCGGCCTGGACGGGGTTCATGTCCGTCACCGTCAGCCCGGGCAGCACCGCGTTGACGGTGATGCCGCGCGGCCCCAGGTGGGCGGCCAGCAGCAGCGTCAGCGCCTGCATCCCCGCCTTCGCGGGCGCGTAGGCCGCCATCGCGGGATACGCCACCCGCGTGCCCATCGACGAGATATTGACGATGCGCCCGCCGTCGCGCAGCAAGTCCAGGCAATGCTGGATCAGGAAGAACGGCGTGCGCAGGTTCACGCGCAGGGTCTCGTCGAACTGCGCGGGCGTCACCGTCTCGATGGTGCCGCGATGGAACACGCCCGCGTTGTTGATCAGGATGTCGAGCGCGGCCACGCCGGTATGCGCCTCCAGGGCGTCGGCGCAGGCCTGGCGCAGCGCCTGCGCGGCGTCGTCGGCGGCCAGATCGACGCACACCGCCGCGGCACGGCCGCCCTCGCCGGCGATCGTTTCAACCAGCGCCTGCGCCGCCTGGCCCGAGCGGCTGTAGTGCACCACCACGAAGGCGCCCTGGCGAGCCAGCTGCAGCGCGATGGCGCGGCCGATGCCGCGGCTCGCGCCCGTCACCAGCGCCGCCTTGCCGGCCAGGCTGGCGCGGGGGCGCGGCGCGGGGCTGGCGCCCTCGGCGGATGCGGAACCGCCCGGCGTCGTCACGGCACGATCACCAGCTTGCCGAAGGCATTGCGCTCCTGCAGCGCCTGGAACGCCTGCGGCGCGTCGCGCAACGAATAGGTCTGGTCCACGGGCGGATCCAGCTTGCCCTGCTGCACCAGGTCGAGCAGGCTGTGCAGGTCTTCGCGCTGCCAGCCGTTGGACCCGCGGATGTCCAGCTCGAAGGTCCAGATGTAGCGCAGGTCCGTCTTGGGATCGAAGCCCGCCGTGGCACCGCAGGTGAGGATGATGCCGCCCTTCTTGGCCACCTTCAGCGTGGGCACCCAGGTATCGCCGCCCGTGAAGTTGACGATCATGTCGACGCCGCCCTCGCCCCAGATGCGCGGCTTGCCCGTCAGCCCGTGCAGCGCCTTGGCGAAATCGTCGGTCTTGTAGTTGATGCCGTCGTCGGCACCCAGCTTGGCCAGGCGATCGAGCTTTTCCTGGCTGGAGGCGGCCACGATGACGCGCGCGCCGGCCAGCTTGGCCAGCTGCACGCAGCACGTGCCCACCCCGCCGGACGCGCCCAGGATGAACACGCACTTGTCGGAGCTGCCGTCCAGCGGCAGGCCGCCGCGCGCCACCATCATGCGATAGGCCGTACCGTAGGCCACCGGCAGCGCGGCCGCCTTGTCGAAGCCCACGCCCTCGGGCAGGCGCAACAGCTGGTTGGCCGGCACCTTGCAGTATTCGGCCAGACCGCCATCCATGGTCTCGCCCACCAGCTTGTAGCGGGTGCGGTCCAGCGGGTCGACCAGCACGCGGTCGCCCACCTTCCAGTCGCCGCAGCCCGGGCCCACCTCGGCAATGGTGCCCGCCAGGTCGATGCCCATGATGAGCGGCATGGGCACCTTGATACCGGGCATGCCGCGCAGCGTGAACAGGTCGTGGTAGTTCAGCGTGCATGCGCCCACGCGCAGCACTACCTCGCCCTCTTCGGGCACGGGGTCGGGCCAGTTCTCCTCCCAGGTCAGCTGGCCGATGTCGCCATGTTCGCGGATGACTTGAGCTTTCATGTTCTGCGCTCTCTCGAATGAGGATGAAAAATGGCGGGGCGGCTAGCGCCGCAGGTCCGCCACGCGGGCGGACAGCGCCTTCTTGTCGACCTTGTTGGCCGCCGACAGCGGCAACTGGTCGAGGAAAATCACGAAACGCGGATGCTGGTAGGCCGGCGCGTTGGCCAGCGCGTAGGCCTTGACGTCCTCGGCCGTCAGCGTGCTGCCGGGCGCGCGCACCACGAACGCCACCGGAATCTGGCCCTTGATCTCGTCGTCGATCGGCACCACCGCCGCCTGCGCGATCTCGGCGTGGCGCTCCAGCAGGTGCTCGACCTCGCCAGGATAGATGTTCTCGCCGCCGCAGACGAACATGTCGTCGGCGCGGCCCACGAAATAGTAGAAGCCGTCGGCATCGCGGCGCATGATGTCGCCGGTGCGGTACCAGCCGTGCACCAGCCGCTTGGACGTATCGGCCGGGCGATTCAGGTAGCCGGGCATGACCGCGCCGTTGCGCACGTACAGTTCGCCCTCGTCCCGCCCGGCCGCCTGCGCAGGATCCTGCGGCGGCGCGTCCGGCGGCAGCAGGCGCACCTGCACGTCGGGCAGCGGATGGCCCAGCGATAGTGGCGGGCGCGGCAGGCCTTGCGGGTGCGGACCGAACACGGCCGGGCCGGTCTCGGTCGTGCCCCAGCCGTTGGCCACGGATGCCTGCGGAAACAGCGCCCCCACCTGCTCGAACAGCGCGTCGGTGACGGGCGCGGAGCCCATCGCCACCACGCGCACGCTTTCCAGGTCCAGCGTGGGCAGCAGGTCGCGCTCGCGCAGGCACAGCGCCAGCATGGTCGGCACCGCGGTGACGATGCCGCAGCGGTGGCGCGCGGCGGCCTGCAGGTAGCTGCGCGCATTGAATTGGCGCATCAGCACCTCGGTCGCGCCGTATGCCGTGACGGTCTCGCTGAGAAACAGCGCATTCATGTGCGACAGCGGCGCGGCCGCCAGCACGGCCGTGGCGGACTCCTGCATGTAGCTGCCGCCGTTGACCGACACCTGGTCCAGCGTCCACAGGTAGCCGCCGTGCGTCAGCGGCACGCCCTTGGGCACGCCGGTGGAGCCGGAGGTGTACAGGATGATGGCCGCATCGTCCGGATCGGCCGGCCAGGCGGTCCACGAGCCCGGGTCCAGGTGCGCCTGCCAGGCCGGCACGTCGTCCAACGGCAGCCGCGGCAGCGCATCGGGCAGGCGCGCGGCCTGCGCCGCGTCGACGTAGGCGAGCTCGACCGCCGCGTCCTTCAGGATGTGCGCAATGGTGTCGGGCGCCAGCTTCACGCCGATCGGCACGGCGCAGTAGCCGGCCTGCATGATGCCGTAGAACGTGATCAGGTACTCGGCGCTGTTGCCGCCCAGGATGCCGATGCGCGCACCGTCGCGCAGGCCGCGCGCGCGCAGCGCCCGGCCCACCCCCGCGCTCTGGCGGCGCAGATCGCCGTACGTGTAGCGACGCTCCGTCCCGTCCCCGCCGATTTCAATCAGCCACGGATGGTCGTCGGGCCGGTCGTAGATCGCCGCACCGAGATTGCCTATCGTGCGCAAGTCCATCGCCGCCTCCGCTCAGCCCGGCTGCGACCCGTAGGTGCCGCGGCCGATGGCCGTCAGGCGGCCCTGCTCGTCGAACACGTCGACGTCGGCCACGCTGACGGTGCGCCCGACACGCCGCGCGGTGGCGCGCGCCACCAGGTAGGCGCCGCTGGAAGGGCGCACGTAATCGACGCGGAAGTTGATGGTGGGCACCGTGCCCGAGACCATCATCGCCACGGCGAAGTCGCCCGCCGTGTCGATCAGCGAGGCCACCGGCCCGCCATGGAACTGGGCATGGCCGGGCGCGCGCTGCAACATCTCCTGCAGCGGCATGCGCATCTCGACGATGCCCTGCTCGGGGTCCGCCGACACGATCTCCATGCGGCAGGCACGGATGAACGGAGAACCGTCGGCCCACTCCTGCAGGACTTCGCGGGTGATGGGGGACTTGGATTGCGACATGGAAGAATGCTCCGGATGAATGGGCAGGCAGGCGCTAGGGCTTGCGGAACTGCCAGAATACGACGCGCCGGTGCGCCACCCGCACCACCAGGGCCAGCAGCGAGGCCAGCGCGGCCAACACCGCCACGGCGGCGAACATGCCGGCCGCGTCAATGTTCGACGACGATGCCTTGATGTAATAGCCCAGCCCGTTGTCGGCGGCGATGAACTCGCCCACCACGCACAGGATGAAACTGAGCGCCGCGCACACCTCCAGCCCGCTGAACACATAGTTCAGGGCCAGGCGGACCTTCACGGCGAACACGATCCGCCAGCGCGTGCCGCCAAAGGCGCGGCACATGTCGATCAGTTCGGCCGCGGCCGCGTGCATGCCCGATACGGTGTGCACGAACATCACGAAGAACGTGCCGATGGCCACCAGCGCCACCTTGGAGGCGAGGCCGATGCCGAACCAGACGATGACCAGCGGCGCAATCGCCACCACCGGCATGGCCTGCAGCGCCAGCACCATCGGGTACACCGAGCGGTCCAGCGCCTTGACCTCGCCCACCAGCACGCCGGCCGCGAAGCCCAGCGAGGCGCCGATGGCCAGGCCGCCCAGCGTTCCGGCCAGCGTGGCCAGCAGGTGCTGCAGGAAACCACCGCCGGCGATCCAGTTCCACAGGTTGGACGCCATCTGCAGGGGCGTAGGCAGCAGCGTGGAATCGGCCACCACGGCCACCGCCAGCAACTGCCACAGCGCCACGAGCAGCGCCAGGCCGACAACGGGCAGGACCACGCGGGCCCAGGGCGGCAGCTCGGCGCCGTATGCGCTATCCGTCATGCCGGTCTCCTTCCCAGAAAATCAACCGGCGCCGCGCCAGGTGCAGCAGGCTGCCGCCCAGGTAGCCCAGCACGCCCAGCAGCACCATCGCCGCCACCGCCGTGCGGGTGTCCAGCGCATTGGCCGAATTGTCGATGAGGAATCCGGTGCCGCCCGTGCCCGTGATGAACTCCATCACCACGCAGCCCACCAGTGCGAAGCCCCAGCCCACCTGCAGGCCCGCCAGGATGGAACCCGCCGCATTGGGCAGATTGCAGTGCAGGAAGGTGCGCAGGCGGCCCGCATTGAGCGTGCGGAACAGGTCCAACAGCACGGGCGGGGCCGCGCGCACGCCCACGAAGGTGCCCACGAAGACCGGGAAGAAGCAGATCAGCGCGACCAGCGTGGCCGTGCTGCGCAGCTCGAAACCCATCCACAGCAGCACCAGCGGGGCGATGGCCACCTTGGGCACGGACTGGATCAGCACCACGGCCGGGTAGCACAGCAGCTCCAGCGTGCGGCTCATCGCCAGCAGACTGCCCACCGCCACCGCCAGCAGCGAGCCGATGGCAAAGCCCAGCAGCGTGGCGCGCAGCGTGGCGCCGACGTGGGTCCACATGTCGCCGTCAGCGACCAGCCCCAGGTAGAGGCGCTGCGCCACCTCGGGCGGCGAAGGCATCAGCCGCTCGGGCACGCCCAGCGCCCACACCAGCAGCCACCACAGCGCCACCAGCAGCGCAAAGGGCAGCAGCCGCCGCAACGCCGTGCCCGCCACCAGGGAAAGGCCGCCCATGCTCAGGCCGCCTGGAACATGTCGCGCAGCTGCGCGGTCAACTCGGCGAAGCGTGCCGAGCCCAGGGTGTGCGCATCACGCGGACGCGGCAGGTCGATCGCCACGTCCTCGATGATGCGGCCGGGCCGGCCGCTCATCACTACCACGCGGTCCGACAGGAATACCGCCTCCTGGATCGAGTGCGTGATGAACAGCACCGAGGGCCGGGTCTCCTGCCAGATGCGCTGCAGCTCGACCATCATGTTCTCGCGTGTCATCGCGTCGAGCGCCGCGAAAGGCTCGTCCATCACCAGGATGGAAGGGTCGCGGATCAGCGAGCGTGCCACCGCCACGCGCTGCTGCATCCCGCCCGACAGTTCGAACGGATAGCGGTCGCGGAAGGCCGACAGGCCGATCAGATCGAACAGCGCCTCGGCGCGCGCCATGGCCGGCCCCACCGGCTGGCCCGTCAGGCGCAGCGGCAGCAGCACGTTCTCCATGGCCGTCTTCCAGGGCAGCAGCGCCGCCTGCTGGAACGCCACCCCGACGTCGTCGCGCGCGCCCGAGGCAGGCACGCCGTCGAATTCAATGGTGCCGGTGGTGGGGCGCAGCAGCCCCGATACCAGCTTCACCAGCGTCGACTTGCCACAGCCCGACGGCCCCAGCACCGACACGAACGAGGACGGCTGCACCCGCAGGTTGAACTGCTCCAGCGCCAGCACGGACCCACGCCGGCTCTTGTAGGCGACGCTCACGTCCTTGAGCGCCAGTTCGGTGACCTTCTTGCCGGAAGGCAGCATCGGCGACCCCTTCTTTACGGCTTGGCGGTGCGCGCCGCGGCACGGACCTGTTCGAGATCGAAGTCGTTGATGCCCTGGGCGAACTGACCGGCGTACAGCGCGTTCAGGTCGAACGCCGTGTTGTCGATCTGGCCGCCGTCCTTCATCTTGCCCACGAAATTCTGCCAGTCCTGCTCGGTGTAGTTGCCGTGCTTGCCGTCCAGCTTGGCGATGTCGCCGATCTCGGCCGTGCGGCGGTTCACCGCCATGTAGGTGCGCACCCAGTCGGCCTGCTGCGCCTCGGCCGGCTTGCTGCTGGGATCGATCTTCCAGTAGGCGCGCACGCAGGCCTCGAGGTTGGCCAGGCAGGCCACCTGCGACTTGGCCACCGCGCGGCCCATGCCCTCGACCAGCTTGGGGTTCTTCTTGATCAACGCGTCGCTGGTGGCGATGCCGTTGGAGAAGACATTGAGATATTCCTCGGGAATCGGCAGGCGCCGGATCGGCGTGCCGGCCTGTTCCATCATCTCGTTCTGCGTGGCAGGGAGGTTCAACGCGTCGATCGAGCCGGACTTCATGCGCTGCCACGCGGCCGGGCCCACGCCGACCGGCAGCACCTGGATGTCCTTCATCCAGGCCACGCCCGCGCTGCCCAGCATCAGGCGCGACATCGGCAGGTTGCCCCAGCTCAGCGCGCCCACGCCCAGCTTCTTGTCCTTCAGGTCCGCCAGCGTCTTGATGGGGCTATCGGCCAGGACGGTGAATTCGAAGATGTTGCGCGGATAGAAGTTGTAGAAGAACTTCACCGGAAACGGCTCTTTCTTGGCGGCGGCGATCACGGCCAGATCGGCGTTCATGATGCCGAACTCCACCGAGCCGTTGGCCACCTGCGGCAGCAGCACGGCGGTGCCCTGCACCGACACGTATTCCAGCTTGAGGCCCTCTTCCTTGAAAAAACCCAGCGTCTCGCCGAACGGAATGGCGGCCTCGACCGCCGACCACGCCGGCGGATAGCCGATCTTGACCGTGGTGTCGGCGATGGCGGGCACCGTGGAAAGGGCGGCCGCCAGCACGGGCGCCCCAAGCAGCATCTTGCGTAGCACTTGCATGGGATTTTCCTGAATGGTTGAAGTCTATGAGACATGCCCGCCGCCCGCAGGCGGCTCGGGAACGGAATCGGGTCAGCAGGAGGAGGTCAGCACCACCGTGCCGCGCGGGGTGTCCAGCGACACGTGCAGGTAGGGCGTGTCCGCCTGGACGACGGGCAGGTCGATGCCCAGCGCGTCCCACAGCGAGCGGATGCGGGCGGCCTCGGGATGGCCGGCGCTGTACGCCGCTACCCTGCACGCCGGCGTCAACCGCGTGCAGGGGTGGGGGGTATCGAGCCAGTCGATGAAGAAAGGCGCGAACACGCCCAGCGGATTGGCCGCATCGGGCACCATCAGGCGCCAGCGCAGCAGGTCGCCGGTGGTGGTGCGCCGCTGCATGTCCTGCACCGGCGCGTCGATGCCGGCCGCGGCATAGGCCTTCTGCAGCGCGGGGAAGTCCTCGGAGCCGCAGCGCGCGATGAAGCGATGCAGCTGCGGACGCGCCATGGCTTCGAAGGCGTCGCGCAGCGGGCTGCGCGCCTGCTGTGCGGGATCCGGCGCGATCAGCTCCAGGTAGACGCCCTCGGTGTGCGTGCCCACCAGGTGATTGCGCGTCCCCATATTGGGATGCGAGCCGCCAGGCTGCGATTCGATGCCCGTCAGGCCGGCGAAATGCGCCGCCAGGCCGTCCATGTCGGCCCCCGCATACATGAAATGATCGATCTCTTTCACTGCGCTATTCCCCTTGATAGTTGTCATGGGCCACATCCCGGCGCCGAAGCGTCGCGCATGTCCACGTCCCCTGTAGCCGGCTCGCGGGGCGGCGGCCAGGCCCGTCCTGCGGGGACATTCGAGGGAGTATATACAAAAGAAATTTTTACAATTCTTCTAATTATTAGAAATAAATATCATATGCCTGCGGATAATAAGGCACACCGCACTCGGCACACGAAGAACGAAGGCGACCCCGGCGGTCGCCAGGAATTCGAGCAATCAGGCTGCCTCGGGCGCAGCCAGCGCGGCGCCCAGCTTGCGCACCAGCGCAGCCAGGCGGCCGTCGTCGATACCGCAGGCGCGCAGCGCCTTCTCGGTTTCGATGACGTAGTCCAGGCACGGGCCGGACTGCCCCACCGCGCGCCGCACCGCGGCCATCAACAGGTCTTCACTGAGTGCGCCGGCGTAGTAGCGGCAATCGCGGTTCAACAGGAATACCAGCCCACGAACCGGGCCGGCCGAGGTGGCACACGCCAACCAGCGCGGCACGTATGCGCCCGTAGGCATCTCGCGCTGCCACAGGGCGTCGAACACGTCGGGCACGTCCGCCGCCGCCACACGAAAAGCCACGCCACGACAGCATCCGCCACGGTCCAGGCCGAACACCAGGCCGGGCGCATCGGGCGAGCCGCGGTGGTCATGCGACCACAGGCACAGCGAACGGTGATAGCCGCGCACGGTCGCCAGCCGTCGCTCCTGCCAGGCGAAGCCGGGACGCCAGATGAGGGAACCGTAGCCGAACACCCAGACGTCGTCGATGCCGTTCCAGTCGGCCAGCATCGCCGGGATCGACGATGCGCCCACTGCTTCGCTGACTATGCCGCTGACTGGGTCTACCGGCCCTTGCGCCATCATGATGCTGCCCCGGCTGCGCGCCGTATCCGAAAGATGACCGCTATCCTACGCCCGGGGACGAGGAAAAGCTTTGCGGTAATGGCGCCGTGACGCGGGCGCGACGCAATCGGCTTCCCGGGGGCGAGGGACCCTGGAGAAAATTTTTGCGCAGATGGCTCAGGCCGCGTCCAGCGGCAGCTCGGTGGTGCTCTTGATGACTTCCATGGAGAAGCTGGCGCTGACGTCGAGCAGGTCGACGGTCTCGATCAGGCGCCGGTAGAAGCGATCGTAGGCGGCCATGTCTTCCACCACTACCTTCAACAGATAGTCGATGTCGCCCGCCATGCGGTGGAACTCCACCACGTTGGGCAGCGCAGTGACGGCGCCGACCAGGCTGCGCGTCCACTTGGCGTTGTGCTGGCTGGTCTTGATGGACACGAACACCGTCAGGTTCAGCCCCAGGGCCTTGGGATCGAGCAGCACGGTGCTGCGCGAGATGACCCCATCTTCCTTGAGCTTCTGGATGCGCCGCCAGCACGGCGTGACCGAAAGGTTCACCTGCTCGGCGATGTCGGCGACGGCACAGGTGGCGTCCTTCTGCAGCAGGCTAAGTATCTTGAGGTCCGTCTGGTCCACGTTCTCTCCCGATGGCGTCAAGCGCAGCGGCGGGCCG
>Ga0182737_1003864_pt1 | contig 10617 bp, 6 predicted proteins | sample eDN5th30CBELigOP_FD_128878 | JGI IMG/M metagenome (GOLD analysis project Ga0182737, IMG submission 128878) | Enriched Organic Plus compost microbial communities from Emeryville, California, USA - eDNA 5th pass 30_C BE-Lig OP (version 2) (version 2) ... | reverse complement strand
CCGACGCACGAGCCCGAGCGTGCCGAGGCCGCTCATCGGTCGCCCTCCGCGGACGGCGGTCGGCGTGCGTCCCGCGCGGCGCGCGCGCTCGCGGCGAGGACGACGACGGCGAGCGCGACGACGATCGCTCCGACCCCGATCGCGACGGGTGCGAGCGCGATCTCGGGGTGGGTGAGCAGTCGCGGGTCGGCTCCGGGGACGGCGGCGCGCGCGACGGGGGCGATCGTGAGCAGCACGACGGCGGCCCCCGCGACGAGGCCCGACAGAGCGCCGTAGGCGAGCACCGTGCCGAGCTCGTGCGCGCGGATCGCGCCCTGGTCGCGTGGTGCGAGGCCGAGGGCCCGCAGGACGGTCGTGTCGCCGCGACCGCGACGCCGGGACCCGCCCCCGGCGATCACGCCCGCGAGGGCGAGCACGGCGCAGCCGACGGCGGCGACCCACAGCGCCACCGCCGCCGAGCCCAGGATGTCGCGCGCGACCGGGTCGGACGCCGACGCGACCCGGCTGTTCGCGGGCAGGAGCGCGCGGACCGCGTCGAGCGTCGCGGGCGAGTCGCCGGTCGCGATCCACAGATCCGCAGTGCCCGTCTGCCCGTCGCCGAACCGGAGGCCGTAGTGCTGGACGACCGCGAGGTCGAGGAGGAGTGCGACGGCCTGGGGCGAGGTCGGCACGGCGGGCACGACCTCGGCGATCTCGACGGCGAGCTGCTGCGCCACGTCGTGCACGGTGAAGGTGAGGTAGTCGCCGACTCCCACACCGTAGGCGTCCGCGAGGGCCTGCGAGACGACGACCGGCGGTCGGATCCGGTCGGAGTAGTCGCCGTCGAGACTCGCGGTGAGGCGGGCGCGATCGGTCGCCGACTCGGCGCGGAAACCGACGACGTCCTCCACGGGGGTCGGCGGGGCTCCGGTCGCGACGGGAGGGTCGGGGAGCCACACGCCCTCGAGCGGCAGGTCGACCTCCCCGCCGTCGGTCGCAGCGGAGAGTCCGCGCAGTTCGAGCACGCCGATCGACGCACCCGTGACCGCGGCGGGTGGGATGCGCACGTCGAACGCGACGACGCGAACCTCGGCGTCGACCTCCTCGAGCACCGCGGGCAGGGCCCCCGCGTACGTCGTCTCGGCGCGGGTCGGGTCGTCGGGCGCCCTCGGGTCCGATCCCGTCCCGACGACCTCGAGCGGCACCGTGCGCAGGACGCCGTACGCGTCGCGGAGGATCACCTCGACCCGCGGCGGGAGGTCGAAGAACTCGGTCGCGACGGCGAGGGTCAGCTCCCGCGCGCCCGGGGGCACGGCGGGCCCGACCGGGTCGATCCTCAACGCCTCCGCCGTCGCCGCGGGATCGAAGGCGCCGGGGAACCGCGCCGCGAGGGAGGCGAGCGCGTCGGGGGCGACCGACACGATCGCGCCCGAGCCGCTGCCGAACTGGAGGGCGTCGAGGTCGAGCGGCGCGATCCCGGCCACCCCGGGCAGCGCCTGGAGCTCGTCGAGCGTGTCGGGCGGCATCCCGGGCGCGTCGGTCGACACGTGGAGGTCGGCGCCGGCGCGCAGTTGCGCGGCGAGGTCGAAGCTCGTGCGCCACGTGGCCTCGTATCCGGCGGCGGTCACGAGACCGCCGACGCCGAGTGCCACGACGAGCACGGGCGCGGCGGCGAACGCGGGGCGGCGCGAGAGGGACCGTGCGGCGAGCAGTCGGGGCACGCTCCCGTGGGCTGCGCGACGTTCGAGGAGCCGGGCGGCGAGGGGGAGGAGCGCGAGTGCGGCGAGCGCCGCGGCGACGAGGGTGAGGGCGGGGGCGGGCACGGCGACGGGGTCGACCGAGCGTCCGCCGTCGGCGGTCGGGGTGACGGGTGAGCCGTAGAGGTTGAGCTGCCAGACGGAGAGCGCCGTCGCGGCGAGGACGAGGGCGAGCGCGCCGCCGCCGGTCAGCCGCCGACGACGTCCGGCGGCATCCGAGGGGTCGCGCACGGTCTGGCGCAGCGCGGCCCGTGCGCTGCTGACGGCCACCGCGACCGTGGCGACGAGGGCGGTGGCCAGCACGGGGACGACGAGCTCCGGCAGCGGCACGGTGGTCTCCGTGAGCAGCGCGAGGACGCCGACCGCCGCGCCCGCCCCGAGGGCCGCCCCCACGATGCTGACCGCCCCTGCCTCGGCGGCCTCCCGAGCCGCGAGTCCGAGCGCCGACGCCCCCCGCGACCAGAGGAGCGCGGTCTCGGTCGCGCGGAGCGCGGTGAGGAGGCGGGCGAGTTCGAGGAAGGTGACGACCGCGATCGCCGCGAGGACGAGGAGGGCGACGGGTTCCACGGCGCTGAACCCCGCGAGCTCGGCCTTGAGCTCGTTGACGGTCACGGGGAGCCGTCCGCTCTTGGAGAGCCCCTTGAGTCCCTCCTCGGCGCCCTCCCACCCGCGGTGGAGGGTGCGCCAGGCGCTGACGAGGCTCGTGAGGTCGTGGATGTCGGCGGTGGCGAGGTCGGGGACGACGGTCCAGCGGGCGCGGGGCACGACGTCGTCCCACGAGGTCCACGCCGACTCGTCGACGAGGAGGGGGCCGACCGCCGTCGAGGAGCGGCCCGTCTCGACGAGGGGGTCGCCGAGCCAGCGCGGGTCGAAGCGGTCGGCCGCACGCCAGATGCCGGCGACGGTGAACGCCGTCCCCTCGAGTTCGAGCACGTCGCCGGGCTCGACACCTAGCTGTGCGGCGGCGTCGGCCTGCACGAGGGTCTCGAGCGGACCTGCCCATGTTCCGTCGACGAGCTCGACGCGGTCCTCGACGTCGTCGAGGGTGAGTGCGGTCACGCGGTGGGGGAGACCGTCGGCGTCGACGGCGGTGACGTCGTCCTGGAGCGTGCGGTCCACGGCGACCGGGGTGGCGAGGGTGCCGAAGCGACGGTCCAGCATGCCGCGCACCTGCGCATCCTGCTCGGCTGCGTCGGGGGCGAGCGGCAGGGAGAGGCGCAGGGCGCGGTAGGCGCCGTCGCGTTCCGCCAGCCCCTCGCGGAACCCCGTGGCCGACTGACGGTCGAGGTAGCCGCCGATGCCCGTCGCGAGTCCGGCGACGAGGGCCGAGGTGAGCAGGAGCGCCGCGAACCACCCGGCGTGCTCGCGCATGCGGGTCAGAGGGGACGGCATGTCGTCTTCAGACCTCACTCACGGCGGGAAGTTGTCGCGAGTCTAGGCGGGGGGGGGGGCGGCATCTCGACGGGTTTCGCGTTGACGCTCACTTCGTTCTGTGCTTTATTTACTCCTGAAATAACCCGAGGAGATCGCCGATGATCAGGCCGAGCGCACGTGCGGACGTCAACCGCTCCGCGATCCTCGCGCACCTCGGCGCCCAGGGCCCCGCGTCGCGCGCCGACCTCGCCCGCCTCCTCGGCCTCTCGCCCGCCTCGCTCACCCAGCTCGCCAAGGACCTCCTCGCCGAGGGGCTCATCGTCGAACTCGACCACTCGCCGTCGCAGGGCGGACGCCCCGCCCGGATGCTCGGCCTCGCCACCACGGGGGCCCGCGCGATCGGACTCAAGGTCGCGCTCGACCACGTCGCGTTCGTCGAGGTCGGGATCGACGGCGCCGTGCTGCGCTCCGCGTCCGAGCCCTACGACGCCTCCGCCTCCACGTTCCTCGCCGACCTCGCCGCGCTCCTGACCCGCTTCATCGAGGGCGGCGGGTCGACGCGTCTCCTCGGCGTCGGCGTCGGGGTGCCCGGCAGCGTCGACCGTCAGGGAAACGGACTCGTCGACTCCGTGCAACTCGGCTGGATGCAGGCGCCCGTCGGCGCCACGCTCCATCGCGAGCTCGGGCTCCCCGTGATCGTCGAGAACAACGTCAACGCCCTCGCCGTCGCGGAGCGCCTCTACGGCACCGGGCGTCGGCACTCCAGCTTCCTCGTCGTCACGATCGGTACCGGTGTGGGCGCCGGCTTCGTGCTCGACGGGGTCGTACTCCGCGGATCGACGGGTGGCGCCGGCGAGCTCGGGCACACCCCGGTCGCCGACGGCGGCCCGCTCTGCACGTGCGGCAACACCGGCTGCCTCGAGGCGTTCATCGGCGAGGCGGCGCTGGTCACCACGGCGCGGGAGCGCGGCATCATCGGCGAACGCGGCGGGATGTCCGCGCTGCGCGCCGCCGCCGACGCGGGCGACGCCGCCGCGACCGCGCTCTTCGGCGAGGCCGGCCACCTCCTCGGCCGCAGCCTCGCGGGCGTCGTGCAGCTGCTCGACCCCGAGGTCGTCATCCTCCTCGGCGAGGGCACCGCGGCCTGGCCGCACTGGGCGTTCGGGTTCGAGCCCGCGTTCCGGTCGTCGCTCCTGCCGACGCGCCGCGGCGTCGGTCTCGTCGTCGAGTCGTGGCAGGACGAGAGCTGGGCGCAGGGCGCCGCCGCGCTCGTCCTCGCGACGCCGTTCGACGCGGAAGGCGTCGCCGGCGACCAGGGGCGGCTCGTGCGCGAGCGTCTCGTCGGGCGCGCCGCGGACGAGAGCGGCCGATGAGCGTCTCGACCCTGCAGACGAGCCTCGTCGACCGCGCGGCGACCCCGCCGCGACCCGCACCCGTCCGCCGTCGCGGCCGGGTGCGCTACGCCCTCGTCGTGCTCGCGTTCCTGCTGCCCTCGGCGCTCCCGCTCGCGGCCTTCGTGCTCGGGCCGATGGTCGCCGCGGCGTGGGTGAGCCTCACGGAGTGGAACCTCATCCGGCCCGCCGAGTTCGTCGGCCTCGCGAACTACGGCAAGCTCCTCTCCGACCCGAAGACGGGGGAGATCTTCCTCCACACGCTCTTCTACATCGCCGGCTACCTGCCGCTCGTCTACGTCGGCGGCCTCGCGCTCGCGCTCGCGCTCAACGCGCGGCTGCGGGGCCGCGCGTTCTGGCGTGGCGTCTACTTCCTGCCGGTCGTCACCTCGTGGATCGCCGTCGCGCTCATCTGGCGCTGGCTGCTCAACCCCGCGAGCGGCGTCGTCAACACCGTCCTCGGCTGGGTCGGGATCGACGGCCCCGGCTGGTGGACCGACCCGGCGTGGGCGATGCCGTCGGTCATCCTCGCGTCGGTGTGGAAGGACCTCGGCTTCGTCATGGTGATCCTGCTCGCGGGACTCCAGGCGATCAACCCGGAGCTCCTGGATGCCGCGCGCGTCGACGGCGCGGGCTGGTGGCGCCGCCTGTGGAGCGTCGTGCTGCCGCTGCTCAGCCCCTCGACGTTCTTCGTCGTCGTCATCTCGCTCATCAACGGCTTCCAAGTGTTCGACCAGGTGTACGCGATGACGGGAGGCGGCCCGGGCGGCGCATCGCAGGTCGTCGTGCAGCAGATCTATGACCTCACGTTCCGCTACGGGCGCGCGGGGGAGGCGTCGGCCCTGTCCTGGATCCTGTTCGCCGTCATCCTCGGCATCACCGTCGTGCAGATCATCGGACAGCGCCGGTGGGTGACCTATGACTGAGCGCGCCTTCGCGCGGCCGACGCCGCGCTCCGTGCTGCTGCACGCGGTGATCATCGCGGGTGCCGCCGTGATGTTCTTCCCGTTCCTGTGGACCGTCGTGACCTCGCTCACGCCGGGCGCGGGCCTGTCGTTCACGCCGTCGCTCATCCCGACGGACCCGTCGCTCGAGGCCTACGCGCGCCTGTTCCAGGAGCGGCCGTTCGCGCGCATCGTGCTCAACAGCCTCGGGCTCGCGGTCGTGACGACGCTCGTGCAGCTGTTCACCTCGGCGACGGCGGCGTACGCGTTCAGCCGGCTGCCGTTCCGCGGTCGCGGCGTCGTGTTCGCGATCTACCTCGCGACGATGATGATCCCGCTCCAGGTGCTCATCGTCCCGCTCTTCGTCGAGCTCAAGGCGCTCGGGCTCATCAACACCTACCTCGGCGCGCTCCTGCCGACGTTCGCGAGCGCGTTCGGCATCTTCCTGCTGCGCCAGGCGGTCAACCAGGTGCCGCGCGAGCTCGACGAGGCGGCGACGCTCGACGGCGCGGGCCACTTCCGCATCTTCGCGTCGATCATCCTGCCCAACATCCGGCCCGCCCTCGCGACCCTCACGGTGTTCGCCTTCATGGGCAGCTGGAACTCGTTCCTGTGGCCCCTCGTCGTGCTGCGCAAGCCCGAGCTGCAGACGCTCCCCGTCGCCCTCGCGGGCCTGCAGGGGCAGTACACGACCGCCTGGGACGTCGTGATGGCCGGCTCGGTCGTGAGCATCCTGCCGATGCTCGCCCTCTATCTGTTCGCCCAGCGCTATGTCGTGCAGGGCGTCGCCAGCTCCGGGCTCAAGTGAGCCCGGGAAGCCCACACCATGCACCGAACCCACCCCGAAAACAAGGAGACAACGCAGTCATGAATCGCAAGCTGCTCGCCGTCGTCGGCGTCGCCGCGATCGGCGGCCTGACGCTCGCCGGATGCACGACGCCCGCCGAGGACGGCCCGGTCACGATCACGTACACCAACTTCATCTCGAACGGCGGCAACGAGGAGAACCTCCAGGCCATCGTCGACGCGTTCGAGGCGGAGAACCCGGGCATCACCGTCGAGGTGACGACCCTTCCCTACGGCGACTACTTCACGGCGCTGCAGACCGACCTCGCCGCGGGGACCGTGAGCGACGTGTTCGACATCGAATACGCGCAGTACCTGCAGTTCCAGGCCGACGGCGTGCTCGCCCCGATCGACGTCGCCGACCCGGGCGCCTACCGCGAGTCGCTGCTCGAGGCGTACTCGACCGACGGCACGTCGTACGCGCTGCCGAGCTCGTTCTCGGACGTCGTCCTCTACTACAACAAGGACCTCTTCGACGCGGCCGGTCTCGACTACCCGACGAACGACTGGACCTGGGAGGACGAGCGGGCCGCGGCCGAGGCGATCACCGACCAGGCCGCGGGCGTGTGGGGTGACCACCAGCCCGTGTCGTTCTACGAGTACTACAAGGCGCTCGCGCAGAACGGCGGGGAGTTCCTCAACGCCGACGGCACCGCGGTCGCGTTCAACACGCCCGAGGGCATCGAGGCCGCGGAGTGGCTCGTCGGCAAGAGCGGCACCGTGATGCCGACGATCGAGCAGGGTCAGGGCACGCCCGACTTCGACACGAACCTGTTCCGCGACGGCAAGCTCGGGATGCTCCACAGCGGCATCTGGGTGTTCGGCGCCTTCGCCGACGTGCCCTTCAACTGGGACATCGCCGTCGAGCCGGGCAACACCACCCAGGCGAGCGCGGTCTTCTCGAACGCGGTCGGCGTGAGCGCCACGAGCGAGCACCCGGAGGAGGCGGCCAAGTGGGCCGAGTTCCTCACCTCGTCGGAGACGATGGTCGACATCCGCCTCGACGCGGGCTGGGAGCTGCCGCCGATCTCGGACGAGGCGAAGCTCGCGACCTACCTCGACAAGGGCACGCCGGACAACCGTCAGGCCGTGTTCGACTCGCTCGACGGCATCGCCCTGCCGCCGGTCGTCGCGAAGGGCCAGTCGGAGATGCAGGACATCCTCGGCGAGGAACTCGTCGAGGCGCAGGCCGGCCGCAAGACGGTCGAGCAGGCGCTCGCCGACGCCGAGTCCCGGATCAACGCCGTCATCGGCGGCTGATCCCGCAGCACCGAAAGCCGGGGCCGGCCCGACCGGCCGGCCCCGGCATCCACCGCCACCTTCTCACCGGAAGTCTCTGTCTCGTCATGCCCTCCACCTCTCCCGTCGACTTCGACGAGATCGCCGCGCGCGGCCGCGCCCTCATCCTGGAGCTCCAGGACCCGGGCGGCGCCTACCCGGCGAGCCCGACCTTCTCCGCCTACGCGGGGTATTCGTGGCTCCGCGACGGGGCCTTCATCGCCGACGCGATGTCGATCGCGGGGGAGCCCGCGTCGGCGACCGCGTTCTTCGACTGGTGCGCCCGCACGATCGGCCTGCACGCGTCGCGCATCGAGGAGATCGTCGAGGCCGCGCGCTCGGGCCGGCTCGTGCCCGACGAGCGGATGCTGGAGACGAGGTTCCGCTTCGACGGCCGCCCGGAGGACGACGGCTGGGAGAACTTCCAGCTCGACGGCTACGGACTGTGGCTGTGGGCCGCCGTCGCCCACGCGGAGCGTCACGGCCTGCCCCTCGACCGCTGGCGCGACGCCTTCGCCGCGACGGTCGACTACCTCGTCTCCTCGTGGAGCCGCCCCTGCTACGACTGGTGGGAGGAGCACGCGGAGCACATCCACGTCTCCACGCTCGGCAGCATCGCGGCGGGCCTGCGGGCCGCGGCCGCCTCGGGCGTGCTCGACGAAGCCCGCACCCTCGCGGCGCGGGATGCCGCCGCGGCCGCGCTCGCGACCATCACGCGCCGCGGGGTCGCCGACGGGCACCTCGCGAAGTGGCTCGGCGCGTCCGCCGTCGACGCGAGCCTCGCCGCGCTCGTCGCGCCGCTCGGCGTGATCGACCCCGCCTCCGACCTGGCGCGGGCGACGCTCGACAAGATCGAGCGCGACCTCGTCGTCGACGGCGGCACGCACCGCTTCGCCGCCGACACGTATTACGGGGGCGGCCAGTGGCCCCTCCTGTCCTGCTTCCTCGGCCTCGCGCACCTCGCCGCCGGCGACCGGGACCGCGCCGTCGAGCTCTACCGCTGGGCCGCCGCGACGGAGCGCGACGGCTCGATGCCCGAGCAGGTCGAGGACCACCTTCTCGCGCCCGACTTCGTGGAACGCTGGGTCGAGCGCTGGGGAACCTCGGCCGATCCGCTGCTGTGGTCGTACGCGATGTTCCTGCGGCTCGGCGCGGCTCTGGAGGGGGAGCGATGATCCGGCACCGCCCGTTCGGCTCGGGGCACCCGTACTCGGTCGACACGGAGCAGCGCGACCCCGTCGATCCCGTCGCGGGGGAGCCGCTCCGGCTCGGGGTGCGGTCGTCGGCGGGGGTCGAGCACGTCGCCGTGGAGTGGTCGCGCGACGGTGTCGCCCAGGAGGCGCGGCCGCTGCAGCGCGTGACGCGCCGCTCGCGCGGGCAGGTCGTCGACGGCGGGCACCTCGCGTCGGCGCAGGCGCGGCTCGCGCGCGCCTCGGGCGGCTGGAGCGTCGCCCTCGACGGGCTGCGGCGCGGGGAGAGACTTCGTTACCGCTTCACGGCGCCGGGGGAGTCGACGCGGTGGTTCGAGACGACGGTGTCGTCCTGGACGCCGGGGGCGCCGGGACTCGCCGAGGTCGGGCACCCGCGCGTCGTCGCGGGGAGCGCGTCGGCGTTCGGCGACGGGGAGGTCACCCGGCGCGTGCGGTTCGCGCTCCCGCTCGCGCCGGGTGAGCGCGTCGCCGGGTTCGGGGAGCGCTACGACCGGCTCGACCAGCGCGGCACGAGCCTCGACTCGGTCGTGTTCGAGCAGTACAAGAACCAGGGCGCGGAGCGGAAGACCTACCTGCCGATGCCGTTCGCGCACGTCGTCGGGGGCGCCGGCTGGGGCTTCCACGTGCGCACGTCGCGCCGGGTGTGGTTCGACGTCGCGGAGTCGACACCGGACCTCCTCTGGATCGAGGCGGAGACGGGCGACGACGGCGCCCTCGAGGTCGCGTTCTTCGACGGGTCCCCGCGGGAGGTGCTCGCCGCGTTCCTCGCCGAGGCGGGGAGTGCCGAGGAGCTTCCGGACTGGGTGTTCCGGCTGTGGGCGAGCGGCAACGAGTGGAACACGCAGGCCGAGGTGATGCGCCAGATGGACGCGCACCGCGACCACGGCATCCCCGTCGGCAACCTCGTCATCGAGGCGTGGAGCGACGAGTCCACGTTCACGCAGTGGCGCGACTCCCGGTCCGCGGTGCGCGACGGAGCCGAGCCGAAGCGGCTCGCCGACTTCGAGTTCCCCGCCGAGGGCGCCTGGCCCGACCCGAAGGGGATGACCGACGAGCTGCACGCCCGCGGCATCCGGCTGCACCTGTGGCAGATCCCGCTCGTGAAGATGCGACCCCACCCGTCCGGACAGGTCGCGGAGGATGCCGCCGCGGCGATCCGCGACGGCGTGCTCATCCGCGAGCCCGGTCCCGACGGCCGGCTGCGACCGTACCGGAACCGCGGCTGGTGGTTCCCGCTCGGACTCATGCCCGACCTCACCGACGACCGCGCCGCGCGCTGGTGGACCGAGAAGCGGCGCTACCTCGTCGAGGAGCTCGGCGTCGACGGCTTCAAGACCGACGGCGGCGAGCACGCCTGGGGACGCGAGCTCGTCTACCTCGACGGCCGCCGCGGCGACGAGAAGAACAACACCTTCCCGGTGCACTACGCGAAGGCGTTCGGCGACCTCCTGCGCCGTGCGGGCAAGGCGCCGGTCACGTTCAGCCGCGCCGGATTCACCGGCAGCCAGGCGCACGGGGCGTTCTGGGCGGGCGACGAGAACTCCACCTGGGAGGCGTTCCGCTGGTCGCTCCTCGCGGGACTCAACGCCGCGGCCTCCGGCATCGTCTACTGGGGCTGGGACCTCGCGGGCTTCTCGGGCGACGTCCCCACCTCGGAGCTCTACCTGCGCTCGACCGCCGCGGCGACGTTCGTGCCGATCATGCAGTACCACTCCGAGTTCAACCACCACCGCTCGCCGTCGCGCGACCGCACCCCGTGGAACATCGCCGAGCGCACGGGCGACGAGCGCGTCATCCCCGTCTTCCGGCGGTTCGCGGAGGTCCGCGAGCGTCTCGT
>Ga0182737_1003863_pt1 | contig 10618 bp, 9 predicted proteins | sample eDN5th30CBELigOP_FD_128878 | JGI IMG/M metagenome (GOLD analysis project Ga0182737, IMG submission 128878) | Enriched Organic Plus compost microbial communities from Emeryville, California, USA - eDNA 5th pass 30_C BE-Lig OP (version 2) (version 2) ... | reverse complement strand
GATACCTCGCGGCGTTTTACGGCCCTGGACCGGCGATTGAAAGATGCCCTGTAGCGGTACGGCCGCGGTTAGGGCGTCTCGCGCGGAGCACGCAAAATAAAGACAGCCCGGCGGCTGGCTGGCCCGACGGCCTGCTGAGCTTTATCGCCGACGGGCTCCGCCGGCTGCCCGGCAGCAGCGGCCTGTTGAGACTCCGCGCGGTTGGCCTCCAGCTTAGCGGCGTTGCGATTCCCCGCTGGCGCAGCCATGGCAGGCGAGGCACGCATCTCGCTACTTTGTGCCGCGATTCCGCCAGCCTCACTCGCACCGGCTTTCGCATGTCCAATCAGCGGAGCCGCGGCCGGTTGCGGTGTCGCCTGGGGAATCAAATTTTCCTGCAGTGACGTATCCGGCAGTTGTTGCAAGCGCGTCTTGAGCCGCGTGAGTTGCTCGTCGCTGGCTTCGACGATGTAAACCCGCACTTCTTCCTGAGCCGGCCCCGTAAGCTGTGCCCGGCGGTTGCCGCGATCGGTCTCGCGTCCGTCCGCGGTGGGTTGGTCGCTCTGGCGTTTGGCGGCCGGATTGTCGTCCGCATCGGCTTGGGGCGGTGCATCCAGCGCGATCGCTTCCGCGGTCAACGCGGCTTCAAACTGGGCGATCAGCTTATCGGCGTTGCCCTGGGTTTCGCAGATCAGCACCTCGCTAGGCACCAACGCCTGCGGGGTCACTTCCGCCGATTGGTTGGTGATGGCCAGCGAACGCATATCCGCCGGAGCCTGTTGGACCTCGGCGCGGTCTGGCTGCGCGGCCAGACGGCTTCCCGGCGCAAAAGGCACCGCCGAGGCAGGATTGGCCGGCGCCGTACCGGCAACGGGATCCGCCGGCATCGCGGCCGATTCGCGAGCAGCCGCCGGCTCGGGCATCCGGGCCGTGCCTCGGAACACGTTCGCCTCGTCGGCGTGACGCGGAATCGAGTCCCCTGCCTGAGCACGGACCTGCGGTGAAGCGACTTCCATCCCGGGCACGGCTTGCGGCGTCATGCCGAATCGCGACGAGGCCGGAGCCGCCTTTTCGAAGTTTTGAGCGGTTGAGCCGTTTACCGCTGCGCCATCGACCTCCGTTTTGCGGCCGAAGGCTTCCACCGCTGATGCATCATCGGCGTAGCTAAAGGCGGCATGGTCCTGGAAAGAACGAACACGCGGCCCTGATTCCACCTGCCGCTGCATGGCGACCTGCTCGTGCTGGTCGCTCGCTTCGCGTCCGGCCAGGCTGATATAGATACACACCGACGCCGCCACCGCAATCCACAGGGGCGCGTCCCAGCGAGCCGACGAACGGCCGTTACGGCTTGCCGCTCCCGTGCCTTCCACGCCGGAACTGCCAGCGCCGGCCGAGCTGCTTGAAGGCGCGGTCTGCGGCTGTTCACCCGTGGGCGAAGATTCTTGGTCGCCGGCCGTACCGTCGGGCATGGTGCCTTGCAGCGTGACCAGTTCGGCCCGGCGGAGCACCTTTTGGGCAAAGTCGGCTTCCAGCCGGTACTTGGGCAGCGACGCGAGCGCGCCGCGCATCGCCTTGAGCTGCTGGAACCAGCGGCGGTATTCGACGTTTTCCACCAATAGCCGTTCCGCCTCGGCGCGAGCGTCGTCGGACAGCTCGCCGTCGAGGTAGGCGCTAATCAGTTCGTAGGCGGAAACGTCTTTCATCGCGGTAAGTCGCGTTGGCTCATCCAGTTCCGAAGGCGGTGAAGTCACCGCCCGGGCGGCCATCATTTGTCCGCCAGGGTTTAGACGCCGCCGGCTCGCACAAGTTCCCGGCGATGCATGCGTTCTGCCCCCATTCCGGCGTCCACCCTAGTTGGTCATCGGAACAGACGCGGCAGGCAATCGATGCCACGTGCCATTTTACCCCCGCACGCTAGCGGTGGCTGCACAGCCAGCAGAATGGCCAACGGAAATCACAACTGATTTAGGTTACAGGAGTTGCGGTTGAAGGCACCGCCGGCCCCAGCAGATGCCAGGCAATCACCGCCGCCCCCACGGCAAAGCACCACCAGGCGAACAAGTACAGCCGTCCCTGCCGCAACCAGCGGAGTAGCCACGCCAGGGCCAGCAGCCCTACCACCATGGCAACTGCAACCCCGATCGCAAGTTGCGCCGTTTGGACGCCCAGTTTGCCCGTTTTCAGCAACTCGTAGCCTTCGAGAATGCCGGCTCCGCCGATCACGGGAATCGCCAGCAGAAACGAAAACGTGGCCGCCGCCTCACGTCGCAGCCCCAGGGACAGGCCGGCCACGATCGTCAGCCCACTACGCGAGATACCCGGCAGCACCGCGCATGCCTGGGCGATTCCAATCCATAACGCCTTGGTATAGCTCATATTGCGGTAATCGACGCTGCCCTCAGGCAGCCGTGCGCTGGCCAGCAGAATCAGGCCCGTCACCGGCAACAAACAGCCGCTCAGCAGCGAGTTGGTCACCAGCTCTGGCATCAGCTTCTTGATGGAGAGTCCCACCACCACCGCCGGCAGCGTGGCCACGAACAGCAGCCCAATCACCCGGCGATCTTCGCTCAGCAGCCGCAGAATTGGCCGAAAGTAGAACACCAGCACCGCGAGCAACGTGCCTAAGTGCAAGAAGATATTGAGAGTTAGCTCCGCCTGCTGATCCGCTGGCCCGCGGCCCGCCAGCCAATCTTCCACAATGACCAAGTGGCCTGAGGAACTGACGGGCAGGAACTCCGTCACCCCCTGAACGATCGCGAGCACGATGATTTGGAGCAAATCCATTGCGTTTCAGGGGTTACAAGGTTCGGTCGGTTGCCGATCGTGGCCGCCGTTCGCTGTAATCACTCCCAGCGAGGGGGCAACGGCCGCGAAAGTATAGGCCGAGTTGCGCCGTGGTCGAATGGCGGTTTCTGCACCGGGCTTCGCCACATCCATCGGCATGCTCCTAGCGTTTGACCATGGCAGCCTGCCCGTCGATACTGGGGCGCGGCCGCCCAACACGGGCGGTGTCCGCAGCTTTCCAAGCATCGTCAGGGGACGAACATGCCGCACACGCAACTCGGCTCGCATCACGGGGTTCTTGCCCGGCGGCTGATCGGCCGGGCCGCCGTTGCCGTTGCGGCTCTCCTATTAATGGCCGGCTGGCGTCCAGCACACACGGCCGAAGGCGTCCCCACGCGACGACCGAACATCATCCTGATTGTGGCCGACGACCTCGGTTACGGCGACCTGGGCTGCTACGGCCAGAAGGCGATTCAAACGCCCAACCTCGATCGGCTCGCCGCCGAAGGCATGCGGTTCACCCAGTTCTATTCCGGCTCCACGGTCTGTGCCCCCAGCCGCTGCGTGCTGATGACCGGCCTGCACACCGGCCATTGCCATATTCGCGGCAACGGCGCCGTGGCGCTTGAGGATGAACACGTCACCGTGGCCGAGCTGCTCAAGCAGCAGGGCTATGCCACCGGGCTGGTCGGCAAGTGGGGCCTGGGCAACGAAGGCACCACCGGCGTGCCCACCCGACAGGGCTTCGATTTCTTCTTTGGCTACCTGCACCAGGGCCACGCCCACAACTATTACCCCACGTACCTGATCCGCAACGAAAGCCGGGTCAAGCTGCAAAACGAAGTGCCGGACGAAGGCCGCTTTGGCCAGGGCGTTTCCAGCAATAAAGCCCAGTACAGCCCCGACGTGATGTTCCCCGAGATCGGGCGATTCATCGACGAGCATCGCAACGGGCCGTTCTTCCTCTACCTGGCGTACACGCTGCCGCACGCCAACAACGAGGCAGGACAGGCTGGCATGGAAACGCCCGACTACGGCGTCTATGCCAACGAGCCCTGGCCCGAGCCGATCAAAGGCCACGCCGCGATGGTGAGCCGGCTCGATTTCGAGGTGGGCGAGATCGTCCGGCAACTGAAGAAGCTAGGCATCGACCGCGACACGCTGGTGCTGTTCACTTCCGACAACGGTCCGCACCGCGAGGGCGGCTACAATCCCAACGTCCACGACTCCAACGGTCCGCTGCGCGGCATCAAGCGTGATTTGTACGAAGGCGGTATCCGCGTGCCGCTGATTGCCTGGTGGCCAGGACATATTCGGCCCGGCCGCACCAGCGACCAGATCGGCTACTTTGCCGACATGCTGCCGACCTTTGCCGAACTGGCCGGAGCCAAGGTGCCCCAGCCTTGCGACGGCATCAGCCTGCTGCCCACCTTGCTGGGCCGCCCGCAGCAGCAGCGTCAGCACGAGTTTCTGTACTGGGAGTTCTACGAGAACGGCGGCTCCCAAGCCGTGAGGGCAGGGGACTGGAAAGCCATCCGGCAGCCGGCGTTCAACGGCACCATCGAACTGTACAACCTCGCCAACGACTTGGGCGAGCAGCATAACGTGGCTGCCCAGCATCCGCAGATCGTGGCCGAAATGGCCCGCCGCATGGATCAATCGCACACGCCTAGCGACCTGTGGAAGGTACGCGGGCGGCGGCGGGGCCAGCAAGCCGCGAACCCATAACTACTATCTCCCCCGCATCACGAAAGCATCAGCAACCGCAATGAGCGCAAACGAACACGTCCTGGTCGTGCCGACGGCCGCGTTTCACGAGCTAGGGCATTTCCAGGGCTTTTCGGGCGATACCGACCGCTATCTCACGCGGTTGCTCCAGCCGCAGCTGGTGAGCTACCGGCCCCGGGCGGCCATGGAAGAAGATCCCTCCTTCAAGCAGCTCATTCCGTACGTGGTGTTCCGCTACCACAACCCGGCGGGCGGCGTCGAGCTCTTCCAGTACACCCGCGGCGGCGGTCAAGGCGAACGCCGGCTGCACAGCAAGCGCAGCATTGGTGTGGGCGGGCATATCTCGGCGGACGATGCAGCCACCCCGGCGGCTGATCCGTACCGCGAGGGTCTGCTTCGCGAACTGCAAGAAGAAGTGGAGATCGCCACCGAGTTCACCGAGAACCGCGTGGGCCTGATCAACGACGACGAAACCGAGGTCGGCCGCGTACACCTGGGCGTGGTACATATTTTTGACGTGCGCGAGCCGCGCGTCAGCCCTCGTGAAGACGACATTCTCGACGCCGGCTTCCGGCCCGTGGAAGAACTGCTGACCCAGGCGGAGGGGTTTGAGACCTGGTCGCAGATCTGCTTGAAGGCGCTGTTTGCGTGATCGTGATGGGATGAGGCGCGTAGGGTCCGCTGTGCGGATCAGAATGGATGTAAGATCCAGGATACGCGGCGCATCGAGATAGCGATGCGTGATGGCTGCGTCGGTGGTTGTGTTCCTTCGCTGACGCTTCAGGCTTCCGGAACGCGCGCAATGGATTGCGGGTGAAGAAGAGCCCTCGGTGACGCGTCGGGTTAGGATTGCCCGCGCGACGTACACAATCTACGCCCGGCGCCATCGAACCATTCTGCGCGGCGGTTGCTTGGCGCCACTGGGGCCGACACAATGGGGGCCGCTGCTGCCGCCACCGGGCCGGCCTTCTTCCATGCACCTTCTTCGAGTTGCTTGTCATGGCTCACGAGCTTTGCTTTCTCACCGCCGTGGAACTGGTGCGGCGCATTCGCAGCCGCGAGGTTTCGGCCCGCGAAGTGATGGACGCTCACCTGGAGCAGATCGACCGTATCAATCCCAAGCTCAACGCGATCATCACCTACTTGCCGGAACGGGGCCGCGAGGGTGCCGCGGCGGCCGATGAGAAACAAGCCCGAGGCGAGGAACTGGGCCCGCTGCATGGTCTGCCGGTCGCTCACAAGGATCTGGTCACCACGGCCGGCATCCGGACCACGTGGGGCTCGCCCATCTACCGCGATTACGTGCCGGATCAGGACGCCCTGATCGTCGAGCGGCTGAAGAAGGGCGGGGCGCTCACCATCGGCAAGACCAACGTGCCGGAGTTTGGCGCCGGCTCGCAGACGTTTAATCCGGTGTTTGGAGCCACGCCCAACCCGTACGACCTCACCAAGACCTGCGGCGGCAGCAGCGGTGGCGCGGCGGTCGCCGTGGCTGCCGGCATGATCCCGATTGCCGACGGCAGCGATACCGGCGGCTCACTCCGCAACCCGGCCAACTATTGCAACGTGGTCGGCTTTCGGCCGTCGCCGGGCCGCGTGCCGATGTGGCCGAACGAAATCGGCTGGTACCCGATCTCGGTGCAGGGGCCGATCGCCCGCACGGTCGAGGACATCGCCCTGATGCTCACGGCGCTGGCTGGTCCTGACCCGCGTTCGCCCATCGCCATTGCCGAGCCAGGCAGCCGGTTTGCCGAGCCGCTGGAGCGCGATTTCAAGAACGTGCGGATCGCCTGGAGCCGCGACCTGGGAGGTCTGCCGGTCGATCCGCGCGTGAGCGACGCGATCGAAAGTCAGCGGCCCACCTTTGAGCAGACACTAGGCTGCGTTGTCGAGGACGCCGATCCCGACTTCACCGATGCCGACGAGATCTTCAAGGCCTGGAGGGCGTGGCGATTCGAGCTGCGGTTCACGCCGCTGATCGAGCAGTATCCGGACCTGATCAAGGACACCATCAAGTGGAACGCCCAGGAAGGCACCAAGCTCACCGGGCCGCAGCTTAGCCGCATCGAGAAGAAGCGCACCGAGCTGTATCACCGGCTGCGGGTATTCATGGAGAAGTACGAATACTTGATCTGCCCGGTCAGCCAGGTGCCGCCTTTCGATATCACGCAGCCGTACATCACCGAGATCAACGGCCAGCAGATGGGCTCGTACATCGACTGGATGAAGTCGTGCTATTACATCACGGTGACCGGGCACCCGGCCATCTCGATGCCGTGCGGGTTTACGCCCGAAGGGCTGCCGGTCGGCGTGCAGATCGTGGGGCGGCACCAGGACGATTTCGGCGTGCTGCAACTGGCGTACGCATTCCAGCAGACCACGCGCGTGGCCTGGCGGCACCCGGAAATTGCCCTGTAAGCGCGTGTCCGTTCGCAAGGCCTAAGCGGCAGTCAGCTAATCGATCTGCCATTCAGCTTTTCCGGAGCTAGCATCCGCGCGTGGGGCGCATTCCAGCCGGGTCGCTTGTTGGCCGGTAGGGCAGCGCGGTATGTTGCTGCCGGAGTTGGTCGAATGCGACCGTATTCTCGGCGAGCCCAGCCATCAGCCGCCTCGCGCGATCGAACCATCTGCAATTTCATGAAGGGAGTGTCACCATGTTGAGGAAATGGAGTTACCTGGCAGCCATCGCGCTGCTGCTGGCCGCCGCAGGCTGCGGAGGCAGCGACAAACCAGGTGCGGCGCAGCTAGCAGGCGGCATCGACACGCTGGGCACCAGCTACATTCAGCCCCAGCACCAAGGTTTTCTGCTGATCCGGCCCAAGCAGCTCCTTGAGTCGCCGGTGGTGCAGTCGCTGATGAAGATGGTGCCCCAGGACGAAGATCCGTTCATCGAGATCCAAGAGCGACTGGGGGTCGACCCGCGGAGCATCGAAACCCTGGTGCTGATCGGCGGCGGTAAGGCGGAAGCCATCCGTGGTGCCGCCGGCAAGGTGGCCCAAGGCGGCGTGCCCGAGGGCGAACAAAAAGAAATCAGCGGCTGCATCGTGATCCATTCCACCCAGTCGCTGCAGGAAGCCTTGAAGGACCATCCGGGGCTGAAGGATCACCAGGAGGCCAAGCACGGGAGCGCCACGTACCTGAAGGCGCCCAACGATTCGCAGCCGGCGTTGTACTTCATCGATCCGCAAACGGTGCTGTTGGCCGCGAACTACGAGATCGGCAAGTTCATCGACCATCCGCCCGCCGCCGGCCCGCTGCACGAACTGGTGGCCAAGACCGACCTGAATCACGACGTAGTCGGCGTGGGCGTGACGGGCGAGCTGGCCTCGGTGGTCGAGAATCCGCCGGCGGAACTGGACCTGCCGGCCCAGGCCAAGGCCATGCTGAAGCTGCTGTCCGACGTTCGCGACGGCGACCTGGTAATCGACGTGGGCAGTGCCCCGGCTTTCCGCTTGAACATGAACTTCGGCCAGACGGAGAATGCCGACAAGTTCCAGAAGCAGGTCAACGGCTTCGTGGAGTTGGGCAAGGCGATGGTAATGTTCTCGCTGCCTGAGCAGGATTTTCCGCCGCAGGTGGATAAGACGGCCGTGGTGGAACTGGTGACCGAAACCGTCAGCTCGGCGGCCGTCAAACGCCAGGACCAGACCGTGACGATTTCGGCCGCCACGCCCAAGGATTTCCACCCGCGGCTGGAAGAGATTCTGCCGGGCCTTCTGGAAGCGGCGCGCGCTCAGGAGCGCGAGGCTCGCACCCGGAACAACCTCAGGCAGTTGGGGCTGGCTCTGAACATCTACCACAACATCCACGGTCACTTTCCCACCGATATTGTTTCCGAGGATGGCAAGCCGCTGCTGAGCTGGCGGGTGGAATTGATGCCGTTCCTGGAAGCCGGCGCCGAATACGAGCTGCTCCGCCGCAACGAACCTTGGGACAGCGAACACAACGCCAAGCTCCTGGCCAAGATGCCCCCCGTACTTGCCCTGGGCGTGGACCCGGCGGGCGGTAAGACCGACGTGTTGGCACCCAAGGGGAAGGGCACCTGGATCGACAACCCCGAGCCAATCACGCTCGCCGATGTGACGGACGGCACGTCCTCCACCGCGTTCGCCGTGCAAGTTCAGCCCGAGCAGGCGCTGCCTTGGGCCAAGCCGGGCGATTATGTCTTTGATGTGAGCAATCCGGCCGCCGGCTTGGGCGCCAGTGCCAATACCGAAGACGCATTGGTCCTGTTCTGCGATAGCGCGGTACTCTCGGTCAAGAAATCCCTGGCGCCTGAGCAATGGGTGGGCCTCTTCACCTATGCCGGGGGCGAAATGATCGACCTTTTGGGTCGATAACCAAAGCGGGACTTAGAGAGCTGCGCTCGCTGCCGCCCATCGCGGCAAGAGGCTCTTCGCGAAGCGTGCGATAAGAACAAAGCCCGGCGCGGTGCCATCACCGCGCCGGGCTTTTTGTTGGTTTGGACAGACGCCTTACACCGCGTGGCCGCTTACGCCCGCAGGTGCGCCTTGGCCACGGTCAGCTTGGCCAATTGCCGCGGGTTGGGCACGGCGCCCACGCCGGGCGTTTCGAGCGCCACCACGTGCGGCACGCCGTCGGGGCCGGGCGTCAGTTCCAGCGGCGGGTCGCCCAGGTCTTCGTGGTAGAACCGGCTCGAGGGGAAGATATCGGCCGGGTACGTGAAGTTGTCGAGCATGGCTAGGGCGACACAGATGCGGGCGCCCACCGCGCTCTCGAGCATGCCGCCTACCCAGCACGGAATACCAGCCTCCCGGCAAGCGTTGTGGATCGCCACCGCCGGCGTGAGGCCACCCACTCGGCCTGGCTTGATATTCACGTACCGGCAACTGCCTTGTTCGATGGCCTGGCGGGTACGATCCAGCGACGTGATGCTCTCATCCAAGCAGACCGGCGTACGGATCGCGCGCTGGAGCCGGGCGTGATCGAGTACGTCGTCGTGCTGGAGCGGCTGCTCGATCATCGCCAGGTTAAACTCATCGACCGCGCGGAACAGATCCACGTCGCCAATGCGGTAGCCGCTGTTGCAATCGATGTGGAAGGTGTGGTCGGGGAACTCCCCCCGTACCGCCTTGAGCATCGACAGGTCCCAGCCGGGCCGGAACTTGAGCTTTACCCGGGGAAACCGCTGCTCAACCGCGCCGCCGATGCCGGCGAGCAGGTCGTCGAGCGAATCCATCACGCCAAAGTCGGCACCCACCGGGACCGTATTGCGTGTGGCGCCGAGCAACCGGTGCAGCGGCTGCTGTTGCTGCCGCGAATACAGGTCCCACCAGGCTGTATCGAGCGAGGCCTTGGCAAACGGGTTGCCTTTGAAGTGGGCCAGCCGGGCTTGCAGGTCGTCGCCGCTGGTGATGTCCTGCCCCAACAGGCCCGGCGCTAGCCATGAGCGCACGCAGTCGAACGCCCCGGCCGCCCATTCAGGGCTATAGCAGGGCGCGGCAAAGGGGGCCGCTTCGCCCCAGCCCTCCAGGCCGTTGCTGTGCAGTCGGACCAGAACGCTTTCGATCGCCGCGTCCTCGCCGTAGGCGGTCCGCCACGGATAGATCAGCGGCATGGCGACGTGGTAGATGTCGATGGCCTCGATCCGCACAGTATCTCCTTGGGCGACTGGATCTTAACGGCGGGTAGGACGCAGCACGCGCCGGCCGGTTACTTGTCTTCCCACACCGGCGGCGGCTGGATCTCATCGGCCGGACGGTTGCCGCAATCGGCCCGCCCACTGCCTTCCAACCGGCTGATCGCCCGGACCGTCATGTCGCCTTCGCAGACGATCTGGCAACTGAGCCGGATGCCGGAGAGGCCCCGCGCCTTGAGGAGTTCTTTTTCGGCGGCGGTGATCCGCTCGGGCTCGCCGTCGATGAATTCCACGCGGCAGGTCGTGCAGCGGGCATTGCCGCCGCAAGCGTGCAGTTGGTCGATCCCCGCTTCATCGCGGAGGGCCAACACCAACCGCTTGCCTTGGGGAACTTCGAACGTACCGACGTTTTCGACCGTCAACTTGGGCATGGTGTTCCTTCCGGTGGGTACATGGTTAGCAAACGCGTCGCGCTGGCCGCGGCACCGCCGGGCAGTGCGTACCGCATCGCGCGCCGCGGGGCAGCGG
>Ga0182737_1003862_pt1 | contig 10618 bp, 13 predicted proteins | sample eDN5th30CBELigOP_FD_128878 | JGI IMG/M metagenome (GOLD analysis project Ga0182737, IMG submission 128878) | Enriched Organic Plus compost microbial communities from Emeryville, California, USA - eDNA 5th pass 30_C BE-Lig OP (version 2) (version 2) ... | reverse complement strand
CGTGCGCCGGAATGCCCACAACCGGCTCGCCAGGAAGGTAAGCACCGCCAGCGCAACGAGGATCAGGGCCAGCAGCAGATCGTAGGGCAAGGCGGTGGCGTGCAGCAGCCACGCGTACGCGGCTTCGTTCAGGGCGAAGCCGGCCGCCGAAACCAGGAAGAAGCGCCGCGCGGCGCGTGCCAATGGCGCGGCCGCATGACGGAAAGTGAGCCGGTAATGACCGCAGAACGACACCAGGAAAGCCACCAGCCAGCCCACCGCATTGGCGGCCAGGGGAGCCAGCCCGAGGCCCTCGACGCAGGCGACGGCCACGCACCAGTGCGTGGCGGCGGCCGCACAGCCCACGGCGATGAACCAGGCGAGCTGCCGCAACAGCGAGGCGGCAGGAAGGCGGAGGGCGGCAAGCATGAGGAAGTGGGTGGCGCCGTGCGGCGCATCGTGATCTGCGGCGACGATTTTGGCATGAATCCGGCCGTGGACGCGGCCATTCTGCACCTGGCCGGCATGGGCCGCATGAGCGCGATCAGCTGCCTGTCGCTGGGGCCCTCGTTCGCTGCCAGCGCCGACGCGCTGCACGGGCACGACGTGGATGTAGGCCTGCATCTGAACCTCACTGAATCCCTAGGCGGCGTGCCCGCCATGCCGCTGTCCGCGCTGATTGCGCGGGCCTGCGCGCGCCGGTTGGATCCGGCCGCGATCGATACGGCGGTGCAGCGCCAGCTCGATGCGTTCGAACGGGGGTACGGGCGCGCGCCCGACTACGTGGACGGCCACCAGCACGTGCACCAGTTGCCCGTCGTGCTGCCCCGGCTGCTGCACGCGCTGCGCCGGCGCTACGGCGCGCGCCGGCCCTGGTTGCGCTGCACGCTACCACGCCTGCCGCGCGGCATGGTGCCGGCAGATGCCTTCAAGGCATGGGTGATCGGGGCATTGGGCGGCCACGCGTTGCGCCGCGCCGCGCGCGAGGATGGCTGGCGCACTAACACCCGGCTGCTGGGCGTGTACGGCTTGCGCGGGGGCGCACGGCTTTACGACACGCTGCTGCGGCGCTGGCTGGCCGCGGCGCAGGAGGGCGACCTGCTGATGTGCCATCCAGCCGTGGACGCGCCGTCGCGCACGGATGAGCTGTGGCGCCAGCGGGCAGCGGAATTCGCGGTGCTGTCAGGCGACGGTTTGGCCGAGGCGCTGCTGCAGCACGGTTTGGCGGTGCGGCGCCTGAGCCGCACGCAGGCGCAGTAGTAGCCGTGGCATAGCGACCGCGTGCCGCGCACGATCCGCCCGAATCGGGTATGGTTGGCCGCTGTGTCGGCCGTCCCTCCCAGGCAGCCCGCGTCATCAGTCCCCCCTGTTGTCCGTTTCGTTTCATGACGTCCCGCGATCCCGCCAAGTCCCTCACCGAGCGTTTCCTGCACGCGTTCTTCTTCGAGATCATCGCCATCGGCCTCAGCGCGCCCGTGGCGGCGTGGGCCATGCGCCAGCCGGTGTTCGACATGAGCGTGCTGACGGCCGCCATTGCGCTGGCGGCGCTGGTCTGGAACATGGTCTACAACGCGGGCTTCGAGCGGCTGGAGCGCCGCTGGGGCCTGCGCCGCACCTTGCCGGTGCGGGTGCTGCACGCCTGCGGCTTCGAGGGTGGCCTGGTGCTGATCGTGGTGCCCCTGGCCGCCTGGTGGCTGGGCATCAGCCTGTGGGAGGCGCTGCTGCTGGACATCGGCCTGCTGGCCTTCTATCTGCCCTACGCGTTTTTCTACAACCTGGCGTACGACAAGCTGCGTGCGCGCTGGTGGGGGCGGCCCAGCGAGGCCTAGGCACGTGCCGCGTCAGCCTGCCGTGCCGCGCGCCTGCAGCATGGGCGCGTCGGATGGTGCCGATGGCTCTGATGGCGTCGACGCTGCATAGGCCTGCCCGGCGTCGCGGATGAAGGACTGCACTGCGGCCTCGTAGACCGCGCCGCTGCGCACCGCGCCGGAATGCGAGGCGCCGTCGATCTTCACCAGCCGCTTCAGCTCGGACGGCACCTTCCGCGCGGCGGCGAACAGCTCGTCGCTCATTGTGTGCGGCACCACGCGGTCGGCCGTGCCGTGCATCAGCAGCATCGGCGTGGTCAGCGTGGCGAGTTTCTCCACCGATGCGAAGGGCTGCGTCACCAGCAGGCTGGCGCCGGGCAGCTTGCCCCAGCGCAACGTGCCCAGCATGGCCGCCACGCTGGTGAAGCTGGATTCGACGATAAGGCCCGCGATCGCGGGGCGGTCGGCCTGCGCGGCCAGGTCGATGGCGATGGCGCCGCCCAGGCTGTGGCCGTAGAGAAAGCGCCGCGCCGGATCGGGCTGGCGGCGCGCCAGCTCGGCCAGCGCCGCCGAGGCATCCTGCAGCGCGGTGTCCTGCGAGGGCAGCAGCGTGGTGGACTCGCCGAAGCCGCGATAGTCGATCGCCAGCATCGAATACCCCATGCGCGTCCAGGCATCCATGCGGAAGGCGCTGCCGTTGAGGTTCCAGCGCGCGCCGTGAAGGTACAGCACGGTGGGGGCGTCGGCCCGCGGCGCCTGCCAGTACCAGGCGCGCACCTTGTCGCCGTTGTCCAGCGCCAGATCGTAGATCTCGGTGCCGGCGGGCGGCTCGCGCCACCAGCGCTGGTCGGTCTCGGGCGAGAAGATGGCCTGCCGCTGCCAGGCGTCCAGCTGGGTGCAGCCGACCGCACCGGCGACGGCGAGGACGGTGGCCACCAGCAGGCGGCGCAGGGATCGGCGGGAAAGGGCGGGCATTGCTATCGGACCGGGCGGGCGCGGGCGGGTTCCCGAGCCATTCTATTGTCCGGGGGGGCGGCCGTTGGCGGTGTACGATCCGGATGTGGGCCTGCCGCGTGCCGCGTGGGCCATGCGCCGCTTCCGGCAGGCCGTTTTCCGGCCTCGTTTCCCGTTCCTCCGTTTCCGATTTCGCCGTGACCCTGTACGACGTGCCCGCGCCGGCCAAGATCAACCTGTTCCTGCACGTGGTCGGGCGCCGTCCCGATGGCTATCACCTGTTGGAGACGGCGTTCCGTTTCGTCGACCTGTGCGACACCCTGCACTTCGAGTCGCGCGCAGATGGCATCATCTCGCGCGCCTACGAACTGCCCGGCGTGTCCGAGGACCAGGACCTTGTGGTGCGCGCCGCACGCGCGCTGCAGCGGGCCACCGGCACGCGCGCCGGGGCGCGCATCGGACTGGACAAGCGCATCCCACAGGGTGGAGGGCTGGGCGGAGGCTCCAGCGACGCGGCCACCACGCTGGTGGCGCTGAACCGCCTGTGGAACACCGGCCTGTCGCGCAGCGAGCTGATGGCGCTGGCCCTGCCGCTGGGCGCGGACGTGCCGGTATTCGTGTTCGGCCAGTCGGCCTTCGCGCAGGGCGTGGGCGAGGCGCTGCAGGCCGTAGAACTGCCACCTGCCGCCTATCTGCTGGCCCAGCCCGACGCCAGCGTGCCCACGGCCGAAATCTTCGGCGCACCCGATTTGACAAGGAATTCAGCCTGTATCAAAATAGCGGACTTTCTTGCTTCACCAAATTCTGCTTTCGGCAGGAACGACCTGGAGCTTGCGACATTTCGGCGCTACCCTGCAATACAGCGCAGCGCCGAATGGCTGAAGGCAAGGCTGGCAGCGATGCCGGCGGGCTTTTCCGGCGTCAATGTCCGCATGTCAGGTTCCGGCGCGTGTTTGTACGCCGAGTTCCCGCAGATGTCCCAGGCGGTTTTGGCACAGCGCGAAATAACCGCTACAATGCGCGTCGCCGGCACGGCAGCCGGTCTGGCAGCACCGGATTTCCGGTTGGTCCAGGCAGCAGCCGGCCTCGCAGAGCATCCACTGCGGTACTGGATTGCAAGCTAGTTGGGGAGTCGCCAAGTTGGTTAAGGCACCGGATTTTGATTCCGGCATGCGAAGGTTCGAATCCTTCCTCCCCAGCCCACCCAATACATAAAAAAGCTGTTGAACTCGATCGTCAGGCTCTGACCACGGTTCAGCAGCTTTTTTGCTTTATCAGGTTTTGCGCGCGCAGCCTGGCTCGCGTTCCGAGACGCTCCTAAGCTTTCCGCATCATGGCAAACGACAGCTTCATGATTTTCACGGGCACGGCCAACACCCGGCTGGCCGTCGACGTAGTCAACCATCTCGACATGTCGCTCGGCAAGATGACCGTGGGGCGGTTCTCGGATGGCGAAGTCATGGTCGAGATCAACGAGAACGTCCGCGGCAAGGACGTCTTCGTGCTGCAGCCCACCTGCGCGCCGACCAACGACAACCTGATGGAAATCATGGTGATGGTCGATGCGCTGCGCCGCGCCTCCGCGGGCCGCATCACCGCCGCCATTCCGTATTTCGGCTACGCCCGCCAGGATCGCCGCCCGCGCTCGGCGCGCGTGGCCATCTCGGCCAAGGTCGTGGCCAACATGCTGCAGGTCGCCGGCGTCGACCGCGTCCTCACCATGGACCTGCACGCGGACCAGATCCAGGGCTTCTTCGACATCCCGGTCGACAACATCTACGCCGGCCCGATCCTGCTGGGCGACATCTGGCGCCGCAACTTCCCCAACCTGGTGGTCGTGTCGCCCGACATCGGCGGCGTGGTGCGCGCACGCGCCCTGGCCAAGCAGCTGGAAGCCGACCTGGCCATCATCGACAAGCGCCGTCCGCGCGCCAACGTCTCCGAGGTGATGAACATCATCGGCGAGGTCGATGGTCGCACCTGCATCATCATGGACGACATGGTCGACACCGCCGGCACGCTGTGCAAGGCCGCCCAGGCCCTGAAAGAACGCGGCGCCGGCGCCGTGTACGCGTATTGCACGCACCCCGTGCTGTCGGGCGGCGCCATCGAGCGCATCGAGGCCTCCGAGCTGGACGAGCTCGTCGTCACCGACACCATCCCGCTGTCCGAGTCGGGCCAGTCCTGCGGCAAGATCCGCCAGCTTTCCTGTGCGGCGCTGCTGGGCGAGACGATCCTGCGTATCTCGAACGCGGAATCCGTCAGCTCGCTGTTCGTCGACTGATCGTCCCGACGATCCCGAATTTGCGCTCCGCTGGTCGCGGCGGGGCGCAGAGCTGCCAGGCGCATGTCGCGCCCGGCAAACCTTCCGGCGCAAGCAGTACCGCGCCTTACTGTGCTTTTGGAGTTTTCCATGAAATTCAATGCCACTGCGCGTAGCGTCCAGGGTTCGAGTGCGAGCCGCCGCCTGCGCCGCGCGGGCCGCGTTCCCGCCATCGTTTATGGCGGTACGGCTGCCCCGCTGAACATCGAGCTCGACCACAACGAGATCTACCATGCCCTGCGCAAGGAAGAATTCCACGCTTCCATCCTGACGATGGAAGTGGAAGGCAGCAAGGGCGAACAGGTCCTGCTGCGCTCGGTTCAATGGCACCCGTACAAGCCGCAAGTCCTGCACGTCGACTTCCAGCGCGTCGACGCCAACCAGGCCCTGCACACCAAGGTGCCGCTGCACTTCATCAACGGCGAAAACTCGCCGGCCGTGAAGCTGAGCAGCGCCGTCATCACCCACGTGCTGACCGAACTGGAAATCGCCTGCCTGCCGGCGGCCCTGCCCCAGTTCATCGAAGTCGACCTGTCGAACCTGCTGGCCGGCGGTTCGGTGCACCTGGCCGACATCAAGCTGCCCAAGGGCGTCACCTACCTGTCGCACGGCAGCGATGCCAACCCCGTGCTGGCCTCGGCCCTGGTCAAGGGCGGTGGCGCGGCGGCCGGCGATGCCGCCGAGGGCGAGGAAACGCCCGCCGCCTGATGCTTGCGTCCGCGCGCCGGCGCTTCGGTACCGGCGCGCCGATGATGCATTCTTCCGGCCCTGCCCGTGCATTTGCACGCGCAGGGCTTTTTATCGGATAGTCTCGCCATCATGAGTGATCCCATCCGCCTGATCGTGGGCCTGGGCAACCCCGGCCCCGAATACGAGACCACGCGCCACAACGCCGGCTTCTGGCTGGCCGACCAGGTGGCCGACGACCTGCGCGCCAGCTTCTCGTTCGAGAAATCCTTCTCGGGCCTGGTCGCCAAGGCGCGCCACGGCGGCGAGAACGTGCTGCTGCTCAAGCCCGCCACCTACATGAACCGCTCGGGCCAGGCCGTGGGAGCGCTGGCGCGCTTCTACAAGCTGGCGCCGCAGCAGGTGCTGGTGCTGCACGACGAACTGGACCTCCTGCCCGGCCAGGTCAAGCTGAAGCAGGGCGGCGGCCACGCCGGCCACAACGGCCTGAAGGACATCCAGGCCGCGCTGGGCAGCCCGGATTTCTGGCGCGTGCGCATCGGCATCGGCCATCCGCGCAGCCTGAACCTGGCCCAGCCGGTGGCCGATTTCGTGCTGCATCCGCCGCGCCGCGAGGAACAGCAGGCCATCGAACCCGTGCTGGACCGCTGCCGAGCGGTGATCCCCGCGCTGCTGGACGGCGATTTCGCGCTGGCCACGCGCCAGCTGCATGGCGGCAACGGATCGTGACCCCCATGCCCGCCGAGGGCTTCACCTTCCGCCAGGAACTGGCCGATTTCTGGCGCTTCCTGCGGTATCCCACGCCGCGCCGCCTGCCCGGCCGCCTGCGTGGCGCGCACGCCAACAATGGCCTGCTGCGCGACTGGCTGCCCGGCATCGCGTTCGGCCGGCTGATGGCCTGGGCCGGCGTGTTGTGGCTGGTCAACCTGTTCGCACTGGGCCCGATCGCCCTGATGGCAGCCTCGGGCGGCGGCATCACGCACCGCCTGGATCCCGACAACATCCCGTGGCTGACCGCCGTGCTGTGGGCGCCGCTGGTGGAAGAGCTGCTGTTCCGCTACGGCCTGCGTCGTCCCGTGCAGGCGCTGTGGCTGTGCCCGGCCATGCTGCCGGTGCTGCTGTTCGGCCCCCTGGGGTGGACCATCGCGCTGCTGGTCTGCGTGCTGCTGGCCGCCTGGCTGCCGCTGCGTCCCGGCCGCCCGGCCCGGGCAGGCCGTCCCACTGCGTGGCGCCGCGAGTACGCGCGCCGCTATGGGCTGGTGTTCCACCTAGCGACGCTGGCCTTCGCGGCCTCGCATCTGAACAACTTCTCGATGAGCCATCCCACCCTGGTGCTGCTGCCGCTGCTGGTGCTGCCGCAATGGGCCACGGGGCTGGTGCTGGGCTGGATGCGCACGCGGCGTGGTATCGGAGCGGCCATTGCGTTGCACGGGGTGTTCAACGCGGGGCCGGTGCTGATGATCTGGCTGTTGACCGGCTTGCTGGGGCAGGCGGCTGGATAACCGACCGCCTCGTCGCGTACAGCAGTTTCTCGGTATCGGCTGTTCCCGCACGACCAATGCTGGGTCACGCGGCAACGGACGCCGCCCTTGCCTTGGTACTTATAGGCTTTTCATGGCTCTGCATGCGGCATCGTCCGCCTGCCCAATGGGGCAAATCGACGCTTTTCAACGTGCTCTTCACCAAGGCCGGCGTCGAGGCTGAAAACTATCCGCTTGTTGGCGAGGTGAAAAGCTAGGTGAGGAACAAGGAGTTCCGTGCGTGTTGCGGTGAAGTCGGACAAGCCCTTGGATATGCAAACGTTGACGAGCCTTGTCAGGAGTCAAGGATTGCGCTGCCAGTAGGGCGGAAATAAACGGCGCTCAAATGAGCGCCGTTATTGTTCAGGCCTTGGCTGTCCTTCATTGTTACTGCCTCGGATCCAGAATGATGCGAGATGGTGATCCATAGAGAACCAGCACTTTCTGCCCGATGGTAAAAGGCGGGTCGCTTCCTTGAACTAAGGTCATGAGATTGCCGTTTTCAGTCTGAACGACATATTCCAGGCCGGTTTGTTGGGTTGCGCTGTTCTCAATGGCGGCTCCCGCCAAGCCGCCGGCAATCGCGCCACCTATGGCGCCCAAGACATTTGCTCTTGCGCCTCCTCCTATGGAGGAGCCGGCTACGGCACCCGCCGCTGCGCCTGTTGTTCCACCCAAGGCAGCGGTTCCTGCTATGGAAATCGGCCTGACACTAATGATAGTGGCGGCAACGGTTCTGTTGACTTGTCCGACGGCACCGACCGAATACGAGTTTGGGGAGACATTGGGGGCGCACGCTGTAAGTGTGAGAGCTGCCCCCAAGGCAACAGCTAGTGAGAACGCCGAGTTCATTGCTGCGCCGCTTTAGTTGGGAACATCGGTTTGTCTATGTCAACCGTTTCCAGTGCTTGCAAAAAGAGAGAGATGTTGTTTTGCACAGAGCGATTCATCGATTCTAGGGCGCGGGTGGCCCCCAAGAAAGCGTAGCCCGCGGGTGTAGTGCCTGATGCCGCGATGTTTTGCGTGTAGATGATGTCGCCTGTCTTGCGGTTCTGAATTTCATACCGCGCTTCGGTCTCTGTTGTCATAGAAAAACCCGCGGCTGGGATTTCAAATTTTAGAATCTTGACAGCGATATTGACCTTTTCTTTGCCGTCATCGTTGAAGATCGCCATTTTGTTCAGGGCCTCGACTAAGGCCGTTTGCCATAGCGGTGGGACTTGAGTTCCCACCCACACAGGAAGTTCTCCAGTTGCTTCGTCGGGGCGGGCAACTGTGACAGTCATCGATTTAAGTTCGGCATCAAGCTTTTTAGGGCTATATCCGACGTTCGGCACGGAAAAATTCGGAGGAGGCATAGGAGCGCACCCCCCAAGGAAGAGAAGTCCAATAGTGGCAAGCACGGCCAGTAAACGAGTCATTGCAAATACTCTCCGCATAAAAATTTATATAAACATATGTCTCTAATAGTAACAGTTTCCTAAGTGGTGGGGTTGCTTCAGGCCTCGTATCCGGTCGCTGCCATCGGTGACGGCCATGTATTGACCCAGTGAAATCCTGCTCACGTCATAATCGAGGAAATGACGATGAGCACGAAGATGGAAGAAGACATCAAACGCTGGACAGCCAAGCGCAAAAGTGCGCTGGTGCTGGACATCATCCAAGGCAAGACGACTGTGGCCGAGGCGAGCCGCCAATACGACCTGTCACCATCGGAAGTCGAGCAGTGGGTCGATGACGGCAAGCGGGGTATGGAGAACGCCCTGCGAGCCAGCCCGCAGGATGTGCGTGAGCAGTACGAGCGCCAGCTTAAAGACCTGCAAAAGGCGTACGGCGAAGCGATGTTGGAGCTGCGCGCCAGAAAAAAATTGCAGTCCCTGCTGGGCGAGGACGAGAAGTGATCGAGACGATCCGCCAGGGACTGCAAGCCGAGGGCATCACCGTCTCGATCTCCAAGCTGTGTCGCTGGTTCGGTGTGCCGCGCCGCACGGTGTACTACAAGCCAGTGAAGTCCGCGCCGAAGGTTGACCCGAAGTTCGCCACGCCGATCAAGGCGATGATCGAGGAGTCGCCGTCGTTTGGATACCGGACCGTCGCGCATCTGCTGGGGTTCAACAAGAACACCGTGCAACGCGTGTTCCAGTTGATGGGCTGGCAGGTTCGTAAGCGGCCGATTGCTTCAGGCCGCGTATCTAGGCCCTGCCATCGGTGGCAACGATGCCGAACGAGCGCTGGTCCACGGATATGTGCCGGGTGTGGGCTGGCCGGGACGGTTGGGCAACGCTGGCGCTGGTGATCGACTGCCATACGCGCGAACTCTTAGGCTGGCACCTATCTCGCAGCGGCAAGGCCTGCACCGCGGGCAGCGCCCTGGAACATGCCTTGATTGCCCGCTTCGGGACGTTGGGCCGCGTGCCGATGCCGTTCCTTTTGCGCTCGGATAATGGGCTGGTGTTCACGTCGCGCAGCTACACCGCACTGGTACGCGGCTATGGATTGCGCCAGGAGTTCATCACGCCGCATTGCCCTCAGCAAAACGGTATGGTCGAGCGCGTGATCCGAACGCTCAAAGAGCAGTGTGTACATCAGCATCGCTTCGAGACGATCCAGCATGCCAGCCGCGTGATCGGCGACTGGATACGCTTTTACAACGACCGACGACCGCACCAGGCGCTCGGCATGAAGACCCCGGCTGAGGCATTTGCACTAGCCGCTTAACCTGAGCAGGTTCTGCTGGGTCATTACATGAACACCGCCAGATAGCCGACAACGCCCGCCGGTCCATCCTCGCGCGCAGCCGCAAAACTTTTCCGAAGAATTCCCATGTCTCCTCCTGTCAGTTGTGGCCGTGAGGCTGATGCAAGGCGAGCTGAATAGCTGTCCTGGCCTGGGAGAAGTCCTCGCGCGTCGCAAGACCCGTTTCCGCCTGGTAGAACAGCACCATGAACAGGTTGGCCGTCGCTTCGGCCAGCGGCCCCAGCTCGCGTGCGGCGTCCTGGTCCAGCCAGTCGATAGCGTTCAACTGCGCCGCCGCTTGCTGAACTGCCTGAGAAAATTGATTAGGATTGATGGTTGCCATGATTTCACCTCTGCATCAGGTGGGAATGTGGAAGTGTCGGCCGGCGTTGCATCGTCGGCCGACACGCCTTAGGTCGCCTCAGGTCGATTCACGAACGCGGCCACCTCGTCATTTCTGGCTGCTGCCGTCGCGTCGTCATTCGAGCCGGAAAGGGTGTTGCCAACGGCCCAGCTGCTGGCCGCCTTAATCGTCGCGGCGAGCTTGCCGCCGGTTGTCTCTGCAATCCGACTCTTGGCCGTGTCCGCCATGCTGCCGGCCTTGGCCGACG
>Ga0182737_1003861_pt1 | contig 10619 bp, 9 predicted proteins | sample eDN5th30CBELigOP_FD_128878 | JGI IMG/M metagenome (GOLD analysis project Ga0182737, IMG submission 128878) | Enriched Organic Plus compost microbial communities from Emeryville, California, USA - eDNA 5th pass 30_C BE-Lig OP (version 2) (version 2) ... | reverse complement strand
TCCCGGTTCATCCGTTCGAAGAGCGGCAGGTCGGAGAGGACCAGGGGCGACTTGGTGAGGACCGAGACCGGGGTGCCGGCTTCCTGGAGCGCCTCGAGGACGCCGCGGGTCAACCGGTACTTGCTCTCGACCCACTGGTAGGGGTCGGTGTTGGTGCCGAGCGCGACCAGCTCGTTCCTCCACGACGGCCTGGCCAGTTCGGCGCGGACCACTTCCGGCGCGTTTACCTTGACCACGATCTCCCGCTCGAAGTCGCGGCCCGCGTCGAAGCCCAGGTAGGTGTGGGTGGGGCGCGCGAAGCAGTAGACGCAGGCGTGGCTGCAGCCCCGGTAGGGATTCACGGTCCAGTTGAATCCGTACGGGCCGCTCGGGACCCGGTTCAGCACGGACCTGGCCCGCACCTCGTGGAACCTGATCCCCATCGCCTCGGGCGCGGTGAACGTGCGCACCGGCCCGAGACCGGCCTCCTCCATGCCGGGCAGGGCCATCTCGGCCCCCGGCTCGGCCGGCCGCCCGTCGGCCGTCACTCTCTGACCGTCCCAGCGCACGAACACATGTTCGCATATTTACTTGGCCGACTGGGATGGATAGTCTCGCCTGCATGCCGGATTTCTACGATTTCGCCGTCAGCCGCGTAGACATGCGGGACACCAGGGTCTTAGAGTCGGAGGGTCCGGAACTGGATCTCGGGGACGGCCAGGTCCTGATCGAGGTGGATCACTTCTCGCTCACCGCCAACAACGTGACCTACGGCGCGATGGGAGAGGCCATGAACTACTGGGACTTCTATCCCGCGCCCGACGGTCTCGGGCGGATCCCCGCCTGGGGCTACGGCGACGTGGTCGCCTCGAGGGCGGACGGCATCGAGACGGGCGCGCGGGTGTTCGGCTACCTGCCCATGTCGACCCACGCCGTGCTCGAGCCCGGCCGCATCCGGGATGCGGGGTTCACCGACGTGACCGCCCACCGGGCCGCTCTCCCCGCCGTCTACAACGAGTACCGCCTGGTCCGGGAGAAGGATCTCGACCGCGAACGCCTCGTCGCGATCTTCATGCCGCTCTACGGGACCTCCTGGCTCCTCGCCGACTGGCTGGTGGAGATCGAGTTCGGCGGGGCGGAGCAGCTAATCGCATCGAGCGCTTCGAGCAAGACCGCGCTGGGTCTCGCCCACGCGCTCCAGGAGGACTTCGGGTCCCCGATCGAGACGGTCGGGCTGACCTCTCCCCGCAACCGCGAGTTCACCGAGGGGACGGCCCACTGGGACGCGGTCGTGACCTACGACGACCTGGACGACCTCGACCCAGGCGTGCCGAGCATCTACGTCGACTTCGGCGGCAACGCGAAGCTCCGGCATCGGGTGCACAGCCACTTCGGCGACCGTCTGGTCGCCAGCGTGGCGGTCGGCATCGCCGACTGGGAGTCGATGGTCCCGGAAGAGGGGGCGAGCTCCCTGCCGGGCCCGTCCCCGCAGTTCTTCTTCGCCCCGGACCGGGTAGTGAAGCGGAACGAGGACTGGGGCGAGGACGGGCTGGGCCGGAGGCTCGCCACCAGCCAGGACCGCTTCACGGACCGCAGCCGGGAGTGGATGGAGGTCCGTTCCGGGTCGGGCCCGGAAGCGATCCGGGAGTCCCTGATCGCATTGATGGACGGCGAGGTCCCGCCCGATCGCGGGATCTCCGTAAGTCCCTGAGGGCGGCGGCCCAGAGGCGCCCGGCAGTCGGGACGCCCCGGGCGGTCGCCGGGCTCAGCCACCGAGGATGGCGCCGACCAGGTTCGGCCGGAAGGGCTCCGTGCCCTCGACCAGCTCCGTGCCGGCGAGGGCCGGCTCGTTAGCCTTCAGATAGGCGAGCTCGCGGCTCAGGTCCCCGACCCCGTTGGCGCCGACGGTCGGCAGCAGCTGCAGGGTGCTGAGCGTGCCGAAGGCCTGCCCGCTCCGGTTGAGGAAGCCGCTGCCCGAATCGCCGGGGACGCCGGGGGTGAGGGTGAACACGTTGTGGCTCCACCCGCTCGCGTCGTTGCTGAGCACGATGCCCTGCTTGGGGCTCAACTGGCGGATGCCCTGCCGGAGCGAGGAGTTCCCCCACGAGTAGACGGTCGAGCCGAGACCACCCGGGGCCCCGAGGCCTGTCGGGCCGCCGAAGCCGGGCACGGAGGGGTTCACCTTGCCCGCGTCGGCCGGGTCGATCCGGACCAGCGCGAGGTCGTTGAACGCGCAGGTGCCCGCATCGGTCTCGCCCCTGGCCTGCATCGTGTTCCAGGAGCTGTAGGCGAGGACGCCGGGGCGCGAGGCTCCGGTCACCTCCACCTGGGTGCCGATCGGCAGCGTCCCGGACTGGCAGCCATCCGTGTCCGTCGCCTGCCCCGTGCCCGAGCAGTGCGCCGCCTGGCCTATGAACACGTCCGAGCCGTTCTGGAACACGAAGTTGGCCGTGCACTGGCCGCCCTGCGTGAAGGTCTGGACGCCGGGGTGGATCGCCGCGGACGAGGCGGGGGCCCAGGCCGAGGACGGGCTCGGCAGGGCGAGCCCCAGGGAGAGCGTCGCGAGGATGGAGACGATGAGGCACCTCATGTTCTTCATTCCCGCTGCCTACCCCGCGAAATGCTCGATAAACAGATGGGTTCTCGGTTCGCGACACGGGAAGCGAAGCCGGTCGGCGGTAGCGCTTGTTGCGATCGTCGCACGGCGGGTAGGTTCGGGGCAACGAGCGGATCGGAGGAGTGGATGAGCGAAACGGAGCGCATCGTGATCGTCGGGGCGAGCCTGGCCGGTGCCCGCGCGGCGGAGGGGGCGCGGGAGTCGGGATTCGGCGGAGAGATCGTCCTGATCGGCGCGGAGGAGGAGCGGCCGTACGAGCGGCCGCCGCTCTCCAAGGACTACCTTCGGGGCGAGAGGGACGACCTGACCTGGGCACACGATGAGTCGTTCTACGTCGAGAACGACATCGACCTCCGTACGTCGACCAGCGTCACCGCTATCGACCCGCCCCGCCGGACGGTCACGATCGAGGGCGGGGAGACCGTTCCGTACGATCGTCTGCTGCTCGCCACCGGGTGCGAGCCGAGGCGGATCGAGATCCCGGGAGCGGACCTCGAGGGGGTCCATTACCTGAGAACCGCCGAGGATTCCGGGCGCCTCGGCCAGCGGCTCGAGGAGGGCACGAGGGTCGCGGTCGTGGGGGCGGGGTGGATCGGCTGCGAGGTCGCCGCCTCGGCCCGCCAGAGGGGCTGCGAGGTGACCCTGGTCGAGCCGGCCGAGGTTCCCCTCCAGGGGGTGCTCGGGAGGGATCTGGGCGGCTTCTTCCGGGACGTCCACCTCGAGCGGGGCGTTGACTTCCGGGGCGGGACCAAGGTGGAGGCCTTCGAGGGCGAGCGCCGTGTGTCGGCCGTCGCCACCACCGCGGGGACGGTCGCGGTGGACCTGGTCGTGGTCGGGATCGGCGTCGTGCCCAGGACCGCTCTGGCCGAGGAAGCGGGCTTCGAGACGAACGACGGCATCCCCGTCGACGCGGCCCTCCGGACCGAGGTCGAGGGGGTCTACGCGGCCGGGGACGTCGCGAACGCCTTCCACCCGTTCTATGGCGAGCGGATCAGGGTCGAGCACTGGGCCAACGCCCGGCGGCAGGGTTTCGCCGCGGGGCGCTCCCTGGCGGGGCGTGAGGTCTCCTACCAGGAGCTGCCGTACTTCTTCTCGGACCAGTTCGACGTCGGGATGGAGTACACCGGCCACGCTGCGGAGTGGGACGAGATCGTGATCCGCGGCGACCGCAGCGGGGGCGGGGGCGAGTTCATCGCGTTCTGGCTGAAGGAAGACCGGGTCCTGGCCGGGATGAACGTCAACGTCTGGGACGTCGCGGAGACGATCGGCGAGCTGATCCGGTCGAAGCATCCGGTGGACGCCGCCGCGCTGGCGGACCCGGACACGGACCTCAACGCGCTGGCCTGATCAACCGCGAGACGCGCCTTTTCGCCTCATTGCGCAGAGAAACCGCATCTCGCAACCCGGGCCCGCCCGCCACCAAACCGCGAGACGCGCCTTTTCGCCTCATTGCGCAGAGAAACCGCATCTCGCGGTTCCGGGGCCTCGGGGCACCGGGTCCGCGGCACCGATCGACGAGGCGAGCCTCAGTCCCCGCGAAGCGGGGCCAACCACTCCTGGGGCAGGGTCGGCGGCACGTCGCCGGCGTAGACCGGGACCACCCGCTTCGCGACCTCCCAGATCGGGCGGGGCTCGATGAACGGCCGCAGGTCCTGGAGCGTCGCGGCGAGCCGCACGCTCGGGGCGATCTGGAAGTCGGCGGCGTTCGGGGTCTCGCCGCCGAGGACGCCGTCCTCGACCCACGCGTCGAGCCGGTCGAGCCAGCCGGGCATCGCGGCGAGGCCGTTGCGGGTGTTCTCGTCCGTGGCGTCGTTGATCTTGTACTCGCCGAGGATGATCGGGCCGCTGGTGCGCGCGGCGACCGCGGGCGGGAGCGGAAGGTTCGAGCCCTCGAGGAAGGTCGCGATGGAGCGGGGCGAGCGGCGGACGGCGTTCCAGAGGATCTGGCGCACGGCGTGCTGCAGCTCGGCCTCGCCGAAGGCCTCCGCCATCAATACCTGCTTGCGGGCATCCGCGTCCGCGGGCAGGAGCGGCGGCTCCGGCACGAGGCGGTCCAGGGCGCGGCCGATGTCGACGGAGTTCTGCAGCTTCTCGCCGGCGAACTTCAGCGCCGGGACGGTGGAACCGGGAAACCCGACGGCTCGCAGGATCGGCTTGTGGAGGACCGGCAGCAGGTCGATCGTCTTGTAGTCGATCCCCTTGAACTCGAGCATCGCCTTGGTGGTCTTGGCCGGGTGCGAACCCGGGAGGCTGTACAGCGTCGCCTTGCTCATGGCGTGAGTCTATGGCCCGCGAGCCGAGGGGACGCCCCGAAACTCCCGGCCGTGCCACACTTTCCCGTCCATGCTCCTCGTCATCGACGTCGGCAACACCCAGACCCATCTCGGGGCCTTCGAGGGCACCGAGCTCACCCGCCACTGGCGCTTCCAGACCCGGGCCGGCGCGACCAGCGACGAGCTGGCCGAGCGCATCTCCGGCCTGATGACGCTGCGCGGGACGGGCTTCGGCGATCTCGACGGCCTGGTCGTCTCCTCCGTCGTACCCCCGCTCGGCGCCGAGTACAAGCGCCTCGCCGAGGAGTACCTGGACGTGGACTGCCTCCTCGTCGGGCCCGGCATCAAGACCGGCATGTCGATCGAGATCGACAACCCGGCGGAGGTCGGGGCCGACCGGCTCGTCAACGCCATCGCGGCGTACGAGGAGGTCGGCGACGTCTGCGTCGGGGTCGACTTCGGCACCGGCATCAACTTCGACGCGGTATCCGCCGACGGGGCCTACCTCGGCGGCGCGATCGCCCCGGGCGTCGAGATCTCGCTCACCGCCCTCACCGAGCGGGCCGCCCGGATCTCGCGGATCGACCTCGGCCAGCCGAAGAAGGCGATCGGGACGTCCTCCCGCGAGGCGATCCAGGTGGGCGTGCTCTACGGGTTCGCCGGGCTCGTCGACGGGATCGCGCGAAGGATCAACCAGGAGCTGGGCGGCAACGCGAGGTTCATCGCCACCGGCGGCTACGCGAAATGGGTCGTCCCCTACTCGGAGGAGCTCGACGAGATCGACGATCTCCTCACGCTGAAGGGGCTGCGGATCATCCACGAACGCAACCTCGGCAGCCGTGGCTGAGGCTCCAACCACCCCCGCAGAAACCTCCCAGCCCGCGCTCACAGAACCGTTCGAGATCGGCGGGGTGAGGATCGCGAACCGAGTCCTGCTCGCGCCGCTGGCGAGCATCGGGAACTGGTTCGTGCGCCTCCAGGCCAAACGGTACGGGGCCGGAATGGCCGTGTCGGAGATGGTCTCCAGCTTCGGGCTTCACTACGGCAACGAGAAGACGATGACCGAGCTCCTGCGGATCCATCCCGACGAGCACCCCGTCTCGATCCAGCTGTTCGGTCATTCGCCCGAGGCCATGGAGTCCGGGGCCCGGATCGCCGCGCAGGCCGGCGCCGACCTGATCGACATCAACATGGGCTGCCCCGTGCCGAAGGTGAGAAAGACGGGGGCGGGCGCGGAGCTGCTCTCGGATCCGGAGCTCGCGCTCGACCTGGCACGGGCCGCCGGGGAAGGCAGCGGCCTCCCGGTGACCGTGAAGATCCGCTCCGGCCTGATGCCCGGTGACCGATCCGGCTTCGATCTCGCGATCCGATTGGTCGACGAGGCGGACGTGGCGGCGATCGGCTTCCACCCCCGGGTCGCCAAGCAGGGTCACAAGGGCCGCCCCGACTACGCCATGGCCCGCGAGCTGAGCGAGGTGCTCGACGCGCCGATGATCATCTCCGGTGGCTTGAGCACCGCCGAGGCGGCCCGGACCGCCTACGAGGAGTCGGGGGCCGACGCGGTGATGATCGCGCGGGGCTCGTTCGGCTATCCGTGGGTATTCGCCGAGCTGACCGGCCGGGAGGTCGAGCAGCCCACGCCGGAGACGATCATGGGAGAGCTCCTGTGGGTGATGGACCGGGCCGAGGACCACTTCGGGGCCGAGCGGGCCGGCCGGTATCTCCGCAAGTTCTACCCCTGGTACCTGGACCGGCTCGACGTGCCGAAGGTGGTCCGCAACGAGCTCTGCCAGACCGCCGGCCTGGACCGGGCCCGCGAGATAGTCGCGGCGATCGGCCGGGGCGAGGCGGTCGCCGTATGAACCTCTCCGACAGCGTGGAGACCTGGCGCCTGGAGGGCCGGCTGGAGGAGTTCCGGGGCCGGAGCATCCACACCTACTTCCGCGACGGAGAGGGCCCCCTGCTGGTCCTGCTCCACGGGTTCCCGACCTGCTCCTTCGACTGGCGGCACCTGGTCAAGCTCCTGCCGGGGCGGGCGATCCTCGCCTTCGACTTCCTGGGCTTCGGGTTCTCGGAGAAGCCGCGGGACCACTCGTACACGCTCTCCTGGCAGGCCGACCTCACCGAGGAACTGATCCACCGCCACTGGGACCGGCGCCCGGCCTACGTGTGCGCCCACGACCTGGGCACGTCGGTCGCCACCGAGCTCCTCGCCCGGGACCTGGCCGGTGAGCTGCGCTTCGAGCTGACCGGCATGCTGCTCTTCAATGGTTCCATCCTGGTCGAGCGGTCCAACCCGACCCTCGCCCAGAAGCTGTTGCGGGGCCCGTTCGGACCGCTCGCCGCCCGGTTCTCGAACGAGGCGTTCTTCCGGCGGCAGTTCTCCTCGATCTTCGGCGCCGAGCACCCGGTGAGCGACTCCGAGGCGTCGGACTACTGGAGCCTGATGACGTGGAACGACGGCAACCGGCTGGGTCACAAGCTCGTCTCCTACATGGACGAACGGGAGATCTACGCGGACCGCTGGCACGGAGCGGTCTCCCGCTGGGGCGGCGACCTGCGTCTCGCCTGGGGGATGGATGACCCCGTGGCGGTGCCGGAGGTGCTCGACGGGCTGCTCGAGATGAGGCCCGATCTGCCGGTCACCCGGATGCCCGGTCTCGGACACTACCCTCAGGTCGAGGATCCCGAAGGCTTCGCCCGCGTCCTCGAGGAGGCGCTGAGTTCCTCGGCCTCCTCGTTATAATCGCCCGTCCGCTGCCCTGCCGGTGCCCCTGGTGCCGCTCAGGGCGTTCGTCATTTTCAGGGCCGGGCTGGTAATTCCCGGCCGTCCCAAGAGAGGTTGATACCTGTGAGTCGTCAGTCTGAAATCACGCCCGAAGGTCTGAAGAAGCTCGAGGAGGAGATCGAGTACCTGTCGACTGTGCGCCGCCGCGAGGTCGCCGACCGGATCAAGGAAGCCCGTGACTTCGGTGATATCTCCGAGAACGCCGAGTACGACGACGCCAAGAACGAGCAGGCCCAGCTCGAGGCCCAGATCGTCCAGCTCGAGGAGCGCCTGCGCCGCTCGACCGTCGTGGAGGAGAGCTCGGCGGACAAGGGCGAGGTTTCCTTCGGTTCGATCGTCCACATCAAGGACCAGGACTCCGGGGACTCCAAGAAGTTCCAGATCGTGGGTTCGACCGAGGCCGATCTCTCCCAGGGCAAGCTTTCCAGCGAATCGCCCATCGGCGCGGCCCTGATCGGGGGCCGGGTCAACCAGATCGTGACCATCCCGGCGCCGCGCGGCCCGGAGAAGAACTTCAAGATCACGAAGATCGAAGCGGCCTGAGCCCCGCCCGGTCCGAAGCCGCATGACCGAAGAGAGCGAGACCAGCGGCGCCGACGGGCGCCCGGGCGAGGGCTTCGCCGGGATCCTCGCCGAGCGGCGCGAGAAGCTCGACCGACTGCGTGAGGCGGGGGTCGAGCCGTTCCCGCACGCGTTCCCGGCGCGGGAGGAGATCGCGGGCGTCATCGCCGAGCACGACGGCCTCGAGCCCGGCGTGGAGACCGACTCGGTCCATCGCGTGGCCGGCCGGATCACCGCGCGCCGCGGCCACGGCAAGGCCGCGTTCATCGACGTCCGGGACGCGACCGGCCAGATCCAGATCCACGCCAAGGCCGACGCGCTCGGCGACGCCTACTCGCTGCTCGACGATCTCGACCTCGGCGACTTCCTCGGGGTCGAGGGGCGGGCGATCGTCACGCGCCGCGGGCAGCTCTCGATCGAGGCCTCGTCCTGGCAACTCTTGGCGAAGGCCCTGCGGCCGCCGCCGGACAAGTTCCACGGCCTCGAGGACACCGAGACCCGCTACCGCCGCCGCGAGCTCGACCTGGTCGCCAACGAGGAGACGCGCGAGACCTTCCGGGTCCGGGCCCGCACGATCAGCGAGGTGCGGCGCTGGCTGGACGACCGCGGCTTCTTCGAGGTCGAGACGCCCGTGCTCCAACCCCTGTACGGCGGCGCCCTCGCCCGGCCCTTCGTCACCCACCACAACGCGCTGGACCGCCAGCTGTTCCTGCGGATCGCGACCGAGCTCTACCTGAAGCGCTGCGTGGTCGGCGGGATCGACAAGGTCTACGAGCTCGGCAAGGACTTCCGCAACGAGGGCATCTCGATGAAGCACAACCCCGAGTTCACGATGCTCGAGTGGTACGAGGCCTACGCGGACTACAACGACACCGCCGCGGAGCTCGAGGAGCTCGTCTCGACCGTCGCCGAGAAGGTGCTGGGCAGGGCCGAGATCGAGCGGGACGGCCGGACGATCAGCCTCGCCGCCCCCTGGAAGAGGATCACCCTGCGCGACGCGATCCTCGAGCACTCGGGCATCGACATCGACCAACTGACCGACCGGGACGCCCTCTCCGACGCGATCGGCAACGAGGACGACACCGCCGGCTGGGGCAAGCTGGTCGACACGGTCTTCTCGAAGCGGGTCGAACCCAACCTGGTCGAGCCGACCTTCATCCTCGACTATCCCGAGGAGCTCTCGCCCTTCGCCAAGGGCCACCGCGAGAAGCCCGGGAAGGTCGAGCGCTGGGAGGCGTTCGTCGGCGGGGTGGAGATCGCGAACTCCTTCTCCGAGCTGAACGATCCGGACGAGCAGCGCCGCCGCTTCGAGCAACAGGCCGCCGAGATCGATCGTGGCGACGACGAGGCCCAGCCGTTCGACGAGTCCTTCATCGAGGCCCTCGAGCAGGGCATGCCGCCGACCGGCGGCGTCGGGCTCGGCATCGACCGCCTGGTGATGATGCTCACCAATTCTTCGTCCCTGCGGGAGGTCGTGCTCTTCCCGGCGATGCGCGACTGACGCGACCCCCGCTCGAACCGAAGTCTGAACACCGAGAACACGATTAGGGAGAAATCTTGAGAAGCACCATCGCAGCAGCCGTGTCGTTCGTCCTCGCCTTCATCGGATGTGCCTCCGCCGCCCAGGCGGCCGAGGCGCTGGCCGGCGTCGTCGACGTCAAGGGCAAGCCGACCCTGGTGATCAAGGGGACGAATCGAATCGAAAGCGTGATGGTGACGGCCTTCAGGACGGCGCCCGACGGCGACTGGGATCGTCCCGAGGTCCCGGTCTGGTCGGTCTCGATCATCGAGAATCGACTGAGGCTCGCCCCCGACAGCAAGGCTGGCGAGTGCTGGCAGATCGACCGGAGCGCCGTCTACTGCAAGCGCGAGAAGGGTGGAGTCTCGTCGGTGCTGGCCACGCTGGGGGGCGGGATCGACAGCCTCCTGGTCGACAAGTCGCTCCGGGTGACGGCCGACGGCGGGCCGGGTGACGACTCCCTCTACGGCGGCAGGAAGAACGACGTGTTGATCGGCGGCCCGGGGCGCGACATGCTCCAGGGCGAGGGCGGCAACGACATCCTCGTGGGCGGCGCGGGCAACGACGACCTGCGGGGCGACTTCTGGCGCGACGCGGTCTTCTCCCGCCCGTTCGCGAAGCCCGCCGGGAGGGACCGGATCGTGGGCGGCCCCGGCAGCGACACGATCCAGGGCGGAGCCGGTGCGGACGTCCTGATCGGCGGCCCCGGCAACGACTGGTTCGAGAACAACCGGGACCGCGCCCGCGATCGGATCGTCGGCGGTGGCGGGCGAGACACCGTGCGCGACCCCGACGTGAAGCGGCGCGGCAGGCGGATCGCCCTACGCGACAGCCTGTCGGGGCTCGAGGACCTCTACCTGGGCCTCCGGCGCTTTCGGTTGA
>Ga0182737_1003857_pt1 | contig 10623 bp, 10 predicted proteins | sample eDN5th30CBELigOP_FD_128878 | JGI IMG/M metagenome (GOLD analysis project Ga0182737, IMG submission 128878) | Enriched Organic Plus compost microbial communities from Emeryville, California, USA - eDNA 5th pass 30_C BE-Lig OP (version 2) (version 2) ... | reverse complement strand
GCACATTTTGACCGGGCCGATGGGGCTAAAACCGCCAACCGCCTGTTACAGCGACTCCAGCAAATCGGCTACCAAGTCACCATCACGACCGCTCCCGCCAGCTAAGTTTCACTTCAGACACCCTGCGGGGTGTCTGACACCTTTGGACGGTCAGTCGACCTGCGCGCCCGAGGCCTTGACGACCGGGGCCCAGCTTTCGACTTCGGACTTGATGAACGCGCCGAATTCGGCGGGCGTGGTCTTCTCGCCCACGGCGCCCAGGCCGGCGAAGGCTTTCTGCACGTCGGGGTTGTCCTGCGCCTTCACCATCACGGCATTGAGCTTCTCGATCACTTCCGGCGGCGTGCCGGCCGGCGCGATCAGGCCGAACCAGGACGAGACGTCGAACTTGTCGAAACCGGATTCCTGCATGGTGGGCAGGTCGGGCGCGGTGGGCGAGCGCTTGGCCGTGGTGACCGCCAGCGCGCGCAGCTTGCCGCCCTTCACGTGGGGCCAGGACGACGGCATGTTGTCGAACATGAATTGCACCTGCCCGCCGATCAGGTCGGTCACGGCGGGAGCGCTGCCCTTGTACGGCACGTGCAGCACATCCAGGCCGGCGCGCAGCTTGAACAGTTCGCCGGCCATGTGGATGGACGTGCCGCTGCCCGACGAGGCGAAGGCCAGCTTGCCGGGGTTGGCGCGGGCGTAGTCGACCAGTTCTTTCACCGACTTGACGGGCACGTTCGGGTTCACGACCAGGATGTTGGGCACCTTGGCGCCCAGCGCCACCGGCGCGAAATCCTTGGTCAGGTCGAACTTGACGTTCTTGTACAGCGTCTGGTTGATGGCGCTGGTGACGGCCACGAACAGCAGGGTGTAGCCATCGGGCTGCGCGCGCGCCACGTATTCGGTGGCGATGTTGCTGCCCGCGCCCGGCTTGTTCTCGACCACGAACGACTGGTCCAGCGCCTGGCTGAGTTCCTTGGCCATGATGCGGGCGATGACGTCGGTGGTGCCACCGGCGGAAAAACCCACCACGATATGTACGGGCTTATCGGGATACGCGGCCTGGGCGCTGGCGCCCATTGCCAGCGCGCCCAGCGTGGCGGCAAGCAAGGACGCGGCGTGGCGCAGGAAGCGGGGTTTCTGACTTTTGGTCATTGGAATGTCTCCTGTGTAATTGTCCGCGGTACGGACGGTCAAGACTTTGTTACGGGGGCGATTTTCCACTAGCCAGCCAGATTTCAGCAAGGTAGAGTCCACCCTGCGGACAGTGGTTTTCCCTGAAAACACCCCTGCCCCGACACCCCCACGCCGTTATACCCGAGGGTTGCATGTCGACTACAGAAAGTTCTTCCGGCCCGCGCACGTTGCGCCGCGGGCTGGCGGTATTGGCCGCGCTGCGAGACCAGGGCGCGGCCGGGCTCAGCATCACCGATATCGCGCGGCTGACGGCCATCCAGCGCCCCACGATCTACCGGCTGCTGGCGGCGCTGACCGACGCCGGCCTGGTCCTGCCGATTCCCGGCACCAAGAAGTACCGCGCCCAATGGGCGACCTGCGCCGACACCGCCACGCCGGACCCGCGCGTCAGCCAGACGCTGCCCAGCCTGCGGCGCCTGGCCGAGCGCACCGGCGATGCGGTCTTCCTGGTCGTGCGCGAGGGCGACGAGTCGGTCAGCCTGCATCGCGAGATCGGCGGCTACCCGGTGCAGATCCTGGCCACCTATGCGGGCAAGCGCCAGCCGCTGGGGGTGGGCTCGGGCGGCATGGCGCTGCTGGCCGCCCTGCCCGACCCGGTGGCCCACGGCATCGTCGAACGCAACTCGGGCTACCTGGACGAATACGGCGGCATGACGCCGCACGAAATGCACCGGCTGATCGAGAACACGCGCGCGCGCGGCTACGCGGTGGTGGGCAACCATGCGGTGCGCGGTGCGCTGGGCGTGGGCTGCGCCCTGCTGGACCCCCAGGGCGCGCCGATCCTGGCGATCAGCGTCACGGCCATCATCGACCGCATGCCCGCGCCGCGCCAGCGCGAGATCGCCGGCTGGATCCACGCGGAACTGGCACGCCTGTCGCTGCGCAACTGATCAGGCGGCCGCGCCGCCGCCGTCTTTGGGCGGCCCCTGGATCTCGCGCACCGGGATGGGCGGCTTGAAGCCGGCCGCGCCGAGCGTCTGGCGGATCTGGTGGAACAAGTCCCAGCGCAGGTCCCAGTACTGGGATGCCGCGCACCACAGCCGCACATTGACCACCGTGCCGTTGTCCTTGTATTCGATGACCTTGATTTGCGGCGCCGGATCTTTGTTCACCAGCGGGTGCGCGCCCACCAGCGTCGCCAGGCGGTCCAGGGCCTGGTTCAGGTCGTCGTCGTAATGCACGGTGACCGGGATATCCAGGCGCCGGGTGACGTTGCGGCTGTAGTTGGTGATGGTGGCATTCCAGACGACGCTGTTGGGCAGCGTGATATGGATGCCGTCGCCCTGCACCAGCCGGCACAGGAACAGGCCGACTTCTTCGACGGTGCCCTCGGTGCCGCTACTGAGCGCCACGTATTCGCCGGCGCGCAAGGGACGCAGGATCAGCAGCATGATGCCCGCGGCGATGTTCTGCAGCGTGTTCTGCAAGGCCAGGCCGACGGCCAGGCCGGCCGCGCCCAGCACGGCGATCAGGCTGGCCGTCTGCACGCCGAATCGCGCCAGCACGGCGATCACGGTAAAGATGCGCACAGCCCACACCACCACGCTGTAGAACATGGGCACGATGGTGGGGTCGATGCGCGGCGAACGCGTCGCCGCGCGGCGCACCCAGCGCCCCAGCAACGACGATATCCACCAGCCGATGAGCAGTATCGCCAGGGCCATGACGATATTGACGGCGCCGTCGGCCAGGCGCGGCATCAGGGTTTCCAGGCTGACCAGGTATTCATTCATGGGGGCTCCAGCGATACGCGCGCGCAACACCTTCCACGCGCAGGGATTGAATAGTCGAAAACTGTATCAGATGCGGATGGCGCTGCCGAGCGCGGCGGGCGGGACGCATGCCATGAACGGCGCCTGCCGCGCGCGGGGGCCGCGGGACGCTACAGGCGGCGGAAGTGGTTGTCCCAGGACAGGCTGGGCGACGGCGGCAGCACCGGGTGCGCCGCGAGTTCCGGGCCGGCCCGCACCAGTTCGCCCATGCCGCTGTTGACCAGGAAGCGCTCGGGCGCCAGCGGCGCCACGCCGCAACCGTCGGCCAGCCGGGTCAGCCCCAGGCAGCGGCCGCTGGCGGCGTCCCAGTACACCACCTGGCCGCCCACCGGGCTGCTGGTGGCGATGACGCGGCCGGCCGGGTCGGCCGCCACCGAGCCCACGTAATTGCGGAACCCGCGCAGCACCTCGTCGGGACCGGCGAACAGCTCGGGCTCGCGGCCGCGGCGATGGCGGCCGACCAGCGGCGGCCGCTCGCCGGCCGGGCCGGTGTGCTGGCAGCCGAACCACACGGCCCCATCGGCCGCCAGCGCCAGGTGGCGGATCGACAGGCGGTGGTATTGCGCGGGCAGTTCGACGCGATCGAGCAGCCGGCCATCAGACGCATCCACATACGCCAGCGACGGCCGCATGGTGTCCAGGTTCAGTTCCAGCTTGCCGTAGTCGGGGTGCGTCAGAATGCCGCCATTGGCCACGCAAAGCGTCTTGCCGTCGGGCAGCAGCACCACCTCGTGGGGGCCGATGCCGCCGGTGTCGAACTCGCCGATGCGCCGATAGTCGCCGCCAGCGGAGGCGTCGTACACGCCCAGCACGCCATGGCCGGCTTCGTAGTGGTTCTCGGTGGCCAGCATGCGCCGGCCGTCGGGCAGGAACACGCCGTGCCCGAAGAAATGCCGTTGCGGCGCGGCCGGCAAGGCCACCGGCGGCTGCGAGCCGTCGATGCGGAAGGCCATGGCGAAGAAACCCGGCTGCCGGCCGAACGCCACCGCGCGGCCGCGCGCCGGGTCCAGCGCGAAGCTGTGCCCCCGCGCCGGCATGGGCACCACCAGGCGATCGCGGCCCTCGGCATCGAGCACCACGGCTTCGTAGCGGCTGCCGGCGCGGCGCGCGGCCAGGTACAACGGCGACCCGGCCGCGGCCCGCAGCGTGGCGGGCGCCAGGCCGGCCGCCGCGGCCAGCGCCAGGAACCGTCGGCGATCAATCTCCATCGAGCGCATTGAATCCGATCACGACGCCCAGCGCGGGCGCGAAGTTCTGGTCGACGATGTCCTTGGCATTTTTCAGGATCAGGCCGGCCAGCGCCAGCCGCTGCCATGCGTCGGCATCGGCCGTCACTTGCTGCACCGGCGCCCGCGTTTCCCGCAATACCGCGGCGGCGCGATCCAGCTCGCCGCGCACGGCCGCATCGATCCAGGCCAGGTCGTCGGGGTAGCGGTAGCCGCCGGCGTCATAGAACGCGCGCATGCCTTGCACACTGGCGGCCAGCATCGGCAGGGTCATGCCGCTGCGCCAGAACGCGGCGCGCTTGGGGCGGGCCGCCTGTGCCGAATCGCCCAGCACCGGCACCAGCTTGATGTCGCGCGCGAACTGCAGGCCGGTGGACAGCGCCTTGACGGCCTCGGCGGCCACTTCCTGCTGGCTGCGATACAGGTCGTTGCCCGCCGCCGGCACGGTGAACTGCCGGCCGTAATCGCCCTGGGGGCTCCAGGCCTGGCGCAGTTCGCCGGATACGCCGGCCACATTGGCGGCCACGGCGGTGGCATAACGGCAGGCATAGGCATGGTCGCCCCCAGGCGACTGCAACAGGCCGGGCTCGTCGTACAGCACATATTCCAGCGCCGGCAGGCCCTGCAGGGCCACACTGCGCGAAGCCAGCGCGCCGGGTGCCAGCGCGGCGGGGTCGGCCGACGCCAGCAGCGTCCGCACCTGGCGCTGCATGACGCCGCGCGTATCGGGCCAGAACACCAGGCGTTCGTAGCGATTGCCCTGCACCAGCGGGCCGAAGCGCAGGAACTCGACGCCGGCCCAGGCCAGCGTCGTGTCGCCGAATGCCTGCCGCACCGCCTGCGCGCCGGCCTGGCCGCCGTCGCGGCACCAGGCCGCCAGCGCCTGTTCCAGCCGGCTGGCCTGCTCGGCCAGCCTGGCCACGGCGGGGCGAGCGTAGCCATCGGCCAGGCGTTGCCCCAGATCGGCCGGCGGGGCCGCCGACACCGGCCCGGCGGCCAGCGCCACGACCGCCGCGCACAGCCAGCGTTTCGTCTTCAGCATGCTTGCTCCTTGCGGGCCGCTCACAGCGACTCCAGGAAACGGATCAGATCGGCGCGCTCTTGCGGCGTCATCGCCACCACGCGATCGCGCGCGGCCTGCGCCTCGCCGCCATGCCACAGCACAGCCTCGAGCAGCGTGCGGGCGCGGCCGTCGTGCAGCCAGGTCGCGTTGGGATTGACCGTGCGCGTCAGGCCGATGCCCCACAGCGGCGGCGTGCGCCACTCGCTGCCGCTGGCCAGCCCTTCGGACACGCCGTCGGCCAGGCCTTCGCCCATATCGTGCAACAGCATGTCGGTATAAGGCCAGATCAGCTGGAAACGATGTTCCGGCCGCTCGGCATCGCGCCGCGTCACGTACTTGGGCACATGGCAGGCCACGCAGTTGGCCTGGTAGAACAGCTTCTTGCCCGCCAGCACGCGCGCATCGTCCACGTCGCGGCGCTGCGGCACGGCCAGGTTGACGGCGTACTTGGTGACGAAATCCATCAGTTCGCCGGGCACCTCGTGCTCGCCCAGGCGCGGTTGCGCGCCGTGCGGCATGTCGAAGCAGGCCGGCTGGGCCCGGGTGCATTCGCCGTAGTGGCTGGGAAACAAGGGAGTGGACAGGCCCATGTCGTTGGAAAACGCCACGGCGCTCTGCTGTTCCACCGTCGGCTGGCTGGCCTTCCAGTTGAAACGCCCCAGCGCCTGCTTGCCGGTGCGCTCGTCGCGCACCCAGTTGGGCCGGCCGCTGATCCCGTCGCCATGGTCGGCCCGCACATTGGCCAGGATGTCGGCCGGGTGCACGGCTTCCAGCAACCCCAGGCCGATCATCGGCGGCGCCAGGCGCGGCGACCACTGCACATCGGCCTGCATCGGCCCGTAGCCCAGGTCCTCGATGCGATAAGTCGGCTTCATCAGGGTGGCGGTCTCGCCGCCGTTGAGCGCCACCCGGATCGGCTCGTAATCGATCTCCAGCCGCCCTTCGGCCGGCAACCCGGCCACCGAGAAATTCTGCAATTGCGAGCCATACACCGGCTCGGGCACGAACGGCAAGTCGCCCGCGGCCAGTTGCCGGCGCTGCGCGTCGGTCGTGGGCGGCACCGCCAGGCGCATCAGCAAGGCCACCGCCTCGGATCGGTCTACCGGATCGAAACCCGGCACCGTGCCGCGGCCGTCCTTGGTGTGACAGGCCTGGCACGACCGCGCATTGAACAGCGGCCCCAGGCCGTCCGAGGCCTGGGTCGACGAGGGCGAGGACACCCAGTCCTTGCGGAACAGGCCGTTGCCCACCAGGAATTCCTGGCGCCCCTCGAATGTCAGGTTGGCCGACGGGTGCGAGAAGATGTCGGCGTTGATCAGCTTGCGCGTCGTGCCGGCCCCGGCCGGCAGGGTCTCGAACGGTTCCGCGCGCGAAAAATCGGCGGCCGGCGCGGTGACTTTCGCCACCCGGGCCCGGTCTTCGTCGCTCAGGTCGTCGCGGCCGCCGGCCGCCAGCGCAACGGCGGCGGCGCTGGCCGCAGCCAGCGCCGCCAGTACTGCAACAGCGGTCTTGCTCACTGGAATACGGCTTCCGGGTTGTCCAGGCTGTCCGAGCCCTCGAGCGACACGTCGCCCAGCTCCAGCACGGCGATGACGCGCTCCAGGCTGCGGGTCTGGTCGACCAGGCTATCGATGGCGGCCTGCACCACGGCGTTGCCCTCCTGGTTGCCCGAGGCGATCATCTGGTCGTAGGTCTCGACCTTCTCGGCGCGGTCGCGCATGGCCTGCATGGCGGCCACGGTGGCGTCCAGCTTGCTGCGCATCTCGGCATCCAGCTTGGGATCGCGCGCCTTGACCAGTTCGGACAGGCTGGCGCCCGACACGGTCTTGCCGTCCACGCGCTGGTAGGCCCCCAGATAGACATTGCGGATGCCCAGCTGGTTGTAATAATGCGAGTTGTGGGTGTTGTCCGAGAAGCAATCGTGCTCTTCTTCCGGATCGTGCAGCATCAGCCCCAGCTTCATGCGTTCGCCGGCCAGTTCGCCGTACGACAGGCTGCCCAGCCCGGTCATCATCGCCACCAGGCCCGCCTTGGGATCCTGTTCGACGGCCTTGCGCGCCTCGCCGCCCTGCTTCCAGTTGCCCACCATCGCTTCCAGATCGGACACCAGCAGGTCGGTCACGGCCTGCAGGTACTGCACGCGGCGCTCGCAGTGTCCGCCCGTGCAGTGCGCCGGATCGAAGTCGGTGTGCGGGCGGTTGCCGGCATGGCGCTCCTGCGGCGTGCCCTGGCGGTCGGCCGACGCGGGGCCGCTGCCGTTGAGGTCCTGGCCCCACAACAGGAATTCGATGGCGTGGTAGCCCGTGGCCACGTTGGCCTCGTTGCCGTCGGCCTCGTGCAGGGTCTCGGACAGCAATTCGGGGGTGATCTTGCTGGCGTCGATCGTCTTGCCGCCCACCGAGATCTTAGAATTGGCGATCACGTTGACCGCGTAGAAAGCGTTCTGGTCGCTTTCGGTGCCGTACGAGGCGTCCACATAGTCGATCAGGCCCTCGTCCAGCGGCCACGCGTTCACGCTGCCCTCCCAGTCGTCGACGATGGGATTGCCGAAGCGGAAGGCCTCGGTCTGCTGGTACGGCACGCGGGCGGCCAGCCAGGCGGCGCGCGCCGCCTGCAGCGACTGGGCGCTGGGCTTGGCGATCAAGGCATCGATAGCGGTGCGCAGTGCCTTGGCCGCCGCGAGCGAGTCCTCGTAGCCGGCCAGCGCGATGTCGGAATAGGTCTGCACCACCGCCTTGGGTTCGGCGGCCGCCTGGGCGGCACCGCCGGTCAGGGCGGCCACCAGCAGCGCGCCGTAGAGCAACTTGCGCATCGAATAATCTCCTTGGTTTGAGAAAAGCGCGCCCCGCGAGGCCGCGCTTTTTTAGAAATTGAGGATTACCGATGCAAGTGTAAACAATTTTCGTTTAGGATTCAGTGAAATGTCAGTCAGGCGGCCGTCAACCGCGGGCGGACGGCTGCAGCCACCCGCGCAGCAGGCGGGTAATGACCGGGATGCAGATGAACGAGAGCACCGGCGTCATGCACAGCGTGGTCACCAGCACCCGCCAGAACAGCGGCAAGGCGCTCAGTTGCTCGTTGAGCAGCGTGCTGAACAGCAGCAGCATGGGGAAGTACGCCAGCCAGATGCTGACGGCCTGCTTCCAGCGCGGCGGCGCGCTGCGCGCCGGGCCGAACCAGGTATCCATGCCGCTGACCCGGTGCACGCGGCTGGCGCGCACCAGGCTGGCGCCGCGCTCCAGCCACATGCGGCGCGGCAGCGAGTTTTCCCAGCGCGCCAGGCTGGCCGCGCCGTCAAAGCGCAGCACGATCTGGTACTGGTCGCCGCCTTCGGGCGGCTGCAGCACGCCGGACCCCAGGAACCCCGGAAAGCCGGCGGCCAGGATCTCGCCCTGGCGCATCCACGCCAGGAAGTCGCCATAGCGATCGGGCGAAATATGGCGCGTGACCAGCATCGTCACGGGAGCGGAAGAATGGACGGGCATGCGAAGACTCCTGAGCGGCAAGCGGGCCGGGCGGCAACGGTGGCCAGGCCCCTGGTGTTTACCCTAGCAAAGCCTGTGCCAACTCGCCGCCGCGCCGCGCGCCCCGGGCGGCCCCGGCGAACGATGCCCGAGCCGCCCGCGGCTGCACCGCGGCGCTCACTGCGATGGGGACTGGACGGCGCGCACGCACCGCCCTGGTGCGTGTTGAGCCGGCCACACCGGGCGTCTACACTGGGCAATCCCCAACCCGTGGAGCACGTCCATCATGAGCACCTACAAGATTGCGGTTTTCGTCGGCAGCCTGCGCGCCGCGTCCTTCAATCTGCGCCTGGCCCGCGCGCTCGAGAAACTGGCGCCCGACACGATCGAATTCGAGTACGCCAGCCTGGGCGACGTGCCGCTGTACAACCAGGACAACGAAATGTCCATGCCGCCGCAAGCGGCCAAGGTCAAGGACCTGATCGCCCGCGCCGACGGCCTGCTGTTCGTGACGCCCGAACACAACCGCTCGATTCCGGCCGCGCTGAAGAATGCGATCGACTGGGGCTCGCGCCCGTGGGGCAAGAACTCATGGACCGGCAAGACGGCCGGCATTGTGGGCACCTCGCCCAGCGCGGCCGGCACGGCCATGGCGCAGCAGCACCTGCGCAACATCCTGGCGGCGGAAGGCGTCAACGTGCTGACCACGCCGGAAGTGTTCCTGCAATACACCGAAGGCCTGATCGACGACCAGTACGTCATCACCAACGAAGGCACCCGCAAGTTCCTGCAAGGCTGGCTCGACCGCTACCTGGCCTGGGTCGCCAAGCTGGCCGCCTGATCCGGGCCGGCTTATCCACGCCGGATGTGGATAAGCCCTTGAACAGTTTCCGGACAAGCGAAAAAACGCCTTGCGCCGCAAAGACTTGCGGCGCAAGGTCACGGAATGCGCAAAGCCGGCGGACGCTCAGTCGCCTTCTTCCAGCCGCATGCCGATCTTCAACCCCACTTGCCAGTGCGCCACTTTGCCGTCCTTGATATGGCCGCGCACTTCGGTGACCTCGAACCAATCGAGATTGCGCAGGGTGTCCGACGCGCGGGCAATAGCCTGCGTGATCGCGTCGTCGGAAGACTTGGTGGAAGATCCCACCAGTTCGATCTGCTTGTAGACGTGGTTGGACATCGCGGGTCTCCTGCAGAGTCTTGAACAGGCGCCGGGGCGGCGCCGCGCGTCCGGCCCGGCGGGCCGGACTCGACCCATTGTGGCATGGGCATTGCGGCTTGCCTACCGCACGCCGCGCCCGATTTCGCCAACAGCCATCATCACGTCATACAAGCTACTTAACCTCTCGCCCGGTTTGGCTGAATTTCCGCTTAACAACCGCCCTAACCAAAACGAAGAGGTTCAAATGTCTTATCTGACAGACAAGTTGCGTGCCCCCCGTCGCGAAGCGCAGGGAGAAATCACCGTACCCGGCCAGATGTTCGACGACATCGTTGCCGCCAACCCTGCCCGCCGCACGATGCTGAAGAACAGCCTCGGCCTGTCGATCCTGTCGGTGTTCGGGGCCACGCTGACGGCCTGTGGCAGCGGCAGCGACGACGATGACGACGATTCCACGCCTGGCGGCGGCACGAACCCGGGCGCCGACTACTCGGTCAACTTCACGCCCCTGGCCGACAACCTCACGCCCGACACCGTGCTGGTGCCGCAGGGGTACGTCGCCGAAGTGCTGTATTCGGCCGGCGACAAGTGCGCGATCGGCTCGCTGGGCTACACCGGCGTGCCGCAGTCGTACCCCGCCACCGAAGACCAGGCCGGCGGCCAGCACGACGGCATGCATTTCTATCCCCTGGAAGGCGTGGATCCCAGCAAGGGCGGCCTGCTGGTGCTCAACCACGAAAACGTCGGT
>Ga0182737_1003856_pt1 | contig 10627 bp, 12 predicted proteins | sample eDN5th30CBELigOP_FD_128878 | JGI IMG/M metagenome (GOLD analysis project Ga0182737, IMG submission 128878) | Enriched Organic Plus compost microbial communities from Emeryville, California, USA - eDNA 5th pass 30_C BE-Lig OP (version 2) (version 2) ... | reverse complement strand
TTCTATACCGAGGCGACGTTCGACGTGCACGCGACCCGCGCCGACGCGGGCGCGGCCCGCGAGGTGACGCTGCCCTATTATTCGGCGGTCGTGCGTGGCGGCACCTCCGTCATCGCCAAGCGGGTCGGGCAGGTGAGGCTGTCCTTCGCGGCGGGGCAGACCCGTGCGAGCGCGAGCGCGACGGCGGCATCCTATGTGTACCGGGAGGCGGCGACGCTGCCGGACGAGATGCTCCGGCGCATCCGCGCCAATCGCAAGGCCGGCGACGTGGACGCGGCGACCGATCCCTTCTCCGCCCCCGATGTGCGGGCGGCGTTGCAGCGGACGAGCTTCGAACTGCTGGTCGGGTTCAACCTGACGCAGGACCAGTTCCGCTACAACGCGACTCGGTAAGCCCGCGCGCTCCAGCTTCCCAGCCTCTCGACGATCCGCCGGGACCGGCGCGGCGAGGGCGGACAACAGGAATGATGTCGTGACACTTTATGTACGTTTCGCCAGCCATATGGCGGCGCTTCTCGATGCGATGGAAGCAGCGGGGGACCTGCCCGCCGGTCTCGACCGCAAGGCCGTGACGGTGGAGCCGCCGCGCGACCCGTCCCATGGCGACCTCGCCACCAATGCCGCGATGGTGCTGGCCAAGCCCGCCGGAACCAATCCCCGCGCGCTGGCCGAAAAGATCGCCACGCGCCTGCGCGGACTGGCCGAGGTGGAGGAGGTTTCCATCGCCGGGCCGGGCTTCATCAACATGCGTCTCACGCCCGTCACCTGGGCGGAGGAACTGCGCCAGATCGCCGCGCTGGGCGCCGATTACGGCCGCTCCGCCATGGGGCGGGGCGTTTCGGTCAATGTCGAATATGTGTCGGCCAACCCGACCGGGCCGATGCACATGGGCCATTGCCGGGGCGCGGTGGTGGGCGACGCGCTCGCCAGCGTGCTGGAATATGCCGGGCATAAGGTGACGCGCGAATATTATATCAACGATGCGGGTGGGCAGGTCGATGTGCTCGCCCGCTCGGTCCATCTCCGCTACCGCGAAGCGCTGGGCGAGGATGTGGGCGCGATACCGGAAGGGCTGTATCCGGGCGATTATCTGGTGCCGGTGGGGCAAAAGCTCGCCGCCGAGCATGGCGACACCTATGCGGACGCGCCGGAAAGCGAATGGCTGGCGCTGTTCCGCAAGACCGCCGTCGCCGCGATGATGGAGATGATCCGCGCCGACCTCGCGCTGCTCGGCATCCATCACGACGTGTTCGCGTCGGAGGCCGAATTGCAGGCGGCGGGGAAGCCCGAGGCCGCCGAGAAATGGCTGCGCGCGCACGATCTCGTCTATGACGGCGTGCTCGAAGCGCCCAAGGGCGAGACGCCGGAAGACTGGGAGCCGGTGGAACTGCCGCTCTTCCGCTCGACGAAGTTCGGCGACGATCAGGACCGGCCGATCAGGAAATCGAACGGAAGCTGGACCTATTTCGGCGCCGACATGGCCTATCATTTCCAGAAGGCGCAGACCGCCGATCAGTTGATCGATATCTGGGGCGCCGACCATGCGGGCACGGTCAAGCGGATACAGGCCGCCGTCTCCGCGCTGACCGAGGGCAAGGCGCGCTTCGACGTGAAGCTGGTGCAGATGGTGCGCCTGCTGCGCGACGGCGAGCCGGTGAAGATGTCGAAGCGCGCGGGCAACTTCGTCACGCTGGCCGATGTCGTGAAGGAGGTCGGCAAGGACGTGGTGCGCTTCACCATGCTGACCCGCAAGGCCGACGCGCAGATGGATTTCGACTTCGCCAAGGTGGTGGAGGCGTCGAAGGACAATCCGGTTTTCTACGTGCAATATGCCCATGCGCGCATCGCCTCGCTGGGGCGGCGCGTGGCCGAGGCCGGAGTCGCGTTGACGGACGAGCCCGACCTGTCCCGTCTTGGGACGGAGGAGCAGGCGCTGGTGAAGCTTGCCGCGCAGTTCCCGCGCGTGGTGGAAGGGGCGGCCCAGAATCGCGAACCGCACCGGATTTCCTTCTATCTCGGCGATCTGGCGGCGGCCTTCCACGGCTGGTGGAACATGGGCAATGACGATCCCTCCGCCCGCGTAATCGTGGTTAACGACCCGGAAATCACGTCCGCCAGACTTTTCCTCGCCCGGCAAATCGGGCAGATAATCCGCAACGGGCTTGCGCTGATGGGTGTAGAGGCGCTTTCGGAGATGCAATAATGACCACGGGCAGGAACGATACTCTCGCGCTGGACGATGAGGACCGCCTGCCGTGGCTCGAACCGGCTTATGACGCGGAGGATAGCGACGAGGTTTCGCTCGGCCGCCTCGGCATGCTGGTGCTGGCGGGGCTGCTGCTGATCGGCGTGGTGGTCGGCGGCGTCTGGCTGGCGCGCGGGCATCTGGGCGGCGAAGGCGAGGGGGAACTCATCAAGGCCCCGGCCGAAGGGTACAAGATCCGCGCGGCCGACGCCGACGCGAAGAAATTCCAGGGCGAGGGCGACGCCAGCTTCGCGACCAGCGAGGGGCTGGACCGGGGCGCGCGGATCGATCCCTCCCGCCTGCCCGAAGCGCCGATCGTCGCCGGTTCGGCGGCCAAGGCCCCGGCGGCCGACAGGTCCGCAGCCGCTGCCGCCGCCAAGAAGGTGGAAACCGCCGTCGCGGACCGCACCGGGGAAAAGGCGGGAACGCCCGCCGCCTCCGCTTCGCCCCGGACGACGGGCGGCGCGATCCAGCTCGGCGCCTATGGCAACGAGGCGCTGGCCAAGGATGCGTGGTCGCGCTTTTCCAAGCGTTTCGATTATCTGGCGGCCTTGTCCTACAGCGTCGAGCCGGTGACGGTGGGCGGCACCAAATTCTATCGCCTGCGCGCCCATGCGGGCAAGGATGCCGGGACGCTGTGCGGCAAGCTGAAGGTGGCGGGCGAGAGTTGCCTCGTCGTCAACTGATCGCTCGCTGGTGATCCCGATCTGAAACGCGGTCGGGCGAAGGCGGGCCTTGCCCGGTCCGTCACCCGCGTCTCCGGACATGTTTGGCTTCCGCACGGGACGGCCGGAAGGGCCGGGGGACGGCCCAAGGCAGAAATCCCTATCCGAAGCGCCGCGCGCCGTCGCGGGCAGTTCCACCCGGTCGCGAAATGCTTTAGGCAGGGCGCATGAAACCAGTTATTTTCGGGTTGGCGGGGGAGAGGCTGAGCGCGGACGAGCGCGCCTTCTTCCGTGACAGCGACCCCGCGGGCTATATCCTGTTCCGCCGCAACATCGCCGACAGGGCGCAGCTTCGCGCGCTGACCGATGATCTGCGCGCGCTGCACGGCCGTGACGACCTGCTTATCATGATCGATCAGGAAGGCGGCCGGGTGGCGCGGATGCGGCCGCCCGAATGGCCCGATTTCCCGGCCATGCAGGTCTTCGATTCGCTCTACGACATGGCGCCCTCCAGCGCGATCGCCGCCGCTCGCGCCAATGCGCAGGCGATCGCGGTGACGCTGCGCGAATGCGGCATCACCGTCGACGCGCTGCCCCTGCTCGACGTGAGGCAACCGGGCGCGAGCGACATCATGGGCGACCGCACGCTGGGCGCGGAGCCGATGCGCGTCGCGGCGCTGGGGCGGGCGGTTCTGGAAGGTCTGCGCGCGGGCGGCGTCGTGGGCATCGTCAAGCATATGCCCGGCCATGGCCGCGCGCTGGTGGACAGCCATCACGACCTGCCGACCGTCACCGCCGACGAAGCCGCGCTGGAAACCGACCTCCGTCCGTTCCGCGCGCTCGCCGCCGCGCCTGTGGGAATGACCGCGCATATCGTCTACACCGCCTGGGACGCGGAACGCCCGGCCAGCCTTTCCCCCACGGTGATCGGCGGGATCATCCGCGGGCGAATCGGCTTTGACGGGCTGCTGATGTCCGACGATCTCGACATGAAGGCGCTGAAGGGCGACATTCCCTCGCTGGCCGCCGGAGTGGTGGAGGCCGGCTGCGATCTGGCGCTCAACTGCTGGGCGCGGATGGACGAGATGATCGGCATCGCGGAACGCCTGCCGGATATCGGCGCGATCTCCCGCGCCCGGCTGGACCGGGCGATGGCGACGATCGCCGCCGGCCGGGAAACGGAGGGCGGGATGCTCGAAACCCTGCTGGCGCGCCGGGATGCCCTGCTGGCGGTGATGGCCTGATGGCCGCGCCCGACGATATCGCGGACCTGTTCGAAAGCCATCGCCCACCGGGCGAGGTGCTGACCGTTTCCTTCGAAAGCTGGGAGGGGCCGCTCGACCTGCTGCTCAATCTCGCCCGCTCGCAGAAGGTGGACCTGCGCGAAATCTCCATCCTCGCGCTGGTCGAGCAATATCTGGAGTTCATCGCGGGCGCGCGGGCGATGCGGCTGGAACTGGCCGCCGATTATCTGGTGATGGCGGCCTGGCTCGCCTATCTCAAATCCGCGCTGCTGCTGCCCAAGGCGGAGCAGGAGGAGCCGTCGCCCGAGGAACTGGCGCTGCGCCTCCACCTGCGGTTGCAACGGCTGGCCGCGATGCGCGATGCGGGCGCGCGGCTGATGGCGCGCGACCGCCTGGGCCGGGACGTGTTCCCGCGCGGCGCGCCCGAGGGGCTGCGGGTAGACCGGGTCGCGATCTGGCAGGCGGGTCTTTATGACCTCATCGCCGCTTATGGGCGGGTGAAGGCGCGCACGCGTCCCGTGACCCATGTGGTATCCCGCCGCCCGGTGATGACGCTGGAAGAGGCGCTGGAAAGGGTGGGGCGGCTGGTCGGCGCGCGGATCGACTGGACGCGCCTCGAATCCTTCCTGCCCGAGGGGGTGAGCGGCCCGCTGGGGCGTTCCGCGCTCGCCTCCAGCTTCGTGGCGGTGCTGGAACTGGCGAAGCAGGGCCGCGTGGACATCCGCCAGGAAGGGATGTTCGAGCCGATCTTCCTGCGCAGCGCCGTGCCTTCCGCCCATGAGGCGGCGACATGACCGGCGGGGAGGGAGAGCCGGACGACTTGCTGCGCGCGCTGGAGGCGGCGCTGTTCGCCAGCACCGAGCCGCTGACCGTTCCGCAGTTGCGGCAGCTTCTGGGGGAGGCCCCCGATATTCCCGCCGCGCTGCGCGGTTTGAGCGAGCATTCTGCCGGGCGCGGCGTCAATCTGGTCGAGCGCGGCGGGCGCTGGCATTTCCAGACCGCGGCCGACATGGCGCACCTGTTGCGGCGCGACCGGGAGGAACCGCGCAAACTTTCGCGCGCGGGCATGGAAACGCTCGCCATTATCGCCTATCATGAGCCTGTCAGCCGGGCGGAGATAGAGGCCATTCGCGGCGTGCAGGTGGCCAGGGGCACGCTCGATGTGCTGATGGAGGCGGGCTGGATAAGGCCCGCCGGACGGAAAGAGGTGCCGGGACGGCCGCTGCTCTATGCGACGACGGCGGAGTTCCTCACCCATTTCGGCCTTTCCAGCCGCCGCGACCTGCCGGGACTGGAGGATTTGCGGGCCGCCGGTCTGCTCGATCCCGTCGATCTGGCGCTGGAAGGCGTGCTGGAACGGGCTGTCACGGAATCGTCGCTGGAAAATGATGAGGGGGATGACTAGATTGAGTCGTTACCCCAAGGAGATTTAGAATGGGTTCCTTTTCGCTGATGCACTGGGTGCTGGTCGTGCTCGTCATCGTTCTGCTGTTCGGCGGCGGCCGTATTTCGTCGCTGATGGGCGATGTCGCCAAGGGCATCAAGGCATTCAAGAAAGGCATGGCCGACGATGAGGATTCGTCCGCCGCCTCGCGCCCGGTCAACCGCATCGAGGGGCAGGCCGCGCCCGACCCGTCGGTGACGGCGAGCAAGGAAGAGCAGAAGCAGGGCTGAGAAAGGTCCGCGTTGCCGGGTTTGATGCATGTTTGATATCGGTTCCAGCGAACTGCTGATGATCGTGATCGTGGCGGTCGTGGTCATCGGCCCGAAGGATTTGCCGCGCGCGCTGTACAAGGTCGGGCAGCTTCTCGGCAAGGCGCGGGCGATGTCGCGCCATTTCCGTTCCGGCATCGACGCCATGATCCGCGAAGTCGAGATGGAGGAAATGGAAAAGAAATGGGCGGCGGAAAACCGCCGGATCATGGAGCAATATCCCGCGACGCCCGCGATAGAGGACGGCGGTTCCGTCCAGCCCGGCGATGCCCCTGCCCCCGTGGCGGGCGCGGGCGGCGATACGGAGGCGGCGCAGGCCTCTCGTGTTGATCCGGCCGCGGCCCGCGATGCGGCGCTTCCGGCCCCCTCTCCGGAAAGCCCGATAGCGGGGAAAGGCGCATGAAGGATATCGACGAAACGCAGGCGCCCTTGCTGGAGCATCTGATCGAATTGCGGTCCCGCCTGCTGAAATGCGTGGTCGCGCTGTTCGCGGGCTTCATTCTCTGCTTCATCTTTTCCGAGCATCTGTTCGGCATCCTCGTCCATCCGCTCAAGCAGGCGTTTGGCGCCTCGGGCGGCAAGCTGGTCTATACCAAGCTGTACGAAGCCTTTTTCGTGCAGGTGAAGGTGGCGCTGTTCGGTTCCTTCTTCCTGAGCTTCCCGATCATTGCGAACCAGCTCTGGGCCTTTGTCGCGCCCGGCCTTTATGCGCAGGAGAAAAAGGCGTTGCTGCCGTTCCTGCTGGCAACGCCCGTGCTGTTCCTGGCGGGCGCGTCGCTCGCCTATTTCGTGGTGATGCCCACGGCTTTCCACTTTTTCCTGGAGTTTCAGGGGCAGGCGGGCGGTCTTCAGCTTGAGGCCCTGCCGAGCGCCGATGCCTATCTCGGCCTCGTCATGCAGTTCGTGCTGGCGTTCGGCATCAGCTTCCTGTTGCCGGTGTTGCTGATGCTGCTCAACCGTGCCGGGCTGGTCAGCCGGGCCCAGCTGGTCGGCATGCGCCGCTATATGATCGTCGGCGCGTTCATCGTGGCGGCGGTGCTTACGCCGCCTGACGTCGTGTCGCAACTGATGCTCGCGGTGCCGCTGATTCTTCTCTATGAACTGGCGCTGATCGGCATCTGGTTCACGGAGCGCAAGCGCAGGGCGGATGACGAGGAAAGCGACGGCGGCTCCATAGCTCTGCGGGACCGGGTAAGCTGAAATCCCGGCGCGTGGCCCGTCATGCGGAGCAGGCGACAGCGGAACAGGGCGACGAACGCCCTTACGGGAGCCGCGCCGCCCTGCGGGGCCTTCCGGCCCGAGCCGTTATTTTCGCAGTTTACTTAATTGGCTGCGTTTTCGATCGCATTGCCCGCGCTCTGGACGTCGCGTCCGGCGCCTTCAACAGTGTTGCATGCAGCCAGGATCAGCGAGGAGCCGAGCAGAAGCGTTGCAATCAGGGTACGTCTCATAATCCTACCTCTCTCGAAAGGGTGAGGTCATAGCGCTTTGACCCATAGAAAATGATCGGTGGGATTTTTGGTTCCACCCGCCTGTTCGTCAAGACGATCCGCATCTCTCTAGCGGGGGGAACCGGAACAGCAAGGGCGCCAGAAACAAGGCGAGCCCGGAACGCGGGTGGGGGGGGGAAGGCGTTCCGGGCTCTTATGTCGGATAGCGTAGCGGGGGGCAAAGGGTCGCCATCCGCATGAGAGAACGAAGCCCCTATTCATTGGTTCCGCCGCTGGACGCAAAAAGATAAAACAACGGAAAAAACTTATATCGCATTGAAAATGAAAGATTAATTCTGGCCTTCGGCGCCATGCGGCGGGGAGCCGTGCTTTTTCCGCGATCAAATCAGCGGTCGGCCGCTATCCTTATATTCGGGGCGTATGGTGGATTGCGGCAAAGTCTGGCCGGGCAGGTCCGGCCTGGGTTGAGGTGGCTCGGTCCATCCCGGCTGCTCCTGCGCGGCGGTGTACCCATGGAAAGGCGTCTGCCCCGGTCCCGGCGAGAGGGCGGGGAGGGGGGCGGTGCGTATCGCCTGCTCCACCTCCGGCATATAGGGCATCGCGACCGGCAGCGCGCCGGCGGGCCTCGGCTTCCAGATGCGGGGCGGCGGCCCGGCGATCAGCTCGCGCCCGGAATAGGGCAGGCGAAAGGCCGTGGGCTGACCGTTCACGCCGCGCATCTGGTAGAAGATATGCGCGCCGACGACCGCGACCGGATCGAGCCGGGACGACCATTCGGGCCGCACCGCCAGCGTATGATAGAAGGTGGCGAGGCCCACGGGCGCGAAGGCCTGGCCGGACAGCGCGATCTCCGCCACCCGGCGGGCCCTTGCCCATTTGTCCGCCACCGGCGGGCGCGCCATCGCACCGTCGCAACTGAAGGTGAACTGGCAGAGCAGGTCGGCGCGTTCCGCCCCCTGATAGACGACGCCGCACACGCTCTTGGGCCAGGCCGGATGGCGTACGCGGTTGAGCACGACCTGCGCGACCGCGCGCTGGCCTTCGTCCGGTTCGTTCGCCGCCTCGTAATAGATGGCGGAGGTCAGGCAGTTGAGCGCGCGATAGCGATCCAGCGCGGTGACACCCGCATAGGGGACGGAGAGCGCCGTCTCTACCCGACGCAAGGCCCAGATATGGCGCGTATCCCCCGCCGTGGAGGCCCCGGGGTCGGGGTGGAATGCGTTTTCCGCGAAGAAGAAGGCAGAGCCCGTGAAGGTCTCGCGCGGATTTTCTATCGGGTTGGGGCGCGGATCGGGCTCGCGCGCCAGCAGGTCCAGCGATGTGTAGGAAGCGCCCTTGAGGCCCCCCGCGCCGAGCAGCGCGAACAGCATCGCCACGCCCGCCAGCGTGCGGAGATGCCTGCCCCTTCGCCGTCCGGGCGGGGGCGTGGCCGGCCCGGCACCGGCGGGCCGGGCGGCAAAGGGAAGAGAATCGGCTTTGCGCATAGGATTTGCCTTGTGCCTTTCCCTATAGCATTTGCCTTCGTAATTCTTCCTTAATGTGGCGCGCGGGGGCGCGGGCGCGCGGCAAATCCAGCTTTGGACGCCCCCATTTTCCCTTGCTTGGCAGTCATCAGGGGCTAGGCTAAGGGATGACCATGATCGTCTCCCCAGATACCCTCTCGCTCATTGGCAATACCCCGCTGGTCCGTCTGGAAGGGCCGTCCCGGGAAAGCGGCTGCGAGATTTTCGCCAAATGCGAATTCGCCAATCCCGGCGCTTCGGTGAAGGACCGGGCGGCGCTGTTCATCGTACGCGATGCCGAGGAACGCGGCCTGCTGAAGCCCGGCGGCACCATAGTCGAGGGCACGGCGGGCAATACCGGCATCGGGCTGGCGCTGGTCGCCAATGCGCGGGGCTATCGCACCGTCATCGTTATGCCGGAAACGCAGAGCCGGGAAAAGATGGACACGCTGCGCGCGCTGGGCGCGGAACTGGTGCTGGTGCCCGCCGCGCCTTATTCCAACCCCGGCCATTTCGTGCACACGTCCCGCCGCATCGCCGAGGAGACGGAGGGCGCGATCTGGGCCAACCAGTTCGACAACATCGCCAATCGCAAGGCGCATATCGTCGGCACCGCCGAGGAGATCTGGACGCAGATGGAAGGCCGCGTCGATGGCTTCATCTGCGCGGCGGGCACGGGCGGCACGGTGGCGGGCACCGGCCTCGGCCTCAAGGCGAAGGACGAGGGCGTCACCATCGGCCTCGCCGATCCCTATGGCGCGGCGCTTTACAATTATTATGCCCATGGCGAGCTGAGGGCGGAAGGAAATTCCGTCGCGGAGGGGATCGGGCAGGGGCGCATCACCGGCAATCTCGAAGGCGCGCCGATCGACACGCAATTCCGCATTTCGGACGAGGAGGGACTGTACTGGGTCCGCCGCCTGCTGGCCGAGGAAGGGCTTTGCCTCGGCCTGTCGAGCGGCATCAATGTCGCGGGCGCGGTGGCGCTGGCGCGGGAACTCGGCCCCGGAAAGCGGATCGCGACCATATTGTGCGATACCGGCTTCCGCTATCTTTCCACCCTCTACAATCGCGAGTGGCTGGAATCGAAGGGCTTGACGATATTCCCCTGGCTCATGCAAAAAGAGGAAGCATAAGGGTTTTACAGGAGCGGCCCGACGGTTGCCCTGCCCTTGATCGGGTGGACATGCAGAATCTGGTGGAGCGCAAGGAAGGAATGCAGCGTGTCCGGGTCGGCCTCAGCGGGCTGGCCGGGGTGATCCTGCTCGTCGGCCTTGCCAATATCGTCGTCGACAATGCGCGCAGGAAGGACGACAGCGTGCAGGTCATGACCTCGGACAGTGCCTCCAATCTTGCTGTTCCGACCAATGGCGCGACCAAGCCGAGCGAACCGCTTGCCGAACTGGGCGTGACGCCGAGCGCCGATGGCGGCATCGTGGCCGACTTGCAGCCCGACCCCAATCTGAAAGAGCCGATGGATCTTCCTCCACCGGTTACGCAGACGGTCCCGTCCTCGCAGCGCAACTCCCAATAATCTTCCTGCGCGGCGGCCTCTTTCGATGAACAGACCCGGCCGCGCTCCCCGTGCCTTCCCGGCGGCGCTGGCAATGTTCGTCCTCGCCCTGTGCGCGCTCTGCTCCGCTTTCCTGCCGCTTGCCATGCCTCTGGGCGTCGCGGCCGGCGGCGTGCTGGAAACCGGGCAGGTGGAGCCGGGGCGCTGGTGGACGGGGGGTGTGGCGGCGCTGCTGGTGTTCCTGCTGCTGTCATGGCGCTGGGGTGCGCGCGCGCGTCTGTACTGGCTCGCGGT
>Ga0182737_1003855_pt1 | contig 10628 bp, 9 predicted proteins | sample eDN5th30CBELigOP_FD_128878 | JGI IMG/M metagenome (GOLD analysis project Ga0182737, IMG submission 128878) | Enriched Organic Plus compost microbial communities from Emeryville, California, USA - eDNA 5th pass 30_C BE-Lig OP (version 2) (version 2) ... | reverse complement strand
CTTGCTCGATATACGGCAGCAGGCCGACCATGTGCCCATACTTCGGGTTGGACGACAGCCGCGCGGCGGGAAAGTGGTTCTTGTTATCGTGGTGCAGGTGCATAGCCAGCGCCACCTGCCGAAGATTGCTCTGGCACCGGGTGCGGCGGCCGGATTCGCGCGCTGCCTGGATGGACGGCAACAGTAGCGCGATCAACAGGCCGATAATGGCAATGACCACCAATAGCTCGACGAGGGTAAAACCTCTGCGGCGCATCATAAGCGCTGGGACTCCTTTCAACGGGGGGCAATCAAGCGGCAGCGGAGTACGCGGGTGGCGAGCTAAGGCACGGCAACAACCGGCCGTGCTGGCGAGCAGCGTTCCGCAATTAGCAAGCGCGATGCCATTGCTTCCATGCACCAGAAGTCGCGGATAGATCGCATCTCTTGTCCTATGCCATGGCGCGAGGGCGATCAGTCGATGGCGATTTGCGCGCCGTGTGTGATGGTCTTTTCATCACGGCCCCAGCACAATCTCCACGGATGGGTGGCGATCAACAATCACGCGATTAGGTGGTAGCTTTCCACCACTGGGAAGGATGCGCGTTAGGCGTACTTGGTGAACTCTGTTTCCTCCCGGGCATCGCTAGCAGGCTCAACCACAGGGGTAATGCTTGCGCTCTGGCATTGCCCAAAATTCGCGGTGCGCTTTAGGATGCTGCGGTGTCCCAAATTGGGTGGGGCAACCTGCACGAAGCAGACGGCTCTTTCTCGCTGCCCAACGGCACGAGCGCAGCCGCGCACCTAAAGCACACAAGGAAGCAGTCATGCTGGCAAGCACGTTGCGCATCGCGCTATCGGTTGGGCTGTGTCTGCTGGCCACCACGTACGCCGGTGCCCAGGATTTCCAGTCGCCCATGGCCGGGCCCTACGGCGGCAACTACGGCAATCAATATATGACGCCGGGCTACGGTCAGTATTACGGACCGTACAACGGGACAATGCCGGCGGTGATTTCACCGCAGACGGCGACTGTGGATTCCGCCATCGGCGTGCTGGCCGACGTCACGGCCATTCCCGAACGCGGCATCCCGCACGCGATGCTGGCGCGTGCCCAGGCGGTGGCGATCATTCCCAACGTGATCAAGGTGGGCTTCATCGCCGGCATCCGTCATGGAAACGGCGTGATCCTGATCCGCGACGCCCAAGGCAACTGGGGACCGCCGCAGTTCGTCTCGCTGACCGGCGGAAGTTTCGGCTTTCAGGCCGGCGCCCTCTCGACCGACGTGGTGCTGATCTTCCGCAATCGCGAAACCGTCGACGCCATGATGCGCGGCAAAATCACCTTGGGTGCCGACGTGGCCGTGGCCGCCGGCCCGGTGGGACGCCAGGCCGAGATCGGCACCGACGTACAGCTCAAGGCCGAGATCTATTCGTACTCGCGCACCCGCGGCTTGTTCGCCGGCGTTGCGCTCGATGGCGCCTCGCTCAAGGCCGACCCCGCCGCCACGCAGATTTATTACATGCGAGGCGAACCGGCCGAAGCCGCGCGGCTGCAAGAAATGATGGCCAACCTGTCGCGTCCCGATCGGGCGGCACAGCTCACGCCAGTAACGACCGCACAACAGCAACCGGTGCAACCGCCGGCGCCTGCGGCCGATTCCGCGGCGGAAACCCAGCAGCATCTGGCCGGTTCGTGGCAGGCACTGAGCCGTCGGTTGGATGATGCATGGCGGCGCTACCTCGCTCTGCCGCCGGAAGTGTTTGAGCCTGGCAAGACCGCGAATGTTGAAGCGCTGGGCAAGTCGCTCCAGGCTTACCAGTCGGTGGCCGAGACTCCGCAGTACCGCGTGGTGGCCGACATGCCGGAGTTCCAAGCCACGCTGGCCTGGCTCCGCAAGGCGATCGTGGCCCAGGTGAATGCGCCGATCCCGGGCGGAGCAAGCGCAATCACACTGCCGCCTCCGCCTGGCCGCTAGTACGCACAGGAATACTGATATACTGAGAGCCGGACAGCGCAAACGCGCTGCCCGGCTCTTGTTCATTTGCTTTCCTGTTCCAAGCACCGTCCCTAATCAACATGCCTACCGGCCTGTTCATCACCGGCACCAGCACCGAGGTCGGCAAGACGTACGTGGCCGCGCTCATCGCTCGCAGTTTGGCCCAGGCTGGCCGGCGGGTGGGCGTGTACAAACCGGCCGCCAGTGGATGCCGCCGCGAGGGTGATCGGCTGATTGCCGATGATGCGCTGGCACTCTGGGAAGCTGCGGGCCGTCCGTTGGATCTGGCGGCCGTTTGCCCTCAGTGCTTTGAAGCGGCGCTGGCTCCGCACCTGGCAGCCGCCGCCGAGGGCCGCGCCATCGATCGGCAACTGCTACGGGACGGGCTTGCCGCTTGGGCATCGTTTGAAGTAGTCATCGTCGAAGGCGCCGGCGGATTTCTTTCGCCGATCAGCGATGACGATCTGGTGGCCGACCTGGCCGTTGAGTTTCAACTGCCGGTGGTGGTCGTGGCCGACAACTGCCTGGGCGTGATCAACCAGACGCTATTAACCATCGAAGCCTGCCAGCGCCGCGGGCTGCGTGTGCCAGCCGTGGTGCTCAACGACGCCCGGCCTCAAGCCTCGGACATCAGCCAGCGGCGGAACCTGGCCGAACTGCGGCGCTGGTTGCCCGCCGACACCGTTCTCGCCCACCTTGCTCACAGGGCTGACAGCTTGGAACGGCCCATCGATTGGTACGAGCTGGCGTGCCGCTAGCTGAACCATTCTGCGCGTCACAGAGCTGTTTTTTTGGTCCGCACAGCGGACCCTACTTATGACGGGCCTAGTTGCGACTATTCCGATCGCGCGGTCTGGAGCGCCTTTTGCACTTGGTGGGATCTTGCCGGCCAGGCAAACCTCACGCGCGTGAAAAACCAAGAAAAGTGCGTCTTCTGCGCCGACTGCGCGCGAATCGATCGGTTAGCGGCACTTTTCGGCATGTCAAAAGAATGAAGCGTGAACAAGAGTTTATTGAGTCGGCACTACGCGACTGCCGAAGGCGAATAGGACGATTATTCGACCTGAACCAATGGCGGCGGCAGTTCCAATTGGCCGGCGCATGCCGCGGCGGCGAGAGCAGTTGCGCTTTCCCATCCGCAGGCAGCAGCGCACCGGCAGCGAGGGCCAGTCCCCCGGGGATGCATGCACCGAGGGGGCGCTGGATAACCTGTAACGCGCGTCCACGCGTTACGCTCAGCCAACTGGTGAGAGAACCTTCCCGCCCGCCGGTTCCGTCAGTGAGGTGCTGTTGTGACAACACTTTGTGATTCGAGCCACCTGGGGCAAAATTTCCGTAATAGCCAGCGATGTACCGCGATGGGCAGCGGGCGCATCTGCTGGAACTGCTCAGGCAACATGCGGTTGCGCGACGACTGTTGTCCCCGCTGCGGGGCGGAACGGTTGCGCGAAGGCAATGTGACCACCTGGCGACTGCCGGAGCCTGTGCAGCGGCGCCGCGTCGACCTGGTCAAAGTGGCCGGACTCCTGGCCGCTTTCCTGGGGGGCGTCCTGTGGTTATCGCTGCGGGCTGGTTTGTAGTCCACGCCCACCGGCCACACACGGTCAGCTAGCGTTCAGGCTTTGAACTCCGCCGGCGCTTCCTCGTGCCAGGTGGTGCGCTCCTGGTAGGCGCGCGCCAGGTTCAACAGCCGGTTCTCCGAGAATGCTCGGCCAACGAACTTCAAACCCGTCGGCAGGTTGTCGGCCCCAAATCCATTGGGGATGGTGACGCCCGGCAGGCCTGCGGCATTTTCGCCACCACTCAGGGGTGGCAGCCCCCATCCCCGGTGATAGGTGGCAAAGTCAAGATTGATCGGCGAAGCCACCGTGGCCAGGGTGGGTATCACCAGGGCATCGTACGGCTGCAGCAGCTCATCGAGCGTTACCTGGATCTTGCGGCGAATCCGCAGGGCATTGATATAGTCCTTCGCCGGGATCAGTTGAACTGCGTGCGCGCCAATGCGATCCTCGGGAGCCGTCATCTCCCAGATGTCGCCGCTGGTGATGAGGCCTTCAAAGGCGGCCGCCATCTCACAATTGATGATGACGCTCGCCACCAGGCTATAGGGCAGGTCGGGCAGCTTCACGGTCTCGATGTCGGCGTCGGCTTTCAAGATCTCCAGCGACGCTTCATAGGCGGCCTTCACTTCCGGCTGCACGCGATTGACGTCGCCCTCCAGGCGTGCCAGCCGCCAGCGGCGATTTGGCTTCAGACGCCGATAGGTGAACGTACCGCGCAGCGAGGTCGGATCGTTGGGGTCATGGCCCGCGATGGCGTTCAGTACCAGCCCGGCATCGTCGGCAGTACGGGTCAGGCATCCCAACTTGTCCATGGTCCAGCTCAGGGCCATCGCGCCGTGGCGGCTCACGCGGCCATAGGTTGGCCGCAGCCCGGTCACGCCGCAGTACCCGGCCGGCGTCATGATCGAGCCCCAGGTTTCCGAGCCGATGGCCATCGGCACCAACCCAGCCCCGACGGCGGAGCCCGACCCGCTTGACGATCCGCCGCTCCAGCGATCGGTGGACCAGGGATTCAACCCCGGCCCAGTGAACGAAGCATTGGCCTGGTCGTAACCCAATCCGCCGGCGATCTCCACCATGGCCAGCTTGGCACAGAGCACGGCGCCGGCTTCGCGGAGGCGGCGCACCACGGTCGCTTCGTCCTCCAGGATGCGATCGCGCAGCGGCGCGGCGCCCCAACTGGTCGGGATGCCGGGCGTCGCCAGCAGGTCCTTGGCACCGTAGGGAATGCCGTGCAGTGGGCCGCGATCGACGCCGCGAGCCAGTTCTTCATCGGCCTGGCGGGCCTGGCTGCGGGCGACTTCCTCGGTGAGCGTGACCACCGCATTGAGTCGTGGACCATGCCGACGCAGCCGGTCGAGAAAGAATTCGGTAAGCTCCAGCGAGGTGAACCGCTTGGCGCGGAGCTGGCGGCCCAAGGTGCGGATCGAAGCAAATGCCAACGAAGGTTCAACGGCCATGGGGTTCACCTGCCTGCTCACAACCACGATGCCACACCCAGCGTGGGCCAACCGCCACACCATCTTCGACGGCGGGCGCCGCACCAGTCTACCAATCGCGGCGGTAACACGTTTGGCCGACGATGGAACACCGCTGAAGTGATACGCAGGTGCGGTCGGACGCGAGCCACACACAAGGGCGCGGCCGTCGCTATGATCTCACTTTGAAGCGCGCCGCCCATGGTGATTGAACCGCTCTTCCATCGTTGCGACAGGTGCTTGGCGCGTGACTGGTGAGGCTGCGAGCGCGGCAGTTCGTCATAGCCGCGAGCGCTTCGATGGTTGTTAGCAGGGCGACAACCGATGACATGAGGAAAAAAAGTTGTAGAAGTTGACCAGAATGTACCGATCCGGCTTGACGTAAGTGCGGTTAAGTTGCTTCAATTTGGCGCAACGGGTGAAGGTTATTAGTGATACCTGCGTCGCCCACGTCGCAAGCGACTTTTGGCAGCCGACAACTCGGCAACCAATCAGTCGCAAAGTGGCATCGGCAGCGCGAACTTCAATAGCCTCCGGCGGCATGTAGGACGGACCACTCGGAGACATGGGAGTCACGATCGGTGATCCGAAGTTGTCGTGGCCGACGACTTCTCTCTCTTGAAACGCCCCATGTTTCGAGCTCGCATCGCCGCCCATACAAGGAACACGCTCCTCTGAAATAAGACGGATTTCGGCCGGGCCAACGCGTGCCCTGGTTTGTAGAGGGCGCGGCTGACTGACGGCCGGCTTGGCAAGCGAACAAGCTCGCAGGCCCGTTGCTCTGATTGCGGAGCACGGGCGGACTGTGAACCACCTGCCAGGCGTTTCCCTGATTTCTGGCTTCTTGAGCTTTGCAACCACGCGTGCCACGGGCCGCGAGTACGGATACACGGTTGATACGATCACTCGGCAAGTAAGTCGTCTTCCAGACTGAACCCAAGTATGAAGCGCTTGCCTGCCACGATGAGGGCATCAAACACCTTGGTCGATTGAACCAGGGTGAAACAACACGGACGAAACACACCCGCCACCTGTGCGGCGGAATCCTCTTCCCGCTGGACGCCCTGAGGAAGAGGGCATTGGAGTTCGGGGCGTCATCTTCAGGAGCGATAGAATGCCCACAGCGAAGAAGTCGCCGGCCAAGGCTGCAAAGCCCAAGGCTTCGCCCAAGGCTAAGGCCTCGACCGCCAAGAAGGCTCCGGCCAAGGCTGCCAAGCCCGCCGCCGCCAAGGCCAAGGCTTCGCCCAAGAAGGCCGTGGCCAAGACCACCGCCGCTAAGGCTGCCAAGCCCGCTGCCGCCAAGGCTGCTAAGCCGGCCGCCAAGCCGAAGGCTTCGCCCAAGGCCAAGGCCTCCGCTGCCAAGAAGGCTCCGGCCAAGGCTGCCAAGCCCGCCGCCAAGAAGACCGCCGGTAAGTAATTTTAGGCGGAACGGAACGGCCGCCCACGCCGCGGCTGCATGACACGATACAGCGAGAGAGGCCGACTCGCCCGCTATCATGGCGGGCTGGAGTCGGCCTAAATTTTTGCGCCATACGTTCGGCGCGCAAGACGGTTGCTTCCATGTCAGAAGAGTGCCCACCTAACGACCGCCGCCAACCAGCGCAGCGCGGCGGCTTGCGGTTCGCCCTGCCGTCCATCTGGCGGCCTTCTTCCGAGCAGATTGCCCGCTTCCTCGCGCGGCAGAGGCAATGCGACTTCACCTACGGGGCGGTTGGGGCCACGGCCACCCAGCCACCGACCGGATTTCGGATCGATCATACACGCTGCCAACTAGGGCAGGGCGAAGCCGTCTTCGCGGCCGCCTGTGATGCGCTGCGCCGTTGGCAACAGTTTGGGCTTTCGTGGCTGAACATTGCTCCGCCGGGCGCATCGATTGAACCTGGCGAGGTGGTGGCCATCGTCGCGCGAGCGGCTGGCGTGTGGTTGATGAACCCATGCCGGATCGTATACGTCATTGACGAAGTAAACGGAGCAGGGCGGCGTTTCGGATTTGCCTATGGCACGCTGCCCGGTCATGCCGGCTGCGGGGAAGAACGCTTTCTGGTGGAGATGCAGCCGGGGGGCGACGTAGCGTACGACATTCTGGCATTCTCGCGCCCTGGACACCTTCTGGCGCGGCTTGGCTACCCCCTGATGCGGCGATACCAGCGGCGGTTTGGCCGCGAGTCCGCGGCGGCCATGCGCCAGGCCGTGGTAGCCGCCACGCAGCCAGAATCGGGCGTCACGCGATAGAGGGCACGGCGCAACGATCGCCCTGCTGGGACCATCAGCGCATAAAAAAAGACCCGGCCCCCTGTGCGTGCAGGGGACCGGGCCCGTTTTGACTCGTAGTTTTGATCGGAAGTGATCCTACGAGTTGTGATGGCTGCCTGGATTAGGAGACAGCCCGCCGACTGTCATCAGGCGGAACCACCTACATGGCTCGTACAGTCAGATAACACTGATCACCTCCTTTCACTAGAACCCGCCGCTTCGACCGGGAGCCACCCAGCCACGTCGCAGCCTCTAGTCCGTCGTGCCGCGTATCGCACGACCCTCTGCAGTCATCATTCTCCGGCGCGCCAGAAATGGCAAGGTCAATTTCGCAGTTTTGCCGGCCGCTGCCTATGCATCCATTGCCGTGCATATACAGCGCTTCCGAGGGAGTGGTTTCTAACGTAGCCGCTGCGGCTGGTCCGGCGCGGTGGCCACCAGCGGTGCCTCGACCGCGCTGAACTCGGCCCAGACCGGCATATGGTCTGAGATCAACAACGCCTGGTCCATGGTCAGGCCCAACTGGTCCATCAGGTTGTACACGCCGCTGCGGCCGGTGAACTCGGTGGTCTGCCGCAGCCACAGGAGATTGTCGTAGGTTTGCGTCAGCCGCGTATTGGTCGGCTCGCCGCTGATCGCCCAATACATGCCCGGGATCGCGCCCAGCCGGCCCAGCTTGCGTTCGTTCACGTTCAGATCGCCCAGCAAGATCACATCGTCGTCGGCGCCGGGCTGCTGCAGCACCGACAGGTACACATCGGCCAGGGCGTCTAATTCGGTGGCGGTTTCGTCCGGGTCGGTGTGAATGTTGATCAGCGTGAACGTGAACGGATTCGGCGGCCCGCGCACCCGGAAGCCAGCCACCAGCGGCGGACGGTGCAACAGATCATCGGGATCGGGCACCACGTAGACCGAGTCGGGCACCAGCTCCAGCGTGGCGGCGTTATAAACATACGCATACTGTTCCTTGCTGACCGTGCGTCCTTGGCGAGGGCCGAGCACGTAATCATAACGCGAGCCGTCCGCATTGATGAATTGCAGGAAGTTGGGCAGTACGTTCTGTTCCTTCGAACGCACTTCCTGAATGGCGACCACGTCGAATTGGCGGACGATGTGCGCCAGCCGCTCCATCACGTCCACCTGGTCGAGCTTGGCCTGACCAAAGACCTGAATGTTGAACGACGCGATGCGAATCGTGCTGCCGGTTTGCGCCACCGGCGGCACGTGCGAGACGGGCTGGGTTTCAGGTTGTTCGGTAGTTTTGACCGCCGGCGGCGGTTCCAGCCCACATCCCAACAGCAGCCCTGCGGATAGCAACAGCGCCGCGGATTGAAGTCCCCAGCGACAGACGCGGGCGATCGTGCCCAATGCGTGCATGACTCCCTCCCTGGAGTTGCAGCGACTGCCTTGATAGCAGTCCAAGCGGAGAAGTGACGGACTACCCCTGGTGGCCCGGGTCGCGGACCATAGCAAAGGCAGCGCCCCCGTTAAACAGCAGTCGGGGGAATCGCGGCAGCATGCTTGCTGCGGCAGCAGCGATTATCGGACGACGCGGTGAAGCGGCACTGGCACGGCTTAAGCCTTGGCGGCGGTACCGTTGATCTTTTCCTCGAACTGACGGCGCAGCTCCGTGCACACGGCTTCCAGCTCGGCAATGCTGCTCGCCAGGCTGGCCTCGCTGGCCGGGAAGCAGCGATGGTGGTCCAGCGACAACGTATCCGGCAACACCTCGTCGGCCGCACCGGAGATCGCCCCGTGCGGCAGTGCCGCCAGAGCAACTGTGGCCGGGTGGGCTTGCTCGCCGTCGTGATACCAGGTGCTATTCCGTCCGGCTTGCTTGGCGGCATACAGGGCCGCATCGGCCCGTTCGAGCAGGCGGCTCAGCGTTTCATCGGTAAGTGCCGTGGCCACGCCCACGCTGACTGTCACGCGGTGCGGCACGCCGTCTATCACCACCACTTGCTGAGCCAATTGCTGACGCGCGCGTTCGGCCGGCAAGATCGCCTCAGGCAGGGGCGTTTCATTCAACAGGATCGCGAACTCCTCGCCGCCGAACCGGCACACCGTATCGGCCGCCCGACCGCAGGTAAGTCCACTAGCCACGGCGCGCAGCACGGCATCGCCGGCCACATGCCCAAACTGGTCGTTGAACTGTTTGAACCGATCAACGTCGAGCAGCACCAGTGAGAACGGATGCCCAAAGCGTTCCCACTGTGCCAGACTGCGAGCGCAGGCTTCGTCGAACGCCCGGCGGTTGGGTAAGCCGGTCAGGGCGTCGGTTCGGGCTTCCGAGGCATGCCGCGCCATCTGATCGCGCTGCTGGGCCAATTGGCATTCGGCATCGTTCAGTCGGGCTTGCAGCGCGCGATTCACCGACACCATCTGCTGCATCAGCTCGACCAGCCGTTGTTGCAGGTACGGGCGATCTTCCGCCGAAGCGTGCACAATGGCCCGGCTCACCGACTCGATCTGCGAGGCGTACTTGCCAATGCCGGTTACGACGTCACCGGTCAGGTTCCGCATCTGTTGCAGAATCCGGCTGGCGAGCAGATTGAGGTCGCGGTCGCGCGAGATTTCGGCCCTGCGGCGTGTCTCACGGATCAGCAAGCCTGCCAACAGCGTCAGCAGGATGCCGTAGATCATGACGACAACCAGTTCCAGTTGTGGCGTGGGGCCAACGTTGCCAAGCAGGTATGCGGCCGCCAGCCCACCCTTCGCGCCGCCAGGCACAAAGGCTGAGTTGGCTTGGCCCAACAGGCCGACTTGGCACCAGAAGTCAATCATGAGTGCATTTCCCCTGGGCTAGTTTCCGGCGGGTGCGAGCACAAACGGCACGTCGTGCTCGTCGCTCTGAGAGTCGTTGAACTCCTCTCGCACCTGCCGCATGTCGTCGAGCGAACGCAGCAGCGCCGCGTAGACCTCGGGATCGAATTGCCGGCCGACTTCCTTTTCCAGAATGGCCAGGGCTTCGTCTTCGGTATACGCGCGCTTATAGGGTCGTTCTGATAGCAGGGCATCATAAACGTCGGACATCGCCACGATCCGGCCCACCAGCGGAATCTGTTCGCCGGCCAGACCGCGTGGATAGCCGCGGCCGTCCCAACGTTCGTGGTGTGTGAGCGAAACGGTGCAAGCCATCTCGAGCAGGTTGTCGACCGGCTCGAGACGTTCGCCGTGGCCGGTTAAGCCGCGCCAGGCGCGAAATGCGCCCATGGCCTTGGAATCGTCGCGCAAGATGCGTTCGCCAATCTCGCAGTGCATCTGCATCACGGCACGTTCTTCCTCCGTGAGCGGGCCTGGCTTGCGCAAGATGGCGTCTGGAATGCCGATCTTGCCGATATCGTGCAGCGGGGCCG
>Ga0182737_1003851_pt1 | contig 10639 bp, 8 predicted proteins | sample eDN5th30CBELigOP_FD_128878 | JGI IMG/M metagenome (GOLD analysis project Ga0182737, IMG submission 128878) | Enriched Organic Plus compost microbial communities from Emeryville, California, USA - eDNA 5th pass 30_C BE-Lig OP (version 2) (version 2) ... | reverse complement strand
TGTGAAGTTCGCGGGCGATGCCGACGCCGCCTCCACGCCGGATCGCGCGGCGGTGGACAATATGAGCGCCGCCGAGCGGGAAGGGGCGCTGGCGCTCAAGCCTGTGGGCCAGCGCGCGCTGGTGGCCGCCGCCGGGCCGCTGGCCAACTTCCTCTTGGCGCTGGTGCTGCTGACCGGACTGGTGATGGTCCAGGGCAAGGCCATGATCACGCCGATCATCGGCCAGGTGACCAAGGATGGCCCGGCCGACGTCGCGGGCATCCGCAGCGGTGACCGCGTCACCCATATCGACGGCGACCGGATCAACGATTTCCAGCAGCTTCCGGCCATCATCTCGGTCAGCGGCGGCAGCACCCTGACTATCGGGCTGGAGCGGGCGGGCAAGCCGCTGGAGGTCCAGGTCACGCCCAAGCTGATGAAGACCCGCGACGTACTGGGCAATGCCGTCAGCCAGATGGTGATCGGGGTGCGCCCGGACGCCAAGGCCCCCATCGTGCGGGAACGCTACAATCCGGTCCAGGCCGTGGGCGTGGCGGGGGACGAAACCTGGAACATCATGAAGACCACGGTGCTGGGAATCGGCCAGCTCCTGACCGGCCGGGGCAGCGCCGACCAGCTCAGCGGTCCGGTGGGAATCGCCAACATGACCCGCCAGGTAGCCGATTTCGGCTTCCTGCCGCTGCTGAATCTGGTGGCTATCCTTTCTGTAAGCATCGGTCTGGCCAACCTTTTTCCGATTCCGCTCCTCGACGGGGGCCATCTTCTGTACTATGCAGTGGAAGCTGTCTTGGGACGCCCGCTGGGTGAGCGGGCCCAGGATGTCGGGTTTCGGCTTGGGCTGGTCTTGGTGTTGGGGCTGATGCTGCTGACGACCTGGAATGACCTGGTCCGGTTGAATCTTTTCTGAAATCCGGCCTGTCGCGCGCAGGCCCCATGAACGAGTTGCCGGACGCAGAATGCGGACATCGCCCAGAAGCAGGTTGTTGCGCGCAACCTCCGCCAGCATGGTCCTGGCGCTTGCCGCGGTTCCGGCCGCCGCGCAGTTGCGCCCCGATGCCGCCCAGCGCGCCCAGGAACTGAACCAGCAGGCGGGCAACGCCGCCGCGGCGGCGGCCGCCAATCCTGCCGCCCAGCCCGCAGCGGCCGCCGCCACGGCCGCGCCCCGGACCATCCGTCATATCGTGGTGCGCGGCACCCAGCGCGTTGAAGCCGGCACGGTGCTGACCTATGTCGGCGTGCGCGAGGGCGACGATTATACCCCGGCCGAGGTGGACCAGTCGCTGCGCGCCTTGACCGCCACCGGACTGTTCAGCGACGTCAAGACCCAGTTCGACGGCAATACCGGCACGTTGACCATCCGCGTCACCGAGAATCCGATCGTCAACCAGGTGGTGTTCGAGGGCAATTCCAAGGTCAGCGACAAGGACTTGACCAAGGAAGTGCAGATCAAGCCGCGCGCGGTCTTCACCCGCGCCAAGGTCCAGGCCGATGTCCAGCGCATCATCGAGCTGTACCGCCGCAACGGCAAGTTCGCCGCTCGCGTGGACCCGCAGATCATCCAGCGCCCGCAGAACCGCGTGGACCTGATCTTCTCCATATCCGACGGTCCCACCACGGGCGTCAGCCGGATCAATTTCACCGGCAACAAGATCTTCGACGACGACACGTTGCGCGGACAGATCGCCACCACCCAGAGCGCCTGGTGGAAGTTCCTGGCGACCAACGACAATTACGACCCCGACCGCTTGCAGTTCGACCGGGAGTCGCTGCGCCGCTTCTACATGAATCGCGGCTATGCCGACTTCAAGGTGTTGAGCGCTGTGGCGCAGCTCACGCCGGACCGGCGCAGCTTCTTCATCAACTTCACGGTGGACGAGGGGGTGAAGTATACCTTCGGCGCCATCACGGTGGATTCCAAGATCCGCGAGCTGACGGCCCGCGAACTGCTGCCGCTGATCGAGGCCAAAAAGGGCCAGACCTATTCCGCCGACCTGGTGCAGAAGGCGATCGACTCCATCACCAACGCGGCGGGCACCAAGGGCTATGCCTTTGCCGATGTCCGCCCGCGCCTGAAGCGCAATCCGGCCAGCCGCACCATCGACCTGTCCTTCGATATCGTGCAGGGACCGCGCGTCTATATCGAGCGCATCAATATCGCGGGCAACACCCGTACCCTGGACCGGGTGATCCGGCGCCAGTTCCGCCTGCAGGAAGGCGACGCCTTCAACCGCGTGCTGATCGACCGTTCGCGCACCCGTATCCGCAGCCTGGGCTTTTTCAGCAATGTGGAAGTCAAGAATGTGCCGGGCAGCCAGCCCGACCGCACCAACCTGACGGTCAACGTCACCGAACAGTCCACCGGCTCGCTGTCGGTGGGCCTGGGCTATTCGTCCACCACCGCGCTGCTGGGCGAAATCAGCTATACCGAGGCCAACCTGTTCGGCCGTGGGCAGAATGTCCGCGTCAGCCTGCAGGCGTCGCAGATCACCAAGCAGGTCCAGCTCAGCTTCACCGAGCCCTATTTCCTGGATCGCGAACTGGCGGCCGGTTTCGACCTCTACAAGGTGCAGACCAATTACGACCAGGCGACCTATCAGAGCGATGTGAGCGCCGCGGTGCTGCGCCTGGGCTTCCCCATCTCGGAATATTCCAGCGTGGGCCTGCGCTATACCTACAAGTTCGAGAAGGTGCGCCCCTATGGCAACGCGCCGCTGGAAGTGCGGCTGGCCGCCGGATCGGCCAGCGGTTCGATCCTGGGTTATACCTATTCCTATAACGACCTGGACGATTACCGCGCCCCCACCACCGGCGGCAGCTTCAGCTTCAGCCAGGATTTCGCGGGTTTCGGCGGCACGCTGAAATATCTCAGCACCTACGCCAACTTCGCCAAGTACACGCCCTTCTTCGAAGGCTCGGTGGTGGGCAGTTTCAGCGGCAATGCCGGTTACATCACCGGCTATAATGGATCGCTGGTGCCGTTCAACGAGCGATTCTTCCGCGGCGCGGACAGCTTCCGTGGCTTCGCCATCGCTGGCGTCGGCCCGCGCGACCTGGTGGCGCCCAACAATACCGGTTCGGTCGGCGCCAACGTCTATGCCATCGGCACCGTGGCGGCGCGCCTGCCTTCGCTGGTGCCGGAAAGCTATGGTATCGGCCTGTCGCTGTTCACCGATTTCGGCACCATCGGCCATCTGGACAACATCACCACCCGCACCTGCACGGGCGTCCGCTATTCCGGCATCGGATCGTGCGTGAAGGACAATCTGGCCTTCCGCGCCACCGCCGGCATCAGCGTCAACTGGAAATCGCCGTTCGGCCCGGTGCAGATCAGCGTCGCGCTTCCCTACGTCAAGGAAGATTACGACCGCGCCCAGCTCATTCATTTCAGCACAGCCACAGGATACTGACGATGAAGACACTTTCCGCCCTGGCGCTTGCTTTCGCGGTGTTCGCGCCCGCCGCCGCCCTGGCGCAAGCCAATCCGCCCGGCCCGCGCGTGGTGGTGATCGACAAGGTCGCCATCCTGCAATCCTCCAAGGTCGGGCAGGATGTCGCCAAGCAGGTCCAGACGCTGGCCGAGCAGGCCCGCAACGACCTGACGGCCCAGGGCCGCGCCATCCAGAATGAAGGCCGCCAGCTTCAGCAGCAGGTCGCCATCCTGGCGCCGGACCTCAAGCAGAAGCGCATTGCCGCCTTCGAGGCCAAGCAGCGGTCGCTGCAGGGCGCGGCGCAGAAAAAGGACGAGCAGATCAAGGGTGGCTTTATGCGCGCCCGCCAGGCGATGGAACAGGCGCTGGGCCCGATCCTGCAGGAAGTGGTCAAGGAACGCGGCGCCAACCTGGTGCTGGACAAGCAGGCGGTGGTCTTCGCCAACAACGGCGCGTTCGACATCACCCGCGAGGTCATCGCGCGGCTGGACCAGAGGATGCCCACCTACAAGGTGACGCTGGCCTCCGCGCCCGCGCCGTCGGCTCCCGCCCAGCAGTAGCGCGATGGCCGATCCCCGTTTTTTCGACAATCGCGGCCCGTTCACGCTGGCGCAGATTTGCGAAAATGCGGGGCTGGCGCTGCCGGCGTCCGCCGACGGCGCGCGCCTGGTGCATGACCTTGCCGATCTGGCCGGGGCCTCGCCGTCGCACCTGACTTTTTTCACCGGCGGCGCGGGGCATCGCGACGCTTTCGCCGCCAGCCGTGCCGGGGCCTGCCTGGTGCCGGACAAGGGCAAGCGCCCCGATGCGCCGTCCGGCATGGCGGTGCTGGAAGCACCGTCCGTGGTGCTGGCTTTCGCGCAGATCGCGCGGCTGTTCTATCCTGAAAGTTCCCAGCCGCGCTGGCGCGCCGCCGACGGCAGCATCTCGCCGCTGGCGCGGATCGGCGCGGGCGTGGAGCTGGCGCATGGCGTGGTGATCGCGGCGGGCGCGGAGATCGGCGACGGCACGCGCATCGGCCCCGGCGCGGTGATCGGCCCCGGCGTGGCCATCGGGCGTCATTGCGAGATCGGCGCCAATGTCACGATATCGCATGCCTATCTGGGCGACCGGGTGACGGTGCTGCCGGGGGCGCAGATCGGCCAGCCGGGTTTCGGGTTCGCGCCCACCGGCCAAGGCTATCGCAAGATCCCGCAGCTTGGCCGCGTCATCATCCAGGACGATGTGGAAATCGGATCGGCCACCACCGTGGATCGGGGCGCGCTGGGTGATACGCTGATCGGCGAGGGCAGCAAGATCGACAATCTGGTGCAGGTCGCCCACAACTGCCGGATCGGGCGCTATTGCGTACTGGCCGGACAGGTGGGGCTTGCCGGCAGCGTGGTGCTGGAAGACGGCGTCATCCTGGCGGGGCAGGTCGGGCTTGGCGATCACACCCGCGTCGGCGCGGGTGCCCGGCTGGGCGCGCGGGCCGGCACCGGATCGCGCATTTTCCTGGAAGGCGGCGTGGATTATGGCGGGGCCCCGGCGAAACCTGTAAGAGAATGGGCGCGCGAGATTCACGCCCTCACCAACCTCGCCAAACGCCGCAAGCAGGACAAAAATGACTGATACGCCGGTTCTGGATGTCGAGCAGATCAAGAAGCTGCTGCCGCACCGCGCCCCCATGCTGTTCGTCGAAAAGCTGACCGACATCGTGCCGTTCGAGAGCGCCACCGGCTTCAAGGCGGTGAGCATCAATGAGCCTTTCTTCCAGGGCCATTTTCCCGACCGGGCGGTGATGCCGGGCGTGCTGATCGTGGAGGCGCTGGCCCAGACGGCGGGCGCACTGGTGGTGCACAGCCTGCAGCAAGAGGCCGCGCCCGCCGTCTATTTCATGACCATCGAGGATGCGCGGTTCCGCAAGCCAGTGGTGCCCGGCGACCTGATCCGCATGACGGTGAAGGCGATCCGCCGCCGCGGCCCGGTATTCAAGTTCGAGGGCAAGGCCTTTGTCGGCGAGGATCTTTGCGCCGAGGCGACCTACAGCGCTATGGTGGCCGAACCGGGCCGCGCCGGATGAGCGTACATTCCAGCGCGATGGTCGAGGATGGCGCGGTGCTGGGCGCGGGCGTCGAGATCGGCCCGTTCTGCCATGTCGGTCCGCGCGTGACGCTGGGCGAGGGCGTGCGGCTGGCCTCGCATGTTTCGATCAATGGCGTCACGGCACTGGGTGCGGGCTGCAAGGTCTATCCGGGTGCGGTGCTGGGTGGCGACGGCCAGATCCGGGACAATGATTTCACCGACGGGCGGCTGGAGATCGGCGCGGGTTGCGTGCTGCGCGAAATGGTCTCCATGAATGTGGGCAGCCGCAAGGGCGGCGGCATCACGCGGGTCGGGCCGAACGGATATTTCATGGCCAATTCCCATGTCGGCCATGACTGCCATGTCGGCGCGGGCGTCACCTTCGCCAATTCGGTGGCGCTTGGCGGGCATTGCGAGATCGGTGATGGCGTGATCTTCGGCGGGCTGGCCGCCGTGCAGCAGTTCTGCCGCGTGGGCAAGGGCGCGATGGTGGGCGGCCTGACCGGCGTCAACCGCGATGTCATTCCCTATGCGATGGCCTTTGGCGACCATGTGGAGCTGGCGGGCCTGAACCTGATCGGGCTGAAGCGGCGCGGTCTGCCGCGCGAAACCATCAACGCCATGCGCGCCACCTTCCGCCTGGTATTCCACGGCCATGCCGGCGCCATTGCGGACCGCGCCCGCGCCGCGCGCGAGCGGTATGCCGGAATCGCCGAGGTGGTGGAGATGACGGACTTCATCCTGGCTGATGCCAAACAGGAACTATGCCTGGCGCGGCGGCGCGGGGAAGGACATTGAGCGTCCTGGGCCTGATCGCGGGTGGCGGCGACCTGCCGCGCGCGGTGGCCCAGTCGGTGCGGGCATCCGGCGGCGCGGTGTTCGTGGTGGCCCTGGCGGGCAGCGTCAGCGACGACTGGGTGACGGACTATCCGCATGAAACCCTGTCGCCGGGCGAGCCGGGCCGCATCATCAAGGCGCTGAAATCGCACGGCGTGGACAAGGTTCTGCTGTGCGGCCGGGTAGACCGCCCGAAATTCTCCGAAATGAAGCTGGATGCCAAGGGCATGCTGTTGCTGCCCAAGGCCATCGCGGCGGCCAAAAAGGGCGATGACGCACTGCTGCGGTTCATCGTGGGAATCTGCGAGGATGAAGGGCTGACCGCGATCAGCGTCGCCGAAGCCGCGCCGGGGCTGGTCTGTGGCGAGGGTGCGCTGGGCACGGTGGCGCCGTCGCCCGATCATCGCGCCGACATCGCCGTCGCCTTCGCCATCGTGCGGGCGCTGGGCGCGCTGGATGTGGGACAGGCGGCGGTGGTGTGTGAAGGGTTGGCGCTGGCGGTGGAAGCCGCCGAAGGCACCGACGCCATGCTGGCCCGCATCGGAACCTTGCGCGAAAGCCTGCGCGGCACCGCGGCGCGGCCGCGCGGCGTACTTGTCAAGGCGCTGAAGCCCACCCAGGACGCCAAGACCGACATGCCGGTGGTGGGTGTCGCCACCATTCGCAACGCCCATGCCGCGCACCTGTCCGGCATCGCGCTGGAGGCGGGCAAGGCGCTGATCCTGGACCGCGCGGCGGTGGCGGCGGAGGCCGACCGCCTGGGCCTGTTCGTGGCGGGCGTCGCGCTTTGAGTGATCTGCGCATCATGCTGGTCTGCGGCGAGCCGTCGGGCGACGCGCTGGGTGCGCAGTTGATGGCGGGGTTGAAGGCGCTGGCGCCGGGCCGCATCGCCTTCAGCGGTGTGGGCGGTCTGGGCATGGCGCGCGAAGGCTTGCAAAGCCTGTTTCCGCTGGACGCCACCTCGGTGATGGGCCTGCGCGAAGTGGTGCCCGCCATTCCGCGCATCCTGCGACATGTGCGGATCGCGGTGGATTTCGCCGTCCGCACCCGGCCCGATGTGGTGGTGGTAATCGACAGCCCGGACTTCACCCACCGCGTGGCGCGGGGAATCCGCAAGCGCGATCCGTCCATCCGCGTCGTGGATTATGTCGCGCCTCAGGTCTGGGCGTCGCGCGCCTATCGCGCCCGCGACATGGCGGGCTATTTCGACCTGGTGCTGGCGCTGTTTCCGTTTGAGGTGCCCTTCTTCGAAAAGTACGGACTGAAAGCGGCCTTTGTCGGCCATCCGGTGATCGAGCGCGCCGCCCGCATCACCGGCGGCGCGGCCTTGCGCGCCCGGCTGGGCATTGCGCCCGATGCGCCGCTGCTGGCGCTTCTGCCGGGCAGCCGCACCAGCGAGATCCGCTTCATCCTGCCGGAATTTCGCCAGGCGGTGACGCTGCTGGCGGCGCGCATTCCGGGCCTGGTGACGGTGCTGCCCACCGTGCCGCATGTCGCCGAAAAGGTCCGCGCCGCCACGCAAGACTGGCCGACGCCGCTGCATATCCTGGAAAATGAGACCGACAAATATGCCGCCTTCGACGCGGCCACCGTGGCGCTGGCGGCTTCCGGCACGGTGACGGCGGAAATCGCCCTGTCGCATACGCCGATGGTGGTGGCCTACAAGGTGGGCGGGCTGACCTTTTTCCTGTCGAAATTCCTGATGAACGTGAAGTTCATGGCGCTGATCAACATCCTGTTGGGGCGCGAGGCGGTGCCGGAATTCCTGCAGGCGGCCTGCACGCCGGAGCGGCTGGCCGACGCCGTGGAACGGCTGTTCACCGACGCGGACGCGCGGGCCGCGCAGGTGGCCGCGATGACGGAATTCGGGCGGCTGCTGGGCGAGGGGGACGAGGCGCCGTCACGCCGCGCCGCGCGTACCCTGCTGGATTTCATCGCCGCCCGGAACGAATAGAGCCTGAAACGAAAAAGGCCCGGCGCGGGCCGGGCCTTTCGCGGAACGATAGCCGTCCGGTTACCTGATTATTTACTGGCGCTTGTCCATCGCCACATAGGAACGTTCGGTCGGGCCGGTATAGATCTGGCGCGGGCGGCCGATCTTCTGGTGCGGATCCTCGATCATCTCCTTCCACTGGGCGATCCAGCCCACGGTGCGGGCCAGCGCGAACAGCACGGTGAACATGGAGGTGGGGAAGCCCAGCGCCTTCAGCGTGATGCCGGAATAGAAGTCGATGTTGGGGTACAGCTTCTTCTCGATGAAATAGGGGTCGCTCAGCGCCACCTTTTCCAGCTCGATCGCCACCTTCAGCAGCGGATCGTCGTGCAGGCCCAGTTCGTCCAGCACGGCATGGGCCTGGATCTGCATCGCCTTGGCGCGCGGATCGTAATTCTTGTAGACGCGGTGACCAAAGCCCATCAGGCGGAAGCCGCTGCTCTTGTCCTTCGCCTTGGCGACGAATTCCGGGATGCGGTCGACCGTGCCGATCTCCTCCAGCATCTTCAGGGCCGCTTCATTGGCGCCGCCATGCGCCGGGCCCCACAGGCAGGCGATGCCCGCCGCGATGCAGGCAAAGGGATTGGCGCCCGACGAACCGGCCAGGCGCACCGTGGAGGTGGAGGCGTTCTGCTCATGATCGGCATGCAGGATGAAAATGCGGTCCATGGCGCGGGCCAGGATCGGATCGACCTTGTATTCCTCGGCGGGAACCGAGAAGCACATGCGCAGGAAATTTTCGGCATAGCCCAGATCATTGCGCGGATAAACGAGCGGCTGCCCGGCGGAATATTTATAGGCCATGGCGGCAATGGTCGGGATCTTGGCGATCAGGCGACGGCTTGCGATCATGCGCTGGGTCGGATCGTTGATGTCGGTGGAGTCGTGATAGAAGGCGGACATCGCGCCCACCATGCCGCACATAATGGCCATGGGATGCGCGTCGCGGCGGAAGCCGCGCAGGAAGAACGCCATCTGCTCATGCACCATGGTGTGGCGCGTGATGGCGTATTGAAATTCCTCGAATTCCTTGGCGTTCGGCAGTTCGCCGTTCAAGAGCAGGAAGCAGGTTTCAAGGAAGTTGCCGCGCTCGGCGAGCTGGTCGATCGGATAGCCCCGATACAGCAGCACGCCTTCTTCGCCGTCGATGAAGGTGATCTTGGATTCGCAGCTTGCGGTCGAGGTGAAGCCCGGATCATAGGTGAAGTGGCCGCTTTCGCCATAAAACTTTGAAATATCCACGACGCTCGGGCCCATGGAGCCGTCCATCAAGGGGTATTTGTAATCTTTGCCGTCAATGGCGAAAGTTGCCGAGGCCTTGGTGCCTTCTGTGCTTGTTTTTGTCATCTGTACCCCTCGTCCTGTTAACTGCGCTGGCTCGCTTTACATCAATACCGGCAATTTTGGAACATCCTGTCAGCGGCGTCTATGCCGCCTGGTCTCTTATCCGTCCCAGCGCTTCCTCCCTCCCGAGAGTCGCCAGAACATCGAAAATAGGCGGCGATACGGTGCTGCCCGTCACTGCGGCGCGCAAGGGCTGGGCCACCTTGCCCAGTTTGAGCTGTTCGGCTTCGGCGAAGGCGCGGATATCGGCCTCAATGCCTTCCAGACGCCAGTCCTGGCGGCTTTCCAGCCGGCCCAGCAGGCGGCCCAGCAAGGCGCGTGCGGTGGTGTCCAGCAGCTTGCCTGCCGCCTCGTCGATGGGAATGGGGCGCTGGGCACGCATAAATTCGGCGCCTTTGCCGATTTCAAGCAGCGTCTTGGCGCGCTCCTTGATGCCGGGCATGGCGGCGATGAAGGCATCGCGGAAAGCGGCGTCATCCGTCCAGCCCGCTTCCTTGCGCATCAGCGTGATCGTGTCGTCGGCAAGCCGCGCATCATCGGACTGGCGGATATAATGGCCGTTCAGGTTTTCAAGCTTGGCAAAATCGAAACGGGCGGGCGAGCGGCCGATGCTTTCCAGGTTGAACCATTCGATGGCCTGTTCGGTGGAGAAGATTTCATCATCGCCATGGCTCCAGCCCAGCCGCACCAGATAATTGCGCATGGCCTCGGGCAGATATCCCATGTCGCGATAGGCATCGACGCCCAGCGCGCCATGCCGCTTCGAGAGCTTCGCGCCGTCGGGCCCGTGAATCAGCGGCACATGCGCGAATTCGGGCGGCGTCCAGCCCATCGCCAGATAGATCTGGCTCTGCCGGCCCGCATTGGTCAGATGGTCGTCGCCCCGGATGATATGGGTGACGCCCATGTCATGATCATCAACCACCACTGAGAGATTATAGGTGGGCGTTCCGTCGCTGCGCAGGATGATGAG
>Ga0182737_1003850_pt1 | contig 10639 bp, 11 predicted proteins | sample eDN5th30CBELigOP_FD_128878 | JGI IMG/M metagenome (GOLD analysis project Ga0182737, IMG submission 128878) | Enriched Organic Plus compost microbial communities from Emeryville, California, USA - eDNA 5th pass 30_C BE-Lig OP (version 2) (version 2) ... | reverse complement strand
CTTTCGACGATGATGTTCACCGGTATCAGCAGGGTGGAATAGACGATCACCGGGCCGATGATGTTGGGGATCACATAACGGGAAAGGATGCGCGGCGTCGGCAGGTCTATGGCATGGGCGCTGTCCATGAATTCCCGATGGCGGATGGAGATGGTCTGCCCGCGCACGATGCGCGACATGGTGAGCCATTCGACAGCGCCGATGGCGGCGAAGATCAGGAAGATGTTATTGCCCAGCAGCGTGACCAGGATGATGATGAGAAAGAGCAGCGGGACGGCGTACAGAATGTCCACAAACCGCATCATCGCCATGTCCGTGACTCCGCCGAACCAGCCGGCGACCGCGCCCCAGACAACGCCGATGCACAAGGCGATGACCGTCGCGATGATGCCGATCGTCAGGGAAATGCGCGCGCCGTAGAAGGCGCGCACGAACAGGTCGCGGCCGTTGGCATCGGTGCCGAACCAATGGAAATCGGCGAAGGAGGGGGCCTGGAGCGATTGCTCCAGCGACGCTTGCTCAAGCCCATAGGGCCATAGCATCGGCACCGATATCGCAAGGATCATGATGATCGCAAGGATCAGCAGGCCGGCGACGGCGGCGCGATTGGCGGTGAAGCGGGCCAGCGCCTGACGACGGGCGGAGTAGGGGGAATCCCTCATTTGATCCTCGTGCGCGGGTCGAGCCACCCATAGGCGATGTCGACAAGAAGGTTGAGAAGGATGAGAACGGTCGCGTAAAGAATGACGATACCCATCACCAGCCCGTAATCCCGGTTGATGGCGCCCTGAACGAAGAAGCGGCCGACGCCGGGCAGCGAGAATATCTGCTCGACGATCACCGACCCGGTGACGATATTGGCGGCAACCGGGCCGAGATAGCTCATCACCGGCAGGAAGGCGAAGCGCATGACGTGGCGCCACAGGATGCGCCTTTCGGGCATGCCCTTGGCGCGGGCCGTCCTTACATAATCGGCGGACAGGATTTCCAGCATGGACCCCCGCATGATCCGCGCGATCGCCGCGACCTGCGGAAGAACCAGCGCGATGACCGGCAAAATCCAGTAATGAAGCGAGCCGTCGCCCCATCCCGCGACGGGTAGCAGATGAAGATATACGCCGAAGATCAGGGTCAGCACCGGGGCGATCACGAAGTTGGGAATGGCTACCCCGATCGAAGCCAGCCCCATGATGGTGGCGTCGAGCAGGCCATTGCGGTTGCGCGCGGCGATGATGCCCGCGCCGATGCCCAGTATCGCCGCCAATATAATCGCCGTTACCCCCAGTTTCAGCGTGATGGGGAGGCCGTCGGCGATCAGTTCCCCGACCGTGCGGTCCGGGTAGGTGGTGGAAGGACCGAACTGGAACTGCCCGAGGCCCTTCAGGAAAAGCAGATATTGCGTCCCGATCGGCTTATCCAGGCCATAGCTGGCTTCCAGATTGGCCTTCACCAGCGGATCGAGATCCGCCTCGGCGTCAAAGGGGCCGCCGGGCGCCAGCCGCATCATGAAGAAGGAGACGGTTATGATGATGAACAGCGTAGGAAGGCCGATGCCCAGACGCTTTATTATGTACGCGCTCAAAGCCGTTACTCCGCCATATGCGTTTGAAGCTGCCTCACCCGCCGGGTCCAGGCAAGGAGGAAAAGGGCCGGTCCCATCATCAGCGCGCCGATGAGAAAGGGCGCGGACGGGGAGAGGAAGGCATAGAGGCTGCCCACCCCGGCCTGCCCGAAAAAGCGCGCCATCGAATTGCCGCTCTGATAAATGCCCATCACCAGTCCACGCTCGCTGGCGGGCGCCTCTCTGGAGACCAGGGTTTGCATATTGGTCTGGAACAGGGCCGTGCCGATGGCTCCGGTCATGGTGGCAACCGCAATCTGTTTCACATTGCCGGCCATCAGCAACCCGGCCCAACTGACGCAATAGATGATGAGGGAGGCGCGCACCAGGATGAAGGAGTCGAAATGGGCGGACAGCGGCCCCATCACGAAAAACTGGAAAAGGGTGATCGTTGCCCCGGAAACGCCCAGAAGGATGCCGATATCCCTTGGCCCCAGGCCATGAACATCATTTGCCCATATGGAAAAAATGGCTTCGCGGCCCGCCACGAATGTTATGACGAGCACGCACAGCAGGGTGAGGCCGGCTATGCGCGGCTGACGGGAAACCCGGCGCAGCCCCTTCAGAAACTGCAGGCCACCCGGCCTCGCGGTCGACCCGCCACTCTTTCCCGAGGGCCGGACGGCGGGCAGGAACAGCAGGATCCCCGCCAGCGACAACGCGGACAGGGCGGCGGAGGTCAGGGCGGGATACACGAAATTGGCCTGATCGATATCGCCATGGCCGCTCAGCACGCCGCCGATAATCGGGCCGAAGATGAAGCCCATGCCGAAAGCCGCGGAAAGACGGCCCATATAGCGTGGACGTTCCTCGACCGTGGAGGAATCGGCGACCCAGGCATAGGCGACCGCCAGATTGGCGGAGGTCACGCCGCCGATCACCCGCGCCGCCAGCAGCGTCGGCCAGCTCTCGGCGCAGGCAAGGATGATATAGGAAACGACATGCCCGGCCATCGAAATGGCCAGAACCGGCTTGCGGCCATAGCGGTCGGACACAGTCCCCCAAACGGGCATCGCCACGAACTGGGCCAGCGAATAGGTGGCGACGAGAAGCGTCACCATTTCCGGCCTGATCCCGGTGCGCAGCGCATAGAAGGCGATCTGCGGGGCAAGGATGCCGAAGCCGATAAGGTCCACGAACACCACGCACCACAGGATCGTGAATGTCAGCGACGATGAGGAACGGGAAAAGGGCGGCGGCTGCATTCGGGGCGACTCTGTAACGCTCGCGGATAATTTCAGTCAGGTTCGTCGTTTTGCCACAATTATAATGATATGACAACATAATGAATATGACGTAATGTGGAAGGGATGATTATCCTTTCAGGCCAGCAGCGGAGGGCACCGCAGCGCGTCGGGAAATCATGCCGGCGCGTGCCGGCATCGCCTTTTTCCTGCCGTTCTCTGTTCGGGAGATTCAGGTGGTGTGAAGTCCCATCGCCTTTTCCACGCATTGTTTGCTTGATGCAGCGGCTGCGAGGCGATAAACGAGATATTGGCTTAACGTCATTATGTTGTTATGATTATATGATGTATGGGCCGAGTCGAAGCAAAAGGATTCAATGAAATGCAGGCTTCCCTGCTGCAGCAAAACGCAGCTTCGCCGACGATTGAAACGCTGATAGCCGCCGTCGACAAGGTGGGGCCGGCATTGAGCGCGCGGGCGGCGGACACGGAAATGCACCGCAGGCTTCCGGCGGAGACCATGCGCGATCTTTTCGACAACGGCATATTGCGCGTGTTCATCCCCAAACGCTTTGGCGGATATGAGCTGGAATGGGGTGCGCATCTCGCGCTGGGGCGCCGTATCGCCCATTACTGCGCCTCTACCGCCTGGATTACCTGCGTGGTGGGGTCTCATGCGACCTATGTCGGCCGCATGGACCCGCAGGCGCAGGAAGACGTATGGGGCAAAAGCCCGGACATGCTGGTTTCCACAGGTTCGGTGTCCCGCAATGTCAGCGTGGAATGCGTGGAGGGGGGCTATCGGGTCAGCGGACGCTGGAGCTTTTGCAGCGGCGTGGATCATGCCGGCTGGGTGTTGCTGCGCGCGTCCATAGCCAATGACGAAAAGCAGACCTATTTCCTGTTCCCCCGCGCCGATTTCCGCATCGACGATGACTGGTTCGTCAGCGGGATGAGCGGAACCGGCTCCAAGAGCGTGGTGATCGACAAGGCCTTCGTGCCCGCCCACCGGACATTGGCTCTGGGCACGCTGATGGCCCCCAACCCGCCGGGCGCCGCCGTCAATAGCGGCTATATCTATTCCTATGATTTCCGCCCTTTTTCCGGCACGAATCTGCTCGGCCCCATTATCGGCGGCGCGGAGGCCGTGCTGCTGGCCTATCAGGACCTGTTGCGGACGGGCACGCCCGGCCACTCCATCGACGATGTGCAGACGCAGTTGCGGCTGGCGGAATCGGATGCGGAAATCGGCGCGGCCGTCTGCCTGCTGGACTCCCTCGTCGCCCGCCTGCGCGACTATGGGCGGGACAATATCGAGGTTTCCGCGCAGCAGAACATCGCCCTGATCCGTGACCGGACCTTTGCGGCACGCCTCTGCTTCAACGCGGCGGAGCGGCTGGTGACCTCGCTGGACCAGTCGGTCATTCTCTCCGAGCACCCGATACAGCGGTGTTTCCGCGATCTCGGGGGGATGATCCAGCAGATCGGGGTGAACTGGGATCGCAATATGGCCGATGTCGGCAAGGCAACATTCGGCCAGCAGACCGATATTCCCTTTCTCAACACCCAATGACGGGATTCTTCATGATGGATGACATCCACGACGCTGAAACATTGTCGCTTCGCATAGACGGCATCGCAGCGGAAATGGCGGAACAGGCCGGTGACACCGTGCCGGCCGTATCAGCGGTGCTGGATATGGTGCGCCGGGCGGGGATCACCGCCCTGCGCGACCGGGCCCTGTCGGTACAGGCCGCGCGCCTGGTCGGTCGGATATGCGCGTCGACGGCGTGGCTGGTGGCGGAAAACGCGGAGGCGCATCTGCTGGTGAACGGCGTTCCCGGCAGTATGAGCGAGACCTGTGCGAAGGATATCGTGGTCATCGCCCGCGATCCCGATTTCGCCGAGCTGAAGGACAATGTCCTGAGCGGGCGCTGGTCCTGTGTCGGGGGAATTGCCCATGCCGACTGGCTGCTGTTGACCGGGATCGCCGGTGCGGATGGGCGGCAGCGCGCGGCATTGGTGCCCGCGTCGCGGCTGGTGCCCCAGGGCTACCCCTATCTTGGCGGGCTACGCGGTCTGGGGTGGACCCATGTGGCGGTCGAAGGCATGGCGCTTTCGGAAGGATATGTCGCTCCGCTGGATCTGGATATCGCCACGGCTTCCGGCCTGGGCGCGAACCGCCTGCTCGGCCCGGTCGTGGGCTGTGCGGAAGGCGGGTATCAGGATTATGTGCGCATGACGAAAAAGCGCATCACCGGCATAGGCGGCGCGTCGGTCGCGGGCTTCAGCCAGGTTCAGTCCCGCCTTGCGGAAAGCGATGCCGAACTGGGCGGTGTCGGCGCTATGTTCGATGCTCTCGTCATGCGTCTGGACGAAGGGGAGGATGCCCGCGCGCAGCGGGACCGCGCCTATATATCGCGCAAGGCGCTGGATGCCGTGACGCGGCTGATCCGACAGATGGGCGCCATCGGCCTGATGGAAAGCAACCCGGTCCAGCGCCGCTATCGTGACCTGCGGACCCTTGCCAGCGATCGGGGCTTCGCATGGGACGACCAGATGGCGGCCTTCGGACGCCAGTTGCTGGGCGTTGCGTGAAAGGGTGAACCGCCGGCTTCGGCGATCGATCACACGGACGCGGGAAATCCGGCGCGGGTCTTGATGCAATCGAAATCATCCCGCTCCGATGGAAATCACGGAGCAAGAGGGCAGGCATGTCGAACGGACTGAAACCAGTTATCATCGGGGGAGCCGGACCGGTCGGCCTGACCGCCGCCCGCCTGTTGCAGGAAGCAGGCATCCCCTTTCTGGTCATCGAAGCGGAAGAGGAGCTCGTGGATGATCTGCGCGCCTCCACTTTCCATCCGCCCTCGCTGGACATGCTGGACAGGCTGGGCGCCGCCGCGCCGCTCATCGCGCAGGGGCTGATCACGCCGACGTGGCAGATCCGCATGCACCCCGGCGGCGAAAAGGCGCTCTTCGATCTGTCGGTCATCGCCGATGCCACCGCGCACCCCTATCGACTTCAGTGCAAGCAATCGACGCTGTGCGCCATCCTCAAGTCCCAGATCGAGGAACGCGGTGGCGACATATGGATGAGCACCCGGGTTCAGGACGCGGAGCAGGACGAGGACGGCGTGCGGGTGACTGTCGCCGGACCGGACGGCGAAACGAAGATCGTGGAAGGCAGCTTCCTCGTCGGCGCCGACGGTTCGCGCAGCGTGATCCGTTCGATGGTGGCTTCCGCCTTTGAAGGGAAAACCTACCCCGAGACCACAATCCTGGCGACCACGCGCTTTCCGTTCGAACAGCATCTGCCGGACCTCTCCAACGTCAATTATGTCTGGAAGGAGGGCGGGACGTTCAGCCTGCTGCGCCTGCCCGACCTGTGGCGATGCAGCCTCTATCCCGATGCCGGTGAAAGCATAGAGGAAGCCACCCGGCCGGAGAGCGTCCAGCGCAAGCTGCAACAGATAGTGCCGACCGGCCGGCCCTACGACATAGAGGAAATCCGGCCCTATCGCATCCATATGCGGATCGTCGATACTTACCGGAAGGGCCGCTTCGTTCTGGCTGGCGACGCTGCCCATCTCAATTCGCCATCGGGCGGCATGGGGATGAACGGCGGCATCCATGACGCGCATGAACTGGTGGCGACGCTTGTGGCCATCGTGAAGGGCGCGCCGATGAATCTGCTGGACCGGTATACGCGCCGCCGCCGCCTGATCGCGCAGCAGGAAATCCTGTCGCAGGCGGATCGCAACCGCTCCCGCATGCAGGAACGCGACCCCGCCCGCCGCCGCGAAATGCTGGCCGAGTTGCAGAAGATCACGGACGACCCCGCGCGAATGCGGGATCATCTGCTGCGCACATCCATGATTACCGGCCTGAAGCAGGCGGAGCTGATTGCATGAACGCTCGCTATGATTATGGCCGGGGTGGCATTGTCGGCATCGGCACCCCCCAGGCCAACCCCACCGTGGAAGCGGAAATGCGCATCCTGCTGCCCGCCAATGTGCTCTTGCAGACCGTGCGCCACGCCAGCGGCGCAAAGGAGCCGCTGGACCGGCTGAGGGAATATCTGTGGGGGCTTCCCGCGGCGCTGGCTCAATATGACAGCCTGAAGCCGGCGGTTTTCGGCTTCGGCTGCACCGGATCATCCTATCTCGTGTCCTCGGAATCGCAGGCGGCGTTGATCGACAGCCTGGAACAGCGCTTCGGCTTTCCGATCGTTACCGCCACCGACGCCATCGCATGGCGGCTCCGCCAGATCGGCGCGCGCAGGATAGCGCTGGCTTCCCCCTATCCCGATGCCCTGTCGGACGCCGCGCTTTCCTTTTGGAAGCGGGAGGGCTTCGATGTCCTCTCAGTGGAGCGGGTCGATACCGGCACGGCCGACACGCGCGGCATTTACAGGCTGGGCAGCGACGATGCGCGCGATGCCGCCCGGACATTGAGGTGGCAGCCCGTCGACGCCGTGCTGCTCAGCGGGACGGGGATGCCATCGCTTGCCCTGATTGCCGAAGCGGAGGCGGAGGAAGGGCCGCCGCTGCTTTCCTCCAACCATTGTCTCGCCCTGTATCTGTGCCATGTCGCGGGCATCGCCTTGCCGGATGTCGGCCAGTGGGCGGGGCGTCTTGCGCAAGCAACGGCATTTCCCGAAAGGACTGGCCAATGACCGGGGCGCCTTCCGCCATTATCGATGGGGAATCCCTTATCGGCGCGGGACGGCCGATCGAGGTCGTCAACCCCGCCACCGAAGAGGTGATCGCCCAGATCCCCGAGGCCGGAGACGATCTGGTCGATCGCGCCGTTGCCTCCGCGCGGGCGGTGTTCGATCGCGGGGACTGGCGCCTGATGAGCGTCGCGGAGAGGCAAAGGATATTGCGCGCCTGCGCCGACGCCATCGTGGCGCATGCCGATGAGATCGCCGATGTGGAATGCGCGAACCTCGGCGTTCCGCTGGCCCAGATACGCAACGGGCTGGTGCGGCGCGTGCCGGGCAATTTCCACTTCTTCGCCGACTATATCGGCCAGATGACCTCCGAACTCTATGAACAGGAAAAGGAGTATCTGACCTTCGTCCGGCGCGAGCCCGTGGGGGTGGCGGCGCTTGTTTCCCCGTGGAACTCGCCTCTGGCGCTGGGGTCGATGAAGATCGTGTCGGCCATCGCCTTCGGCAATAGCTGCGTTCTGAAGCCCGCCGAGCAGGCGCCGCTCGGCATCACCCGGCTGGTCGAGGTGCTTCAGGGGGCAGGCTTGCCGCCGGGGGTCGTCAATCTGGTCAACGGAACGGGCGTCGGTGCCGGAGACCGTCTGGTGCGTCACCCCGGCACAAGCCGCATTTCCTTTACCGGCGGCACGCGGACAGGCCGGGTCATCATGGCGGCGGCGGGGGAAAATCTGAAGCCGTCCATCATGGAACTGGGCGGGAAATCGGCCAATATCATTTTCGACGATGCCGATTTCGAGCAGGCTCTGGACGGGGCGTTGCTCGGCATATTCAGCAATAACGGCCAGCAATGTCTGGCCGGATCGCGCATATTGGTGCAGCGCGCCATCGCCGACAGGTTCATCGAGGCGCTTGTCGAACGAACCGGCCGGATAAGGGTGGGCGATCCGCGCGATCCGATGACGGAAATCGGACCGCTCGCCCATCGCAATCATTACGACCATGTGATGGGCTTCGTGCCGGACGCCGCCGACAAGGGCGCGCGCATTCTGGTGGGTGGCGATCGGGCGAAGGGGTTTGATCGCGGCTTTTACTTCCAGCCCACGATAGCGGCGGTCGAGTCCAACAGCCATCGGCTGTGTCAGGAGGAGATTTTCGGGCCTTTCGCCTCCCTGATGGTCTTCGATGCCGATGAAGAAGCCTATCGGATCGCCAACGAGTCCCGCTTCGGCCTGGTCGGCTATGCCTGGTCGCGGGACATCGAACGGATCATGACCGCGCAAAGCCGTATTTCAGCCGGAACCATCTGGTGCAACACGCCGATGATGCGCGATCTGCATGCGCCCTTCGGGGGTATCCGGGAGTCAGGCGTGGGCGCGGAAGGGGGCCGTGCGGCGGAGGCTTTCTACACCAGCCAGAAGGCGGTCAGCATTCCGCTCAATCGCCTGACCCTGCGCAAATTGGGGGCGTGAGACCCGCCACCGGGCGATGGCATGGGCATGACCATGGCGTTGCTGATGCGCTGCCCCGGCGGAGCGAACAGCCTTATGCCTTTCAGTTCCGGCGGCAGGGCGCCGTTGGCGCTGCGGAACCTGCAATTGCCGTTGAAGCGCCGGCGCTGCCAGGAGGCCAGCAAGGCGGTAATGAGGCATCGCAGGGCTTCCGGTCCTTCGGACATCAGCCCTGCGTGGAAAAGCCCCGCGCAACATGGCAGGGGCGGTTGACGTAAGCGGGACCGGCAGGGCGCCCGCCGGACGGTCCAGCGGCAGGCGGCTGTTGCGGGACCGGTTGTGCCGGTGGCGGGAAAAAGGGCGGTCAGTTGCCGAGAATGCCCTTCAGCAGTGACCCGGCCTTGCCCAGCGGGTCGGCGCGCAGCTTCGTTTCTTCCGACCCGATATATTTGAAGATGCCGTTCAGCGCCTGGCTCGTGACCGACTTGCCCAGCCCGTCCCGGCTGATCCCCGAGGCAGCCAGTACCCCGGTGCGCCCGGTCAGCTTGTCGAGTTGCTTGAACGCGCCCAGATCGCGCAGCGCGGAATCGACCAGCGGCCGCAATTTCCCTTCCAGTTCGCCGCCCGCGCTGCTGCGCAGATATTGGGTGCCGCCGTCGCTCTGCGAGACGATGCCCGGCACGTCGGTGAAGGAAAGGCCGTCGATCGCGGACCGGAAAATCGGCTTGGCTTCGCCTGCGGCCTTGCCCGCCGCGTCGTTCAACTGGCGCGTGAAGCCGTCGAGGACGCCGAACTTGCTGCCGAACCTCATCGCCGAGCCGAGCAATCCGTTCGATCCGCCCGGCAGCGGAAGGCCGATCCGGATCGTTTCGTCATTGTAGAACGCCCCCGGCTGGACGAGGCGGTCGAGCGCGCCGTCCACCGCCCTGCCGAGCACTCCGCCGAGCGTGCTGCCCAGCCCGCCCGCCCGCGCTCCGGCCGCCCGTGCCGCGCTGGCCAGCGGCATGGACAAGAAGGTGGCGCCCATACCGGGGATAAACATCCTGCGCTGCGACGACTGCATTTTCCATCCCCCGCCCATGGACGACCCGGGATCGCCCCTTGCGGCCAGAAAAGCCGGGATCGGCTGTCCGGTCAATAGTGCAAATTCTCCGTCCACGGGAAAGGCGAGGGCCGTGCGCGCGCGGAACGATCCGGCAGGCGGCTGGTTGATTGAGGGAACGTCCAAGGAGGGCGAACATGGAGCAGGAAAACAAGAGCGGAAAGCGGCCGGAAGACCCGGCCGAAAGCCGGGACGACACCCCGCCGCCGGAGAAAGGTTCGCCGTGCGGCGATGAAAGCGCGGTTTCCGACGAAGTCGCGCAACGTGTGGAGAAGGGCAAGGACAAGGATGCCAATCCCCTTGCGCCACCGGTGAATATTCAGGGCGGAAGCTGAAACGCGGCCCGCCCCGGACAACCGTCGGGATCGGAAAGTGACCATGGCGAAACCAGAGGATTATGACCGGGAGGCAGCCGGAAACCGCGGAAAGCGGTCGGTCGGCGGCTCAGGTGAGGTCAAGGGCAGCGGCGCGGGCGCGGGTGGCGGTGGCAATCCTGAGGATTTCGACAGCGACCCGGCGGCAGGCGGAGAGGGGCCGGAGCCCAATTTCATGGCTCACCCCGGCCAAAAGCGGCAGGGATAAGCAGAAGGGGGCGGGATTGTCGTCCCG
>Ga0182737_1003848_pt1 | contig 10644 bp, 6 predicted proteins | sample eDN5th30CBELigOP_FD_128878 | JGI IMG/M metagenome (GOLD analysis project Ga0182737, IMG submission 128878) | Enriched Organic Plus compost microbial communities from Emeryville, California, USA - eDNA 5th pass 30_C BE-Lig OP (version 2) (version 2) ... | reverse complement strand
GCCACCGATGTCGTCGGCGCGGGGGTCGGACGGGTCACCGTGGATGGTCACTTCGAGGTAGCTGAAGCCGCCCTTCTCCACGCACTCGCCGGTGACCAGGCCCGGCGTCGACGCGAAGGGCGTGGTGATCTTGCCGACGCGCGGGTCCACGAGCGGCGGCGCCGCGGCGCTCTGCCCCACGGGCGACTCCCCGGTCGTGAAGTAGGAGTGCAGCTCGGCCGACCCGCCCGAGGGCGCAGCCGGGTTCACGCACCCCGCGACGGTGCCCGGCGCCGAGGACCGGCCGAAGAAGCTGTTCGCCGGCGGCGGCGAGGTCGAGCGGAAGGTCGCCCAGGTCACCACGCAGCCCGTCTGGTCCTCGGACCGGCACAGGGGCACGTTCTCGAACGCGCCGCCCACGTCCTTCCCGGCGGGCACGGCGACCGACGAGCCGGCCAGGTAGGCGCTGATGAACAGCTTCCGCTGCGTCTCGTCCTTGTCGATCTGCTCGGAGATCAGCCGGGTGAGGATGCCCGAGCCCTGGGAGTGCCCCACGAGCACCACGCCCCGGCCGTGGTTGTCGTTGGCGAGGTAGTGCTTCCAGGAGTCCTCGACGTCCTTGTACGCCGTCTCGCGGGTCTGCTCCTCGGTGGCCTGGTCGCCGCCGCCGCCCAGGCCGGCCACCAGCGCGGTGAGGGTCCGCTGCCGGTAGACGGGCGCGTAGACCTTGCACAGCGAGCCGAGCCGTGCGACCTGGCTGCGTGCAGCCGAGCCCTCCTGGTCGGGCGAGGGGACCAGGTCGCTGTTCGGGGTGGGGTCGCTGGAGATCGTGGGATACACGTAGAAGCAGTCGATCGGAGCCTCGGGGTCGGGCGACCACTCCTCGACCTTCAGCGATCCGTCGGCCTCGACCACCGTGGAGTCGAGGTCGTCGTCGCAGAGGTCCTTCGTGTCCGGCCGGCAGAGCCAATGCGCGGGGTCGGCGTACACCTCGCTCTCGTAGCCCTCGAACGGCGTGCCCCCCTTCGAGGACGCACCCGACCCGACCTCGGAACCACCTTCGCCGGTCGTCCCGGACGGCTTCGCGGTGGTCGTCGTGCGGGCGGTCTCGGCCTTTCCGTCGTCGTCACCGCCGCAGGCGGCAGCCACGAGGAGGACGGCCAGCAGCGGCCCGGCGAGCACCCGCGCCGCCCGCCACCTGCGATCGTCGATCCTCGGTCCCATGGCGCACACCCCCTGCTCGGTCCTCGACGGAGACTAGGGGGCGAGTGCGACAGGGTTCCGGGAAGCCAGGGACCGGGCCGGTCGGGCAAGGCCCGGTGGAGCCGGGCCCGATGAGCTTCGCCCGAGGGGACCGCGCCTACAGTCGCCGGGTGCGGACTCGCTGTCGCACGCCCCCACCGCGGACGCTGCTGTGAAGCTCATCATCCAGATCCCCTGCTTCAACGAGGAGGCGACCCTCCCCCAGACCCTCGCCGATCTCCCTCGCGAGGTGCCCGGGTTCGATGCCGTCGAGTGGCTGGTGGTCGACGACGGGAGCACCGACGGCACCGCCGAGGTCGCTCGTCGCTCGGGCGTGGACCACGTCGTCTCGCTCGGGGTCAACAAGGGGCTCGCCAACGCCTTCCTGGCCGGGTTGGACGCGGCGCTCCGGGCCGGCGCCGACGTCATCGTGAACACCGACGCCGACAACCAGTACCAGGGGCGCTGCATCGCAGACCTCGTCGCACCGATCGCGGACGGCGAGGCCGACCTGGTGATCGGCGAGCGCCCCATCGAGTCCGTCGACGACTTCTCCCCCCTCAAGAAGCGCCTCCAGCGCGCCGGCAGCCGGGTGGTCCGCATCTTCTCGGGGACGGCGGTGCGCGACGCCGCATCCGGCTTCCGGGCGTTCAGCCGAGACGCAGCGATCCGCACGCAGGTCTTCGGCAAGTACTCGTACACGATGGAGACGATCGTGCAGGCGGGGTGGGAGGGCATCCGGGTCACGAGCGTCGACATCGGGGTCAACCCCGCCACCCGACCGTCACGCCTGGTGAAGAGCATCCCCCGCTACATCTGGCGCTCGGGCACGACCATCGTCCGCTCCTTCGCGCTCTACAAGCCGTTCCGCTTCTTCTTCGGCGTCGGTCTCGTGCCGTTCCTCGTGAGCCTCGCCCTGGTCCTCCGCTGGTTCTACCTGCAGCTCTTCACCGACGACCTCGCGAGCCGCGTGCCGAGCCTCGTCGGCGCCGCCGTGATGTTCATCCTCGCCGTCCAGATCTGGATCTTCGGCTTCCTCGCCGATCTCCTCTCGGTCAACCGGCGGCTCCTCTCCGACACCCGCGTCATGCTCCGAACCCGCGAGCTCGACGAGCAGCGCCGGTGACCGATCGCTCCTCTGCCGGTCGCCGGGTCGTGTTCTTCGGCTCCTACGACGTGCACCGCCACCCACGGGTCGCGGTCCTGCGCGACGGCCTCGCCGCCCGCGGCAACCAGGTCGTCGAGGTGAACCGGCCCCTCGGCCTCTCCACCGCCGACAAGGTCCACGCGGCGAGTTCCCTCGCAGGCTCGCTCCGGATGCTCGTCGCGATGTGCCGCGCCTGGTGGGGCCTCTGGTGCGCCTCGAAGGCTGAGCGCGAACCCGACCTCGTGGTGGTCGGCTACCTCGGCCACTTCGACGTGCACCTGGCGCGGCTGCGCTGGCCGAAGGCCACGATCGCGCTCGACCACCTGGTGGGCCTCGCCGACTCCGCCCGGGACCGGCGCGTCGCCTCCGGGCTGAAGTTCCGCCTGCTCGAGCTCCTCGACCGCGCCGCCCTGCGCCGCGCCGACGTCGTGGTGGTCGACACGACCGAGCAGCGCGACGAGCTGCCCGGCTGGGCGCGGGCGCGCGCCGTCGTCGTCCCGGTGGGGGCGTCCGATGAGTGGTACCGGCAGGCGCCTCCGCCGCCCCCACCGCCGCTGCGAGCGTGCTTCGTCGGCCTCTTCACCCCCCTCCACGGCGCACCGCTGATCGGCCGGGCGATCGCGCGACTCGCCGACGACCCCCGCATCCGCTTCACCATGGTGGGGAGCGGCCAGGACCTCGCCGAGACGAAGGCCGCAGCGGGAGGCGCCGAGGTCGACTGGATCGACTGGGTGGCGGCCGACGACCTCCCCGCCCTCGTCGCCTCCCAGCACGTGTGCCTCGGCATCTTCGGGACCACGCCGAAGGCCCAGCGGGTGGTGCCCACCAAGGTCTTCCAGGGCCTTGCGGCCGGCAACGTGGTGGTCACGTCCGACACGGAGCCCCAGCGACGCATGCTGGGCGAGGCGGCGCTCTTCGTCCCAGCCGGCGACGACGCCGCGCTCGCCGCCCAGCTCTCGGCCCTCGCCGACGACCTCGAGGCAGCTGCGCCCGACCCCGCGGCCCGCAAGGCCGCTGCCGATCGCTTCCGACCGGACGAAGTGGTTGTGCCCCTCGAGGCCCGGTGGCTCGGCCCGCGCCGCACCCGCGACCTCGGCGACGGACCCGCGCTGCCCGCGAACGCCTGGCTCCGCTTCGACCTCCTGCGCCGCACGCTCGAGGAGATCCCGCCCGGGCGGGTCCTCGAGGTGGGCCCCGGTCGAGGCGCCGTGGCGGCACGCCTCGTGGCCGCCGGGCACGACTACACCGGCGTGGAGATGTCGGCCGGTGCCCGGGAGGCGACAGCGGACGTCCTCTCGGCCACCGGCGAGGGCCGGTCCCGGCTGGTCGCCTCCCTCGACGACCTGGCCCCCGACGAGACCTTCGACCTCGTCTGTGCCTTCGAGGTCCTGGAGCACATCGAGGACGACGTCGGCGCACTCGGCGAGTGGGCCGCCCGGCTCCGGCCCGGCGGCCACCTCCTCCTCAGCGTGCCGGCGTGGCCCGAGCGCTTCTCGACCCACGACGAGGAGGTGGGACACCTCCGTCGCTACTCACCGGAGGACCTGGGACGCGTCGCCGCGGCGGCGGGCCTCGTCGACGTGGACGTCCGCGCCTACGGCTTCCCCCTCGGCTATCCGCTGGAGCACGCCCGCAACGCGATCTCGGTTGTGCTCCAGCGCCGGCGGGCCGCACGCCCGGAGCCAGGACCTGGGGAGTCGACGAAGGAGCGCACCGAGCGGAGCGGCTCCTGGTTCCAGCCACCCCGAGCGATGAACGGCGCCATCCGCGCGGCCACCTGGCCGTTCCGTGTGGTCCAGCGCCGCTTCCCCGGCCGCGGCACGGGCCTGGTGATGGTCGGCCGGGCGCCCGGCAGATGACCAACCGCTGGCTGCGCATCGGCATCCTCGTCGTCGGGATCCCGGCGATGATCGCCGCGGGTTGGTACGCCTACGGCGACATCAAGGAGCTGCAGGCGCCGCCCCTGTGGGCCCTCGCACCCGCCGCCGTCGCGAACCTGGTCTCCCTCTGGTGCAGCTCGAAGAGCTGGGAGGTCCTCTTCGGCGACGCCGTCCCCTCACGCGTCCTCCACGACGCCTTCTTCAGCTCGCAGCTCATGAAGTACACCCCGGTGGGCGGCGTCGCTCAGGCGGTGGGCCAGGCGGCGCTCGCCCGCACCGACGAGGTAGGCCTCGCTCGAGCCGGTACCGCCATGCTGCTCTCGAAGCTCACGATGGTGATCGGCGGCGGCGTGTTCGGGCCGGTGCTCGCCCTCGTGAACACCGGCCTCGCCGGCTGGGTCCGCTGGGCCCTCGCCGCGACCCCGCTCGTGTTCGTGTTCGCCCGCCACGAGCTGCTCCGCTGGACCCTCGACCTCCTCCGTCGGGTGGTCCCGCGTGCGCCTGACCGCACGGTCCTCCCGACCCAGCGGCAGGTGTGGATCTCGGTGGCGTGGGCCATCCCCGGTCTCGGCATGGCGGGTGTCGCCTTCGCGTGCCTGGCCCTTCCCGCCGACCTGGGCGTGAGCTTCACGCAGGCCGCAGCGGGCTTCGCCCTCGCCTGGGTCGTGGGCTTCCTCGTGATCCCGATCCCGGCGGGCCTCGGCGTGCGGGAGGCGTCCCTGGGCCTCCTCGTCAGTGGCGACCCGTCCGCGAAGCTCGTCGCCGCGGTCCTCTTCCGCGCCGTCGCCATCGGCACGGAGGCGCTCCTCGTCGCGTGGGTGAAGCTACGGAACCGGCGCGTCCGCCAGGTCGCCTGAGGGCTCGTCCCGCTCATCCGGCGCATCCGGGTCACCGCCGGCAGCCCGTGCCCTGATCGCCGCGAGGACGAACGGCGGCAGCAGCGCGAACGCTGCGATGCCCGCCGGGAGCATGTAGCGGGCGTGCGGCCCTGTCATCGCGATGACCGAGAGCTGCTGCGCCACGAGCGGCGACAGGGCGAGCACCGGCCACGCGCTCCTCGCCCGGATCGCCGTGACGACGAGCAGCACCGCACCCAGGTAGATCCAGGTCGGCGCCCGCCAGAACCAGGGTTGCCAGCCGGGCGTCGAGGTGCGGATGATGACCTGCCGGGCCTCGTCCGTGAGCGACTGCCAGACGGGGGTCGAGTGCATCCCCACGTGGTTCCGCACCACCCCGTGGTAGAGCGTCTCGAAGTGCCGCCGCTCCGAGTCGGATGGGATCGGGTTCCACGCGACGCTCGCTGCGCAGAGGTGCCCGAGCGACGCCTCGACGGGGTTCGCGAGCAGCGCCCGCCGCCATGCGGCCTGGAGCCGGTCACGCAGGCGGGCGACCCGGTCGCTCGGCGCCAGCCTGCTCATCGGTGCGCCGGTCCAGTGGCAGTCGAAGTCACGCCGCCACTCGCTGAGGGGCGCGAGCTCCCCCACCAGCGCGAGGTCCTTCGGCTCGAGGTCCTCGGGGTGGTTCACGGCGAGGTAGCCCAGGTCGAACGGAGCGAGGCCCGCCTGCTGCTGATCGTCAGCCTCCCGGACCCCCGCGAGCGGGTTCAGGACCGACTGGACCACCACGACCCCGACCAGCGCCACCACCCAGATCCCGGCGACCAGCGCCCGACGGCGGAACAGGACCAGCGCGGCGACCCCCGAGAGGACGGCGACCACCACCCCGTTGGGACGGAGGATGTCGAGGGCCGCGACGCCGAAGCCCGCCGCGACGAACGCTCCGGTCGTCGGAGCCGGGTGGAGCCGCACGCGGTGCAGCGCTTCCTCAGCGAACAGGCCGGCGACGAGCAGGAACCCCGCGGTGTACGGCACGTCCTTCCAGAGGTGGACCGAGAACGCCCCCACCGGCGGGAGGAGGGAGACGACGACGCCGCCGATCCACACCGGCAAGGCCGGCAGCCCCATCCGGATCCCGATGCGGAGGAGCCGTGAGAACGCCCACGCCAGCGCGAGCGTCTGCACCAGCACCGTGAGCGCGGGCGTCCCCACGATCTGGCGCGAGAGGTAGTTCAGCGCTGTGTAGATCGGCGGGTGCCAGTCGACCCAGTCCCCGGTGAGCACCTGCGTCCAGGTGTCCATCGAGTCGTTGGTCATCACTGCCGGGCGGAGGGCGACCCACCAGAGCACCATCGGTGCCCACAGGACGAGCACGGGCCCGGCCGCCGCTGCGACCGCCCGGGGAGCGGGGAGCCGCTCGGTCAGTCGCCGCCGCTCGGCACCGGTCGTGTGGCTGGGCGGCTCCGAGGCGACCGCCGGATCGTCCTCGAGGATCTCAGTCACCAGGCCATCGATCGTATCCGGCCACCCCGTTCTCGCCGGACCGGCCAACTGGGGGCGCCCCAGGAGGCTCGGGCCGGACTTCGAGGTGCGCCCGCGCGATCGACCCTCTACCCTTCGACGCTTTCGGCGACCGACGGGGTCGCCTCGAACGGCGGTGATCGAAGTGAAGAAGGCAGCGCTCGCCCTGGTGGCACTGCTCGCAGTGGTGTCGTCGGTGCTCGTCCCGGCGGCCACCCCCGTTGGAGCAGCAGAGGGCGACCCCACCCTCACCGGCTACGTCGCTCTCAGCCCCGCCCGGATCGCCGACACCCGACCAGGCCGCAAGACCATCGACGGACGCTTCGCCGGCACCGGTGCCATCAGCCCCACCAAGCCCCTCGTCCTCGACGTGGTCAACCGCGGCGGCGTCGCCGCCGCCAACGTTGCCGCGGTCTCCCTCAACGTCACCGTCACCGGCCCCACCACCGACGGCTACGTCACCGTGTTCCCCACCGGAGAGACCCGCCCCACCGCCTCCAACGTCAACTTCGACCGCAACCAGACCGTCGCCAACTCCGTCATCGCCAAGGTCGGCTCAGGCGGCAAGGTCACCCTCCACAGCTCCGCCCCCACCCACGTCATCGTCGACGTCGCCGGCTACTACATCGCCGGCGACACCTACACCTCCGTCTCCCCCGCCCGCCTCGCCGACACCCGACCGGGCCGCCCCACCATCGACGGCCAGAACGCCGGCACCGGCGCCCTCTCCCCCACCAAGCAACTCAGCCTCAAGGTCACCGGCCGCGGCGGCGTCGCGGGCTCCGGCGTGAAAGCCGTCGCCCTCAACGTCACCGTCACCGCCCCGATCGGCGACGGCTACGTCACCGTCTACCCCACCGGCGAGACACGGCCGACCGCTTCCAACCTCAACTTCAAGCAGGGCAACAGCGTCCCCAACCTCGTGATCGCCAAGGTCGGGGCGTCGGGAAGCGTGAACGTCTTCGCCTCGTCGCCCTCCGCCCACGTCATCGTCGACGTCGCCGGCTACTTCGGTTCGACCTCGAACTTCGTGCCGATCAGCCCTGCGCGCGTCGCGGACTCCCGCATGCGCCCCACCGTCGACGACGACTTCTGGGGCTTCGGACCCGTCGGCGCGAACCAGTACTGGGGGAACCAGGTCGAGATCCCCGTCGTCGGTCGGGCCGGTGTCCCGCTGCAGTACACCGGTGCCGTCGTCCTCAACGTGACCGCTGTGGAGACGCAGAGCGGCGGCTACGCGACGGTGTTCCCGCTTGGCTCACCCCGTCCCAACGCCTCGAACATCAACTTCGCGCCCCGGGCGACGGTCGCGAACCTCGTCGTCGCCAAGGTCGGCGTCGACGGCGCCGTCTCAGTGAAGGTCGAGGGCAACGGAGCCGACCTCGTCATCGACGTGATGGGCTACTTCCCGGGGATCTCCTCCGCCGACGTGGCGGGTTCCTACGGCTTCCTGGGCCGAGACGACGCCGGCGCGCCGCTCGCCTACGACCGGTGCACCCCCATCCCGTACGTCATCAACCCTGCGGGGGCCAAGGCCGGGTGGGTGAACGACGTGCACGCCGCGTTCGCCGAGATGGAGGTCCGTTCCGGCCTCGACTTCGTGTACCTGGGTTCCACCACGGAGCCCCCGTCACCCGACCGCCAGCCGTCCGATCCGGGTCGCTGGCCGCAGTACGAGTACTCGCCGATCCTCGTCGCGTTCACCACTCCCGCGGTGATCCCCGATCTCGGCGGCAGCGTGGTCGGGATCGGCGGCTCCTGGAGGATCTCCTGGGCCTACGGGATGTGGAAGGACGCCACGCGCTGGGTCAGCGGCGACATCTACCTCGACCGCGACGAGAACCTGCCCACTGGGTTCGGCGAGGGGAACGCCCTCGGCAAGGTCGTCCTCCACGAGCTGGGCCACGTCGTCGGGATGGCCCACACCAACAACGAGAACGAGCTGATGAACCCCATCGTCATCCCGCGCTCCGGCCGTTTCGGCCCTGGGGACCTGCAGGGTCTGTGGTTCCTCGGCCGGGACCAGCAGTGCCCGCCGTCGAACGCCGTCCGGACGGCCGGAGGGGTGGCTGATCCGACCTCGACCGCCAGGCGAGCCGCGGTCCCCGGGGTCGCCCCACGGGCGGCGAAGACCTCGGAGGCCGACGCCCTCGAGGACATCTTCGGCTGATCAGGCCATCCACGGAGGCAGGTCGCCGAAGTTCCCGATGCGATCCACCACCACGTCGACGGGCGTCGACGAGAAGATGCACATCGGACCGTCAGCGGCCGGACCCACCACGAGGTTCGCGACGGTCTGACCGGCGAGGAAGTTCACGTTCGACGTCTCCCGGCGAACGGCACCACAGGGATACACGGTCACGTAGCCGTTCTGCGCCGCACCGGTCACGGTCAGGTTCGCGACCACCACGGCCGGATCCGAAGGCACCTCCAGCACGGTTGCGCCGCCCACCTTCCTCCTCGCTGTGTCGAACCAGCTGGGGCGACCGGGGCGGGTGTCAGCGACCCGGATCGGAGGATGGAGCTGCGCCGAGCTCGTCCAGTCGAACGCGGCCGTCAGATCGACCACCACATCGACGACGGTGTTCGACGAGATGCAGATCTTCCCGAACCACGTGTGCACCATCGTCGAGTTCGCCACGGTCTGACCCAGCGCGAAGTTCAGCGTGGACGAGGTCGACGTGTCGGCAGCGGAGGTGCACTGGTACACCGAGAGGTGGCCACCGGTCACCCCGTCCGTCGCCGTCACGTTCAGCGCGACCGCACGAGCTCCCGCCGGCAGCTCGCCGGAACCGACCAGGTCGAAGACGAGGGGCGAGTCCGGCGCGACCTTCGTTCGCTGCACGTCGACGGCCGCCACCCGGCCGGGCCGCGTGTCGACGAGTCGGAGCGGGTCGGCAGCCAAGAACCCGGCGTCTGCCCGCACCCAGCCGGCCACGTCGGCCAACAGGTGCACGCGGTCGCTCGTGTGGAAGCACACGGTTCCGTCGGCCGAGAGCGGGACCAGCACCGCATTGGCGACCACCTGGCCTCGACCGAAGTTCAACGACGACACACCTCCCGCCGCTCCGCACGGTCGCACGCTCGCCCAACCTCCGTGCGCTGCGCCGACCGCCGTCACGTTGAGCAACACCGCGTCGATTCCCGACGCCGGGAGACCCCCGGCACCGGCGACGTCGACCTGGAGCGGGGAGTCCGGAGCCACGGGCACCTTCGATACGGCGACCGCTGCGTGCGGCTTCGGCGGGCGGGTGTCGAAGAGGCGGAACGGCTCGATCGGCTGGAGGGGCGACGGTTCCACTTCCATGACGAGCTCGCCGAGGTCGGTCCACTCCCCTTCGGTCACCGTGAACGTGCGCTCCCAGTCAGCAGCGGGATCGCCAGCCGGTCGCCACTGCATCATCCGTTCCGTCATCCGGACCCTGTACGTCCCGGCTTCGAGCTCGAGCTCGAGGTCCTGCACCACGCCAGGTGCAGGGTCGAAGTCGGCCGCGGCCACGCCTGAACCTCCGGACGAGCCATCGGCCGGCACGAAGGAGAACCAGGTGGGCTCCGGCCCGGGAGGGTCGACGACGACCGCACGCGCCCGCACGCCGCCCCATCCCTCCTGCAACGGCTTCTCCTCAGCGCCTGCAGGCTGGACGCCGAAGGACCACTGCCCGACCAGGGCCACGATCCCGACGACGACGACCACACGGGATCGGCGCACCTTCACGTACCGCATGCGAGCTCTCCTGGGTCGGCGGTCTCGTCCCCGCCCGCCAGAGCCGAGGACCGAACACGTCACCGTACGGACGCCCGAGGCGATCCACACGCTTCGCGCGGGACTTCACTCTCGGTGGAGAGCGGCCTGCACCTCCTCCGCGGGCCGGCGGGGCAGCAACATCGGCGACTCGAGCGTCACCGTGCGGAGCTCGCCCTCGAACGCGAACGGCGGCCGGTAGCCCTCGTACACGGGGAATCCGTGGTCGCGTCCGATGAGGAGGCCACCACCGCCGATCTGCCAGCGGAAGGGGAGGTCGGCCGGCAGCCGCGTCTC
>Ga0182737_1003843_pt1 | contig 10653 bp, 6 predicted proteins | sample eDN5th30CBELigOP_FD_128878 | JGI IMG/M metagenome (GOLD analysis project Ga0182737, IMG submission 128878) | Enriched Organic Plus compost microbial communities from Emeryville, California, USA - eDNA 5th pass 30_C BE-Lig OP (version 2) (version 2) ... | reverse complement strand
CCGGTGAATCCGTAAGTGTATCGCGGCGTGGTGTTGGCAATGACTGAAAGATCGCCATGATCCTCCAACGTACGCCCGCCTTCATTGATAATCCCATTGCCATCCAAGTCTTTATAGACGATATCGCCCGGCCCCCAGGTTTTATAGTAAAACGACTGATCTGGCATGGGCTCACCGGCATTCTGCATAATGTGGTCGGTGGTCAGTCCCCACTGGTCACCATGTACCCGACCTTTATACCAGCCATTGATTGAGCCCGATTCATTGCGGTATTCCAGAATGGTCGTCTTGGAATCACCCAGCACGAGCCTGGCATCGTAGGACAATCCCGACGGCAGCCGGTCTTTCCAGCCCACCGACAGTTCAAATCCCTTGGTAGACAATTTGGCATTGTTCGTCAACGGTACGCCGGTGCCCAGTACCGACGGCAGCTGGACGGACGGCCCCAGCATATCTGATGTGGTACGGTTGTACCAGTCAAACATTACATCCAGCCTATTTTTAAGGAATCCAGCCTCTACGCCGATGTCAAACGTGGTGATCGTCTCCCAGGTCAGGTTATCGCTAATGATCGCTGGTGCCAATGCATAGAGCGGCACTTCGTCGCCGATGAGGTAACCGGGATTGTTATAGCTATCTGCATTCCGCCGGTACTTAACCCCCATGGTGGGTAGGTACAGGTAATTGGCGACATTCTGGTTTCCGAGGGAGCCGTAGGACGCCCTTAATTTCAGGGCGTTGACATAGGGCGATACCGGTGTCCAGAAATTTTCTTTGGAGATGTTATAGCCCGCCGATACCGAAGGGAACAAGCCCCACCGCTGGCCAGAAGGAAACCGGGATGAGCCGTCGTAGCGGCCGCTGGCCTCGAACAGGTACTTTTCATCGTAGTTGTAGTTGATGCGGCCGAATATACCCTCGGTAGCCCAGTGGTTCATCCAGTCGTCCAAGGTAAAATCACCTGTAGCCGTGTGTATAGACGGCACCTGTTCGGTGATAAGGTTCGTTTTAAACCCATTGAGACCGCGGTTGAAATCGGCATCCCGCTCATATCCCGCGAGCACTTTGAAATAATGCCGCTCCAAGCGCTTTTCGTAAGAGGTGAACAGGGTAATCTTATCATACTGCCCCTGGTTCATGACAGACCGGTACCCACTCGCCGCTTCGCCGATATTTCCGGTCGTACCATTGGGTATGGGCACAGGTACGGGTTTGGGATTGCGGGTTTCCGAACCCCAACGGTAATTATACCGGTAATACAGGTTGGTTTTCCACCCCGGTATAGGCTCAATTTCGGTGCCGATATTCAGCCATAAGTCGTGGTTTTCGGTAACGATGCGCCCACCCTGTTCAAGCACCAAAATCAGTGGGTTAGCAATGGAGCCATCGATGTTATACTTCGGCATAGTGGGCCAGAAATCGATGAATTGCGACCAAGTATACGTGCGTTCCAGCCCTACCATGCCCAGTGGCGCGTCGGTTTCCGTACGGGCATACCGGGCACTGAAGTCGAATGAAATCCAATCAGCGACCTGCGATTTAACATTTGCCAGCACGTTATACCGCTTGAATCCGTCATCCCCCCAGCTGTAAGCGCCGGGCTGGTCAAAAAACCCTGCATTGATGTAGTACTGACTCCTGCGGTCGCCGCCGTTCAAACTGACGTTGTGTTTTTGCTGCAGGACGTATCGTTTGTAATACTCCCGGGTCCAGTTGTAGTTGGCGTTGCCATCCCAGCGTCCACGCCATTGGCTGTAAGGAGGTTTATCCGGGTTGTATTCGTAAGGATACGTGCCATCCATGTAGCCTTTTATGCGTTCGATCTGCTCATCGGGAAATGTGGGTGTGAGCCCCGCGTTTGCCTGTGCCTGGTTAAAAGCCGTTGCATAGATGAGCGAATTTTCCATGTCAGGTACATATATGGGTACTGAAAAGGAGATATTATTGTTGTAGCTAATCCGGGCGGGCTGATCTTTGCTGCCTTTTTTAGTGGTGATCAGCACGACGCCGAAAGCCGCACGCGAACCATACACTGCCGATGCCGATGCGTCTTTCAACACCGAGATGCTCTCGATGGTTTCCGGATCGAGGTAATCGGCGTTGCTCTCCACCCCGTCTACCAGGATGAGCGGCCGAGTATCGCTGGATATCGACCCAACACCCCGTATCCGCCAGGTTTGTGTAGCCCCCGGCTCGCCGCCGAAACTATTCAGATTGATGTTCATGTTGGGTGAGGCACCCTGGAGCAGCAGGGAAACGTTGGGTGCCGGACGATTGGCCAGCTGCTCGCCCGAAACCACATCCACGGCGCCGGTCAGATTAACTTTTTTCTGGACGTCGTAACCAACCACCACTACCTCATCCAATTCGCTGAGCGATGCTTTCATGGCCGCGTTGATAACGGATAACCCTCCAACGGGTATTTCCTGTGGATCAAATCCCAGGATGGTAAATATCAATGTACTTTCCCGATTGGGTACCGTGATTTGATAATTGCCCGCCTCATCCGTCGTGACCGCCGATGACGTGCCTTTGACGGTCACCGTAGCGCCCGGTAAGGGGTTAGCTGCTTCATCGGTTACGCGCCCCCGAACCTGCGACTGCTGTACTGCGCTTTCCGGTCCCTTTAACCGGTTCGCTGTGATTCGTCCCGTCTTGCGCGAAATGATAATCGTTTCATCCTCGAGGGTCCAGGAAAGGGGCAAATCTTTCAGCAGCATATCCATCGCTTTCGCCACCTCGGCATCAGCAATGTTTACACTTACTTTTGTATAGGCTACATCTTTACCCCGAAAGAAAAAAAGGAAGCCCGTTTGGGCCTGCACTTGTTGCATGGCGGCGTCAAGGGAAATGTTTCGGACCTGCATCGATACACGCTGGGCGTACGTAGACGCAGTGACCTGAAATACCGTCAATACGGTTAGGAAAATTGCCAACTTCATAATCAGCAACAATTGGTAAGTCAAAGGTTTTTGCAAACCTTTAACACATAAGTAAAAATTCATAAGTTTGTAGCGTTTGGGTGTGCTATTAAATGGTTAACTAATCCTTGGTTTACAATTCGATAGGCGTACCCCAACAGTTACCGGATAGTGTCGCAACCACTATTCGGTTTTTTATGGGATCCGTACCGTCTCGTCTGATTAAGTCTTTGTCCTTTTCATACGGTTAGCTATTAAGGGGTTAATAAAATTGTTAACTATGTTGTTGACGGTTGTAATTACGGAAGTACCGTCAGTTTAATCCTATTATTCTCGTTTGTAATCCGGCAATTCAATCCACTCTTTTCCAGAATCGACAACACTTTATTCAGGTTGTTATCTCGCTTGATTTTCCCAAAGAAATACATTTCGGATACCGATTCGTCGTACGCAACGTCCAAATTATACCATCTGCTTAGCTGCCTCATCGCATCCGTTAAGCTTGTCTCCCGAAAGCTGAAAAAACCCGCTTTCCAGTCTGTATAAGCCCTAACATCGACCTGTTTTACCTGTAGCACATCACCACGTAACGTTGCCTGCTGATTGGGGGATAATTGGAGGGTTTCATTATCCGAGCTTACGCGCACACTGCCCGTCACCAGCGTCGTCTTCGTTTCTTGGTCATCAGCATACGCCGAGATATTAAATTCGGTGCCCAATACCTCAACCACTTGATTTTGTGTATGTACCAGAAAAGGAATTTTCTGTGAATCGGTGAGCGTGCGCGCTTCATTCACATCAAAATACGCTTCGCCTGCAAGTTGCACTACGCGCTCTTTGCCTTCAAAACGGCTTGGGTAACTAAGAGTAGAGGCCGAATTGAGCCAAACCCTGCTGCCATCGGGCAGCGTGATCTGGTATGTGCCGCCTTTCGGAGTCGTAAGTTGTAAGTTGTAAGTCTTTGGCCCTGCCTGCGGTTTATCTTCCCGACTTTCACCTTCAGACTCCGAATCGATTACCAAACTTCCATCCAAGTACGTAATCGCTTCCCCGACAATAATTCCAGCTTGCGCTTCGCTCAAATCAATCGCCTGGCCATCGGCCAATGTAAGCGTGGCACGGTTGGTACCTGGTGCAATTTCTGCTGCATTGACGGTATTAGCTTGGGGTCTTATCCGTCCGTTCGACCAGTTGGCTATTGGGTCTGCAGCAAAAATCAAGGCAGCGGCTACCGCTGCGATGAGAATAGCCGCCGCGTACGGCGAGCGTATGATCACCCACGGAATCCGGCGCCAAATCGGGCGGCGTTCTACCGGCTGTGTTGCGTCCCAAACACGCTGATGGACGTTGCCTGCGATTTCATGGGCTATCGGTGGTATTTCCGGATTTGCTGCGTCATGACGGATCATGTACTCCCTAATAGCTGCAGCCAACCGGGCGTCATCATCCGGATGACCGAAATATTCGTAGAGACGCTGCACATCCGCAGCGGAGCAGCGGTTATCCAGGTATCGTTCCAAAAGTACATATAGATCTCTTTCCATTGCCGAGTTGGGTCTTATTACGAAAAAAGCATTCAAAAAGAGCGGACAGATGCCCGTAGATCTTCTAGAGAGCTGAATATTTATATCCCGTATCGCAAAGTATGGTTACCATATTTTTAGTTTCCGGATTGGATTGCAAAAATTTAATGGCGGCAGCAACATTTGCTCCTGCCGAAAAACCAACAAACAACCCTTGTTCTCGACTTAATTTGCTTGTCATTTCTCCCACTTCTTCATCGGTAACCGTTATGATTTCGTCTGCCAACTCTTTTTCCCAGTGTGGAGGAACGAAGCCGTAGCCTGTTCCCTGAATGATATGTTTTGGGGATTTGATGGTTCCCTTTTTCAGAATTGCCGTATTTTCAGGTTCAACCGCTATACATTTTACATTGGGATTTTTCTCTTTTAAGAATTTTGAAGTTCCCACAAACGTTCCGCCGGTTCCAACTACCGCAACGAATGCTTCAATTTCTGGCAAATCATTCCAAATTTCTTGACCTGTGGTGTTATAATGCGCTAAGACACAGGAAGGATTATTAAATTGGTCAACATAAAAAGCATTGTTTTCTTTTGCATATTGTTTGGCAACCTGTGCTGCGTATTCAATATCTTTTCCGGTAACCATTCCCGGTACTCCATCAACCTGCTTGGTTAAAAATACTTCTGCGCCAAGGGCTTTTAAAATTTTTCGTCTTTCGGAGCTATTTCCCTCTGACATGACTGCTAAAAATGGGTTGCCAAATTGCTTGCAAACAACCGATAGACCCGCTCCCATATTTCCACTTGTCATTTCCACAACAAGTTGTCCTTTTTTGAGTTCGCCTTTCGCATAAGCGTCTTTAATGATTTGATACGCCGCCCTGTCTTTTACACTTCCCCCCGGTTGAATATATTCAAGTTTAGCATACAGGGTTTGGTTAGTAAGCAATTTATCTAAAACAACTAAGGGGGTGTTATTTATAAGCCCCAATGTTCCTTTTTTTATCATGACCGTTTCGTCTCTTTCCAACGTTGGACCGGGGTCTTTTATCTCCCCCTTTATCTACTAATACACCGATACATGGAAAAATAGCACACCCACCCTGAAAAAAAATGATTTTTTTTGCTATCGGTGTAAAAGTGCCGATAATAACGCCAGCGTACTGAGCAATTTGGGGTTCAGCAGCGTTTCCAGTTTTTTATTGGCACGCTGGATCAGGTGGTTGATGGCCGAGTGGCTTATCGCCAATTCCTTACTGATTTCTTTATAACTCTTCCCTTCGATCTTATGTAACACGAACACCTGCCGTTGCCTGGGCTCCAATTGGGAGAGTGCCTGCTGGAATTGATCATATTCTTCCTGCGCCACAACTTTTTCCTCGATATGGACGTAGCCCACTGACCCTTGTGTACGCAGTTGTGTCTGCATGCGGGCCTCACGCAGTTGTTTTCGAAGCGAGTTGCTTGCCAAGTTGGCTGCTATTGTAAATACAAAAGCAATGAATGCATGGTCAATCTTGATCGTCTGTCTCGCAGCCCATACCCGTATAAAGGTATCCTGCAGTAAATCTTCTGCAGTATCCTGAGAACGGGTAAGCCTCAATAAGATCGCCGCAACCCGATGGGCATACCTATTGTACAGGGTATCAAACGCATCGTGATCTCCATCGCGCAGCCTAAGCAATAAGTTCTTTTCATCGGCCGGAAGCATCGGTTCCATTCCTTGGCACAGTTAGTCACCCAAAGTTAGAAAACTGAAGTGGTATTTGGAAATCTTTCCATAGCGTGCACGACAGATTCTGCCCTTGCGCTCGAAGCAGGCCTTTACGGGTTAAATAGCGCACGCCAAGTCACAAAGGTGCTAAGAAAAGCCACTTCTCGGCTTTGGCTATTGCATGCCCAACACGCTTTCGTCGTCTAAAAACAGTACTGCATTGGGATGTGTTCGCAATATCGTGGATGGAAATAAAGTGCTGATTTCCGCGTTGACCGTATATCGAACGGCCGAAACCTTGTTTTTTCCTGGCACAACACAAAAAACGGCAGGCGCTGCCATTAACGCAGGAATGGTAAGCGTCAGTGCATGTGTGGGTACCTGGTCCAATTCGGCGAAGCAACCGTCGTTAACCTGCTGTTGCCGGCAGGCTACATCAAGGTCAACAACTTTAACCCATACATCATCTTCAAAGTTAGCCACATGCGGATCATTAAACGCAATGTGGCAGTTTTCTCCGATCCCCATACACACGATATCTGTAGGATACTGCGCTAGCAAATCTGTATATCGCTTGCATTCTTCCTCGATGTTTGCCGCATTCCCGTTAAGATAATTAATTGAGCGGAAAGGCACTTTGGCAAACAACCTTTCGCTGAGAAACTGGCCAAACCGCTGGGGTGCATTTTCGGGCAGCCCAATGTATTCGTCCATGTGAAACGCATTGATCCGGCCCCATTCAATCCCATTCTGTCCGGTAAGCGCATCCAAGAATTCATTCTGTGAAGGCGCTGCAGCAAAAATTATATTTACGGCTTCCTGTTGACCAAGAAGTTCCTTTATCCGGCCTGTTGCCGCATCGGCAGCTGCCCTACCCATCGAGGGGCGGTCATCAAACTGAGCTACCGTTAATAAGTCGATCTTATTCGTTGTCATTTTCGTTTAACTGGTAATCTTTTGCTCAGCCACGTTTGTTGGAATCCGCTCATCGGAACTGTAAACAATCCGACCTTGAATCATGGTCATTTTAATCGTTATCCCTTCATCAAAAATTACGATGTCAGCATCTTTTCGAGGCACGAGTGACCCTACGGAGGCTTCACGTCCCAGTATACGGGCCGGAGTAGCCGTCATCATGCGCACAGCGTCAATAAGCGGGATGCCCGCTACATCTCGCACGGTACGTATCAGCCGGTCGGCGGTTGCTGTACTGCCAGCAAAAGCCGAGCGATCGGGCAACTTTGCCACCCCATCTTCCACGAGCACTTCCATGCCATCGGTCAGGCTGCCCAACATGCTGTTCCCCTCGGGCATAGCAGCGGCACGCATGGCATCGGTAATCAATGCCGTCCGATCGGGTCCTTTGATCTTATACACCAACTGAAGCAATTCGGCCGGCAGATGCCTGCCATCGGCGATAATTTCTACATCCAGTTCATCAATAAGATAGGCACCTTCAATCACCCCACCGTAGCGGAAGGCATTTCGCCTTGTCACACCGGACATCGCTGAATATAGGTGGGTAACCAGTGAATAACCATTTTCGAACGCCTGGACTACATCGCTGTACAACGCATCGGAATGGGCAATAGACGGTAAAATACCGCGCTCGCGCAATATACTTCCGAACGGGATTGCCCCTTTTTTTTCCGGGGCAACGCTCCACCGTTTGATGGAAGACGAGCTTGCTAAAATCTCTAAATATTCATCCGGATCGGGATCGCGGATATAACGGGGGTCCTGTGCACCGCGTTGTTCCATTGCAAAATAGGGGCCTTCAATGTGTATGCCTAAGAACCGCGCGCCAAGGACGTTGTTCGCTGCTGCCTGTTCGTACCGTTTGAGCGACCGGATAATTTCCGCTTTTGTACTGGTTAGCATGGTGGGTAGCATTGCCGTAGTGCCGTAGCGGGCATGCGTTTCGGCGACCGTCAGAAATGCTTCGACACTGTCGTCCATGAAATCGCTCCCGCCCCCACCGTGTACATGGATATCGACAAATCCCGGTGCAATGTACTGCCCTTTGGCGTCGATAACGTGAGCCCCCGGTGCGTCGATATTGCTTTCGCTTACTGCCTCAATGCGGCCGTCCCGTATGAATAGTTCCCCATTTTTGATAATACGGTATGGGGTAATGATATGACCGTTTGTGATCTTTATATCGCTTTTCGACATGGAATTTTTACGTGTTTGGATGCTGCGAGCGTTTACCACCTTCGAAGTTTGTGACCCCACATCGCATAATAAATCAAGTACAGATAACAAGGAAAGAGTATCCAATATGCCTCCCGCAGGCCGATCTGATCGGCGAAGTACCCATATATAAGTGGCAATATGGCATTTCCGCACAGCCCCATAATCATGAGGGAAGCACCTACCTTGGTGAAACGGCCAAGGCCATCAATTGCCAATGGCCAGATACCGGCCCAGGTGAGCGAATTGGGTATTCCCAAGAGTACGACAAACCAGATAGATATGTCGGTTCTGTGTCCAAAAATCGTTACGTCGCCGTGGACAAAAACAATCAGCAGGGAAAGCACCGCCCCCATGAGCGTCACGACACGCAGCATATTTTTCTGACTGATCCATCGCGGTATAACCGAAATTCCGACCACATACCCGACAATGGCCATCCCTAACGTATACGAAGGAAATACTTTCGCCTCGATCAGCGATATGTCCATAGAACCGGCATAGTTGATAACCGTATCAATGGATATGACCTGCGCGCCGACGTGAATAAAGATCGCCACTGCTCCCAAAACCAAATGAGGAAATTGAAAAATACTCGTTTTTCCGGAATTCGAGTCGGCAACACTGGATTCCTCCTCCCCGGTGTCGATTTCCGGCAATGGCGAATAACGTACTCCGATGCCTATGAGCAACAATACAGCCCCTACAACCGAATAGGGAACGATGACTCTGCCAATCAATTCGTCCAGCGTCGCGGCACGCACGTCATCGGTCATCGAAGCCAAACTATCAAACAGCGCTTGATCCGTGGGCCGTAACACAGCTGCGGCGAACAACAACGGCGCGACAATCCCTGCAAATTTGTTGCAGATACCCATGATGCTGATGCGCTGTGCGGCACGTTCTTTTGGGCCAAGGATCGTAATATATGGATTAGCGGCCGTCTGTAGGATTGCCAAGCCAATGCCGATCGTAAACAAGCCAAGTAGAAATACCTCGTAGGTACGTGTCGTCGCCGCGGGCACAAAAATAAATGCGCCCAAACTGAGCGCAAAAAAGCCGACCATCATGCCCTTCTTAAACCCTACAGCCTTTAATAGATACGAGGAAGGCACCGACATCACGAAATAAGCAATATAGAACGCGAATGCCACCAAATAGGATTGGAAGTGGGTCAGCTCGCAGGCGATTTTGAAATAGGGGATAAGTATCGCATTGATCCAGGATAGAAATCCGAAAATAAAAAACATCCCGGCGATAATGACAATGGATATCGTCGTGTCTCGGCGTGACAGCGAAGCTACGCTGACCGTCGTCTTTACTGATGCTCCCATCTATGTATCGTGTTTTCTGCTATCCCTTAGACTTTCGGCTCCCAGCCTTTTTCGTAATCGCGACCCCATAGTTTCCGCGCTTCCTTATTGTTCAGGATATGACCGTTGGACGGATCTGTTTCTAAAAGCCCGCCACTGCGCTGCGCGATGTTGCCCAATTGTACCAGCAGGGTACTGATGTGGCCACTCTCGATATCAGAAGCCAATTTCTGACCTTTTTTGATACCATCGAAAAAGTTCTGGATATGGATCGCATCCAAGGCTTGCGAAGGGTTGGTTAGGTTACGGGCGTCTATCGTGAAGTCGTTTTTAACTTCTTTTACCAATTTACCTTTTAGGTCAAGCACTTTATATGCATTTCCTCCGTCGATCTGTAAAGAGCCATTTTCTCCGTAAAATATTACGCCAACCGTGGACCCTTCTATCGGGGTGCCATTACAGCTTCTACCTTCCCACGTAATCATACTTTTGTTGGCAAATTCCAGATTAATCACTTGCGTATCGGGTGTTTGCCAATCGTCTTGATACCGGTAGCGACCACCCGCTGAAGTTACCTTCGTTGGATAATCCACCTGCAGGCCCCAGCGAGCCAAGTCAACCATATGCGTTCCATTATTTAACGCCTCACCGGTTCCCCAATGCCAAAACCAATGCCAGTTATAATGGATCAAGTTGTCCTTATATTCCCTACGGGGAGCCGGGCCTTGCCATAAATCGTAATTAAGCCAATTGGGCACCGCAACGGCCTTACCGACACCAATGGATGGCCGATTATTGGTATACCATGTTTTGGCAAAATAAGTTTTACCAATGATACCGCTGTGAAGCTCCTGAATCGCCTTCGCAACATTGGGCCACGACCGCCGTTGGTTGCCCATCTGGATTACGTTGCCATGTTTTTTTTGCGTAGCAATTAAGAGTTCCCCTTCCCTGGGGTTATGGCTAGCCGGCTTTTCAAGGTATACATG
>Ga0182737_1003842_pt1 | contig 10653 bp, 8 predicted proteins | sample eDN5th30CBELigOP_FD_128878 | JGI IMG/M metagenome (GOLD analysis project Ga0182737, IMG submission 128878) | Enriched Organic Plus compost microbial communities from Emeryville, California, USA - eDNA 5th pass 30_C BE-Lig OP (version 2) (version 2) ... | reverse complement strand
TCCGGCGCGACGTGCCGGGTGGGGACCAGCACAGCAAGCGGCGTGCCGCGCCCGCGGGCCGGCCCTGGCGGCGCACCGGGGCGGGCGTAGGCTAGGCCGGCCGCGCTGCGCCGCCCAGCCGCCGCTTCAGCGCCTCGAAGCCCGCCTGGAACACCTCCTGCCCGATAAAGCGCCGCAGCTCCGTCTCGCGCTCTGGCGGGCAGCCGAACTCGGCCGTCCATTCGCCGAAGCAGCGGTCGCCGTCGGTCACCGGCGTAAGCTTCAGCGTGGCCACGTAGTTGTCCACGCCCATGGGGCTCTCCAGGATGGAGTACGTGAAGGTGTACTCGTAATCGGACAGCGCCAGCAGTTGCTCGCGGATGTGCCCGCCATCGCGCGTGTGGAAGTCGCGCACGCAGCCGACGCGGTCGGCCGTCATGCCGTTCTCGATGCGCGAATCCGCAATCAGCGGGTGCCACTGCGGCATGCCGTTGAAGTCGCGCACCGCGGCCCACACGGCCTCGGCCGGGGCGTCGATCACGCTGGAGACGAAGACATAGGCCATGGTCGGCTCCGGTTATTCGTTCTTGCCGGGGCCGGACGACAGTGCGCCCGCCCCGCCCAGGCGGGAGATGTCCGAGGCATCCAGCCCTACCTCGCGCAGCAGCTGGTCCACGATGGGCGCCTGCGCGCGAAAGCGCAGGGCGGAATTGACCACCGAATCGGCCAGGCCCGACCCGTTGGCCTGGGCGCCGTCGGCGGCGGCGCCGTTGCCGCCCAGGCCGTCGACGTGCAGGATGCGGATGCTGTCGATGCTTTCCATCGGGCGGACCGACTCGCGGATGATGCCTTCGACCTTGTCCAGCAGCTTCATGCGCACCGCCGAGCCGCGCGCCTCGGGGGTCAGCATGTTGGCCGATTCGTTCATCAGGCGCTGGCCCTCGGCCTCCACCTCGAAGCGCAGGCGCGCGGCGGCCAGGCGGATCTGCTCGGCCTGGGCGTCGGCTTCGGCCTGCGCCCGCAGGGCGGCGCCGCGATCGGCGCTGGCCGCCTTCTCGGCCTCGGCGGCCACGCGCAGGCGCAGGGCGTCGCGCTCGGCTGCCTGCGCGGCGGCGATCAGATCGATACGCTTCTTGCGCTCGGCCGTCTCCAGCTCGCGGGCGGTGAAGACCTGTTCCTCGGCCGCCACGGCGGCGGCGCGCGCCTGGTCGGCTGCCGCCTGTGCCTCGGACTGGGCCTTGGACTGCATCGCCACGGCGATGGAGCGTTGCTGCTCGGCCAGCTCCAGGGCCTGGCGGCGGTCGATCTCGGCCGCCTGGATGTCGCGTTCTTTCTGGATGCGTTCGGCCTCCAGCACCTGCTCGGAGCGGATGCGAGCCTGCTCCACAGCCTCGCGCGCCGCGATCTGCGCGCGCTCGGCCTGCTGGTCGCGCTCGGCCCGCTCACGGGCCAGCGCGGCGCGCTGTTCGGCGCGGGCGATCTCCAGCTCGCGCTCCTGCGCCAGCCGGGCGTTCTCCGAATCCCGGTCGATGTTCAGCGACAGCTTCTCGGCCTCCAGGTTCTTGTTGCGGATGGCGATGAGGGTGTCCTGCTCGATGTCGTTGCGCTGCTTCTTGCGCTGCTCGATCTGCTCGGTCAGTCGGGTCAGGCCCTCGGCGTCGAAGGCGTTGCTGGGATTGAAGAACTCCATCGAGGTCTGGTCCAGCTGGGTCAGCGAGGCCGCCTCCAGCTCCAGGCCGTTCTTGGTCAGGTTGTCGGCCACCGCCTCGCGCACCCGCCGCACGTACTCGCCGCGCTTCTCGTGCAGTTCCTCCATCGTCAGTTCGGCGGCCACCGTGCGCAGCGCATCGACGAACTTGCCTTCCAGCAGCTCCTTCAGCTCCTCCGGCGCCATGGTGCGCTGGCCCAGGGTCTGGGCGGCATCGGCCACCGCCTGGGCATTGGCCTGCACGCGCACGTAGAATTCCGCGATCACGTCCACACGCATGCGGTCGCGGGTGATCAGCGCCTTGTCGCGGCCGCGCGAGACCTCCAGCCGCAGCGTGTTCATGTTGACCGGAATCACGTCGTGGACGATGGGCAGCACCAGCGCGCCGCCGTCGAGCACCACGCGCTGGCCGCCCAGGCCCGTGCGCACGAAGGCGCGTTCCTTCGAGGCGCGCAGATACAGCCAGTGCAGCAGCGCGACGACGATGGCCGCGACCACCGCGATGGCGATCACGGCCAGGATGAATGTGCCGAATTGGGCGCCTGTCATGGTTCTGCCCTCCTTACCGGGTAATTTGCTTGAATCGGCGCGTGGTGTCGGTCAGCGCGATTTCGGTGGGTAGGCGCTCCATGCTGGAGGCGCCGAAAAAGCCGTGGCATTGCGGGCACTGCCGCAGGATGTAGGCCGCGTCCTCGGGCGTGGCGATGGGCCCGCCATGGCACAGCACGATGATGTCCGGGCGCACCGCCCGGGCCGCCTCGGCCCAGGCCTGGATGCGCGGCACGCAGCCGGGCAGGTCCAGCGCGGTCTGCGCGCCGATGGCCCCGCCGGTGGTCAGGCCCAGGTGGCACACGATGATGTCGGCGCCTGCCCGCGCCATGGCGGCCGCATCGTCCTCGCCGAACACATAGGGCGTGGTCAGCAGGTCCAGCGCATGGGCGCGCGCCACCATGTCGACCTCCAGCGCGTAGCTCATCCCGGTTTCTTCCAGGTTGGCGCGGAACACGCCGTCGATCAGGCCCACGGTGGGGAAATTCTGGATGCCGGAGAAGCCCAGGTCGATCAGGCGGCGCAGGAACGGCTCGGGCATCATGAAGGGGTCGGTGCCGTTCACACCCGCCAGCACAGGGGTGGCCCGCACCACGGGCAGCACCTCGCGCGCCATCTCCACCACCACCTCGTTGGCGTTGCCGTAGGCCAGCAGGCCGGCCAGCGAGCCGCGCCCGGCCATGCGGTAGCGGCCCGAGTTGTAGATGACGATGAGGTCGATGCCGCCGGCCTCCTCGCACTTGGCGGACAGGCCGGTGCCGGCCCCGCCGCCGATGATGGGCTGGCCCCGCGCGATCATGGCGCGGTAGCGGTCTAGCAGTTCCGATCGGGCGAAGCGGGGCATCGCGGTGCTCCTACAGAGAGGCGCGGCGCGGTTCGCGCGCCGGGCGGACGATTTCCAGGAAGGCCTGGACCAGCGCATCGGAGAAGCGCGGGTCGTTGATGTGCCAGGGCAGGCGGACCAGCCGCCGCTCGGGGCCGGTGCGCAGCCCGCGCTCGATGGCGGCGAACAGCTCTCGGTCGGCCTCCGGGTACCAGAACGGCTGGCCCGGGGCATCGATCGCCGACACGCCGCCCTCGGGAATCAGGAAGCGCACGGGGCCGTCCATCCGGTTGAGCTTGTCGGCAATGAACTCGCCCGCGGCACGGCATTCCTCGGGCGTGGTGCGCATCAGGGTGATGTTGTCGTTGTGCTTGTACAGCGTGCGGCTGCGCAAGCGCTCGGGCACGGTGTCCATCGCCATGAAATTCACCATGTCCAGCGCGCCGCAGGTGCCCACATAGGGAATGCGCGTGCGCACGATGGCGTCCAGGCGCTGCGGACCGGCGGAGAACACGCCGCCGGCCACCAGGTCCGCCACCTCGGTGGTGGAGACGTCGATCACCCCCGTCAGCAGCCCCGAGTCGGCCAGTTTCTCCATCGAGTTGCCGCCGATGCCGGTGGCGTGGAACACCATGCAGTCGTAGTCCGCCGACAACGCGCGGGTCACGGCCTGCACACACGGCGTGGTCACGCCGAACATGGTCAGGCCGATGGCGGGCTTGTCCGGCGAGCGCGGCGGCGCGCGGTTCGCGATCATGCCGGCCAGCGCGTGGGCGGCGTTGGCCAGCACCTGCGCGCTGATGGCGTTGACGCCCGACACGTCCGTCACCGAGTACATCATGCAGATGTCGTTGGGGCCGACGTAGGCACGCACGTCGCCCGAGGCCACCGTCGAGACCAGCACCTTGGGCACGCCCACGGGCAGCGCCCGCATGCCCGCGCTGACCAGCGCCGTGCCGCCCGAGCCGCCGGCGCCGACGATGCCGCCCAGGTCGCCGCGCGCGGCCACGTAGTGCGCCAGGGCCTGCGCCATGGCGCTGACGGCGCTGCCGCGGTCGCCGGTGAACACGGCCGCCTCGCCGTCCGGATGGTGGCGCGCGACCTCGCGCGGGTGCACGCTGGCAGGGGAAGGGCGCTGCGAGGTGGAGATGTCCACGGTCACGGTGCGCACGCCCAGCCGCTCGATGCAGTCGCGCAGGTAGAACAGTTCGGTGGCCTTGGTGTCGAAGGTGCCCACCACGTAGGCCGCACGGCCGGTGGTCGCGGCGACGGGGTGGGCATAGATGCGCGCGCCGCGCTCCAGCGCGTCGGCCGGCCCGGCAGCGGCGGGGGTATCCGCCCGGCCGGTGGCTACCGATTCTCCTCGCCAGGTCCCCGGCGAGGCAGAGCGCACGTCCTCGGCGGCGGCAGCGGATACTTCCCGCAGCGGCGTGGCGGCATTCCAGCGGTTCAACCCCGCCGGCAGCGTTGGCGCCTCCAGCGATGGTCCGGCCTCGCCATAGGTGCGGCGCACGGTCAGGACCTCGACCGGGCCCGTCGTCGCGGGGCCGGACTCGAGCGGCGAGGCGGCGCTCGCCCGGGCTTCGTGCCCGGCCCCGTTGCCCGACTGCACCCCCAGCAGCCGCTGCTGCAGCGCCCGATCCGCCTCTAGTTCGGCCGCCGGCATCACCCGCGCCACGCGGCCGTTGACCAGCACCGCCACCGTGTCAGCCACCTCGATCGCCACGCCCAGGTTCTGCTCGATCAGCAGCACGCCCAGGCCGCCTTCGCGCGCCAAGGTCTTCAGCATGGCCGCGACCTGATCCACGATGACCGGCGCCAGCCCCTCGGTGGGCTCGTCCATCAGCAGCAGGCGCGGGTTGAACAGCAGGGCGCGGCCGATGGCCAGCATCTGCTGCTCGCCGCCGGAAAGTTGTGCGCCGCCATGGTGGCGCCGTTCGGCCAGACGCGGAAACGCCTGGTAGACGCGCTCGATGGTCCAGTCGCCCCGGCGGGCGGTGCGCGCGGCCAGCCGGAAATGCTCGTCCACCGTCAGGGACGGCCACACGTGCCGGCCCTGCGGCACATAGCCGATGCCGAGCTGGGCGATGGCATGCGGCGAGCGCCCGAGGATTTCCTGGCCGCCCAGACGCACGCTGCCGCGTGCCGGCACCAGTCCGGCAATGGCGTTGCACAGCGTGGTCTTGCCCATGCCGTTGCGGCCCACCACGGCCAGCACGCCGCCGGGAAGCGACAGCGACACGCCCTGCAGCGCATGGGCGCTGCCGTAGTACACGTCCAGGTCCGAGACCTGCAGCAGCGGCGCGGCTTCAGTGTTCATGGCGTGTCCCCATGTAGATGGCCTGCACCTCGGCATCGGCCTCGATTTCCTGGGGCGTGCCGTGCTTGAGCACGCGTCCGTTGTGCATCACGGTGACGCGCGAGGCCACCGACAGTGCGATCTCCAGGTCGTGCTCGATGATGACGAAACCGATGTGGTGTGGCAGCGCCTGCAGCAGCGCCACCAGTTCGCGCCGCTCGGCCGGCGATAGTCCGGCGGCCGGCTCGTCGAACAGGATCAGGCGCGGCGCCCCGGCCAGCGCCATGCCGATCTCCAGCTGGCGCTGCTGGCCGTGCGACAACTGCGACACCGGGGTGTCGGCCAACGGCGTCAGCCGCGCATGCTTCAGCAGGTCGGCCGCTGCGGCCCGCGAGGCCGACCGCGCGTGGGGTCGCAACAGGCTGAAACGACCGCGGGCCACGCCGCGGGCGGCCAGGAAAAGGTTGTCGCGCACGCTCAGGTCGCGAAACAGCAGCGAAGACTGGTAGGTGCGGCGCAAGCCGCGGCGGATGCGCTCCCAGGGCGGCAGGGTGGTCACGTCCTCGCCGAACAGCAGCACGCGGCCGCTGCTGGGCGGAAAGTCGCCGGTAATGGCGTTGAACAGCGTGGTCTTGCCCGCGCCGTTGGAGCCCAGCACGGCATGGCGCTCGCCCGCCTCGACATTGAACGAGACGCCGTCGATGGCCTTGAGCGCGCCAAAGGCGCGCGACACGCCATGCAGCTCCAGCGCGTTGCCCGAGGTGAAGCCCGTCGCCGCCCGGATCGGTTCCATGAGCCTTCCTTGTCGGTGTGCCGTCCCCGCGCGGGGTACGCAGGGGCCTGGATGCGGCTGCCACGGCAGCCGCGCCCGCGTCACTTGCACTCGGGATTGGTGCGCGACCCCACGCCCATCTTGGCGAACTCCTCCTTCGACAGGCCCAGCCGCTGGTCGACGTTGTGCACCACCTTGACGAGCTTGTTGTACAGGCTGCCGTCGCTGTTCTTGGCCACCTCGGTGAGGAAGATGTCGGCCACTGCGTTGCGGTTCTCGTCCAGCTTCACCTCGCCGGTCGGCGTGGACACCGTCATGGTCGACAGCGCTTCGCGCAGCTTGGCCTGGTTGTTGGACAGGTCGCCCTGCACCTTGTCCAGGCCGTCCAGCACCGCCTTGGCGTTGACGTAGTAGGCGTGCGCGAACAGGCTGGGACTGGGCAGGCCATCCTTGAAGGCGGCGCGGTAGTCGGCCACGAACTGCGTCCAGGCCGGCGCGTCGTTGTTGTCGGCGATGGGGCCGGCCGAGGGCGTGCCGATCAGCGCGTCGCGCCGCTTGCCCTTGTAGCCGAGCACCGACTGGTCGATGGTGATCGAACCCGCCACCAGCGGCTTGTCGCCGCCCGACTGCTCGTACTGCGAAAAGAAGTTCACGGCGTCCGAGCCGCCCAGCGCCACGTAGATGGCGTCGATATCGGCCGGGATGCGCGCGATCACCGAGGAATAGTCCTTGGTGCCCAGCGGCACCCAGTGCTTGTCCACCACCTTGCCGCCGGCCTTGCAGTATTCGATCATGAAGCCCTGCAGCAGGGAGTAGGGAAACGAATAGTCCTCGGCGACCGACACGATGCGCTTGTAGCCCTTGTCCTTATAGGCATAAGTGCCCAGGCCGGCCTGCCATTGCGCGCCGTCGGTCGAGTAGCGGAAGAAGTTGGGCGCAGGGTCGGTCAGCGTGGTGTCCTGCGCGGCCGACGAGCCATTGACGAATGTCACCTCGGGATGCGTCTTGGCGTAGTTCTTCACGGCGATGCCTTCCGAGCCGGACAGCGGCCCGATCAGGATCTGCACCTTGTCCTGCTCCACCAGCTTGCGCGCGGCGTTGACGGCGGTGTCCGGATTGCCGTTGGACGAGCCCTTGATGATCTCGATCTTCTTGCCGCCGGCCATGCCCTTGCGCTGCGACACCGCCAAGTCCACGCCGCGCATGCCGTCCTGGCCGGGTACCGCGAACGGCCCCTCCAGCGTGGCGAGCGCGCCGATCCTGATCGTTTCCTGGGCCTGGGCGGCCCCGCAGGCGGCCGCAACCGCGAGCGCGCCAAGGGTATAGGTGAATCTACGGCAGATGACTTTCATGGTTGTCTCCGGTAGTCGTAGTTGTCGTGTTCACCCGGCTGATCCCCTGCGCCGCGCGGCCGGGTGGAGCATCGCGCGCAGGCGCTGCCAGATGCCGAGCAGGCCATCGGGCGAAACCATCAGCACAAACAGGAATACGCCGCCGATCACCAGGTTGAACCGCTCGCGGTCGACGAGGTCGATGGCGAAGTTCTGCAGCAGCACGAAAAGGAGGGCGCCCACGTAGGCGCCGGCAGGGTGGCGCATGCCGCCCAGCACCGCGATGATGAGGATGTTGATCATCGATGCGGTGTTCACCGATCCCGGCGAAATCTGCGAGTTGTACCAGACCAGCAGCACGCCGCCGGCGCTGGCTGCCAGCCCGGCCAGGGCGTGCGCCGCCACCCGGTGCAGCGTGACGTGAAAGCCCAGCGCGCGCATCCGGCGCGGGTTGTCGCGGATGCCCTGCAGGGCGATGCCGAACGGCGTGCGCGAGAGGTACACGGCCGCGGCGTAGCCCAGCGCCGCCACCGCCAGACTCAGGTAATAGAAGGGTATCGGGCTGCGCCAGTCCACGCCGAACAGGGGCGGCGGCAGCACCCGGCCCAGGCCCTGGAAACCGTTGAACACGGTGTAGTTCTGCTGCACCAGGTAGAAGAACGCCACGCCGATGGCCAGGGTGATCATGATGGTGTAGATGCCTTCGGTGCGCGCGGCCAGCACGCCGATCAGCGCGGCCGCCAGCGTGCCCAGGCACAGCGCGGCCGGCACCGCCAGCCACCATGGCCACCCCATGCTGTGCGCGGCATCGGCGTTCACGCCGAGCAGCGCCACCGCATAACCGGCGATCCCGGCCACCGTCATCTGCGACAGCGTGACCATGCCGCCGTAGCCGCCCAGGAAAGCCAGCGACAGGGCGATCATCCCCAGCACGAGCGACTGCGCGCCGACCTGGAACGTGAAGAACGGCGTTGCCACGGCGGGGTAGAGCAGCAGCAGGGCCAGGACGACGGCATGGGCCACGGCCTGCCGGTGTATCGCCGCGAGCGCCGGCGCGGATCGGGGCGCGGCCGCCCGCCAGCCCGCCGCCCGGCTGGGGGCAAGGCCGGGGCCTGCCGGGCCGGCAACGGCCACCGTGCCCGCCGATGCGGCATCGACGCGCGCCTCCCGCAGCGCGCGCGCCGCGGCGCCGCCGGCCAGAGGCGCGGACATCGCTCGGCGCCAGCGCGCGGCGCTCATGCCCGCCTCCCCATCAGCCCCTGCGGGCGGAAGGCCAGCACGGCCACCATGATGAGGAAGGTGAACACCACGCCGTAGGTAGGCGCGTAGGCCAGCCCGAAGGTCTCGGCCAGCCCGATCAGCAGCGCGCCCACGGCGGCGCCGGGAATGCTGCCCATGCCGCCCACGATCACGACCACCAGCGAGGCCAGCAGGTAGCGCACGTCTTCGCCCGGCGCGATGGACAGCGCCGTTCCTCCCATCACGCCGGCAAAGCCCGCCAGCCCCGCGCCCACCGCGAACGTCACGGCAAACACCTGCTGCACGTTGACGCCGCTGGCCGACAGCATGCGCTTGTTGTCCACGCCCGCGCGGATCATCATGCCCACCCGAGTGCGGTTCAGAAACAGCCACAGGGCTAGGCCGATGACCACCGCGGCCAGCAGCACCACCAGCCGGAAGCCCGAGTATTTGCCCACCAACGGCAGCGGCACCACGCCCATCAGCCACGAGGGGGGATCGAACTGGTAAGTCTCGCCGCCCCAGATCCACAGGAACAGGTCCGCCAGCACGATGGACAGCCCCAGCGTCACCAGGGTCTGGCGCAGGTCCTGGCCCTCCATGCGGCGAAACACCAGCCACTGCATCAGCAGCCCCGCCAGCGCCGTGGCGAGAAACCCCGCCGCCAGCGCCAGGAACCACGATCCGGTGTGCTCGCCCACGCTGTAGCCGATGTACCCGCCCAGCAGAAACAACGAGCCGTGCGCCAGGTTGACGTTGCGCATCAGCCCGAAGACCAGCGTGAAACCGCTGGCCACCAGGAAGTACAAGGCGGCCAGCGTCAGGCCGTTGAGCAGCGACAGGCCGAACAGGCGGGCGTTGTCGCGCAGGGCGGCCACGGCGAGCGCCAGCAGGACCAGGCCGAGCAGGGCGGCCAGCGCCCCGGGAAAATGGCGTCTCACGCATGCCCTCCGTGGTGGCGGCGGCCTCAGGCCGCCCAGCGGGTGCTGCGCGCGCTGCGGATCTCCGGCGCGCGGTGGAATTCCCCGTCCTTCATCACGGCCAGGATGCGGCGCTTGTCCTGCAGCACGGTGATGTCGGCCAGCGGATCGCCGTCGACCAGCAGCAGGTCGGCCAGGTAGCCGTCGCGGATCTGGCCCAGCTCGTCGCCGCGCATCATGATCTGCCCGCCAAGCGTGGTGGCCGACCGCAGCGCTTCCTGGGTCGTCATGCCCAGGTACTTGACGAAGTAGTGCAGATCGGTGGCGTTGGTGCCGTGCGGCGTCCAGGCGAAGCCGTAGTCGCCGCCGGGCAGGATGCGGATGCCGCGCTTGTGCATCTTGCGCAGCGACTCCACGGCGACCTCCAGCTCGCGGTGATAGCCCATCTTCTTCGTCACCTCGGGCGGCAGGCCCCACTCGCTGGCGTGAAACGAGGTATTCACCAGCCAGGCCAGGCCCGGCGCCACGAAGATGCGGTCCTTGCGCGACTCCAGCATGTCCAGCGCCTCTTCGTCGGTGAAGCTGGCGTGATAGATGATGTCGATGCCGTGGCGGATGCACTGCTTGATCGACTCGCAAGAGCGCGCGTGCGCGGCCACCCGTTTGCCGAAACGGCGCGCCTCGGCCGTGCACATGGCCACTTCCTCTTCGGAGAACTGTGTCAGCTCCGCCGGCAGGCCGGCGATGTACTCGCCCGACAGGTTGATCTTGATCTGGTCGACACCGTACTTGACGAACTGGCGCACGCACTGGCGCATCTGCTCGGGACCCGCCACGATGGCGCCGAAGCTCAGTTCGGGATAGGGCATGTGCACCGGCGTGGAATCGCCCAGCCCGCCGGTGGTGGTGATCTCCTGGCTGGCCGCCAGGTAGCGCGGGCCGGGGATCGAGCCCTCCTGGATGGCGTTGCGGATCACCACGTCCAGCCGGGGCTTGGCGGTGGCCGCGCCCACGCAGGAGGTCCAGCCCATGT
>Ga0182737_1003834_pt1 | contig 10671 bp, 12 predicted proteins | sample eDN5th30CBELigOP_FD_128878 | JGI IMG/M metagenome (GOLD analysis project Ga0182737, IMG submission 128878) | Enriched Organic Plus compost microbial communities from Emeryville, California, USA - eDNA 5th pass 30_C BE-Lig OP (version 2) (version 2) ... | reverse complement strand
GCCGCCCTCCGGGGCGGCGTTTTCCTTCCTACGCGTGCTTCCTGGCTACCGCCTTCTTCAAGACCTCATTCATCCGGGTCTGCCAGCCCGGGCCGCCGGCCTTGAAGGCATCGATCACAGCCTTGTCGTAGCGGATCGTCACGGCGACTTTGGGGCTTGCCAGGCGCGGGCGCCCTCCCCGCTTCTTCAGCTGCTTGAACTCTTCGGCGCCCAACTCATAGGTATCTGGATCCGCTGCAATGCCGCGATTGATCGCCGCATCCTCTTCGGGCGTGGGCATGATCAGCTTACGTTTGCTCGACATAGTTCCGTACCTCTCGTGAATTGGCCTTGCGCAGACTGATGACGTGCATCTTGTCTGCACGCTGCGTGAACACCACGCAGTACAAGCGGTCGTCGATAACCGCGTAGCCGATTTCCCGAACCTCGCCGTAGTCCTGGCGGGTGTCGGGCCTGGCCATCACCTCCGGCCAATCAATCTCCTGAGCCAGTGATAGCGAGACGCCGTGCTTGCGCTGGTTGCTGCTGTCTTTGGCTGGGTCGAAGGTGATTTCCATAGAATTATTGTAGCTACGCAAATATCGATAGGCAAGCTATTTTTGTAGTTACAGAATCAGAACCGCCCAAGCCGCCCACCGGGCGGCTTTTTTGTGGGCACTCCGTTTGCGCTAAATATACGTGACACATAGCCACTGGGCTACGCGAATCGCTCCAGCGTAGCCTGAACCTGGATCCTGTGCTTGTGGTTCGATAGCGCCGGGAGCTTGACGGCCAGCCACTGCTTCGCAACTTCGCTGAACGTGGGCGCGGCCGCAATAGTCTCGCTGCCAGCCACCCTGTTGATAGTTGGCCCGTCAGGACTTCAGCCCCGTGGGGGCCACGTACAGATACAACCCGCCGGCATCCCCGAGCTTGCAGGGCTTTTCCTTGGGCTTTGCGCTTTCCACCTGGCGGGCGGTGAGGGCCATGGTATCGATCTACTTGGTGCCACGGGCGATACCATGATTGTCGACTGGTTTGGGCAGTATCGTCCGGGACTGTCCGAGACGAATATAGACTGTAAGTCCTGGAGAATCAAAGGCAAAAAATAACCGCCGGGACCTTGCGGGCCTCGGCGGCACTAATTCTGGCGGAGAGGGTGGGATTCGAACCCACGGTACGGGGAAACCGTACGCCTGATTTCGAGTCAGGTACATTCGACCACTCTGCCACCTCTCCGGGTACGACGCATTGCGAGTCGAGTCGCGCATCATAGCATGAATCGGCGCAAGCTGCGGAAACGCCCGCAAAACGCCACACTCCGCAGATCCATTGCCCGTCCCTGCCTTCTGGCCTATAGTGGATTCAGGCATCAGAAGCAGCCGGAGGTCCGCCATGAACATCCAAGCTCTGCATTTCGTGCTCGACATCGACGGCAACGGTTCGGTTGCCGGATGGGAAATCATCGACGCCCTGAAATGGGGTTTCTCACTGCCAGGCCGCCTGATGGTCGAAGGCCTGGGAAACATCCCCTTCATCGCCCAGGCTTTCGGCATCCAGGCCTCGGCCGCAACAGGCTACGCCAGTTTCCACAGCCTGCTGGCCACTGCCCTGAACCTGCTGTTCTGGGTGGGCTGCCTGGTCCTGGTCACGCGCATCGGCGCCGACCGCCCGGCCGCACAGGCCGCCACGGACGAATCCGCCGGCACGGCCGGCATCCAGCATTACCGCGGCCCCAGGGCCCCCAAGACCTAGGGGCCCCGGCAAACTCAGGCCCGGATGGCCTCCAGCCCGCCCATGTACGGGCGCAGCACGGGCGGGATCAAGATACTGCCGTCGGCCTGCTGGTAGTTTTCCAGCACGGCCACCAGGGCGCGGCCCACGGCCAGCCCGGAGCCATTCAGGGTATGCAGGTATTCGGGCTTGGCCTTGGGGCCTTCGGGGCGGAAGCGCCCCTGCAGGCGCCGTGCCTGGAAGTCCAGGCAGTTCGACACCGACGAGATTTCCCGCCAGGTATTCTGCGCCGGCAGCCAGACCTCCAGGTCGTAGGTCTTGGCCGACCCGAAGCCCATGTCGCCCGCGCACAGCAGCACCACGCGGTAGGGCAGCCCCAGCGCCTGCAGCACGTGCTCGGCATGGCCGACCATCTCGTCCAGCGCCTGCCAGGACTGATCGGGGTGCACGATCTGCACCATCTCGACCTTGTCGAACTGGTGCTGGCGGATCAGGCCGCGCAGGTCGCGCCCACCGCTGCCGGCTTCCGAGCGGAAGCACGGGGTATGCGCCGTCAGCCGGATCGGCAGGTCGCGCGCATCGACGATGCGGTCGCGCACGGTGCCGGTCAGCGGGATCTCGGCGGTGGAAATCAGGTACAGGTCCTCGGCCGGGCCGTCATCATCGGGCGTGCTGCCCTGCCCGCCCTTGGTCACCCAGAACATATCGTCCTTGAACTTGGGCAGCTGGCCCGTGCCATACAGGGTGGAACTGTTGACGATGTAAGGCGTATAGCATTCCTGGTAGCCGTGCTCGCCGGTCTGCAGATCCAGCATGAACTGCGCCAGCGCACGATGCAGGCGGGCGATGGGGCCGCGCAGCATCATGAAACGGGCGCCCACCAGGGATCGGGCCGCATCGAAATCCAGGCCAAAGGGCTCGGCCAGCGCAACGTGGTCGCGCGGCTCGAAGCCCAGGCCGGCAGGATTGCCGTCGGCCCCGGCCGCGCCCGGCAGCCAGCGCCGCACCTCGACGTTGTCCGCCTCGGACGCGCCGTCCGGCACGCTGTCGTCGGGCAGGTTGGGAATCGTCATCAGCCAGGAAGACAGTTCCTGCTGCACTTCGCCCAGGTCCTGTTCGAGCGCCTTCAACTGGTCGGGAATGGCCTGGGACTCCGCCAGCACGGCCGACGCGTCCTCGCCACGCGACTTCAGCTGGCCTATCTGCTTGGCAAGCGCATTGCGGCGCGCCTGCAGCTCCTCGGTCTGGACCTGCACGGCCTTGCGGCGGGCTTCCAGGGCATGATAGCGGTCGATATCGAAGGCCAGGCCGCGGCGGGCGAGCGCCCGCACGACGCGATCCAGGTCCTTGCGCAGCAGATTGGTGTCGAGCATGGCGAGATGACGAAGATTCTTGAAAGGGGGTATTGTATTCAATCCCGCCTCCGCCCTGGCGGGGTCGCGCTGCGCGGCGTCCCGGGCGGCGGGCATTGCCTCAGGAAAGGAGACTTCACATGTCGAAAGTACTGGTTCTCTACCACTCGACCTACGGTCATATCGAAACCATGGCTCAGGCCGTCGCCGAAGGGGCCCGTTCGGCGGGCGCCACGGTCGACATCAAGCGCGTGCCGGAACTGGTTCCCGAGGAAATCGCCCGCAAGTCCGGCTACAAGCTCGACCAGGCCGCGCCCATCGCCCAGGTCAAGGACCTGGCCGACTACGACGCCATCCTGATCGGCTGCGGCACCCGCTTCGGGCGCATGTGCTCGCAGATGGCGAATTTCCTGGACCAGGCCGGCGGCCTGTGGGCCAGCGGGCAATTGAACGGCAAGGTGGGCAGCGCGTTCACCAGCACCGCCACGCAGCACGGCGGCCAGGAAATGACGCTGTTCTCCATCATCGCGAACATGCTGCATTTCGGCTTCGTGGTGGTGGGCCTGCCCTACAGCTTCCAGGGCCAGATGCGCCTGGACGAGGTCACGGGCGGGGCGCCCTACGGCGCCACCACCATCGCCGGCGGCGATGGCTCTCGCAAGCCTTCTGCCAACGAACTGGACGCTGCACGCTTCCAGGGCAGGCACGTGGCCGAGGTGGCGAACAAGCTGTTCGGCTGACACGGCAAGCAAGGGGGGCCGCACAGCCCCCCCCTGGTCACTGCTTCTTCGCTTCTTCGTCCCAGGCCCGCAGCTGCGCCAGCTTTTCGCCGATCTTCAGTTCCAGGCCGCGCGGCACCGGCCGGTACCAGCCGGGTTCGTCCATGCCTTCGGGCAGGTAGGTTTCCCCGGCCGCGTAGGCGTTGGGCTCGTCATGGGCATAGCGGTAGGCGCGGCCGTAGCCCAGTTCCTTCATCAGCTTGGTTGGCGCATTGCGCAGGTGGACCGGCACTTCGCGGCTTCTGTCCTGCTTCACGAAGGCACGGGCCTGGTTGTAGGCCATGTAGCCGGCATTGCTCTTGGCGGCCACCGCCAGGTAGATCACGGCCTGCCCCAGCGCCAGTTCTCCTTCGGGCGAACCCAGCCGTTCGTAGGTCGCTGCCGCGTCGTTGGCGATCTGCAGGGCACGCGGGTCGGCCAGGCCGATATCTTCCCAGGCCATGCGCACGATGCGCCGCGCCAGGTAGCGGGGATCGGCGCCGCCATCCAGCATGCGCGTCAGCCAGTACAGGGCGGCGTCCGGGTGCGACCCGCGCACTGATTTGTGCAGCGCCGAGATCTGGTCGTAGAAGTTGTCCCCACCCTTGTCGAAGCGGCGGCTGTTCAGGGTAAGCGCGGTGCGGATGAAATCGGCGTCGATGCGCGTCGTGCCCGCCGCGCCCGCCGCAGTGGCGCACTGCTCCAGCAGGTTCAGGAAACGGCGCGCATCGCCATCAGCGTAGCCCGCCAGGGTGTCGATGGCCGTCTCGTCGAATTCCAGGTGCCCCAGCCCCCCGGCGGTCCGGGCGCGGTCCAGCAGCTGGCGCAATTCATCGTCGGACAGCGGCTCGAGCACGTAGACCTGGGCGCGCGACAGCAGGGCGGAATTGACCTCGAAGGAAGGATTTTCCGTGGTCGCGCCGATGAAGGTCACCAGGCCCGATTCAGCATAGGGCAGCAGGGCGTCCTGCTGGGACTTGTTGAAGCGGTGGATCTCGTCCACGAACAGGATGGTGCGCCGCCCCGCCGCACGGTGCTGGCGGGCCAGATCGATGGCCGCGCGGATGTCCTTGACGCCCGAGAAGACGGCCGACAGGGCGATGAACTCGCAGCCGAAGGCATCGGCCGTCAGGCGCGCCAGGGTCGTCTTGCCGACGCCGGGCGGTCCCCACAGGATCATGGAATGTGGCGTGCCGGATTCGAAGGCAAGTCGCAGCGGCCGGCCCGGTCCGAGCAGATGGACCTGGCCGATGACCTCGTCCAGCGAACGGGGGCGCAGCGACTCGGCCAGGGGCACGCCAGCCGTGCGGTCCCCGGCGGCATCGCCCTGCCCGCGTCCGGCGCCGGACTGCACGGCGCCCGCCAGATCCGGATCATCGCCCAGCAGATCGCCCTGCTTCGCCATGGCAGCCTAGTCCATCTTCACGAGATCGGCGCCGTCGGGCACCGTGAACCGGAACTGCCCGGAAGGAATGTCGGGATTGGCCTTCAGGCCGGTGAAGACGATGCGCGACACCTGGCCAAAGGCGTCGAGCAGTTCGAGCCGCCGTGGCAGGCCGTCGGAAAAGGCGATGTCCGCATGGACGAAACCGGCATCCGGCGTCTTGGGGACGGCGCGCAGCCACTGCAGCCCATCGCGGTCGGGCATGGTCTGCAGATCGAAGGCATCGCCCAGCGAACCCGAACCGAACAGCAGCGCGGCCGGCGAAGCACCGACGGCCTGGCTGGCGCGCCGCTCGGTGACCTGCTCCAGGTCGGGGTCGTACTGGTAGACGTGCTGCCCATCGGATACGATCAACTGTTCATAAGGCGCGCGGACTTCCCAGCGGAATTTTCCCGGCCGCTGAAAGGCGAAGGCGCCGCTTTGCGGTTTCTGGGCGGCGCCCTTGGCGTCGGTGCGTTCCTGGCTGAACTGGCCGGTGGCCGACTGGACACGATCCACGAAGGACTGCAATTGCGCCCGGGCATCGGCCGCCAGGGCCAGGCCAGGCAGACAGGCCAGCAGCATGGCGGCGCAGGCGCCGCGCCAGCCGGACAGGCACCGCGCCAGGCGGCCGGACCGCGGAACGCGAGAGGTGGAACGGAGGCCGCGTCGGACCGGATCACATTGCATGGCACACATCTTCATATCCATCCGATTCGGGAATTCAGGCTGCCTGCCCGGACGGCAGGGTCAATCCTCGTCCACGCCCTTGTTGGCCGGCACCAGGATGTCGCGATTGCCGTTGGGCTGCTGGGGGGATACCAGCCCGGCCCGTTCCATCTGCTCGAGGATGCGGGCCGACCGGTTGTAGCCGATCCGCAGGTTGCGCTGCACGAAGGAAATCGAGGCCCGGCGGCTGCGCATCACGACTTCGACAGCCTGATCGTACAGCGGATCGCTTTCCGGGTCGGAGAAGCCCGTGACGGAACTGACGCCGTCGCCGGTTTCGCCCTCGACGGCGCCTTCGAGCAGGCCTTCGACGTAGTCCGGCTCGCCTTCGGCCCGGAGGGCCTCGACCACGCGGTGGACCTCGTCGTCATGCACGAAAGCGCCATGCACCCGCGTCGGCACGCTGGTGCCCGGCGGCTGGTAGAGCATGTCGCCCTGCCCCAGCAGGGTTTCGGCGCCCATCTGGTCCAGGATGGTGCGGGAATCGACCTTGGACGAGACCTGGAACGCGATGCGCGTGGGGATGTTGGCCTTGATGAGGCCGGTAATGACGTCCACGCTGGGCCGCTGGGTGGCCAGGATCAGGTGGATGCCGGCAGCACGCGCCTTCTGGGCCAGCCGGGCGATGAGTTCCTCGACCTTCTTGCCCACGACCATCATCAGGTCTGCCAGTTCGTCGATCACCACCACGATCATGGGCAGCGTGCCCAGGGGTTCGGGCGCATCGGGCGTGAGCGAGAAGGGATTGGGAATGGGCTCTTCGCGCTTCTGCGCCTCGCGGATCTTGGTGTTGTAGCCCGCCAGGTTGCGCACCCCGAGCTTGCTCATGAGCTTGTAGCGCTTTTCCATTTCGGCCACGCACCAGTTCAGGGCGTTGGCCGCGTGGCGCATGTCGGTGACCACGGGCGCCAGCAGGTGGGGAATGCCTTCGTAGACGGACATTTCCAGCATCTTGGGATCGATCAGGATCAGGCGCACCTGGCTGGCGTCCGCTTTGTAGAGCAGCGACAGGATCATGGCGTTGATCCCGACCGATTTGCCCGAACCCGTGGTGCCCGCCACCAGCAAGTGGGGCATCTTCGCCAGGTCGGCCACCACCGGGTTGCCGGCGATGTCCTTGCCCAGCGCCATGGTCAGCAGGGACGCGCTGCTGTGGTAGACCTGGGACCCCAGGATTTCCGACAGGCGCACCACCTGGCGGCGCGGGTTGGGCAGTTCCAGCCCCATCAGGTTCTTGCCCGGTATGGTTTCCACCACCCGGATGCGCACCAGGCTGAGCGCGCGGGCCAGGTCCTTGGCCAGGTTGACGATCTGGCTGCCCTTGACGCCGGTGGCCGGTTCGATTTCGTAGCGCGTGATGACCGGCCCGGCCTGGGCGGCCACGACGGTGACGCTGACGCCGAAATCGGACAGCTTCTTCTCGATCAGGCGCGAGGTGAATTCGATGGTTTCCGGGGAAACGGTTTCCTGCGAGGGCTCGACGGGATCCAGCAGCGACAGGGCCGGCAGGCTGCCCGCCATCGCGGGGTCTTCGCGCGCGGTGAACAGGGCCTGCTGCTTTTCCTGCTGGACGCGCGGCGACTTGGGCACGGAAGTGACGGTGGGCTCGATGCGCACCGGCTGCTCGTGCACCAGCTGGGTCTGGCGGGTTTCGACGATTTCCTGGCGCTCGGCCTGCGCCGTGACGCCCACGCGGCGGTCTTGCCAGGCGTTCTTCAGATCCCACAGGCGGCGCCAGGCAAGCTCGATGGCATAGCCGACGCGCTCGGAGACGTTGAGCCACGAGAAACCGAAGAACAGGCTGGAACCCATCACGATGAAGGCCAGCAGCAGCAGGGTGCTGCCCGCCCCGCCCAACAGCTGGGCCAGGCCGTCGGCCAGCAGCCGGCCGAGCTGGCCGCCCGCCCCGGCGGGCAGGCCGGCGCCCCAGGCTTTCAGCCGCAGGGCCTCGATCCCCATGCAGCCCAGAAACAGCAGGGTATAGCCGATGCCGACTTCCCAGCGCACGCGGGGCAGCAGTTCCGGTACCCGGTTGGGCAGAACCGCACGCGACAGGCGGTAGAAGCCGGCCGCCACCCGGCGCAACAGCAGCAGCACCAGCAACCAGGCGGATGCGCCGCACAGGTACAGCAGCAGGTCGGCGACGTAGGCGCCGAAGGTGCCGCCCCAGTTGCGCACGGTGCCGCCATGGACGGAATGGGACCAGCCCGGATCGGTGCGGGTCCAGGTGGCCAGCACCAGGACCAGCCAGCACGCCAGGGCGGCAAGCAGCACCCAGCGGGCCTCGCGGAACAGGCCCGACAGGCGTGTCTGCAGGGGCGAGGGGCCGTTGCGCACGTTGCGGGAGGAGCGTGTGGGGGTCGCCGGAATTCTTGCCATCGCATCATTATAATTGCGGGGTCAATATCGAACGGATTTTCAGCGATGTCCAGCGCAAAACACGCCAAACTGATGATTCTTGGGTCAGGCCCCGCGGGCTACACGGCCGCCGTCTACGCCGCGCGCGCCAACCTGTCCCCGGTGCTGGTCACCGGCCTGGAACAGGGCGGTCAGCTGATGACCACCACCGAGGTCGACAACTGGCCGGCCGACGTCGCCGGCGTCCAGGGCCCCGACCTGATGCAGCGCTTCATGGAACACGCCCAGCGCTTCAACACGGAAATGGTGTTCGACCACATCGCGAGCGTGGACCTGTCCAAGCGGCCCTTCACGCTGACCGGCGACACGGGCGCAACCTACACCTGCGACGCGCTGATCATCGCCACGGGCGCCTCGGCACAATACCTGGGCCTGCCGTCCGAGCAATCCTTCATGGGTCGCGGCGTGTCGGCCTGCGCCACCTGCGACGGCTTCTTCTACAAGAACCAGGACGTGGTCGTGGTCGGCGGCGGCAACACCGCCGTCGAAGAAGCCCTGTACCTGTCCAACATCTGCCGCACCGTCACCCTGGTGCACCGCCGCGACAAGTTCCGCGCCGAGCCGATCCTGATCGACAAGCTGATGGAAAAGGTCGAACACGGCAACATGCGCCTGGCGCTGTTCCGCGAACTGGACGAGGTCCTGGGCGACGATACCGGAGTCACCGGCGTGCGCCTGCGCGACAATCGCAGCGGCACGACCGAGGAACTCGCCGTCACCGGCGTCTTCATCGCCATCGGCCACAAACCCAACACGGCGATCTTCGAAGGCCAACTCGCCATGGAAAATGGCTATATCGTCACCCGCAGCGGCCTGCAGGGCCTGGCCACCATGACTTCCGTGCCCGGCGTCTTCGCCGCGGGCGACGTGCAGGATCACGTCTACCGCCAGGCCATCACCAGCGCCGGCACCGGCTGCATGGCGGCCCTGGACGCCCAACGCTGGCTGGAGAACGAAGGCCTCTAAGTGAAGACAGCCAAGTCTTCCCTGGCCGACCTGCGCCGCCTGCGCGCCGAAGCGGCCGCCGCGCCGCCGCCCGCCAGCACACCGCCAGCGGCGGCCCAGCTGCCCAGGCCGGCCGCGATCCCGGCACTGGATCCGGCCGACCGCGCCCTGTTCCGCCAGGCCATGCGTTTCGTGCAGCCCCTGCCCGACCATGGCCCCCGTGCTCGGGTCGGCGGGCCGCAGCGCGATCCCGAACCCCTGCTGCAGGCCCGGCGCCTGCATGCGCAGGGCGCTGCCGAAGCACGGACGGCGGCCCCGCCCGCCCACCGGCAACGGCGCAAGCCCCCCGCCTTCGATCCCGAAGCCGGCGCCTTCCTGCAGGCGGGCTGCGGCCCGGACCTGCTGCGCGGACTGCGGCGCGGCAAATGGATCCCACAGGCATCCCTGGACCTGCACGGCAGCACCCTGGAACAGTCCATCGAACGCCTGGACCGGTTCCTGGCATCCTGCCTGGAACACGACATCCGCTGCGTGCGCATCATCCATGGCAAGGGCATCGGATCGCGCCAGGGCGAACCCGTCCTGAAGGATGCGGTCCGCCGGCACCTGTGCCGCCTGGAAGCCGTCCAGGCCTGGGTCCAGTGCGGCGAGCACGATGGCGGCGAAGGCGCGCTGCACGCCTTGCTGCGCCTGGCCCCCGCAGGGCGGGACTGAGCAAGCCGCCCCGGCCCGGTCCGGCAACGCGTCCTCTTTCTTTTCCGGAGCATTCCGATGAGCCTCAGCTGGATCTATCTTGGCATCGCCATCCTGGCCGAAGTCGCCGCCACATCCGCCCTGAAGGTCTCGGACGGCTTCACGCGCCCCCTGCCCTCGGCGATCACCGCCATCGGCTACGGGCTGGCGTTCTACCTGCTCGCCCTGGCATTGAAGACCATCCCCGTGGGCATCGCCTACGCCGTCTGGTCCGGCGTGGGCATCGTGGCCATCGCCATCATCGGTTACTTCGTCTTCGGCCAGGCGCTGGACGCCGCCGCGCTGATCGGCATCGGCCTGATCCTGGCCGGCGTGCTGGTGCTGAACGTGTTTTCGGGTTCAGGCGGGCACTGAGACCGGCCGGGGCAGCAGCCGCCGGTAGCGCGCCGGCAGGGCGAACAGTGCCCCATGGAATTCAGGGCTGTAGACCTGCAGGTCGCCGATGCCCCGGGCGTGCAGGCGCGCCTGGATTTCCCGGGCGGGCAGGCTGGCGGGATCGAGCGTATCCGAAGCCACCGCCAGGGCCCAGTACGAACCGTACAGGGGAATGTGCAGGCCATAGGGGTGCACCTGCGGGAAG
>Ga0182737_1003832_pt1 | contig 10679 bp, 2 predicted proteins | sample eDN5th30CBELigOP_FD_128878 | JGI IMG/M metagenome (GOLD analysis project Ga0182737, IMG submission 128878) | Enriched Organic Plus compost microbial communities from Emeryville, California, USA - eDNA 5th pass 30_C BE-Lig OP (version 2) (version 2) ... | reverse complement strand
GGCGCTCGGCCTCGGCCCGCGTCGCCCAGCGGAAGCCGACGCCCTGCACGACGCCGCTCACGCGCACGAGGCGACGCACCGCTGCGGTCACAGCAGGTCGTGCCTCACGACGATCGCATCGCGTGCCGGCCCGACGCCGATCGCGGAGATGCGCGATCCCGACATGCTCTCGAGGGCGAGCACGTAATCCTGCGCGTTCCGGGGAAGGTCGGCGAAGCTGCGGGCCCCCGTGATGTCCTCGGACCAGCCGGGGAACTCCTCGTAGATGGGCGTCGCGTGGTGGAAGTCGGACTGGTTGACGGGCACCTCGTCGAAGCGCGTGCCGTCGACGTCGTAGGCGACGCACACGGGGATGCGCTCGAGGCCCGTGAGCACGTCGAGCTTCGTGAGCACGAAGTCGGTGACGCCGTTGATGCGCGCCGCGTAGCGCGCGATGGGGGCGTCGTACCAGCCGGTGCGACGCGGGCGGCCCGTCGTCGTGCCGAACTCGAAGCCGGCGGAGCGCAGGAACTCACCCGAGTCGTCGAAGAGCTCGGTCGGGAACGGCCCCGCGCCGACGCGCGTCGTGTAGGCCTTGACGACCGCGATGACGCGATCGAAGCGGTTGGGTGCGACCCCCGAGCCCGTCGCGGCGCCGCCGCTCGTCGCGTTCGAGGATGTCACGAAGGGATACGTGCCGTGGTCGACGTCGAGCATGGTCGCCTGCCCGCCCTCGAAGAGCACGGTCTTGCCCGCGTCGAGGGCCTCGTTGAGCACGAGGCTCGTGTCGGCGACCATCGGACGCAAGCGGTCGACGTACGACAGCAGGTCGTCGACGACCTCGTCGACGCCGATCGCACGGCGGTTGTAGATCTTCACGAGCAGGTGGTTCTTCTGATCGAGGGCGCCCTCGACCTTCTGCCGCAGGATGTTCTCGTCGAAGAGGTCCTGGATCCGGATGCCGACCCGGTTGATCTTGTCGGCATACGTCGGTCCGATGCCACGGCCGGTGGTGCCGATCTGGCGCTTGCCGAGGAAGCGCTCGGTGACCTTGTCGATCGTGCGGTGGTACTGCGTGATGACGTGCGCGTTCGCCGAGACGAGGAGCCTCGAGACGTCGACGCCACGCGCGCTGAGCGCCTCGAGCTCGTCGAAGAGCACCTCGATGTCGACGACGACGCCGTTCGCGATGACGGGCACGACGCCCGGGCTCAGGATGCCCGATGGCAGCAGGTGCAGGGCGTACTTCTGGTCGCCGACGACGACGGTGTGGCCGGCGTTGTTGCCACCGTTGAACTTGACGACGTAGTCGACGCGGTCGCCGAGCAGGTCGGTCGCCTTGCCCTTGCCTTCATCGCCCCACTGGGCGCCGACGAGCACGATCGCGGGCATAGCTCTTCTCCCTCGGATGCGGATGGGATTACACCCCACTCTATCCGGCGTGCCGTGAGGTGTCTCTCGCGGGTGAGGAGGGGGACCTCACCCGCGAGAGAGCTCTATGACGCGCGCCGCCGCCGGGAGGCCGCGACCGCGACGCCGCCGCCGACGAGCAGCAGCAGGGCGAGCAGCGTCCCCAGCGCGATGTCCGCACCGGTGAAGGGCAGCGCGGCGGCCGCGACCTGCACCTCCACCTCGTCCTCGGTCACCGAGTCGGGCGTCAGCTCGCTCGGGGTGGTGACCGTCGCCGTGTTGGTGACCGCGGGGAAGGCACCCTCGTCGACGTGCACCACGAGCGTCAGCCGGGCTGTGTCGCCCATCGCGAGGCCCGGGACGGTCCAGGTGACCGTGCGGCCCGTGACCGTCACCTGGTCATCCGGCGACGAGGCGAAGGTGAGCCCGTCGGGCAGCACGTCCTCCACCGTGATGGGGCCCGGGTCGTCGGTCGGCCCGAGGTTCTCCACGGTGATCGTGTACGTGCCCGTGCGACCCACCTGGAACGCGCCGACGGCGGTCTTCTCGATGACGAGCGTCACCATCGCGGGCACCTCGACGGCGTCCTCCGCGCGGTTGTTGTCGGCATCCGTGTCGGGCTCCGTCACGGCGACCTCGGCCACGTTGACGACCTCGGGGTAGGCCGCCGCGGTGACCCGCGTCGTGAGGGTGAGCGCCGGGGCCTGTGCCCCCGGTCCGAGCGGGTCGGCGTAGCTCGCGACGACGACCGAGCCGCCGGATGCGTCATCCGGGTCCACCGGGGTCACCGACACGAGCGTCCAGCCCGTGCCCACGGCGTCGCCCGGCAGGCTCAGCACCTCGAGACCGGCCGGCACGGTGTCGGTCACCGTGATGCCGGTCGCCTCGGACGGCCCGTTGTTGGTCACGTCGAGCGAGAACGGCAGCTCGTCGCCCACGCGCACCTCGGCGGGGTCGTGGCTCTTGGCGATCTGCACGTCGACCTCGCGACGGATGTCGAGCGCCGCGTCGTCGCCGTCGTTGCCCGGGTTCGCATCGGGCGTGCCGGAGCTCACGGTCGCGGTGTTGACGCGGGGTGAGTCGCTCGCATCGAGGTCGGCGGCGAGCAGCACGTCGAACACGATCGCGGGCGCGCTCGCGCCGGCGGCGAGGCCCGTGGTCGACGGCACGCGCGTGAACGTCACGGTCTGCTCACCGGTGATCGGATCCGCCGGGTCGGCGATCGCCGTCCATTCGGCGGATGCGGCGGCAGTCAGCCCGACGAACGAGATGCCCGCGGGCAGCGTGTCGACCACCGTGAGCGGGCCGACGGCGTCGCTCGGGCCGAGGTTGCGCGCGACGAGCTCGTAGCGCGCCTGAAGCCCGGCGACCGCGGAGGTGATCTCGTCGCCGTCCTCGTCGATCGCGGTCTTCACGAGCGCGAGGTCGGCGCTCGTGGTGACGGTGATCGTCTCGTCGTCGTCATCGTCGTGCGATCCGCGGCTGTCGACCCAGTCGATCACGGCGTCGTTGGTCAGCTGGGTTCCCGTGGCGACGTTCGACGCGAGGTGCGCCACGACGGTGATGGTGCTCGCGCTGCCGACGCCCACCGGATGCAGCCCGCCGTTCGCGGCGTAGTCGCAGGTGCCGTCCTGGGCGCCGACGACGATCGCCGAGCAGTCCCAGCCGGCGCCCGACATCGAGACGAGGGTGAGGCCGGCGGGCAGCGTGTCGGTCACGCTCGCGCCGACGGCCGAGGGGCCGGCGTTCGTGATCGTGAGCGTGTAGCTCACGTCGGTGCCGGCGATCCAGGAGGTGCCCGCGACGGTCTTCACGATCGTCATGTCGGCCTGGGTCGTCACGACGGTCGGGTCCTCGTCCCGGTTGTTCGTCACGTCGTCGTCCTCGGGACCGCTCACCGTCGCCACGTTGACGAGGCCCGTCTGCGCGGGCGCGTCGGCGGCGATCGCGGTGGTCAGGTCGATGACGATCGTCGCATCGAGCGGCAGCGAGGCCCCGGTGGCCGTAAGGAGCGTCCAGGTGAGGGTCTGGCCGCTGATCGTGGGCTCGAGCTGCGCGGCGGTGCCGCCGTCGATGCTCACGCGCGCGCTCGCGGCGACGTAGGAGAACGCTGTCGGAAGCGTGTCGGTGATCGTGATCGAGCCGCTCGAGGAGCTCGGCCCCTCGTTCGTCACGACGATGCGGTAGTCGAGCGTCGAGCCCGCGACCGCGTCGCCCGTGTGCGACTTCACGATCGACAGGTCGGCGACCCGCGACGGACCGTTCGCATCGTCATCGCGCGGGGTGTTGCTCGAGTTCTCGGCCGATGCCTCGGCCCAGTTGACGAGCTGCGCCGACGGATCGAGCGCGGAGTCCACCGTGTAGGTCACGACGAACGACCGGGCGTTCGCCGAGCCCACCTGCTGGGTGCCGCCGAGCGCGAAGGTGTCCCAGCCCGCATCCGTGGTGCCGGCGTCGTTGGTGCCGCCCGCGGTGCGCGTCCAGGTGCCGCTCTCGCTCGCGTGCGTGCTGTAGCTGAGCCCGTCGGGCGCCTCGTCCACCACCCGCACGTCGCGGGCGTCGGCCGGTCCGTTGTTGACGACCGTGATGCGGTAGCTCACCGTCTCGCCGGGCACGACCGCGGCGGATCCGGCGGCGACCCACTCGCCCGCCGTCGCATCCCACACCACCCGGGTCTTGACGATGCCGAGCGTCGTCTCGTCGCCGGGGGTCGTGGGCACCGAGGAGGTGTTGTTCGGAGTCACCGGGTCGGGCGTCGTGCCAGGCGCGACGCGGGCCTCGTTCCGGATGCTGCCGTCGCCTCCCGGGCCGGAGGTCGGCGTCCACGAGGCGTCGACGACGCCGCTCAGGGTGATCGTGGGCGCTGCGCCCACGACGAGAGCCGAGCCCTGGTAGGTCCAGGTGATCACGTCGCCCGCGCGCGCCGGGAAGGTGCTCGCATCCCCGCCGCGGGTGACGGTCGCCGCCCAGTCGGCGGTCGAGGGGTCGGCCACCGCCGAGACGCCGGCCGGGATCGTGTCGGTGATCGTGATGGGCGACGCGCTCGTGCTCACCGAGATCGACGGACCGAGGTTGCTCGGCGCGAGCAGCCAGCTGATCGCCGAGCCCGCGTTGGGAGCTGCGGTGCTGACCGTCTTCACGATCGCGAGGTCGGCCGAGGTCGTCGTCTCGAGCGGGTCGGAGTCGTCGTTGTTGTCGGAGTCGGGGTCGTGCGTCGGCCCCGGGGTCACGACGGCCGTGTTGTCGACGGTCGCGGCCGGCTGATCGGCGGCCACCTGCACGGCGACCTGGATGACGGGGAACGACGCGCCGCTCGCGAGCGACTCGGTCGCGGCGGTGCGCGCGCAGTCGAAGCTCGTCACGCCGTCGGTGCCCCGCGTCGGCACGTCACAGCTCCATCCGGTGCCGGATGCGCCCGTCACGACGATCCCGGCGGGGAGGGCGCCGGTCGTGTCGCTCACGGTGATGGGCCCGACCGCCGGGTCGGGGCCGTCGTTCGTGACCGTGATCGTCCATCCGGTGCCCGAGGTTCCCGCGACGAGCGGCGAGGCGGCTCCGGTCTTCTCGATCGTCAGGTCGGCGGAGTGGATGTACGCGGACGCCGTGTCGTCGGGCGCCGTGTACGACCCCGACTCGTTGCCGGTCGCACCGGAGGTGTCGGTGGTGACGGCGTGCAGCGTGTTGACGTGCGGCACGCGCACCCCCGCCGCGGTCGTGGTGCCGGCATCCGTGAGCGCATCCTCGGACGGCGTCGCGGTGAAGGTGATCACGATGGTGCGCTGAGCGAGTGTCGCACCGGATGCCGTGCCCGGCAGCGCGGGGGTGCTCGCTGCGATCTGCGCGGTCGTCCAGCTCAGCGTCTCGACATCGCCCGCGGTGGTCACCGCGGGGTCGCCGAGCGCGGCCTGCGCGCCGGTTCCCACCTTGATACGGGCGGAGCCCGCGTCGTAGCTCCAGTTCTTCGGCAGCACATCGCTCACCGCGATCGTCTGCGCGGGTCCGTCGCCCGTGTTCACGAGCGTGAGGGTCCACCCGAACGACGTGTCGGCGTAGGCGATGTCACCGGAGGTCGTGGTCTTGTCGAGCGTGACGTTCGGGAACGGCGGGTCGACGCGCGCGGTGTCGCTCACGTTGTCCGGGTCGTAGTCGCGCCCGCCGTCGGCGAAGGACTCGAAGTGGGTGACGCGTGCGGTGTTGGTGAAGGTCTCGGTGTCGCCGATGTTGATGCTCGCGGCGAGCTCGGCCGAGTAGCTCAGCTGGATGCTCTTCGGCGTGCTCGCCGAGCTCTGCTGGTACAGCGGACCGGGCAGGTCGCTCGCGTCCCAGGTGATGACGCCGCCGCCGGTCGCGGTCTGCCCGGAGATCGCGCCGCCGTTGCTGATCGTGTCGGGGTCGACGATCACGCCGTTCGGAACCGTGTCGGTGATGACGAGGTTGTGCGCCGGGGTGTTGCCGGTGTTGGTGACGGTCACGGTGTAGTCGAAGGTGCCGCCCGGGTTCGGTGCGGTGTTCGAGACGGTCTTGTCGATCGCGAGCACCGGGTTCAGCACCGTGACGGTCGCGCCGTCGGTGATCGGGGTGCGACTGCTCTCGACGCCGTTCGTGCGGTTCCACGAGAAGGTCGCCGTGTTGGGCAGCGAGTTCACGTTCGTCGCGACGGTGTCGGCGAGCAGCACCCGGTAGCTGAGCGTGAGCGTGCGCTCGCTCGTCGACGACGGGATGTCGCCGTCGTACTGCCAGGTCCAGGTGTTGGTGGCGGTGTTGTGCGTGCGCGTCCACGTGCCGTCGATGTCGGGATCGCTCGAGACGGGAGCGCTGCCGGTCGCGGTGTCGAGCTGCACGCCGGCCGGCATGTCGTCGGTGAGCACCGGGTCGTAGTAGTTCACGCCGGCCCGCAGGGTTGTCACGACCTGGTACTCGACGGTGTCGCCGATGGGCGCCGAGGTCGAGGAGCTGTAGCTCGGCTGGTCGATTCGACGCACGCCCTTGTCGATGGCGGCGGTCGCGGCGGTGATGGTGGCGTTCGCGTTGTCGGTGCGCGAGCCGCGGCGGGTCGTCGTGTCCTTACCGCCGACGGTCGAGGGAAGGGTGTAACCCGTCACGGATGCGGTGTTGAGGTAGCTCTGCGCCGCGCCCGTCGAGGGGTCGATCTTCGCCTGGTACGTGAGGCTCGCGGTCGCAGGGATCTCGGCGATGTTCCAGGTGATCGTGCCGCCCGTGCCCCCGGCGAGGTCGCCGGTGGTCGCGACCGGTGCGGGCGAGATGGAGCCCGCGACCACCATGAGGCCCGCGGGAACGGTGTCGACCACGACGTTGTCGTAGCTCTTCACCCGGTTCGTGTCGTTCGTCACCTTCAGCGTGTAGGTGACGGTGTCGCTGAGGGCGACGCCGGTGGTCTTCGAGGCGGTCTTCGTGATGTCGAGGTTCGGCTCGCGGTAGGTGACCGTCTCGGTGTCGGTGCCGTTCCAGGTGGCGCTCGTGAACTGCGCCTGGTTGGTGAGGGTGATGTCGTCGTCGCCCGCATCGCCCACGTATCCGGTGAGCGTCACGGTGAACACCTGGGCGGTGTTCGAGGAGTTGGTGTAGCTCGACGGGAAGGTCAGCACGCCGCGCTCGGCGCCGCTGCCGGGGGTCGGGTCGAACGAGAAGTCGGACTCCGTTGCTCCGGTGAGCGCCGAATAGTCCCAGTCGCCCGCGGTGACCTTGAACGGGGTGGAACCGCTGCCGACGCTGAGCGTCCCCCGGTCGCGCAACACGGCATCCGTCACCGTCGTGTGCGCGGGGATCGTGACGCTGTAGCCGTAGGTGACGAGCTCGCCCTGCACGATCACCGTGTCCGTGTTGCGCGTGTCGAGGTCGTTCGTGTCGGCGCTCACCTCCGACTCCACGAGCGACTTCGTGACGCTCGCCGCCGGCGTGTAGACGTCGGAGTCGTCGCGCGTGCCCTCACCCGGCACCGCCTCATCCTCGTCACGGGTGGTCGTGTCGAGCGAGCCCGCGGGGTAGAAGGTGCCGGTGTCGCCCGAGTTGAGCTCGACGTCGTAGCTCGTGATCGAGGCCGTGTTGCCGAGCGTCGTGTTGATCTCCACGCCGTCCGGGATGGTGACGTCGTAGCCGAGCGTGTGCGTTCCCACGGCGGCGAGGTCGACCTCCGTCCACATCACGAGCGAGCGCGTCGGGTACTGGCTGCCCGTCGGGTAGCCGGAGTCGCCCGGGTCGCGCACGACGCCGCCGTCGGTGACGTCGCTGACATCCGCCTTCGTGACGCCGGCGGGAAGCGCGTCCCAGACGGTCACCGCGGTGTCGGTATCGCCGCCGGTCAGGTCGATCCGGTAGGTGACGACGTCACCCTGGACGACCTGGATGCCGTCGCGGTTCGAGCCGAACTGCGCCCCATCCGCCGCGTCTTGCGATCGTGCCGCGAGCGTCGTCGCACCGTCGACGTCGCGCACGCCCTTGAGGAGCGTCGGGCCCTGCCCGGCGCGGATCGCGGAGGCGTCGCGCTCGAAGAAGACGTCTGCCTGGACGTTCTCCTGCCGGTACTTCATGAGGTTCTCGGGCTTGTCGAGCGTCGTGGCTGTGGCCGAGGTCATGGTCGTGAGCGTGCCGAGCACATGCAGCACGAGGGTCGAGCCGAGCGGCACATAGCGGTCGCCATCGGCACCGACGGTGCCGAGGGTCCACTCCACACGCTGTCCGGTGCGAGACGGTCCCGCGACCTCGATACCGGCGCCGGAGTAGACCGTCGAGTCGAGGTACTCCACGTCGGCCGGCAGGAAGTCGGTGACGACGGGGTTGCGCACATCGATCTGCTCGGCGAAGTCGACGGTGAGCTCGTAGCAGACGAGGTCGCCCTGATGGAAGGCGACGTCGGCGGCATCGACGAGCGTCTCCGCCCACGCGGCGTTGCTCGGGGCGACTGCGCATGCATCGGCGGCCGTCGCCGGCCCCGGGATCACAGCGTCGCGCGCCAGCACGCGCTTCGAGATGCTGGAGTAGTCGGAGGTGATGCGGGCCGAGGAGTCGTCCCACACGTCCTGCTCGCCGCCGGCTTGAACCCCGCTGCCGTTCGTCACCTCATCAAGCGCATCGATTGCGGTGGTCCAGCCGTCGAGCTCGACCTCGTTAACGAAGCTGTCGCCCGAGGAGGTGTTGCCCGTCCACTGCTGGTGGTCGTCATATCCCGAGCGCATGAGCGCGGTGTACGCGATGGTGAGCACGCCGCCGGACGCGATCGACTCGGCAAGCGGCTCGAAGGTGATCGCGAACGTGCCGGTCGAGGCGTCGTAGTCGACGCCCGTGACGGTCGCGCCCGAGAGAAGCGGAGTCCCTGCCGATGGGGAGACGGGATCGCACTCGTCGGGCAGAGGGTCACCCGTGGCGGCCGGGCTGCCCGGGATGGCGGGGCACAGACCGTTGGGAAGAGTGTCGACGAGCGTGACCCGGTCGGCCGAGGTGTATTCGCTCGTGGCGAGCTCGAGCCGGAAGGTCGCGAGGCGACCCGTGTCGAACTGGTCGCCGCCGGATCCCGTGTCGACGGTCTTCAGCAGACGCAGATCCATCGCGACGATGCGTTCCGTGTCGCTCGCCGACACCGCGGCCGAAGCTCCGGCCGCGAGCGGCCCGCCATAGTCGGCGCTCACGATGGCGGTGTTGAGGTAGCTGCGGCCGTCGCCGAATCCCGCGCCCTCGCCCTGACGGGTGGACGGGCCGTTGTTGTTGTTCAGGTTCGCGGCCTGCCCCAGGCTCGCGGGGCTCGGAGCCGCGTTCCCTCCCGTCGTCACGAAGTTCATCGTGTTCTCGAACAGCGGGACGGCCGCGACGTAGCGGAGCGTCGTCGTGCCCGGTGCACCTGCGTCGGTCGGGTAGACCTGGGCGGCGTCCCCCGAGAGCGCGGGAATCGTCCACGTGACCTTCGTGTAGACACCGGGCTCGAGGCCGCTGGGCAAGCCGGTGTCGACCGTCTCGACACTGTCGGGCTCGGTGCAGTCGGGAAGGGCGGCACCCGCGACGCTGCCCGCGCCCGGGTACTCTGCCGTGCCGTCGAGGAGCGGCGAGGGCGCGGTGTTGTCGACGTCTCCACAGCCCAGGAACTCGAGGCCCGCGGGCAGGTAGTCGACGACGGTGACGTCCTCGCTCGTGCCCTGCGGCGTGTTCTCGATCGTGAGCGTGTAGCTCGTGCGGCTGCGGTGAACGCCCCGCAACAGCTCGTCCTCCGCGCTCGGCTCGGACTTGGTCACGCGCAGCGCCTGCAACTCGACATCCGCGGCGCTGGCGTCGGACGAGGTCGCGGCGAGACCCGCCGCGCCGCCCGCGCCCGTCGAGCCGTCGAAGATCGGCCGGAGAGCCGGATCCGACGAAACGTAGCCCGTGAGGACGGCGTGCAGCGCGGCGCCCACGGGGAAGAGAGCGGCATCCGGACGAACGGTGACGGTCGACGCGTACTCCGCACCCATGGGCAGGTCGGCGACATCTTCGAAGACCCACAGCTGGAAGCCCGCGGGAACGGTCGCGAGGCTCGGTGTCGTCGCGCTGTTCGGCAGGGTCGCCTCGCTCGCGTAGACGACCGGCGTTCCCATGGGGCTGGACTCGAAGGCGACCCCGTTCGGCAGCAGAACCGTGAAGCCGATGTTGAACCCGTCGGCGGGCGCGTCGTTGCCGAGGGAGACCGAGAAGGTCACGTCCTCCCCGGCGAGGACGACGTCGCCCGCTCCGGCAAGAGACGCGACGGGCGGGTCGATCGCGGCGGTCGCCGAGAGCGCGGCTCCGCCCCACACCGCGAGGCCGATGGATGAGAGCACGAGAGCCGGCGCGAGCACGAGCGCGGGCCAACGCCGACGGTCGCGCCGACGGCGCAGTGAACGACGCGTGGGAAGGGGCGCAGGATTATTCACCGGGGCGGGGATCACAACTGTCTCCAGGTGGCGTTCATCGCGCGCACGCCGACGACACCCCTCGGGGCGCAGGCTTCGCGGATGGGCCTTCTGCGACGCGTCTGACATGAGCGCATCGCGGCTTCGGGTCTCGGGTCCTTCCAGTAAATCAGCCTTCTGGCCGCGACGGGTTCCCCCATTCGGGACTAGAACGCTCTGGTCACCCCCCGAGCACGGACGCTCCGGCGGTCCTCCTGGGCGCGCCGATCATCCCGTGGCGGGCGCGTGCCGGCACACCCACTCGTGCATGACGATCGCCGCGGCGGCCGCGGCGTTGATCGAGCGCGTCGAGCCGAACTGCCGGATCTCGACGTGCGCGTCCGCGGCCGCGAGCGCGGCATCCGTGAGGCCGGGGCC
>Ga0182737_1003831_pt1 | contig 10682 bp, 9 predicted proteins | sample eDN5th30CBELigOP_FD_128878 | JGI IMG/M metagenome (GOLD analysis project Ga0182737, IMG submission 128878) | Enriched Organic Plus compost microbial communities from Emeryville, California, USA - eDNA 5th pass 30_C BE-Lig OP (version 2) (version 2) ... | reverse complement strand
CCGCCTCACCCATTCGCTGGAGGTCGCGCAGATCGCGGGCGGCATCGCCCGCCAGCTCGCCAAATCCTTCCCCGACCATCCCGCCAGCCGCCTGCTTCCCGATCGCGGCACGATCCATTCCATCGGGTGCACCCATGATTTCGGACATCCGCCCTTCGGCCATGGCGGCGAGATCGCGCTCAACTATTGCATGCGCGATTCCGGCGGCTTCGAGGGCAACGGGCAGACCCTGCGCATCCTGGGGCGCCTCGAGAATTTCTCCGAGGGCGCGGGCGCGAACCTTTCCCGCAGGACGATGCTGGGCGTCCTCAAATATCCCGTGGCCTGGTCGATGGTCCGCAATCCCGCCCTTGTCCCTGCCCTGCTCGACGGCCCCTCGACGGTCCGGATTCTCGACAGCAAGGCCTGCAAGCCGCCCAAATGCTACATGGACAGCGAGGCCGACATCACGGACTGGATTCTCGAGCCGCTCAGTCCTGCCGACCGCGAGGCTTTCCAGACCTTTACACAGGAACCGGGCAAGCACGGCAAGGCTATCCACAAGTCGCTCGACTGCTCGATCATGGATGCCGCCGACGACATCGCCTATGGAGTCCATGATCTTGAGGACGCGATCGCGCTCGATCTCGTGACGAAGGAAAGCTTCGCGGCCGCCGTCGAGGACCGTTGCCCTTCTTTCCTCGACGCGCTCAAAGCCAAATATCCCGAGGAGAGCGACAATGATGTCTTCTCGCGGATGGTCGACGGCCTCTTCAGCGGCCCGGCCACCCGCAAGCGCTATATCAGCCGCCTCGTGCATCATTTCATCACCGCCATCGAATATGCCGATCTGCACGGGTTTTCAGAACCCCTGCTGCGATACCGGGTCCGCGTCCGGCCCCCGCAGCGGGACTTTCTTGACAGCTTGCAGGATTTCGTGGTGCGCGAGGTGATAACGAGCCCCGCCGTGCAGCATCTCGAATTCAAGGGGCAGGGCATGGTGATCGCCGTGTTCGAAGCCATGCAGGCCGACCCCACGCGCCTGCTCCCCCGCGCGGAACTCGCCCGGTTCGAGGAAGCCGCGGGCGATCTCCGGGTCATTTGCGATTATGTCGCGGCGATGACCGACACCCATCTCCTCAAAACCTATGAACGGCTTTTCAGCCCCCGCATGGGCTCGGTATTCGACCGCCTGTGATGCGAGAGCGCGGTCCCGTCGGCCCTTAATGGGCCGCCAGAATCCGACCGATCGCTTTGAGGATCTCCTTGTCGTCCGCGCCTGACTTGGGGAGAACCTTGATGGTCAGCCCCCCTCCCCTTGCCCGGACGTACCGGAGCATGGGCTTGCCATAGCTGGACCCTATCTCGGTCTCCGAAGCGGCCTTCCGGGCAGGTTCGGCCGCGGATCGAATGAGGCGCTTCGCCACCTCCGGCCCGCTCAGCCTTACGCCGTCATTCCGCCGCGTGGCGGCAATCGCCTCCGCTTCCTCCTGCATGCGCGCGAGCGCCCTGGGATCGGAGGTCAGGGGCTTGATGTCCCGCGCCACTCTTACCGTGATATCGTGCGGGTCCGCGAAGGCCAGAACGATCCCCTCCGGCAATCTCGCCACGTCCAGAAGCCGGCTGAGCCATGATCGCGAGATATTGAGATGGTCAGCCATTTCGCTTTGCGACCCGTTGTAGAACTCGGACAGCGCGCGCGCATATTCCTTTGCCCGCTCCCAATCGGAGATATCCTTTCGGGACCGGTTTTCGATGTCGGAAATCCGGAAGGCTTCTTCGTCCGTGAGGTGCTGGATCGTCACCAGATAATCATATTCGGGGTGATGGTGATCGCGCAGCCAGCGGACTGTCCACCACCGCCGCACGCCCGCTATGATTTCATAGTCGTGGTCCGGATCGTCGTTCAGCTTCCGCACGATCGCCGGGATGCGCTGCTTCCTGGCGGACAGAAACGCATCGATCAGGTCGCGGCAGGAATCCTCGTCGAGATGATCGAGATCACGGTTGTGCAGCCGCCAGGGCCTGCACCGGGCGGGATCGACCCATTCCGTGCGGTCCGTGACCATCTTGCCGGAGGCGATCCGGGCGAGCGTCTGGCTTCGGCTTGCCATGATGCCTTCGGATGGCGCCGCATTATCGAGGCTTTCGATATCGTCCAGACCGTCGGTCAAACTGGAACCGAACCCCTTGTTTCCCTTCGTCATGCCAAACCCCTAACGCCTTGTTGCCACGTGGCAACACGCCTTCCCGACCCGCTTCACGCCCGTTCTCCCTGGCCGTGCCATCCCATATCCGGTTCGCCCTATCATATTGATATACAATCCTATTATTACCAGTTGCCACGTGGCAACATCCTCAGATCGCATCGTGATTGCGACTTGCCCAGGTCCTCAGGACATCCTGCTCGATCTCGTGGCAAACCGCGTTCAACTGGGTCATGCACCGATTATAGGTCTCGTGGGAGGTCACGGGCTTTTCCAGCTCGAAGACCGTCTTCATTCTTGAACTCGCATTGTCGATTTCCGCGCTCGTCTTCATCACCGAATTGGACATCGAGCCGCCAAAGACCTGGCGCATCATCCCGAGTATCTCCCGGTGCATCGATTTGTTGTCGTCCACCTTGCTGCCGACCAGGCGGATGAAATTATAAGCCGGCTTCTCGCGACCGGCGAGGCGCTCGAGCTGCCGCATGGTGGTTCGTGCCATGTCGATGAACGACACGGTTGACGCAAAATCGACGATGCTGGGAGGAACCGGGATCACCATTGCGTTTGCCGCCTGCAGGACGGCCATCGACACCATCCCCAAGGCGGGGGGAGGGTCCAGAATGATGACATCATAATCGTCGGAGACCTCCTCGATCGCGCGCGCGATCATGTCGATATGCTCAAAGCTCCTGGTCTGCGTCATATAGGCGGCGATCTCATATTCGAGATTGTAGAGCTTCAGATTCGCCGGGATGATATCGAGGCCATGAAAGTGCGTCCTGCGAATGATCGAGCGCACGCCCAGCAACTCCGGATCGTGGAAATAGCCGTACAGCGTATCGTCCTCGCCGAGATCGACATCAGGCCGGTATCCGAACATCATCGTCGAGCTTGCCTGGCTATCGCAATCGATCAGCAAGGCCCGGTATCCCCTGATCGCGAAATGCTGCGCAAGGTGCTGCGCGATGGTCGATTTGCCCACACCGCCCTTGAAGTTGGCGACCGAGATCACCGCGGGAACATCCTCCGGATCGCGCCAGGGGCGGGTGCCGAACACCTCGCGCATCCGGTCGAGTTCCTCCAGCGAATATTGCACCCGGTGCCCCGACGCTGTTCGGCTGCGCGCGGGGAGCCGGCCGTCGCGCTCGGCTTCCCGGATGGCTGAGGCGGTCCGTCCCACCAGCGCGGCGGCCTTCGAAATCGCGAAGGTGGGGCCCTTCTTCTGACCCGTATCGGGGTCGAGCGCGCCGTCCCGGATGCGCTTGAGGATCGTCAAGGCCTTTCGGTGAAGGACGTCGAGCCCGCCGTCCATCAGGTCGTCAGGCCGAAGCTCTGGGTTTAGATTTGTCGCCATGCCTCGCCACTTCTGTGAGATTGAGGAGCGACTTTAGCCATGTTGGCAGTTTTGGGCAATGATCCGGCCATCAAACCTACAAATCGACCGATGATCTCCGAGCCCTTTTGCCCTGGCGTCGATTGGGGGAGGGGGGCCGGATCGATACAATCGGACTGCCGGGAGAATGGCGTCAGCATCTCGGCCGGAGCGAAGCGGGAAAGCGTCTGCCTGTGGATAAATACCGATGATCTCGGTACCTTCCAATGATCTCGGTGCGCCATGCCAATGATCTCGGTGCGGGAGGACCGATGATCTCCGAGCCCATACCTATTACAGGAATCCCTATAGAAACCGATTCGCGAATCGGCTTGAATTTTTTGAACCGGAAAAGGGGCGGGATCCGGATTCGGACACCCAAAGAGCACCGACATCATCGGTGATTTTGCAAGTCTCAAGCCCGATTCAAGCCAAAAACTGCCAACAGGCTTGCATTCGACGCTCAAACCTGTTGAGACAAGGCCATCCCGGAGCCGGGATTCGGGCAAGGACAGTGCAATGATCGGAGACGCGCAAAAACCGATAGGGCATCAATATGCCTTGGCGATGCTCGATGGCGGAGAGGAACGAGTGAGGATGCTCGCGGCCGCCGCCGGCACGCAACTGACCATGGATGCGTTCCTGCGCGTTCACGAAGAAGAGCCGGTTCCCGCATTTCTGCATTCCGCCCTTTGCGCCATGTCCCTGCCGACCAAGCGGCCCAAGGACGACACCCTCCCGATCCTGCGCGAGGATGGTAAATATGCTCTCGCCATCAACCCGCGACCCGTCATCCAGGAGGTTGACGGCAAGAAGGTGATGCGCAGCCTTGGCGTACCCTATGGTTCTTATCCCCGCGTCGCGCTTATCTATCTTCTCTCGCAGGCAGTGACGAAGCGCTCGCGCGACGTCTATCTCGGGCGGAATTTCACGGAATGGATGCGGCGACTGGGCTATCAGACCGTCTCCTACGGACCGAGGGGCACCGCCAATCTCATGCGGGAGCAGGTCGACCGGCTGCTTGCCTGCGAATGGCAGATCCGCTGGGACGGCGAAGACAGCGGGGATAACGCATTTGCGGTGCGGGACGTCAAGATCTCCAACGAATATGGCGGCTCGCTCGACAAGAACGGCGCGTTTGCGCGCGAAATCCGCATGTCGGAAGCCTTTTACAGCCACCTGATCGATCACGCCGTGCCCTTGAACGAAATCGCGATCCGGGAACTCAAGGGCACCCCGACCGCGCTCGATCTCTACACCTATCTCGCCTATCGGCTCCCGCGCATTGCCTCGGACAAGGGCCAGATCATTTCATGGGATCAGCTTGCCAAGCATCTCGGCAATGACGCCGACAGCAAGCGCTTCAGGCAGACCGTGCGCGAGACGATGCAGCTGGTTTCGGCGGTCTACCCCAATGCCAATGTGGACCTCTCCGGGCGGAAGGTCGTGCTGCATCCCTCTCCGGCGCCGATGGAACGGAAACTCGTCGGCCCGCATTTGCGGCTTGTCGGCGCTCCCCGGCCGGAAACCGCTCCGAGATCATCGGTTGGCGTGCCGGCGAAGCCCGCGCTCGTGGCGCAGGAATCCGACGAGCCCCGATTGCCGTTCCCGACCGGCTCGCTCCACTATGGCGACCGGGAAGCTAGGTTCCGCGCCATAGGACTGTCCAGGGGACGGCCCTGGTCCGTCGACGATATGGCGACAGCATTTCGCGCCGGATTTCCGGATATCAAGCGCCATCGAACGGACACGGAATGGCTTCGGGTCTGGGAAGCCTTCGTCATCCGCTATGCCGAAAGGAGAGCCGGCCGCGCCGAGGATTGACCGATGATGTCCGAGCCGTTTGCGGAATGTCCGCCTCCCGTCGTTGCGCCTTGTCACAGGTGAAAGGCTGCACCCCAAGAGAAGCCGGGAAACATCGGAGGGCAGGGGAGGGGGGACAGGCCCTTCGCTTGTCCCGGCGCTGCCAGGGAAAGTTTCCTCGAGGAAACCGGGCGGCCTTGCTCTCACAGGAATGCGGTGTGCCCCTCCGGCCTTGCCCTTAACCCTCTGATTCTGGAGAAATTCCCTCAGGCCGGTGAAGCAGGGAAGGGGAGAAGGCCAGCAGATGGGAGCGGCAGTCTGGACAGTCGCTGCTGCCGAACCCGTCCAGCACATGCGCAAACCCCGGTACACCGCCCAGGCGCGCGAGGATGTCGCATTCCGATCCGCCCTCGATCGCGAACGCCATGAGCCCGACGGCCCCGGCGGTGAGATGGTCGATATGCCAATGCCGTTTCTTGCCGCGCCTGAAATGACGGCGCAGCCGCGCGCCGATGCCGCCGGGACCATAAGCGCTTCCGGCATAGACATAGGCTCCGCACGGCAGGCGGTATGTGCTCCCCCGGCGCGGGAAATCCGCCGGGCCGCTCAGTGTGAAGGCAAGGGCATAGGCGCCTTTCCAGCGCGGCGCCGACCCTGCCGTGCCGGGAAGGACAAGCACCGAACCCGGCAGCGCCGACCTGACGCATTCCGGCCATCCGGGCAGGGCGGCCGAGCCTGCCCATACCACCGGCCCGGTACGACCGGGATCGTCGGGGGAGGGGGGAGGCAGGTCCATTCCGGAGCGGTCCGCCCTTACCGGCGCGTCTCGAAGAGGGAGACGCGCCGGGGCTGCCTCAGTTCGACCGGCGCGCCGATTTCCCGCTGCACCATCATCAGCATCCAGCTTCTGTGGCGGGAGAGAAACTCCCCGAACCCGTCGGGTTTCGCGGGGTTGAAAGTGGGCACCTGCCAATCCGTCGTCGTTGGCTCCTTATAGGGGACGAAGGGCTGGTCGATGCCGTCCTCCGGCGTGTCGATATGGCGCCCGAGATAGACATTGCCCTTGAAGCGGATATATCCGGCGGGCTCGAAGCCGGGGCGGATCAGATAGTCCGGCCCGCTGCGCCCGGCCTCGCTGCCGTAGCGCGCCGTTCCCGCGACCTTGAAGACATTGCCGTTGAACCGGACATCCCGCGCCCAGCCGTCCCATTGCGTGGCGATCACCATCTGCACGTCCAGCCCCTTGCCGACATGGATGACGTTCTTCTCGATCACCGCGCCATAGACGTTGCCGGAGAGCTGAAATATCCGGCTGCCGTCATTGCGGCTGACGTTGAAGCGGGCCACCGTCCCCCGGTTGCCGAGATTGTCCTGCCCGTCATGCTTCGGGGAGCAGATCAGCAGGAAGCCGCCCGCATTGTCATGGCTGTAATTGTACAGAAAGGTGGTGTGCCGCGAGTTGAAGTCGGAATCGAAGCCCTGCCCGTCATAGCGGGTACGCGTATAGGCGGCCTCGTTGAGCTGGATCAGGCTGTTGTCGGTGCTCCACTGCCAGATCCCGGCATTATATCCGGGCGCGCGGCTGCCCGCGTAGCGAACGATATTATGCTCTATGAGTGCGCCGTCCGTCCCGCGCGGCACGATGCCGTCGCCGCCTATGTCCTCCAGATAATTGTCGCGGATGACGACATCCTCGCTGGGAAACCAGTTCCGCGACGTTACCCGGTCGCTGATCCCGGCGATGCCGGACCGGTCGACACGCCAGATGATGTTGCGCTCGATCGACAGGTCGCGGAAACGGGTGGCGAGCCGTTGCCCGGTGGCGCGAAAGACGATGCCGCCATTGTCCTTGCGGTCGTTGATGCCGCGCACATCGTGGATATACATGTCGCTGACCCGGATGCCCCGCGTCACGCCCATATTCTCCGCCGAGACGAGGACGCCGAAACGCTGCCCTGCCGGCGGGCCGTCGTTCGTCACCTCCAGCCCGCGCACGGTCACATATTCGGCGTTCATCACCGCCACGCCGTAGGAGGACACGCCCCCGGCCTCTATGCGTGGCCGGGCCCCGATGCCGGTCGCGGCGACGAGGATCGGCGCCCCGGCCTTGCCCGACCGGGTTATGCTGAGGGGTTCCTTCCACACCGATCCGGCCATGAGCAGAACGGTGTCGCCGGGGCGCAGCGGAAAGTCGCGGACCCGCGCCAGCGACCGCCATGCGCGATCCGGCGCGGTGCCGACGGACCTGTCATCGCCCAGGACCGAATCCACATAATAGGTTTCGGCCTGAGCCACCGAAACCGCCCCCGCCCAAAACAGAAGGGCCCATATCGACCTTATCCCGAACGAAACGCCCAATTCCTGCCTCTCGATGCCATGATCCGTTGCCCCCGCATGATGCGGATGGCCGCTGAATGCAAGGTGAAGCGAGAGAAGGAAGCGATGAACCGATCAGCGCAGGGGCTGGCCCCGGGCGCGGCGATCCCTCGCGCGGGGCCGTCTCATCACGATCCGCGCGACGGCACCGGCCAGCAGGAAGGGGACGATCAGCAATCCCGCGACGATCGCGAGCAACTGCCAGTCGTCCAGCCTTTCGACAGGCAGGCTGGCACCCGCGAGATAACCGGGCGCGAGCAGCGCCGGGACCCACAGCACCGCCGAGGCCACATTGGCCATCTGGAAGCTGCGATGGGGCATCTGCATGACGCCCGCGACCAGCGGTATCGTCGCCCGCACCGGCCCGAAGAAGCGGCCGAGGAACACGGCGGCGAAGCCATGGCGGCGAAAGAACAGCCGCGCCCGGGCGACCGCCGGACGATGGTTGCACAAGGGCCAGCGCCGATAGATCGCGGGGCCGATCCCGCGCCCGAGCAGATAGGAAATCCAGTCGCCCAGCACCGATCCGGCGATCGCCCAGAACAGCACGGGGGCGGGGTCGAGCACCCCGGCCGCGACCAGTCCGCCGATCGCCACCATCAGCGCGACGGCGGGCACGAACATCCCGATGACGATCAGCGATTCGGCGAAGGCCAACAACCCGATGAGGGGGCCCGCCACGGCGGCGTTGCCGCTGATCAGCGCCAGAATGTCCGCCACTATCCCGTCTGTCGCGGTCATATCCTCCAGGAATCCGCCAGCGCGTCCGCCGTCGCGTCGATCTGTCCGGGATTGCCCTCGCCGGTCAGCGCATAGGAAAAATCGCCCTTGCGCCAATAGGCGACCGACTGGCTGCCGTCCTGCACCGTGTCGGGGTCGCGCGGCGCGGAGGAGCGCTCGCGAAGGGCGAGGATTGAAAGGGTGCGGCCCTCCGCCGTCTGCACCGCGAGCAGCAGGGCGGGGACATGGGCATCGCGCAGCATTTCGACATCGATGACCCGCCAGTCCTCCGGCAATCTGGGGATGGCTATGCGCGAGGCCGATAGCAGGGCCTGCGCGCGATCCGAAAAGGGCCTGTACGCAACGCGGTCGCTCCGTTCCTGGATGGACCTGTGCGACGCGACCGCCAGATCGATATAGGAGGGCGGAGAGGATGTCATGTTGAGCGCCGCCAGCGCGATGGCCCCCATCGCGGCCATGCCGACGAGGCCGGTGGCGTGCCGCCGCCAGAAGGAGCGGCTTTCCTTTCGCACCCGGTCCATGGCCGCTGCGAGGGAAGGGCGCGGCGCCGGGGCGGGTATGGCGAGCAGTTGCAGCGCGCTGCGGTTGCGGAAATCCATCATCACCCGCGCCGCGAGCTGGGGGTGGCGCGAAAGATGATCCTCGACCGCCAGACGATGCGCCAGATCCAGTTCGCCGTCGATATAGGCTTCGATTTCCATCCTGCCGATCGGATCAGTCGTCATTCCGCCCTCCCACGATCCTGAACCGGCTGCGATCGGAACCCTCGCCGCCGCCGATGCCCGCTTTCTCCGGCATCGCGCCCTCCGCCTGCCGCAGCGCGGCGCGGGCGCGGCTGAGCCGCGACATGACGGTGCCGATGGGTATGTCGAGAATGGCCGCCGCTTCCTGATAGCTCTGCCCTTCGACCGCCACCAGATGGAGGATGGCGCGATAATGTTCCGGCAGGGCGGCAAAGGCCCGCGCCACCTGTTGCAGCGTGGCCGCATGCTCCTGATCGGGGTCGAGATGATCGGTCAGCATGCGGGCGAACCGCGTATCGCGCCGCGCGCGCGCTTCCTCCCGGCGGCGGGTCGAAACGAAGATATTGTGCACAATGGCGAGCAGCCAGCCCCGGCGCGACCCGTCCGGCCGGAACAGGTGCCGCTTTTCCAGCGCCTTCAGCAGCGCGTCCTGAACGACGTCGTCCGCCGCCTGCTCGTCGCGCGTGAGCGAGCGGGCATAGCGCCGCATGGAGGACATTTCCTCCAGTATATCATTTGGCAGGAGCTGGGACATATGGGTGCTTACGCCTGGAAAGATGCCTTTATTCCCTTCCGGTGGCCATTCTACCCTTTTTTGAGGCATTTGTCATAGCCCCGAACGACCTGGGCCAGGGTTTCCTCCCAGCGGGAGCCATTGGCGGCGAGGCTCGCCGCCCGGCCCAGCGCCTGACGGCGGCGCGGGTCGGCGATCAGGTCCAGCAGCGCGTCGGCATAGGCTTCGCGGGAGAGGGCAGGGACCAGAAGGCCCGTGCGCCCGTTCTCGATCAGGCTGGACGCGCTCGGGACGTCGGCCGAGATGACGGCCAGCCCGGAGGCCATCGCCTCCAGATTGACATTGCCGAACGCCTCGGTAATGCTGGGGTTTATCAGCACATCGGCGCTCGCAATCGCCCGCCCGAGCCGCTTTCCTTCCAGATGCCCCGCGAAATGGGCATTGGGAAGGCGCTGGGCGAGCCAGTTGCGCGCGGGGCCGTCTCCCACGATCAGCGGCCGCACGGGTTGCCCGGCGGCCCGCGCCCGCAGGATCGCGTCCATGAAGAGGTGAAGGCCCTTCTCCAGAACCAGACGCCCGAAAAACAGGGGCACCACGTCCCCCGGCATGTAGCCCAGCGAGCGGCGGAAGCTCTCGTCGCGCAGATCGGGGTGGAAGGCGGCGCGATCGACACCCCGGCTCCATATCGAAACGCGCCTCGGGCCGTATCGCCCGGCGAACTCGTCGGCGATCGGCGGGGTAGGGGTCAGGATATGGTCGCAATCGTCATAGAAGCGATCGAGATAGCGCTCCATCGGGCCGCGCAGCATCGCAAGGCCATAATAGGAAAGATAGGTTTCGAACCGCGTATGAAGGCTGGCCACCACGGGGATGCCGCTCCGCCGCGCATGGCGCTGGGCGCTGCGCCCCAGCCAGTCCGGGGCGGAGAGGTGGACGATATCGGG
>Ga0182737_1003829_pt1 | contig 10685 bp, 9 predicted proteins | sample eDN5th30CBELigOP_FD_128878 | JGI IMG/M metagenome (GOLD analysis project Ga0182737, IMG submission 128878) | Enriched Organic Plus compost microbial communities from Emeryville, California, USA - eDNA 5th pass 30_C BE-Lig OP (version 2) (version 2) ... | reverse complement strand
TGCCACCAACCGGGAGAACCTCCAGTGTAGTATCCATGGAGAAACTCCGTCCTGATCATTTTGAAATGCTAATGTGACAATCAAGACTGGAATTGGAAGGTGAGGTGCTGGATACGCTTACAGTAGAATCCGCGGATGAGAGTATGATAACCATCGGTTCGGCTCGTCATCTCCAGCACCGTGCACAGGCTACATAAGTTGACCGCCCTCGTGAAAACGGGGTAATTTAAACGCGGCCAAAAAACCTAAATCGCTCATGAGAGCGTACGATTTCGGACTGCTCTTGTTCTGACTCCCATGTTGCCGATGCGCTCGAAAAGGGCGCCAAGGTCGCTGTCGGCGGCAAGCCGGACGCAAAGGGTGGCCTGTTCTTCCAGCCGACCATCCTGACCGGCGTTACAACCGAGATGAAGGTCGCCCGCGAGGAGACATTTGGTCCCGTTGCCCCGCTCTTCAAGTTCGATACCGAAGAGCAGGTCATCAAAATGGCCAACAACACCGAATTCGGCCTGGCGTCCTATTTCTACTCCAACGACATCTCCAAGATCTTCCGCGTCGCCGAGGCGTTGGAATATGGCATGGTCGGCATCCATACCGGTCTGATCTCCACCGAGGTCGCCCCCTTCGGCGGCATCAAGCAATCTGGCCAAGGCCGCGAGTGTTCAAAATATGGCATAGATGATTATGTCCAAGTTAAATATCTTTGCCTTTCAATCTGATCCGAGTGGGGAGTCGGCAGTCGCGCCGCTCGTTCTCAGAATGCATCGAAGTGATATTGGAGATCGCCAGTCCTTATTTACCTAATGACGCCGATATTGAGAAAGCCGCACGCTGGAGCTGTGGCACGATCTGGGACGCTGCATCTTCTAAGGTCCATTGGCTTGCTGGCAAAGATAAGTTGACTGCAGCTATCGCAACCCCGTCGGCTCCCAAGATCGGAGCCGCTAGGCTCAAATCATCGGGGAAAAATTCTTCAATCGTATAAGCATATCCTCGAACGGCCGCCTCGGTGATCTGACCCAGTATCACTGACTTGTCAGTGGTTGTTTTTGGAGTATGTAAAACAGAGGTTTCGCCGAGTGCATCCGACCAGTCGCGCTGGGGATAGGTCGAGATAATAGCTCTTCCTGAGGAAGAGCAATATACGGGTAGTATGGATCCTACTGTCATGTAAGATAGCATGTAGTTTTTACTGAGAAACCGAGAAACATAAATGACTGAATCTCCCCATATCTGAGCGAGATTGACCGTCTCCCCTGTCTCTTTGTTTAGTCGATACAAATGCGGGTTTGCGACTTCAATCAACATATTATTCCGCAAGTAATTGCAGCCGGTGTGTAGTATTTTTGGCGTCAATCTATAACGGGATGTGTCCTCGTTCTTCTCTATATATCCCAGTGCAACTAAAGTAAAAATAGACCGTTGAGCGGAACTCTTGGTCATTTTTGTTACGGCCGCGATCTCGGGTAGAGATAATCCTCTATTATCCGAAGTGAACGCTTCCAAAACGGCAAAGCCCTTGGCCATAGAGGTGTTAAACAAAGCGTTTTCGGCTTGATCGATGGTGCCGTCCAAAGGTGATTTGTGCATTTTTCCTTATACCCAATCCAGAGAAGCGTCTCGCTAAGTAGATTACAAAAAAAATAGAAATCAGGGTCAACTGTATCGATAAACGATTTAAAAAATAAGGTTTGCGATACCGATATATCGGTATTAGATTGATTCCCAGAAACGAACGACTACGCAATTCGTGGTCGGAATAATATTGAGGTGAGCAATTTTGCGCAAAGAAGTTGAAGTTGGTGTCGATACGGGTGGCACATTCACTGATGTGGTATGCTATGAGGCCGGTGCGCCTTTGCGGCTCGTTAAAATCCCAAGTACCCCACACGATCCGGCACAAGCTGTTCTCAGCGCAGTTGACTTCATGAAAGATGAGTGGGGCATTGATCCAGCTTGCATCAGCCGATTTGTCCACGGGACGACAGTAGCAACTAATGCAGTTCTAGAGAGAAAGGGCGCTACGGTAGGGCTGCTGGCTACAAACGGGTTCAGCGACGTGATCGAGATAGGCCGTCAATTAAGAACATCCATCTACGATGTGATTTTGAGCCCAGAAACTCCTGCATTTCTCGCTCCCGGCCGCCGCCGTCGGGGCGTCGTCGAACGGATTGCCGCTGATGGATCTATACTTTTACCACTGGATGAGGACGATGTCCGCGCCTCAGTGAGGTCACTTGTCGAAGAAGAGCGCGTGGATTGCATAGCCGTCTCGTTGCTCTTTTCGTTCCTTAACGACAAGCACGAGATGCGTATCAAGGAGATTATATCGGATCTATACCCTGATCTGCCGGTATCTCTCTCGTGTGAGGTGAACCCAGAGTTTCGCGAATATGAACGCACTGTTGTTACTGCGTTCGATGCTTATGTGAAGCCGGTCATTGACGGCTACCTTATGAGGCTGGAAGCGGGTTTGAAGGAAAGAGGCGTGATCGCCCCCCTACAGATCATGCAGTCTCGAGGCGGCATCTCCGCTGCGACGATCGCGCGCGAGAAACCAGTTAACCTCTTTCTGTCCGGCCCAGCCGGAGGCGTCATCGGTGGACGTCGAGCCGGTACGCTAGGTGGCTGTGGGAATATCATCACTGTAGATGTGGGCGGGACGAGTTCAGACATCGCGTTGATCAGAGACGGGAAGCCAATCCTTCGCTCCGAGGGAATCATTGATGGCTTCCCGGTTCGAGCCGCAATGGTCGATGTCAATGCCATAGGCGCGGGTGGAGGCAGCATCGCTTGGGTCGATGAAGCGGGCGGCCTTCGCGTTGGGCCTGAATCCGCGGGTTCTGATCCGGGGCCTGCTTGTTACGGCCGAGGAGGTGAACGGGCTACTGTTACCGACGCTTCGATTGTGCTTGGCTATCTCAATCCCGGATATTTTGCGGGGGGACGGCTGAAGCTTGACCCCCAAAAATCAAGGGACGTCATTGAAACCACGATAGCTCGTCCGTTGAAGCTTTCCGTTGAGGAAGCTGCTGCGGGCATACACAAGGTTGTGAACGCTCAAATGTCAGAAGGCATAAGACTGGTCACGATCAAGCAGGGCGAGGATCCGCGCAAGTTCGCATTGATCCCACTGGGTGGTGCAGGAGGGATCCACGCCACAGCTCTAGCGGACGAGCTTGGGCTCACACGCATCCTAGTTCCTCAGAGCCCAGGTGTATTGGCCGCTGACGGTCACGTTCATGCCCCGATCGAACATGCTGCATCCACTGCATTGCAGCAAAAAGTGTCAGATATCAAAATCGAGGACCTTGAAAAGATATTGGCTGAGCTGGATGTAAGCGTCGGGTCACTTATGGCAAACGAGGGTTCGGAAAACGCGCCGACAACAATCTCTTACACTGCGGATGTTTCTTACGTCGGTCAGTCTCACTTTCTTCCCATCGAACTTTGCCTCGGGCAAGGCGTGTTTTCCGCATTGCGTGATGACTTTATCAAGCTTCACGATCGGATTTTCGGGTATGCGACTGATGGCGAATTAAAGGTCGCAAATGTTCATTCTACTCATCGTAGGGTAACCCGGGATCAAACCCAGACTGCAACTCTGTATAAAACTGCAACGGTCATCGGTGATCCTAGACGGGTCATTTTCGCAAAAGGCGGAACTGTCGACGAGACGCCTATCCTGCAACGGTCAGAGTTGGAGGCGGGGTCGGTCCAACAGGGGCCGTTGATTATCGAGCAACCTGACACCACCACCGTTGTCGACGCTGGATGGACTGTCAATGTGTTGGACACTGGCGTGCTCCTCCTCGAAAAATCCGCGCAGTGAAGGCTAATTTAATGATGAAAACGAACTCAGATCCGATCACTCTAGAAGTCGTCCGCAACAAGCTCGATGGCATTGCGAACGAAATGCAAAGCACTCTGCTACGAAGCTCATTTTCTACTATCGTTAAAGAAGGCTTGGATGCATCTGCTTGCCTCTTTACGGTAAAGGGCGAGTCGTTGGCGCAAGCGATCGCCATCCCGATTCATCTGGTGACGCTTTCGCCTATAATGGCAACCTTCCTCAAGGTTTTCCCTTTGATTGAGATGAAGCCAGGCGACATCTTTTTGATGAATGACCCATACCTGGGTGGAACACATCTGCCCGACATGGCGCTCGCCTTTCCAATCTTCGTCGGTGAAAAGATTGTTGGTTTCAGCGCAGCGATGACGCATCACCAAGATGTTGGCGGCAAGGCCCCAGGCTCGGTTCCAACCGACGCTACAGAGATTTTTCAGGAAGGGATTCGTATTCCACCTCTGAAACTATGTGATGGCGGCGTTCTTAATGAAACCCTGATAGCAATCCTAAAGCGGAACGTTCGCGTCCCCGATATCTTCATGGGTGATCTCAACGCGCAGATCGCAGCCTGCAACGTGGGATCTCGCCGGGTTCAAGAGCTCTGCGCTACATACTCTAACTTGGATATGGTCTCACTATTCTCTGAGCTCCTGGATCGCTCTGAGGACATGACCAGGCAGGCCTTACGAGCAATTCCCGAGGGAACATATTCCTATACCGACTATCTGGATAATGATGGCATTGAACTGGAAAAGCCGGTCCGTATTGAGGTCAAAGTTATAATTAAAAACGGCAGTTTCGAATGTGATTTTACGGGGACGAGTAAACAAGTCAAAGGACCATTTAATTGTGTGCCATCAGGAGCTTTAGCTGCTGCCGGTTTTGCCATCCGTGCTCTCACAAACCCAGCTATACCGACAAACGGCGGATGCTTGCGACCTATCAAACTAACTCTGCCGGAAGGATCGATAGTAAATCCTCGCGAACCTGCAGCAGTAAATGCCCGTACAGCAACGATTAAGCGAGTAACTGGGGCAATCTTGGCCGCGTTCAAAGATGTCTTGCCCGACAGGGTTCCAGCAGACTCCGGTGGTGAGCTATTGTTCGTTTCTCTGGGCGGTGCGAGGAGCAACGGGCAGCGATACGTCATTGGAGATCTGTTGGCGGGGGGGAGCGGCGCTTCAAAGTTCGGCGACGGCGTGGACGTGATCGAAACAGATGCAACAAACTGCATGAATTTGCCTGTTGAGGCTATCGAACTCGACAGCCCAATTCGGGTTCATCAGGCGAAACTGCGAACCAACTCAGGCGGGGCTGGGGAGTTCAGAGGAGGCCTTGGCACAGTCCGGGAGTATGAGCTTCTCGAAGGGGAAGCTGTGATGACGCATCGAGGCGAACGACATTTCCATGCAGCACAGGGAGCTTTGGGAGGAGAGCCTGGTGCGCCGGCGAAGTCGATCATAAGGCGATCTGATGGGACCGAAGAAGTCGTGAAGTCGAAAATGATGGCTATACTCAAAGCTGGGGACCGTTTGATAGTGGAAACAGCTGGCGGTGGTGGTTACGGCCGATCGTCCGTGCGTCGCGAGGCGCAAGTTATTGCCGATCGAGCAGACGGCAAGGTTACCTAACACAATATCACCTACCAATCAGTGGCTATCACCCGTGTCGTGCGCGTGAGTGATGGCGCTTGGGTTGCTACTCCAGCGCAGATGAGAAGCAAATGACCGCACTTGAGGATCAAACAGTTTACATAGTCGGCGCTGGTATCGTTGGCATTTGCTCGGCGATTTATCTCCAAAATGCCGGGCGACGCGTCATCGTAATCGATGGATCACAGCCCGGTAGCGGCGCATCTTTTGGAAATGGCGGTATGCTGTCGGTCGACTCCTTCTCACCGATGGCAATGCCAGGGATGGTTAGAAACGTGCCAAAATGGCTTGCTGACCCGTTAGGGCCGCTCGCACTCCGGCCGTCATACCTCCCGAAGGTAGCCCCCTGGTTGCTTCGATGGATCGCGGCAAGCCGTATGAGCGTCGTTCGATCTTCCGCTCAAGCATTACGATCTCTCAATAGCCAAAGCATGATCTTGTACCGAGAACTGTTAGGTGACGTCGTTTTCAGAGATCTGATAACAGCCCAGGGCTCGTTACAAGTGTGGGAATCGGAAGCGGTTAGCAAATCCCAAAGAGTTGCAGCCTCGCTTAGAGCCGAGTTCGGAGTCGAAGCGGAGAATCTGACTGGTGACCAGTGCCGTGACCTAGTGCCAGAGCTTTCCCCTAATGTACTAAGAGGGATCTATTTTCCGAGAAACGGTCACACGACAAGTCCTTCACAGTTAATCCAAGCTCTCGTGAAGCGGTTTCATGAGAGTGGCGGGAAGATCTTACAGGAACGAGTACTGAGGATTGTCCCGAATGGGGATGGTGGCGCGATTCTTTGGACAGAAATCGACAACCATGTCGCGAAGACACTCATCGTAGCTGCCGGCGCATATGCCAACGAGCTCTTAGCACCTATCAACGTGTCGCTGCCGCTGGAGGCGGAGCGTGGATATCATATCAACGCTATAGCCAGTTTTGCTCCGCGGATGCCAATTCTTCATCCAGATTTCGGCATAGGCGTAACGCCTATGTCTGAAGGAGTTCGGATTGCCGGCACAGTCGAGTTGTCCGGAGTCCGCTCGCCAGCCGATGAAAAGCGAGCTGATGCCCTATTGCTACGCGCATCGTCTCTTTTTCCGGCTCAAGAAATATTAATTGGACGCCGTTGGGTGGGATCGCGCCCATCTCTTCCCCGCAGTGTGCCGGTCATAGGGCAACTGCCCGGTGTCGGACGATTGTACGCGGCAGTTGGCCACGGACATTACGGGATGATGGCTGCTCCGGCGACTGGCAAATTGCTTGCCGAGATTGTTACAGGGCAGCCGCCCTCGGTCGATCCCGAGCAATTTTCATTTCAGCGAGCCTGGCAGATTTAGCGTCTTTCAAGGCACCTGCAGTGCTTTCCGCATATCCATCACCGCAAGCTCAAACTCAACAGAGGGAACAAATATGAGAAGTTTGTCAGATACGCAGGCACCAATAAACACGGGAGGTACCCCAATTAAGGAATCTACTCGACGGAAGGCTCTTGCGGCCGCCGTGTTTGGAAACGTGCTGGAATGGTACGACTTTGCGGTGTACGGATTCTTTGCAGCCATTATCGCGAAAACATTCTTTAGTTCTACAGACGAAGTCACCGGGTTGCTGGCGGCATTCGCGACTTTTGGCGTCGGCTTTTTGGCGCGGCCCGTTGGTGCGATTGTCATCGGTCGTATTGGAGACATACAAGGGCGCAAGTTCGCGTTGCTCCTCACAATGTATTTAATGGCTGGCAGCACTATGCTGATTGGTCTTATCCCGTCTTATGCCACGATTGGTGTAGCTGCGACCGTCGCAATCGTTATGGCGCGAATTGTGCAGGGGTTCTCTGCCGGAGGTGAATGGGGCGGAGCAACTGCATTTATTGTTGAGTGGGCCCACCCAAGCAAGCGTGGTTTCTTCGGAAGTTTTCAGCAGTGCTCTGTCGCCGCCGGACTCCTTCTCGGGTCGGCAACGGCCGCTGCTTTCAGCACAATGCTGTCGCCAGCCGATCTGGAATCATGGGGTTGGCGGATTCCGTTCATCCTTGGGGGAGTACTTGGCCCAGTAGGGCTCTACATGCGTCGATCAATCGATGAGACACCTGCGTTCAAGGAGGCGAAGTCATCACAGGAGACGGAGCGAGATGAAGGCAGTCCTCAAAAACTCGCTGCAAAAGCATTTGGCTTTGCAATCATTTGGAATGTAATTTACTATATCTTCCTTTCTTACATGCCGACGTTTTCCACTACCTACCTTGGTCTGACCAGGACGGAGGCTTTGTGGTCCAACTCAATTGGGTTGCTCACACTTGTCGTCTCGATACCCCTGATGGGAAAATTGTCTGACAGAGTTGGGCGAAAACCACTGCTAATCGGGTGCTGCATACTATTCGCTGTATTTTCTTACCCAGCCTTCACCTATATGCTGAACAATGCCTCATTCGGTCTGGTTGTGGGTATGCAAATCATATTTGCTTTAGCGATTGCCCTATTTGCTGGGCCGGGACCAGCCGCGATAGCTGAAATGTTTTCGACCCGGGGTCGATCGACGTGGATGTCAATCGGCTATAGCTTAGCCACAGCAACGTTTGGTGGCTTCGCTCCCTTTATAGCCACTTGGCTGATCAAGACGACGGGCAACGCAGCATCACCAACGTACTTTGTGATCGGATGCGCGCTGTGCAGTGGATTGGTAATAGCAACTCTTAAAGAGACAGCACACCAAAAGCTTCAATAATACAGCATACGGCGGGAAACATTCCGCCGTATTTCATCAAGGGCGACTGGATACTTGAGAGGTTTTGGAGCTAGGCAGCGAGGACGAATTGGTTGACGTATTGATCGAAGCTTGATTCAAGACTGCTTTTTGGAGGCAGTTATGAGCCGAGGCGATCTGAGCGAATCCGAATGGCGTGTTTTGAAGGATTTGCTTCCGATTGAAGCCGTCAATCGGGGACGGGGGCGTCGCCCGGAGCAAAATCGTGCAATCATCAACGGCATACTTTGGAGACTTCGTTGCGGTACGCCGTGGCGGGATGTTCCACCCAAATACGGTAATTGGAATACGATCTATCGACGCTTTCGGCGCTGGAGCGAAGCCGGGGTCTGGGAGGCCGTTTCAGTCACCCTTGCTGAGATCATGGCTGATAGTGGCCACTACAGCATCGATAGCACCACGGTTCGCGCCCATATTTCGGCAGCGGGCGGAAAGGGGGGATTCATCGACGCGCTCTTGGCCGCTCGCGGGGCGGGTTCACCAGTAAACTTCACTGTCTGGCTGATGCCAGAGGAAGACCGCTTGCCTTCCATCTGACGGTTGGCGAAGCCGCAGATTGCAAGGCTTACAACACTCTGATCAGCCTACCCGAGCAAGCGCCACAGGCGCTTCTTGCTGACAAGGGTTATGACGCCGATGCCATTCGTAATGATCTTGCCAGCCGCAATATCAAGCCCGTCATTCCTGGCAGAGCAAACCGCCGCTTGAAGATTGAATATGATCGCACGCTGTATAAACAGCGCAACCTAATCGAACGGATGTTTGGCAGACTGAAAATCAACCGCGCCATTGCTACTCGATACGACCAACTCGCCGAGAGCTTCATCAGCATGGTTCATATTGCTACCGCAAGATACTGGCTCAAATTCGTCCACGCCGCCTAAGCTCCCGGTTGATGCTTCTGTCGGCGGAACCGAAGCTGTTTCAGATGAATAAAGTTCGCGTGGGTCTTTTATCCCCCCTGGACCGCCTTTGCAACCGCAACCACGACATCTGTCTGATATCTCCACAACGGGCCGTTGCGCCTGTTCCGCAGACCCATGCCACACCACGACCGAAGCCGCCAAGACAATCCCCAACATACCCCGCCCCTACAGTTCAACTGTATCGTAGTCTTTAATCTCGATCGTCTGCAACAGCGCTTCTTTGATAAGGCTCAACAACGGGACCAACGACTATATTTTGATCTTCAAAGAGAAGGTCAATGCTGAGACGATATCATCATCGAAATCGTATGACGCATCCAGATATGGACGACCTGTCGCCGGGTTCACGACCTCATTAGAGACTTCACCGCCGGTAAGCACTCCTATCAAGCCGCCGAACCGAAGTTCTACGCGTTCATTGGGCATGTAGGATGCCCCGCCGGCCCGCGTCCAGGTATCGGTCTGGCTGCCAATCGTTGTCGACGTACCGCGATCCCAAGAGATTTGCACCGCGCCGCTCCACTGATCGTTGAATTTATGGCCGACGCCTGCCGTTACAGTCCACCCGTCGCGATAGAGTAGATCGAGCGACGTCTCTCGTATGCCCTTATAATAGAATGGAATATCCTGCAGAACACTCCAGTCGGTCCATTTCAACGACCCGAAAGCAAGCCAACTCGGCGCAATTCCCGACTGCATTTTCAATTCAAGGGACTGTGGCAGCTTGGCCGACCCGTTTACATCCCATGATCCGCCTGCGAGCGGTTTGCCGCCAGCTCCTGGCGGCAGACCCTTGAGATTGAGCGTTCCGGTGATCTCATCAAGCTTGACCTCGGAATTATAAACGAGGCTGGCCCTGAATGAGTATTCCGGGATTTCATATGCAACGCCGCTGCGCCATCCCCATCCGTCGGCTTCGAGGGTTAACCGACCGATTCCGTTCCAGCCAAACGGATTAGTCGGGATAGGCGCGACCAGTTGTTCTTTGAAGCCGTCCATGGATTGGTAGAACACACCACCAATGAGCCGTAACTGGCCCTTCTCGCTGACGTTGAATTTATAAGAACAGGTTCCGGAATACCCATCGCTGTTCATTTTGGTTTCGGTGTTGTCATTGGCGCCAGCCCAGTTTCGACCGGGATTTGTATGTGCGCCCCATGGCTGCGAATAGTCGAGAAGGCAATCAAGGGAATCGGTGATACCGACCTTGAGACCGATACGAGGAACCCAATAACCTCAGATTCCTTAACACCGTCGGTTCGTCCCCCACCGACAGGACCATCCCATGGGCTGCTATCCTTGACATTGTTCAATTTTCGGTTTGGCATGACGTAGATGGTGGTCGCTTCGGTAGCGAACCGATCCGGATTAAACAGCAGATCGATAGGCACTGTTACCTTAACCTAAGTGTAAACATCAGTTGCGATAACGGGTGATGACCGAACCTCGTTCTTCGCTTTACCGCCGCCATCGTTATCCATCTGAGATTATTGCAGAGGCGGTGTGGTT
>Ga0182737_1003828_pt1 | contig 10692 bp, 7 predicted proteins | sample eDN5th30CBELigOP_FD_128878 | JGI IMG/M metagenome (GOLD analysis project Ga0182737, IMG submission 128878) | Enriched Organic Plus compost microbial communities from Emeryville, California, USA - eDNA 5th pass 30_C BE-Lig OP (version 2) (version 2) ... | reverse complement strand
CTGGAATAGCGCAGGCCCGCCGACCAGCGCCCGCGATGGTAATCGAGCGCGACGCCATGGTCCCAATAGGCGCCGTCCGGGCGCAGGCGGCGGGCGCGGACGGGATCGTCGTTGCTGCCCGAAGACCGTGCGAGATGGGCGGACAGCGTGAGGGGCGTGCGCGGTATGCCGATGGCAAGGGCCGAGCCGAGCACCAGATTGTCGCCGCCGATCGCCGCCTGATCCGGCGCATAGCGGGCGAAGAGATCGAACGCCGCCGGACCGAACTGATAGCCCAGCCCCGCGCCCACCTCGCCATAGCCCATGCCGGATGTGCCGGGGAAGGCGTGCCAGCTACCCAGCGCCTGCACCCGGACCGCTCCAAGCTGCATGCCATAATCGGCATCGATGTCGATCACCGCATCCGCGCCGCCATGCCGGGCGCTGCCCCGAAGAGAGGTGGCGGCGACATCGAGGCTGAGCGAGGGCAGGACCGAAAGGCTGGCCGAGGCCCCGAGCACGGGATCGCCTTCGCTCCAACTGATGCCCCGCCGCCGTTCGTCGCTGGCCGCCTCCAGTTGCAGCGAGAGGCCGCCGAAGTCGCGGGCGAAGTCGCGGGCGAAGGCAGGGGGCGCGACGGCGCAGAAGATCGCGCCCAGCAACAGCGGTGCCCCCCGCCTCACCCCTAGTTGGTCCCGACGGGCCGTGCCACATCCAGTTCCGCCAGCAGCGGGGCATGGTCCCGCTCCGCCACCGCGAGGAGATGGGCGTTGATGATGGCGTCGCGCTTCGCCACTTCCTGCTCTATGGAACGGCGCTTGCCATCCGTGCAGGCGCCCGCGCGGCTGCCCGACAATTCGCGATCGCTGGAAACAACGCGCGGCGTGGCGGGGTTGCCGCCAAGCTGGCGTTCCACGATCAGCGTGGCGGTCCAGAGGCAGCGGCGCATGTCGGTGCGGTTCGGCACATGCGCCCCGACGGTGCGCGTCTCGATATCGGCGCGGGCGGTGTAGACCGCTTCCACCGGCGACCCGGCATGCTGGATCTGGACATGGTGCGTCGCGGCCGCAGCCGCGAGGACGATAAGGCTGAACGTCATGCTGATCTCCTGCTCGACGCCGGGCTATCGTACCCGGTCGTCGGTGCCGGAATTAGGGTTGGACTGTTGCTCGTCCATGTCTGGAGGGTGAAGAAATCGGGCCGGGCCATCAGGCGGCGACCTTCGCCAGCCCCTTCGACAATTGCAGCGCCGCATGCAGCCGCGCCGCGCCGTCCTTCCACGCGCGGGTGATGACCAGCTTGTTGTCGGGGCGCAGCTTGGCGGTGCCCTGCAATCGCTGGACATAGCCGATGAGCCCTCCGGGATTGGCGAACTGGTCGTTGTGGAAACCGACCAGCGCGCCTTTCGGCCCCACATCGAGCCGGGCGATTCCCGCCTTCACGCAATTCTGCTTGATCTGGATGAGGGTGAGCAGGTTCTGCGTCGCGGGCGGCAGCTTGCCGAAGCGGTCGATCAGTTCGGCGGCGAAGGCTTCCACTTCCTGCGCGCCTTCCAGTTCGTTGAGGCGGCGATACAGCCCCATGCGCAGGTCGAGATCCGGCACATAGTCCTCCGGTATCTGCACGGGCGCGTCGATGGTGATTTGCGGAGAGAAGGCGTCCTTCGGCACGAAATCGGTGCTGCCGCCGGATTTCGCCTCAAGGATCGCCTCTTCCAGCATCGACTGATAGAGTTCGAAGCCCACTTCCTTGATATGGCCGGATTGCTCGTCGCCCACGAGATTGCCCGCGCCGCGAATGTCGAGATCGTGGCTGGCAAGCTGGAAGCCCGCGCCCAGCGTGTCGAGATCGGACAGCACCTTCAGCCGTTTTTCCGCCGTTTCGGTGACGATGCGGTCGGCGGGCGTGGTGAAATAGGCATAGGCGCGCGTCTTGGACCGGCCCACCCGCCCGCGTAGCTGGTAGAGCTGGGCGAGGCCGAAGCGGTCGGCGCGGTGGATGATGAGGGTGTTGGCGCTCGGAATGTCGAGGCCGCTTTCCACGATGGTGGTGGAGAGCAGCACGTCATATTTCCTGTCGTAAAAGGCCGACATGCGCTCCTCGACCTCGCCCGCCGCCATCTGGCCATGCGCGACGACGGGGCGGACCTCCGGCACCTGATCGCGCAGAAATTCCTCGATATCGGCGATGTCGGAGATGCGCGGCACGACGAAGAAGCTCTGCCCGCCGCGATAATGCTCCCGCAGCAGCGCCTCGCGGATCACCACGCCGTCCCACGGCATCACATAGGTGCGCACGGCGAGGCGATCGACGGGCGGGGTCTGGATCACCGAAAGCTCGCGCAGGCCCGACATCGCCATTTGCAGCGTGCGGGGGATGGGCGTCGCGGTCAGCGTCAGCACATGCACGTCCGTGCGAAGCTGTTTCAGCCGCTCCTTGTGGACGACGCCGAAGCGCTGTTCCTCGTCCACGATGACGAGGCCGAGGCGTTTGAACTCCAGTCCCTTGGCGAGCAGCGCATGGGTGCCGACCACCACGTCGATGGTCCCCGCCGCCAGCCCTTCCTTGGTGGCCTTCGCCTCGGCGGCGGGGACAAGGCGCGAGAGGCGGCCGATGTTCAGGGGAAATCCGGAAAAGCGCTCCACGAAATTGCGATGATGCTGGCGCGCGAGCAGGGTCGTGGGGCAGATCAGCACCACCTGCAACCCCGCCATCGCCGCGACGAAGGCCGCGCGCAGCGCCACCTCCGTCTTGCCGAAGCCGACATCGCCGCAGACGAGCCGGTCCATCGGGCGGCCCGCGCCCAGATCCTCGATCACATCGCTGATCGCGCGATCCTGATCCTCGGTCTCATCATAGGGGAAGCGATCGACAAAGGCGGGATAACCGCCGCTGTCCGGTTCCGCGACCGGGGCGGGGCGCAACGCGCGGGCGGCGGCGACCTTGAGCAGTTCACCCGCGATCTCGCGGATGCGCTCCTTCATCTTCGCCTTGCGCCGCTGCCACGCCTCGCCGCCGAGCCTGTCCAGCGCCGCGCCTTCCTCCGCGCCATAGCGGGAGAGGACGTCGATATTCTCGACCGGCACATAAAGCTTGTCGCCGCCCGCATATTCGAGCGCGACGCAATCATGGGGCGCATTGCCGACCGGGATCGACATCAGCCCTTCATATTTGCCGATGCCATGATCGGCGTGGACGACGAGATCGCCCGGCGTCAGCGTCGCCAGTTCGGCGAGGAAGGCGTCGGCGCTCTTCCTGCGCCTGGCGCGGCGGACGAGTCGGTCGCCGAGCATGTCCTGCTCGGTCAGCAGCGCGACATCGGCGCTGGTATAGCCATGGTCGAGCGGCAGGACGACCAGCGCGGCGCTGCCCCTGGCGGCCAGCCCCTGCGCCTCCTGCCACGTGTTGGCGAAGGCAAGGCGGCTCGCCTTGTGATCGCTCAGCAGGCCGGAGAGGCGTTCGCGCGCGCCGACGGAATAGCTGGCGATGATGACCTTGCGGCCCGCCTTGCGCTGATTGTCGATATGGACCGCCACCGCATCGTAGATATTCGCGCCCTGCGTGCGCTCAGGGGCGAAATCGCGGGCGGCGTCCACTTCCAGATCGAGCACGGTGGCGCTTTCCGGCTCGTGGAAGGGCGAGGTGATGTGGATGGGATGTGCCGCGATTTGCGCCGCCCATTCGTCCGCCGTCAGGTAAAGCCGGTCCGGCGCGAGCGGGCGATAGCTGCCGGGGTCGGAGCCGCGGGAAGCGACGCGGTTGGCGTGATAATCGGTGATCGCCTCGAACCGCGTCTGCGCCGCGCCGGTGACGCCGCCGTCCTGCACGATCAGCGCGTCCTCGCCGAAATGGTCGATCAGCGGCACCAGCTTTTCCTCGAACAGCGGCAGCCAGTGCTCCATGCCCGCCAGACGCCGCCCGTCACTTACCGCCTGATAGAGCGGGTCGCCGGTCGCCGTCGCGCCGAAGAGGTCGCGATAGCGGGTGCGGAAGCGCCTGATCGTGTCCTCGTCCAGCAGCGCCTCGGACGCGGGGAGGAGGGTGAAGCTCTTCACGTCGCCGGTGGACCGTTGCGTGCCGGGATCGAAGCTGCGCAGCGTCTCTATCTCGTCGCCGAAGAAATCGAGACGCAGCGGTTCGGGCGCTCCGCCGGGATAGAGATCGACGATGCCGCCGCGCACCGCATATTCGCCCGCGTCGTGCACGGTATCGGTGCGGACATAGCCGTTCGCCTGCAACAGCGCGGTCAACCGGTTGAGATCGATGCGCTCGCCCGGCGCGAGGCGCGCCACCAGTTGCCGCACGCGGAACGGGGTGAGCGTGCGCTGCGTGATCGCCGCCGCCGTGGTCAGCACGAGTTGCGGCGCCTTCACCGCCCCCTGTACGCCATGCAGCCCCGCCAGCCGCTGCGCCGCCGACCGCAGCGAGGGCGAGGCGCGGTCATAGGGCAGGCAGTCCCATGCCGGGATGGAGACGATCTCCAGTTCCGGCGCGAACCACGGCGCGGTGTCGGCAATGGCCTGCATCGCCTGCTCGTCCGGCGCGATGAACACGGTGCGCGCGGGCTTGCCGCCGCCCGCGCTCGCCCGTGCGAGGTCCGCCAGCAGCACCGGCAGGAAGCCGGTCGGCGCGCCCGACAGGGTGAGCGGTTCGCGGGCGGAAAGGATGCGCTGGGGGTCGATCATCGGAGCGGTTCGGTTTTTCCGGCCTTCAGTTGCGGATGGCGATGAAGTCGAGCTTCCTGAAAGCGTCCATCATCGGGCCTTCATACTCTTCCGGCACCTCCGCCGTTCCCATGCCCCATGCCATGATGTCGACATCCTGTTCGTCGAGCAGCTTTTCGAACCATTGCAGTTCTTCCTCGCCCCATGTTTCCGCATGGCGATCGAAGAATCCGCCGACCATATAGTCCGCCTCGCGGGTGCCTCTGTGCCATGCCTGGAAATAAAGGCGGCGCAGGCGAGGGTCTTTGTGCATGCTCATTTCATCCTGTCGGCGCGGCGCATTTGATTGCGCGCGGGCGCTGGGCTATCGAAAGGGCCATAGCCATGCGACCCGAACTTCTCAATCCGCTCTTTGCCGAAATCTCCGCGCTGAAAGGCGTGGGCAACGCGCTGTCGAAGCCGCTCGACCGGCTGGGGCTTTCGCGCATGGTGGACCTCGCCTTCCATCTGCCGACCGGCTGGGTGGAGCGCAAGCGGGTGGAGACGTTCGATCCCGCCGATGTGGGGCAGACGATCATCATCGCGCTGACCCCGGTGGACTATCGCGCGGGCGGCGGCGCACGCGCGCCGTTCCGCGTGGTGGTGGAGGACGGCGCGGGCAATCGCGCCACGCTGGTCTTTTTCGGCAGGAACAGCGGCTGGCCAAGGAAGCTGCTGCCGCTCAACGAACCGAGGATCATATCGGGCAAGCTGGAGGCGTGGGGCGACCAGCTTCAGATCGTCCACCCCGATCATGTGTCCGAACCGGGGGAGGCCGCCGCCATCCGCGTGCGGGAGGCCGTCTATCCGCTGTCCGAGGGGCTGACCGGCGCCCGTATGCGCGACCTTGTGGGACAGGCGCTGGAACGCGCGCCGGACCTGCCCGAATGGATCGAGCCGTCGGTGCTGGCACGGCAGGGCTGGAAGGACTGGCGCGCCTCGCTGCTGTCGGTCCACGCCACGTCCGACAGCCGCGGCGCGCGCCGCCGGCTCGCCTATGACGAGATATTCTCCGGCCAACTCGCGCTGATGCTCGTCCGCGCCGCCTCGCGCAGGCGCAAGGCAGAGCCGCTGCATCCCACGGGGCGGCTGCGCGATCAGGTGAAGCTGCCCTTCTCGCCCACCGGCGCGCAACTGCGGTCCGTGCGGGAGATTGACGGCGACTGCATACAGGCAACGCCGATGCTCCGCCTGTTGCAGGGCGATGTCGGCGCGGGCAAGACATGGGTCGCGCTGATGGCGCTGCTCGGCGCGGTGGAAAGCGGCATGCAGGGGGCGCTGCTCGCGCCCACGGAAATCCTCGCGCGCCAGCATTATGAAACGCTGCGGCGGATGCTTGCCGGGCTGCCGGTCACTATCGCGGTGCTGACCGGGCGCGACAAGGGCAAGGCGCGCGAAGCGACGCTGATGGGGCTGGCGGACGGCAGCATCGACATCCTCGTCGGCACGCATGCGATCTTTCAGGAAGCGGTGAGCTACAGGCATCTGGGCCTCGCCGTGATCGACGAGCAGCATCGCTTCGGGGTGGTGCAGCGGATGATGCTGACGGCGAAGGCGCGGCTCAACCCGCATGTGCTGGTGATGACCGCGACGCCCATCCCGCGCACGCTGACGCTCACTCATTATGGCGACATGGAGGTGAGCCGCCTCGACGAGATGCCGCCGGGCCGCCAGCCGATCAGGACGCTGGTGATGTCGGCGGACCGCCTCGACGAGGTGGTCGAGGCGCTGGGCCGCCATATCGCGGGCGGGGAGCAGGCCTATTGGGTCTGCCCGCTGGTCGAGGAAAGCGAGGCGAGCGACCGGGCCGCCGCCGAGGCGCGGGCGGAGGCGCTGCGGATGCGCTTCGGCGAGGAGAAGATCGCGCTGGTCCATGGCCGGATGAAGGGGCCGGAAAAGGACGCGGTGATGGAGCGCTTCGCCTCCGGCCGGGCGAGCGTGCTCGTCGCGACCACGGTGATCGAGGTCGGCGTCGATGTGCCCAATGCCTCGCTGATGATTATCGAGGGGGCCGACCGCTTCGGGCTGGCGCAGCTCCACCAGTTGCGCGGGCGCGTGGGGCGGGGGGACAAGGCGTCCACCTGCCTGCTGCTGCGCGGCAACGGTCTTTCGGAAACCGCGCGGGCGCGGCTCGCGCTGATGCGGGAAAGCAATGACGGCTTCCGCATCGCCGAGGAGGATCTGAAGCTGCGCGGCGCGGGCGATTATCTCGGCACGCGCCAGTCGGGCGAGCAGAGCTTCCGCCTCGCCTCGCCGGAGGATATAAGCGATCTCATCGACATGGCGCGCGACGATGCGCGCCTGCTGGTCGAGCGCGACGGCGGGCTGGCGTCCGAGCGGGGGCAGGCGGCGCGGATATGCCTCTATCTGTTCGAGCGGGATGCGGCGGTCGGGTTGCTCAAGGCGGGGTGACGACCCGGAAGAGGGGCGGGACCGCGCGGCCGGGGAACATAATCGCGGCTGGCCCCTTTATCGGGCATGCAGCAGCCGTCGCAATTCCCTATCGCCCTGGGTCATGCCGACTGGCGCGCGCTGGCCGGTCTTGCCGCTGGCGCCGTCCTTGCGCTGATCGTCCATTTCCTGATCTTCCACCTCGTCCGCCGGCTGTCCCGCCGGACCAAGACGACCGGGGACGACCTGCTGTTGCAGTCCGTCTACCAGCCCTCGCGCTGGCTGCTCGTGCTGCTGGTCGTGATGGCGGGGATGGAGGCGATGTCGCTCGGCCCTCGGCTGGCGCAATGGTGGGCGATCGGTTCGGCGATGGCGCTCGCGGGCCTGGTCGGCTGGCTCGCCCTGCGTGTCGCGGCGGCGGCGCGGCGAATCATCGAGCTGCATTCCGACATCACGGTGGAGGACAATCTCGCCGCCCGCCGCCGCACGACGCGCGTGCGCATCCTGCACCGCATAGTCCAGATCGGGATAATATTCCTCACCATCGCCTTCATGCTGCTGGCGATACCGGGGGTGCGGGCGATCGGGGTGACGCTGGTGGCCTCGGCGGGACTGGCCGCGCTGGCGGTGGGCGCGGCGGCGCAACCCGCGCTCAAGAACCTGATCTCCGGCATGCAGATGGCCTTCACCGAGCCGATCCGGCTGGACGATATCGTCGTCATCGAAGGGGAATGGGGCCGGATCGAGGACATACGCCTGACCTATGTGGTGATGCGCCTCTGGGATGACCGGCGGCTGGTGGTGCCCGTGTCCTATTTCCTCGAACGCCCGTTCCAGAACTGGACGCGGGACCGATCGGACCTGTTGGGCGCGGTGCTGTTCCATGTCCATGCCTCGGCGGATGTGGAACGCATCCGCCGGGCTTTCGTGGACGCGGTGCAGGCGAACCGGCATTGGGACGGGCGCGTCGCCACCCTTCAGGTGACGGAGCAGCGCCCCGGCGCACTGGAACTGCGCGGCCTTCTAAGCGCGCGCTATGCGGGCGTGGTTTTCGACCTGCGCTGCGAGGTGCGCGAGGCGGTGGTGGCGTTCATGCGCCGCGAAATGCCGGACGCCTTTGCCTGAGGGAAGGCGAGGAGGGCGGAAGGGCGCTCAGCCCTCCGCCACCAGTCCGTGCTTCTTCGCGCCGAAGCTCAGCTTGTCGCCCGCCTTCAATGTGAAATGCGGGTCCTTCACCACCTCGCCGTTGATGCGGATCGCACCTTCTTCCAGCTTGCGGCGGACTTCCTTGTTCGAGGAGGCGAAACCCAGCGCCGTGGTCGCCGCCAGCACCGTGCCCGCCTGCGACAGCGCGACGCTCGGCAGGTCCGCGCCCGCGCCGCCCGCGAAGGTCGCCTCGGCGGTCTTTTCCGCCGTTTCGGCCGCCTCACGCCCGCGGCACAGCGCCGTCGCCTCATTGGCGAGGATTTTCTTCGCCTCGTTGATCTCCGAGCCTTGCAGCGCGGAAAGCCGCTTCACCTCGTCCATCGGCAGGTCCGTGAACAGGCGTAGCCGGTTATAGACATCGGCATCGGCGGTGTTGCGCCAGAATTGCCAATAGTCGTAGCCCGGCAACTGATCCTCGTTCAGCCACACCGCGCCGCCGACGCTCTTGCCCATCTTGCTGCCGTCGGCATTGGTGAGCAGCGGGGTCGTCAGGCCGAACACATGGGTGCCGTCGACCCGGCGGGCCAGTTCGATGCCGTTGACGATATTGCCCCATTGGTCCGACCCGCCCATCTGGAGGCGGCAGCCGGAGCGGCGCGACAGTTCCAGGAAATCATAGGCCTGAAGGATCATGTAATTGAATTCGAGGAAGCTCAGGGATTGCTCGCGGTCGAGCCGCATCTTCACCGAATCGAAGCTCAGCATCCGGTTCACCGAGAAATGCTGGCCGATGTCGCGCAGGAACGGGATATATTCGAGGCGGTCGAGCCATTCGGCATTGTCCAGCATCACGGCATCGGTCGGCCCGTCCCCGAAGGTCAGGAAGCGGGCGAACACGCGCTTGATGCTGGCGACATTTTCCGCGATCAGATCGGTGGTGAGGAGCTTGCGCGCCTCGTCCTTGAAGCTGGGGTCGCCGATCTTGCCAGTGCCGCCCCCCATCAGCACGATGGGCTTGTGCCCGGCGCGCTGCAACTGGCGCAGCATCATGATCGACACCAGATGGCCGACATGCAGCGAGGGCGCGGTCGGATCGAAACCGATATAACCCGGCACGACCTGTTTTGCGGCGAGCGCATCCAGCCCTTCCGCATCGGTCAACTGGTGGATATAGCCCCGCTCGTCGAGCAGGCGCAGCAGATCGGATGTGTAGGTGCTCATGGGCCGGGCCCTTAGCATGGAGGAACGCGGTTGAGTAGGGTTTTGGAGTTGATTTGCCACCCGGAAAGTCCCGCGAAGGGGGTCCGGCGCTCATGGGTCGAACTGGATCGCTCGGGTGACAAGCTCATGCTCGCCTATTTCGTGGACCGGGCCGCTACGGTGCTGCTTCCCCCGCCCGCGCTTTCGGAGCGCGCCGACGGTCTTTGGCGGACCACCTGCTTCGAGTTGTTCCTGAAACGGGCCGGTGCCAGTTCCTACGCCGAGTATAATTTCTCGCCCTCGACTCGATGGGCCGCCTATTGGTTTGACGGATATCGCGAAGGCATGAGGGCGATGCCCTGTGCCGCCCCTCCCATAGTGGAGCGGGGGGAAGGCTTTGTCACGCGCGCGGCCGTCCACCTGGGCGACAGTCCCGCGGGCGCGCTGCTCGTCGGCCTTTCCGCCGTGATCGAGGAGAAGGACGGCACGAAGAGCTATTGGGCGCTCGCCCATCCGCCGGGGAAGCCCGATTTCCATGATCCGGCTTGCTTTGCGCTGGAACTCCCGGCATCGGACAGGGCATGAAAAACGGTATCGACCGGCTGATCGCCGACCCCGCCCTGCGTGCGCCTCTCACCGGCCAGCGCGTCGCGCTGCTCGCCCATCCCGCGTCGGTCACGGCGGGCCTGACGCACAGCCTCGACGCGCTGGCCGCGCTGCCGGACATAAGCCTCTCTTCCGCCTTCGGGCCGCAGCACGGACTGCGCGGGGACAAGCAGGACAATATGATGGAAAGCCCGGATTTCACCGATCCGGTGCTCGGCATCCCGGTGTTCAGCCTCTATGGCGAGGTGCGCCGCCCGACGGCGGAGATGATGGACAGTTTCGACGTGATCCTGTTCGATCTTCAGGATCTGGGCTGCCGTATCTATACCTTCGTGACGACGCTGCTCTATGTGCTGGAGGAAAGCGCGAAGCGAGGCAAATCGGTCTGGGTGCTGGACCGGCCCAATCCGGCGGGCCGCCCGGTCGAGGGCCTGACGCTGCGCCCCGGCTGGGAAAGCTTCGTCGGCGCCGGGCCGATGCCGATGCGGCACGGGCTGACGCTGGGCGAACTGGGGCGCTGGTTCATCGCCCATTATGGCCTCGATGTCGATTATCGCGTGATAGAAATGCAGGGGTGGGAGCCGGATGCCGCGCCCGGTTTCGGCTGGCCGACCGACCGCCTGTGGATCAACCCCAGCCCCAATGCGCCCAATCTCAACATGGCGCG
>Ga0182737_1003827_pt1 | contig 10692 bp, 15 predicted proteins | sample eDN5th30CBELigOP_FD_128878 | JGI IMG/M metagenome (GOLD analysis project Ga0182737, IMG submission 128878) | Enriched Organic Plus compost microbial communities from Emeryville, California, USA - eDNA 5th pass 30_C BE-Lig OP (version 2) (version 2) ... | reverse complement strand
GGTGATGGCTCTCAGGACGGCCCCGCCGCGGTAGGTGAGCGCGAGCTTGTCGTAGCGTGTGGCGAGCCCGCGCCACTGTTTGTCTTCGTTGAAGCCGCGTTCGACGACGTTGCGACCCTTGTATCCAGGGGACCGCGACACCTAACCACGCAGGGATCGCCCCGCCCGCGGAAACATGCGACATCAGCGCCGCGAAAGTCGCCACCGACGCCGCCACGGCACCGCGCGCAACGCGCGGTGCTCTGGATTGACGCATGAGCCCAGTCTGACAGCCTCTCCACGCGTGAGCGGCCGGCGCACTCCCGTCCGCCGCTCCCAGGCAACTCCTTCTGCGTTGATGTCAGGGCACGGGGGAACGTCCGGGCGAGCGCACCCCAGCCCCATCCCCCCTTGACATTAATACCCCTAGGGGTATCCTAGGGGGATGGTTCTCGTGAAAGGGGACAGAATGCTGTTGGAGCGTTTTTACGACGATGACCTTGCTCAGGCGAGTTACCTGATCGGTTGTCAGGCCACCGGTGAGGCGATCGTTGTGGATCCTCGTCGTGATGTGCAGGTGTACCTTGATGCGGTCTCTAAGCACGGTATGCGCATCGTCGCGGTGACCGAGACGCACATCCACGCCGACTATCTGTCCGGCACGAGAGAGCTTGCCCGCGCGACGGACGCGGCCATCTATGTGTCCGGTGAGGGTGGCTTCGATTGGCAGTACGGCTTCGACGCGCATCTGCTGTACGACGGTGACGTGGTCACGGTGGGGAACATCCGGGTGCAGGCACGCCACACGCCCGGCCACACCCCTGAGCATCTCGCGTTCCTGGTGACCGACGGGGCGTTCGCCGATGAACCCGGCTACATGCTTTCCGGAGATTTCGTCTTCGTCGGCGACCTCGGGCGGCCCGACCTGCTCGATGAGGCTGCCGGCGGCAAAGACACCCGGTTCCAGGGTGCGAGCGATCTGTTCGACAGCCTCCGCAACGTGTTCCTGCAGCTTCCCGACCATGTCCAGATCCACCCCGCGCACGGCGCCGGCAGCGCGTGCGGAAAAGCGCTGGGAGCGATCGCCTCGTCAACGGTGGGCTACGAGCGCCTGCACGCCTGGTGGGGTCCGTATCTCGCGGCGGACGACCGTGAGGGGTTCGTCTCAGAGCTTCTCGAGGGTCAGCCCGATGCGCACGCCTACTTCGCCAGGATGAAGAAGGAGAATCGGGACGGTCCTGCCGTTCTCGGTCCCCTGGACGAGCTGGCCGAAATCACCGCAGCGGACGCGCTGGCAATGCTCAGCGCCGGTGGCGCGGTGTTCGTGGATACCCGCGAACCGAACGAGGTGCGCGCAGGATCGCTGCCTGGCGCGCTGGCAATTCCGGCCGTGGGCAAGACCGCCGCGTGGGGTGCGTGGGCGATCGATCCCGAACGGGAGAAGCGCCCGCTCGTCGTCCTGGCGCACGATCGCGCGCAGGCCGAAGATGTCCGAGCACACCTCCTCCGGGTGGGTATCGACTCTTACGCCGGCTACCTCACCTCCCTCGATGGCCTTCCCACGGTGACATCAGCAACGGTGACCCCGGAGAGCTTGGCTGATCTGGACGACGCGTTCGTGCTCGATGTCCGCGAAGCGAGCGAGTACGCCGCGGGGCATGTGCCCGGAGCGGCGCGGATCGGCGCGGGTCGTGTGCTCTGGGAGACGGACCGTTTGCCCACCGATCGGACGATCGTCACGTACTGCCAGAGCGGGGCGCGCAACATCGTGGCCAGCCAGGCGCTGCGTCGCGCGGGGATCCCGGTCATCGAGCTGTCCGGAAGCTACCTGGGATGGGTGCGGGCGCGCCAGCAGATTCAGACCGTGAGCGCGTCCTGAGCTCCCGAACCCATGAACGAATCGCAGCACGCCGGAACATGGGTGTGCTCGGAAAGGTACCCGCCATGTGTAGTGTCGTCACCTGCCGCAAATGCGGTAAGACCACGTGGTCCGGTTGCGGTCAGCACGTCGATGAGGTGATGCGTAACGTCAGCCGGTCGCAGCGCTGCCGTGGACATCAGAATGAACCCTCTGCGGGGCTGTTCGCCCGCATTTTCGGGACGGCGTGAGATGAGCTGGGAAGAGATCTCTGTCCAGGACCTTGCGGCCGCGCCGGGCGTGGTCGTCGTCGACGTGCGGGAGCCGGACGAGTACGCCGGCGGCCACGTCCCCGCGGCGATGAATATTCCACTCCGCGACGTTCGTGAACGCTCCGGAGAGCTCGCCGGCGCTGACGCGGTGTATGTGATCTGTCAGTCCGGCCGCCGTAGCGCGTTCGCGTGCGAAGCGCTGGCATCGCTCGGCATCCGTGCGGTGAACGTCACCGGAGGCACCACCGCCTGGATCACCGCGAACCTGCCGGTGCAGCCATGAACGCGGGAAGGGTGATCCTCATTCATGCGTTCTCCGAAGATCCGGAGGTGATCACCGCGCCGCTGCGGGTGGCGAGGAATGCTGCCCAGTCGTTGCCGGATGCCATCGTTGAGGTTGTCGTTCAAGGCATCGCTGTCACGGGCCTCACGGTCGGTGGCAGGTTTGAGGATGACATCGCACAGGCCATGACTCGAGGCGTCCGCACCGTGGCGTGCGGGAACAGTATCGAGCGCGCCGGCCTCGACCCGGCACAGCTGATGGCGGGGATAGAGGTCGTCCCGTCCGCCATCGTTCACCTTGCGGAACAGCAGTGGGCCGGCGCCGCGTACGTTCGCGTCTGACGTGATCTTCGTCGTCATCGCGCTCGGCTTGATCGTCGGCGCCATTCTGGGCCTGGTCGGTGCGGGCGGCGGCATCATCGCCGTGCCCGCCCTGGTGGGAATCGCCGGGGTTCCGGTCGCGGACGCGATGGCGACCTCGCTGGTGATGGCGGTCGCATCCGCCTCAACCGCAGTGCTGCCCCGTCTGCGCGGAGGCATCGACTGGCCGGTGGCGGTGGCGGTCGGAGTCACGGGAATTCCAGCGGCGCTGGCAGGAACCGCACTGAACACGCTGCTCCCGCAACCGGCGCTGCTCATCGCCTTCGGCGTTCTGATGGTAGCGGCCGGGATCCGGATGCTGCTTCCTCTCACCGCACGTGACGAGAACCCCGAGCGTCACCGGTGGTGGCTTCTCCGCGCTGCCTTGATCGGGTTGAGTGTCGGCCTGCTCACCGGGCTGCTCGGTGTCGGCGGTGGATTCGTCATTGTCCCCGCACTGACACTGCTGCTGCGGATGCCGATGAAGCGGGCGATCGGCACGTCGCTGGTCATCATCGTGATCAACTCGCTCGCCGCCGCGATCGCCCATTTCGGGGTCGGCGGTCTCGACGTCCCACTCACCCTGGCCTTCACCATCCCGGCCATGGTCGCCTCTCTCGTGGCCGCACGGTTCGCGGTGCGTCTACCGGGACGAGCACTGCAGCTCGGTTTCGCGATCCTCGTCCTGTGCATCGCGGTCGTGACGATGATCACCACCGTCGCACAACTGCTCTGAGACCTGGGCCCTCAGTCGCGGAGGATCGAATGCTGTTCGCCGCGCGCAGGCGGCGTGTACGTGCAGGTGTCACCGGCGCACAACTGCGGCTTGCGACGCGCGAAACGCTGCGCCACCACACACCCAAGGCAGATCCCGAAAGCAGCCTCGAGGTACAGCAGGAGCAGACACATCCCGCAGATCGTCTGTGCGATGACCGCGGGAAGCCCGAGCCACCCCAGGCTGAAGCATCCCGCCATCGACATCCCGAAGCCCATCCCCCAGGCGAGAAGCTTCGACCGCGCCTCCACCCACTCCGGCCGCTGCGGACGCGTGATCACGGCCCCCAGCAGGAGCGTCGGCGTGTAAGCGGTTCCGATGAACAACCGGAGCATCATCTCGACCGCGAACACGATGCCGAAGATGCGCATCGGCTGCAGATCCCCGGTGATCACCCCCCACAGCCACGCCGAGAACCCACCCAGGAAGAGAATCCCGGCCGATGCGCGCACCGCCCGCTCATTCACGACCGGCACATCCAGCCCCTCAACCCACTGGCCGACGAGGGGGCGGTCTCTATCCGACTGAGATGTCTGCATAGCCACGAGAATACCCCAGGGGGTATTATAAGATCGAATCCACTACAGCAGAAAGGTGCGGGAAATGTGTGCTCGCGTGACGTGTGACCAGTGCGGCAAGGCGACCTGGGAGGGTTGCGGTCAGCATGTGGAAGAGGCGCTCTCTGGAGTTCCTGCGGATCAGCGATGCCAGGGTCACCCGCATGCCGCGGCGTAACCTCCGAGCCCTCGCGCTGGGAGCGGCCCTCGTGCTCTCCCTCGCGATGAGCGGCTGTGCAGCAGCAGCGACCCCATCGATCGCGATCGGCGACGATACGGTCGTCGTGGATGTGCGCACACCTGCCGAATACGCGGGAGGCCACCTGGACGGTGCGATCAACATCGATCTGCAGTCGGCGCAGTTCGACGCGGCGATCTCGGAGCTGGATCCCGACGACGAGTACGTCGTCTACTGCCAGTCCGGCAACCGGTCCGCGCAGGCGGCCGCCGCGATGGAAGCCGCGGGACTCGACGTCCAAGACGCCGGGGGCATCTCCGAGGCCGAGCAGGCCACCGGCCTGCCCGTCGTCCAGTAGACCCCGCCGCACCGTTCATCTCCGCACGAGGAAAGGACCACATGAGCACTCTCACCATCACCGGCCACAATCTCCGGGACACGATCGATCGGACCGACATCGTGATCCTGGACTTCTGGGCAGCCTGGTGCGGCCCGTGCCGTGCTTTCGCTCCGGTTTTCGAGAAGGCCTCCGACACCCACACTGATATCTCGTTCGGCAAGGTCGACACCGAAGCGGAGCAGGAGCTTGCCGCAGGGTTCCAGATTCGGTCCATCCCGACGTTGATGGTGTTCCGCAGTTAGATCCTCGTCTTCTCGCAGCCGGGCGCGCTCAACCACGCGCAGCTCGAGCAGGTCATAACCGCCGTCCGCGCCTTGGACATGGTGGAGGTCCAAGCGCAGCTGAGTCGCGAGACCGAGCCAGCGGAGGCCCGGCCATGAGCGTCACCGCAGTGTCCGTCGAGCAATCGGCGCTTCAGGATGCCCAGGCGCAGAAGCGGATCTCGCACCGCCTGCGGCGGGCACGCGGGCAACTCGATGCGATCATCGCAGCCGTCGATGCGAACGACCCCTGCCGCGATATCGTCACCCAGCTCGCCGCGGTCACCAGCGCCCTGAACCGGGCCGGATTCACCATCGTCTCCACAGCCCTGAAAGAGTGCCTCGCGACACCGGAAGGCACCCGGACCGACAAAGACCTCACACCCGAAGAGATCGAAAAGCTCTTCATGATGCTCGCCTGACAGCGAGCCCGAAAAGGACTCAGATGTGCTACCTAGCAACCTGCAAGAAGTGCGGCAAGACGACCTGGAAAGGCTGCGGACAGCACGTTGACCAAGTCATGCGTGGAGTGCCCAGGTCACAGCGCTGCGAAGGACACGTGAACGAACCCTCTACCGGGTTCTTCGCTCGCCTGTTCGGCCGCTGAACGGCTCGCTCTCGCCTGAGCCGCACCCACCTCAGGCGAGGGTGAGAAAGAGCTTCTCGAGCTCATCTTGCGTGACGGATTCGCTCTCCGGATCAATGATGCAGTTCCGCATTGCCGAGGCGACGATGGCATAGCCCGCCCGGTCAAGCGCCTTCGAGACAGCGGCGAGCTGAATCACCACATCACGACACTCCGCCCCCGCATCGACGGCCTTCACCACAGCGGCGAGCTGACCCTGAGCGCGTCGAAGCCGATTCACAATCTTGCGCTGCTGCTCCGCGAGCTCTGCCTCCCGCTCACCGGCGGCATCCACCTGCACCGATCCGATCATTTCTGCATCCTCCTATCGCACCCGCATCGACAGCGTCGCTGACTGCAATCATCGCATGTCAGGCGATACCCCGCGGGGTAGCGGAAACCAACGCTCAGGCGAGGACTCTCATCACTCCTTGCCAACGCAGCACGCGGACCGCGCGGGTTTTGATCAACCAGTTCGCGTACGTCAGAACCCAGGAGTCGTTGCCCAGGGCGCCGGGGCTACGCAAGGACGTCAGCCGCACGATTTCAGGCTAAGCCTGTCCCGCCCTCGTGGCACTCTCGAGCTCGCGGGACCCATCTTTGCGTCACCTCTACGTTCTGTCGACGTCTCTAGTACTCGAGGCGGTCTCGTTCTGCTCCGAGGTGCCGTCGTGGTCGATCGGTGTCGTCGACTTGGGTTCGCGTCCGGTTTGGTAGACGGATATCTCGGGTTCGGGGTGCCGTCGGCTTTGCACGACGATGAGCAGAACGCCCAGGCCGATGGCTACGAAGGAAGCCCACACGTTCGCAGGGATCCCGAGCGGCGCGTCACTGCTGGGGTCGATTCTGATCGCCTCGAGCCAGCTCCGGCCGAGCCCGTACCAGATCAGGTAGACACCGAAGGCGCGCCCCCAGCGGAGGTTGATGCGTCGCTCGAGAAGAAGGATGATCGCCACACCGACCACGTTCCAGATGATCTCGTACAGGAATAGGGGGTGAAAGAGCGTTCCGGCAGGCAGGTTCTGGGGGAACATCGTGTCTGTCGGAAGGATCTCCAGCCCCCACGGCAACGTGGTGGGCAGTCCGAACAGCTCGTGGTTGAAGTAGTTGCCCAGTCGGCCGATCGCCTGGGCGACGAGCATCGCCGGCGCGAGGGCGTCGGCGAAGGACCAGAGCCGGATGCCGGTGCGGCGGCATCCGATGTACGCCCCGACCGCGCCACCGATGAGCGACCCGTAGAGCGCGTTACCGCCGTCCCAAATCGCGAAGACATCCAGGAGATTCGCGCCGGGGTAGAAGTAGTCCTCGCCGTGGGTGAGCACGTGATAGAACCGGGCGCCGATGATGCCGAACGGGATCGCCCACAGCACGATGTCAATGACGACGCCGCTTTCTGCGCCGCGGCTGGACAGGCGGCGCTGCGTGATTATCGTCGCCGCGATCATGCCAGCGATAAGGCACAGGGCGTACGTGTGAATCGTCAGCGGACCGACCTCGAACTGCGCCCACTCTGGAGGTGGGCTCGGGATACTCATCGCCGTCATATCGTGGCCGCCTTCCTCAATCGCCTGGACAATCATGCCCCCGGATCCTGAGCACGTCATCGAGGGCAAGTTGACGGAATACCCAGGTGGGTATCCCCATCTGGGACGATTACCTGAGCCTCATTTGGCGTGTGGATTGCAGCCCAAGTCGCCCGCGATCTCGAGATGTCCGGGCAACGCTCTCCAGAAGATCTCGCGCCCCTGTCGGGCTAAGACTCAGCGGGCGCTGAGCGTGCGTGCAACGACTTGGAGCGATCACAGAACGCCGCCACGGACCGACGAATTCCACACCCAGGCCCAGTTTGCGATCGCCCGGCCAACTCCATGAGACGTCGCATAAGGCAAGGGATACGAGACACTCCAGCTCTCGCAGGTGGCGCTCCGCGACGAACTGCTCCCCCGTCCGCAAGGCGCACCGAACCGCGACTCTCAACCGGGCAGGTCTTGCGGGAACCCGGGCAGTCGACACCCGACGCGCGGTGTCAGTTCTCGCGCTCGCCTGCCAGGTGTGCCAGGACGCCTGCACTCTTCTCAATCCGTCGCGCTGAGCGACCGGCCTGCGGGCGGTGATCGACCGGATTAGGAGCACCGGAGGGCCGCGGAGAATGCGCGTCCGGCAATGAGGATGAGCTCGAGTACTCACTGGCGTTCGCCGCTGATCGGTGATGCAATCAGCGCATGAGCGCCAACCAAGGCCGTACCTTCACGGATAGGTCGAGGCGGTGGCGTGCGCTGCTCGCGGGGCTCGGTGGCCTGTGGGCGGCTACTGGCCACATGGGAGCCTCGTGTTTCTCGCGCTCGAGGCGATCGTCATCATCGCCACTGCACCGCGTGATGCCGCGTTCGCAGGGGACACGGACGCCGACCCGATGAACGTCCATAGTTCCCGTTCGACACCCTGAACCTGATCCCACTCGCCTGCACGATGAGGTCCTCGCCTCTTCCGCCAGCGTGGACTCTGCAGGACCGAGCTGGATCGGACGCGGCGTGACTGTCCGCCGGGGTGCCGCGAACTGTTACGCGAAGCCGCCGAGGGCGTAGAGGATCCCTAGACCTGCGAGGAAGCTCGCTGTGACGATCACCTTCCTGGGGGCGCCCTCTTCGCCGGAGAACTGCGGGATGAGATCCGCGGCGGCGATGTAGAGGAAGTTGCCCGCCGCGAAAGGGATCAGCAGGGCGACGTCGAAGCTGCTCGAAAGCCCATACGCGACGTACCCGCCGACGAGGAACGGGAGTGCAGAGAGAACATTCATGCCGAGTGCTGCACCCCGGCGCCAGCCGCTGTGCACGAGCAGCCCGAAATCCCCCAGCTCCTGAGGAACCTCGTGGGCAGCTGCTACCAGCCACGCGGTCACGCCGAGGCGGATGTCGACGATGAAGGCGCCCGCGACCCCCATGCCTCCGAGCAGATTGTGCAGACCGTCGGCGGTGAGCAAGAGGTAGCCGACAGGACGGTGGTCGACGACTGCGTGATCGCGGTGACAGTGGTGCCAGTGCAAGAACTGCTCCAGCACCAGAAAAGCGACGAACCCGAGCGCAACGAGCCCGTAGACGCCGAGCAGGTTGCCCAAGACCGCCACCGACGCCGGGATCATGTGGAACAGCGCACCGCCCAAGAGCGACCCCGCAGCCAGCGCCACGAGAGGCATGACCAATCGATCGAACAGCCGGGACGGGAGCAGCAGCGTGACGCTGCCGACGAGCGCGAGCGCGCTCATCGCGAGGCCGCTGAAGGTGATCCACCAGAACACAGACATGCGCGACGATCAGCGAAAGAGCGTTTCGACCAATGGTCCTCGCGCAGTCAAGACGAGCGCCTCGGCTGGCGCTCGGGTCGGGTCAGGCATGCCTGTAGATCATCACGGGGCACGGGGCGTGATGCGCGCAGTAGCTCGCAACCGACCCCAGGTGCATTCCCTTCACCGTCCCGTACCGATGGCTGCCGATCACCAGCATGTCAGCGCCCTCTGCGGCACTGATCAGCGACGGCGCAGACTCCCACTCGACGATCCGGACCGTGACATCGACACCCTCGGCATCCGAAAGGCCCTCCTGGATGGCCGGATCGAGACGTTCCCGCACCTCCCGGAAGTAGTCATCATCGACCTTCGTCGGAGAGACCATGATCGTCCAGGGCACCTCCCACGCGGCGATGACCTCCAACCGGGCCCCGGTGAGCTTCGCCTGACCGACCGCCCACCGCAACGCGTCGATGCTCGCCCCCGAGCCGTCCACGCCCACCACGATGAAGTGCTTCCCGACCTGCTGCTCACTCGACTCGACCATGGCCTCAGGCTAGATCCGCACTCGAGGCGATGCCAGGGACCAAAGGCCTACCATCGGCAGTCGCAAACTCTGCGAGCGCGGTCCCCGCCGACCCGATTCAGGGATCCCCATCTGACACAGGCAGTGCAAGGACGCGACTATGGACAGGGTGGCCACTCGAGCCTGTGCGGCTCGTAGCACCTAGCGTGTGCTCATGACTGCAGATCTCAACCATCGGTTCGCGGGCCTCGTCGGCGCCTATATCCAACGCCATGGAGATGACGTTTCCGAAGAGCAGGCGCAACAGAAGATCGGCGGTCTCCTCAACGGGTGGAAGGACGCGATGCACGGCCGCGACGGGGTGATGTCGCGCGAAGACGGATCTGACCTCCGTGGCGACGAACTCCGGCTGCCGAAACTATCAATCGAAAAGCGGAGCGCGGCGACGAAAACCGATCCGCTCTGGCATGTGTCACCGGCACATCAAGCCGACAACGGCATCCAAACGTTCCACAACCTAATGCGCGCATTTGACAGCATGGTCCTGAGCGAAGATCGAACCCAGATGCGCCTACACCTGTCGGCCGAGTTCGTGCTGATTCGAGCGCTCATCGAAGCTGCCAACACAGCCGTGTGGGTCCTTGGGCCTGAGGACAGCGACGGACGGGTAGCCCGGTCGCTACGGCTGCGGCACAGTGAGCTGTCTTACTCGCGCAAGCTCGCCATCAAGTTCTCCGAACTCGCCGGCCCCGACGCGCAAGACGCACTCGACGCGCAGGACGAGTTCGTCAGCGGGCAGCTCACGGATCTGGCGACGATGGCCAGCGACGCCGGTATCGAAGTCAGTCGGGTCGTGAAATCGGTGAGCCCAGGCACGATCGCAAGCGAAGCCGGGGTCTACGTACCGGACCTTGGCAGCGCCCTCGGCTACTGGTACTGGTCGACGGCCAGCTCCATCGCGCACGGAGAACCCGCGAACATGCGTGAACTGGCGGACATGACGTTCATCGGCGTAGACGTACGCGACCAACCGGTTGCGCAGGTCGATCCCAGCGCTGTGGCGATATGGAACCATCTGAAAGTCGCGCATGACATCATCGCCGTGGCGCACGCACTGTGGAACCGCCGTGCCGCTGCCCAGCAGGAGACGTGACGCGCAAGGCCGATCGCTGCGCTCAGGGATCCGCTTGTCGGCGACCAGGAGGTCATGCCGCCTAGGGCGTGTCTCCTAACCGCTTCAGCCAGAGGGTGATGGCTCTCAGGACGGCCCCGCCGCGGTAGGTGAGCGCGAGCTTGTCGTAGCGTGTGGCGAGCCCGCGCCACTGTTTGTCTTCGTT